>Ga0172370_10000112_pt1 | contig 110763 bp, 106 predicted proteins | sample LakKiv5m_FD_114538 | JGI IMG/M metagenome (GOLD analysis project Ga0172370, IMG submission 114538) | Freshwater microbial communities from Kabuno Bay, South-Kivu, Congo - kab_022012_11.5m | ecosystem: Environmental > Aquatic > Freshwater > Lake | place: Democratic Republic of the Congo...
TGTTTCTGTAATAAGAAGAAAGTTTCTACTAGGAGATTGTGGTGGTTAAAGGTATTCATGCCGGTATGCTTCTTTTCAAAGTGGTAATACCTGATCATTGGCTCTTCCTTTTTAATCAGCTTTTTACCTCTGCGGGTTAGGTGGTAGATATGTCTCCTTGATAAAGGTTCTTCGTAGCTTGTGATTAAGCCTTGTTTTAGAGAATAATCAATTAACCATTGAGGATCGTTTAAGCCTATAATCAGCTTACTAAAGACACTTAATTGCTTCCTTGTGGCATACCTAAAAGTAAAAATAAACTTAAGTAATAACATAAATCTTCTAAGCTGCTCTTCTTTGTTAATCCTGCCTCTGTTCATCGATTCATTCTCCTCTTTTTCCTCTCGCCCCTGTTTTTGGCCTGGATGGGGATTTGGGGAGGGGTTGTGTTGCAGAAAGCATGCGGTTGCTTTCGTCTAAAGGGTTGTAGAAACCAGCCAAAAGCAACCGCAAAGCTGATTGGCGATAAGGGGTTAGAGAAAATTGGCTCAAATAAATTAATTCGTCTATCCACATGAATTAAGTTTTTAAGTTTAAAAACAATTTTTTGCTCTTTGAGGCCTTAAAAAACCTTCTACTTTTCTATTATTCAACACTATTTATCTTTCCAGTATTCAGCCAATCTTTGGCCGAGTACTTCACGATAATTTTTAGGATCATTACCGGCTTCTAATTCCTTCGAATTAAAAGAGCGGCTAATGTTAGTAATATGGTTAATGATATAGTTAGGGTGACTGTCAGGCACTAGGGGCATATCTCCTGTGGCACTAAGTAGTGCCTGTATGTCACTAGCTAATGCCTGTCTGGCACTAGCTGTTTTTGTCTGATTTAATTCAAAGAATAAGAAGTCAAGAAGGATATATAAATTGCCGTCAAAACCACTGTTATTACCCCTCTTTTTAATCACGATAAGGCCCTTTTCTTTTAACTCATTTAGCGCACGAAATACAGAGCGTCTTGAGCAACCGGAAACCTGCATAAGACGGCTAATTCCCGGGAAAGCTTTTCTTTCTTTGCGGTTGTAAAATTTGCATAATGCCACATAAACAAGCCTGCCATGTAAACTCAATTTTTCCCATGTTCCGGCTTCAAATACGCTGTCTGGTATGTAAGGCATTTTTTCTCCTAGTTTAAATTGTGTTGCCCCGGCTTCTCTTGAGACTATATGAGACTATAACTCGTTAAAGTCCATAAATAATGCCAAAGCCATACAAAAAGTGCTAAAGAAACAAAAAAGGCGTAATCGTATATTTTTCAATACAATTACGCCTAAACTCAATAAAAAAGAGGGGTTATGAAACCCCTCTAAATTAATACAGTGCCGAGGGAGAGAATCGAACTCCCCACGCATGGATTTTCAGTCCATCGCTCTACCGACTGAGCTACCTCGGCACTAGTTAAAGCCCTTTACAGGGCTAGTTTTAATATCAAAGATAATGGCTAGATCCAATTGCGCCTTCGGCAACTCTGAGTTACGTCGGGGATTGGGCACAGTCCATCGCTCTACCGACTGCCCGCCACTTTGCGACCAGTCGCAAAGTGCGAGGTCTCGCCTGCGGCGGAAGCTACCTCGGCACTAAATAGCGCCATCGCAGATGCAATGGCCAAATATTATTTACAATGTAGAGAATTATAGCATAGGGTCTTATTTAGGCAAGAAGATTCTGGAGCCCGCACGGGCATGGCTCGTGGGTTCTTTTATTTCGCCCGTTTAAAGCGGGCGACGTCCCGCTCTGCTCTTTGACCGCGGGTCACCCGCGGTCATCTGGCAAAGGGATTAAAATCAGGGAAATTATTCTTCTGTATATATTTTTACGAAATTTTCATAATCTTCAATGGCCGCACAAGATTTATCTAAAGTAAAACAGGCAGTCGGTTTAACTTCCCAATAATTTTTTCCTTCTTCCGGTTTCCAGGAATATTCAGCGTACATTTTACGATTATAAACATCATATAATACGTTGTGAAAATTTAAACGGCCGCCTTCTCCCATCTTGGCGGATTTTATATTTATAAAGCATTTGTTTAATTTATTATTGTAGTGATTTTGAAACCCGGAATTTTTGAGGTCAAATCCATTTTCTTTAAAAAATTCGCTGGCCGCGGCAAAACACTTGTTCTGAAGTTCTACAATCTCGCCGGCGGATTTGGCTGTTGATTTGGCGGAAACACTCCGGTTGTTAGGCAGAAATAATACAAAATAATAAGCAACAGAAAGGCTCATAATTATAAAGCATAGTAATACCCCGGCCTTAAACCAATTTTTTTTTATCCAGATGTTCATAATCAAGCCTCCTTTTGTCAAATGCAGATTGGAATATTTTGTTTTTATTTTACTGTTTACCCACGGGATTAATCTAACAATAAGATAAAGAAAATAAGAAAGCAATAGTACTAAACCAAGCTTGTATAAAAATAAGGATTTTGCTATATATGAATATCCTGCATCTGATTGTAAGCTATCACTGTCTGGAATAACTACAAAAAGCTTGCCGGCGAAAAAACCCTTGGTCGGCTGTCTTTCTATGGCTGTTGCTTTGTAATGCTGCGCTAACGCTATCAGCAAAATGCCGATTAAAAATACCAAAAATAGTATGCTTTCCCTTGTTATACTTTTTTTTATTTTATAATTCATTGCAAACGGGGAAACGCAAGATTAGTTACTGGTTTTGGTAGTATCCGCCGGATTTTCCTTGCAAAGCATTTTGTTTACGTAATCGTGTATTTTCTTGCTGTCAGCGGAATTGATTTTGAAGAATTTTAAACCTACCGCGAAAGGATAATAAGCATTATCCCTGTTATCCTGCCATACCACTTTTGCCTTGGCAGTAATTGAATCCATAGAATCATCCAGTTTAAAATCCAAAGTAAGGTTCATTCCTAAATCGAGCCGTTGGAGAGTAGAAAGGCGCATGCCCCCCTCAGAAACATCTTCGCATCTGGAAGACATGCCCAGATGGCTTCCTGAAAGCTTAAAACGAATAATTGCCGACTTTTGTATCCGCGGATATTGTCGTTGTTCTATCATTAATTTTTAATTTATCATATCCAGTTTTTATGTCAACCTATATAAAAAATAATTAATAAAAAGAAAATATTTTTGAACCGGGCGGGAATGATTTGTTTATTTATTTTTCTCGGTTTCCGGCTTTATGAATTGCATCCTGTAGCCTTCCCTAAATTTTTTTATAGCTTCGTCAACTTCAGCCTTTGGCCTGTTCTTAACTTTCATTGAAACTACATAAAAAGCGTGCGTAACCGGTATGGACAAATTTCTATCGTCATTGTAAAATTCATCAACCATTGAAACAAGATTTTCGAAGCCTGCGCCTGAATAAACCTCCCTTGCCTTATCTACCTGCATGATTGCTGAGCCGTCATAAATGCCTTGTAGTAAAACCTGCCGCATAGTTCTGCCCTCTAGGTATCTGCTTAACAATTTCCAGCCATTACCATCATAGGGATTTTCCGCATAAACACATAAACTTACCACAATAAATAAACTGAATAAAAAAAATATATATTTTTTCATTGTTACCTCCTTCAATGACGACACAAGTTATGTTCGCCCTCAGGACTGTCATAACTTGTGTGTCGGAATTGAACCCCCGCACCAATTGGCTGACTAATTTTGATGATATACAATTGGTGTGGGGTCAAATTCGATTACACAACTTTCCGGCGCCTTTGGGCTTGAAAAGTTATTATCTCATTTGAAAAACAAAGAAGCGGCTTAGATAACTAAGCCGCTTTAAAAGCCTCATACATATATATCCACATCTTTGATAATGATACTACCTGGAAAGGATTTTTTCAACAAAAATGTGGATATACAGCAAAAAAATCAGATTTTATTTTCCTCAATACCCTCTTTGGAAAAATAATATGGGCTATTTCCACTAAGCCATTCAACAGGAATCCACCCGGACATACCTTTATAAAATCCGGAAGTAAGCACTACATGCGCTCTGCCTTTTATAATTTCGGTATCAAGCACAAGCGCTTTTGTGCCTTTGGTAACCCTTAACACGTCATAAGACTCAAGTACTGCCATAAATGCGGTTTTATCCCGCATTCTATAGGCGTATATAAGATCGTCGCCTGCTTTCTCAGTCAAAGCAACACCCAGCCTTTGCCATGAATATGGCCCGTGCATTACAACCTCGCTGCCAATAGACTCCGAAGCGTATTCAGCAAAAGTTTCATGCGCCGTAAAACAAGAAAATACAAGGAATAACGCAAAAAATATTGCTATTTTCATATAAAACACCCCCTCCTTAAATATAACTACCTAGAAAATAACATATAATAAGGATTAAAACAAATTTGATTGGCGGTAATACTGAAAACGTTTTCTGGAAGATAAAAAATTTTATGTGTATTTTTGGAAAATAGTAGGCAAATTAGCGGGGGTTAATTTTCCCGGTAGGAAGTTATTTCTCCATTTTCCGCTTCCCATCGGATAATATGCCAGGATTTTTCATTTTCTGCGGGAAAAACTTCAACCTGGGCAGTATACAAAGGAAATATCAGCGCGAGATCTTTTGTAAAAGAAAAACTTGCTTTCTGAACACCATTGAAGGTTTCGCTTTTTCCGTTGGAATCCATTCTTATTGAAATATGCCCCTTGTTGCATTCGCCATATATATTGCTGAAATATTCCCCCCATTTCGCTGCTGCTGCTTCCAGAAAGGGCTTAATATCTCTATCGCAATATCCGGTTTCCACCACCGTATCGGGCAATGTTTTTTCATCTGCATAGGTAAGAGCGCAAAAGGCAAGCGTAATGATTGCAAGGACAAGAATAGTTATATTCTTCATGATTAACTTTATTTTAAAGCAATATAACAAAAAAGGCAATGTTTTTTAATAACATTTACCATTTGTGAAAAATAAAAACGACTGCAAGAATTATCATGAAAAAACCTATAATGTAATTCCATTTTAACCCTTCCTTAAGGTATACTACGGAAAAAATGGAAAATACAACCAGTGTAATGACCTCTTGAATGGTTTTTAGCTGTGCTGCCGAAAATTGGTAATGCCCGATACGGTTTGCAGGCACCTGAAAGCAATATTCAACAAATGCTATAAGCCAACTTGCGAATATTGCAATCCACAATGGCGAGTTTTTATATTTAAGATGCCCATACCAGGCAAAAGTCATAAAAATATTTGAAACGAATAAAAGCGCAATAGTCTTCATATAAAACCTATATGAAAAAACGCTGACACAGGTTTTGCTCGCGTCAGCGTTTTTAATTTTTAAAAATTTTATTCTACAGGTATCAGAATCTTGCGGCCGGCCTTAAGCTTGTTGGGATTTTTAATAACGTTCTTGTTCAGTTCATAAATATATTTCCAACGGTGTCCTTTTCCCAGCTCACGTTCTGCTATTTTCCAAAGCGTATCGCCTTTTTTTATCGTATACTCTCTGGTGGAAACTTTGACTTCGCTTTCAACCGGTTCCTCAAGCTCTTCCACGTATTTTCCCTCTTCAAGCTGCGTCGCTGTAGGAGGAACTCCTTCTCCGTTGTAAGGAATCATAACCTCTTCTACTTCTGCAATCATAAACTGGGCGTTCCTGTCTTTTTGCATACCCGGAAGGTCTGTTACCGGCGCAACCGCGTCAAGCTTTCCTCTGCTTACTATCTTGATACGTTCCTCTGGTATACCGGCCTCAATCATGAAATTATTGACTGTGTCTGCGCGGGCGCGGCCAAGCTTTAAATTGTAGCTTTCTGAACCGCGGGTATCACAGTTTCCGGTTATCAAAATGTTAGTTTCGGGATTTTTGTTCAAAGTCTTTACAGCGCTTTCCAATATCTGCCTTGCGTCATCTCTCAGCACAGTGCTGTCAAAATTGAAATATACTTTTACATTTTTGATTATTTTCTTAATCAAAAGCGACGGCCGTTTTTCCTGGGGCTGGGGCGCAGGTAATTCCTCTTCCTTGTAATCAAAAATTATCTTGTAAACATAGACATAGCCTCTGTTACCCCAGGGAGAAGCTTGCCCGGGACTGGTTGGCCACCACCAGTAACCGCCTGATTTTCCATCTTTTACAGGTTCCGGTTTTGCATCTGTCGGCCACCAGGTAAATTTTTCCTGAAGGCGTTTTAAGTCTTCACTCTTTCTTTCCTCGTTGGTTCCTGCAAAAACCGGGCTTATAAAAATTGAATAAATCAAAATTGCCGTAAAGAAACCAAACAAGCCAAAAATGCTAAAATGAGAACAGGCTTGTTTCGGAAAGGAAAAATTTTGTTTTTTATACATAATTATTCCAAATTTTTCTGCAATTTCGACCAGGTTTGCTTGCCTACGATTCCATCCGCTTTCAAGCCATTTGCCTTCTGGAACTCCTTAATTGCTTCTTTTGTCTTCCTGCCTATTTTGCCATCTATGGCTCCGGAATAAAATCCTGCATTCTTTAGCGCGGTTTGAATGCTTTTTGGCGTAACCTTTGAGATGTCAACTTCCTGCGCATTTACTATTTCTTCTGTCTCCGGTGTTTTTATTTTGGATAATCTTTCTTCCAAATCGCGGATTTCTTCGTCTTTACTCTGCAATTGCTTTTCGAGATCGGAAATTTTCGTCTGAAGTTCTTCTGTTTCACTGCCTGCGGCAGGCTTTTTTGTCGTTGCACATCCGGCTAAAACAAAAATAATTACAGCGGTCAATAAAATTCTTGGAAACATTAAACACCTCCTTAGTTCCGAGTGCTACACATTTATAACCTGTGCAACCTTCGCAACTTACTCCTTTTTATAAAAATTACTGAACGTTGCCAGAAGCTGCTGGCATTTCTTGCGTTTGCGTTAAATAAACTTTAAGTTTTTCCCAGGTTTTTGGGCCAACTTTTCCATCAGCAGTTAAATCGTTTTTTGATTGAAATTCTTCAATTGCTTTTTTTGTTTTCGGGCCTATTTTTCCGTCAACACTTCCTGTATACAACCCTGCGTTCTTTAGTGCTTTCTGTATATCTTCTGGGGTCGGCCTCTCAGGAATAGCTACAGTTTGAGCAGGCATCTGCGACGTTAAAGCGTCTTTTGTCGCAGTCGCAGCAGCTGGGAATTGCGTTTGAGCTGGCTGTGTTTCCAATGCGCTGCCGCCTTCAGGCATAATCATTTCTGATTCCATTTCTGTCTGCGGTTTTTCTGCTTTTTTAGCGCAGGAAATAGAAAATATTAACGCCAGTACCATCAAAAATACGATTTTTTTCATTTTCTCCTCCTTTTGGTTGTTACTATAATTTCTGCTAATATGTTTCTTTAATTCCACTTTTCCTCCTCATGCTCATACTTACAATCAATCTGCAAGATTGTTCCAAATTAGGGGGCTTCCGACATATTAAAATTGTGTTTATCGTCTGGTATTAAAAAATGCGCAACAGAATTATTTGAGGAATACATTTGAGGATTTCTTTGATTTACTTTATTTTTTTCGTTTTCCGGGTTATGAAATCATTTACTTAACTGAAAAATGCTTTTCATTATTAAATCAACCAAGAAGTTATATAAGTCAAAATTTTACAGAAAATTTATAGATTGTCAAGGTTTTTAGCATACGTACGGTATGCTGTTTTTATCTCGGAAAGCGTATCACTGCCAAACTTCTCAAGAAAGCTTTCTGTAATTGCTATAGCAGCCATGTTTTCGGCAATAATCGCACAGGCAGCTATCGCACAGGTATCTGAACGCTCAACTATAGCTTTTTCGGCTTTTTTGCTGATTAAATTCACTGAATTGAGCGGCCTTCTCAAAGTTGCAATGGGCTTCATGGCTATTCTTAAAATAATAGGCTCGCCCGTTGAGATTCCGCCTTCTATGCCTCCGGAATTATTGGTGCTCCTGTAAAAGCCTTTTGCTTTGGAATAATAAATTTCATCGTGCGAAGCGCTTCCGCGCGATTTGGCATATTGAAACCCGAACCCAACCTCAACCCCCTTAACCGCTGGTATGCTCATAAGATAATATGCAAGCTTTGCATCCAGGCGCTTGTTATAATGCATAAAAGTGCCAAGACCCGGGGGCACGCCCTCTATTTGTATTTCCGCAATACCTCCCAGGCTGTCTTTTTCATCTTCCGCTTTCTTTATCTCACTAATCATCAATTTTTCTTTCTTCGGGTCAATACAATTCAGATGTGAAGATTTTATTTTTGTTTTTATATCAGAAACACTTTTGGGCTTTACATCTGAAATAACATTGCCTACCCCGAGAATAAAACTTGCGATATTTATGTCAAAGTTTAAAAGAAATTGTTTACAAACTGCGCCCACGCAGACTCTTCCTGCGGTTTCCCGCGCAGAAGCTCTTTCAAGAATATTTCTAATATCAGCTTCATTGTATTTAATCGCTCCGGATAAATCCGCGTGCGCAGGCCTTGGTATAGAAAGAGACGGCAGCTCGTCTTTATTCTGGGAAAATATCTTTACGTCTTTGTTTCTAAGCAGTATGGTTATTGGGCTGCCAAGGGTGATTTTATTACGCAGTCCCGATACAATCTCTACCTTATCATCTTCAATGGACATTCTTTTTCCGCGACCCACGCCTGACATCCGCTTTTTTAATTCCTGATTTATAAAGTCCTGTTCTATGCGCACACCTTTGGGAAAACCTTCTATGATAGCGCTTAAAGATTCGCCGTGAGATTCTCCTGCAGTTAATATTCTCATTTTTACCTCCAATGAGCAGATAACTTGCGGCGACCGAAGGGTGAGCGCAAGTTATAGCGTCATAATTTTTATTCGCAAACAAAGCGTCTGCGAATTGGACCCAGCACTTATTTTTGTAGCAACATTGTATTTATGCACAAACGGGTTACACCAAAAAAACTTTTCGAATTTATCTCAAACATGCTTTCAAAAATAAGTGCTGGGTAAATTCGGCTACACAAATTTTCTGGACATTTTGTTTAAAAATTTGTTGCCTCATTTAAAAAATAATACCGATAAACCTTATTATATGGTTTCCCCAAAAAAACATCGTAGCGGCTGCAAGCGATAAATACGGCAAATAGGGTATAAGATGTGATTTTTTAAAAATCATCGCTACGACAGAATAAAGAAGCGCAAAAAATGGAGCAAGGAAAAATACAAAAACAACTGCTTTCAGTCCAAGAAAAACTCCGACCACACCCATAAAATCAACATCGCCAAGGCCTAAGGATTCTTTTTCGCCTTCTATAGATTCTTTTTTGCGAAATGCAAGGTATATATTGATAAATATATCGCCGAATAGCTTAAAAAGGTATGTGAAACCTAAACCGAAAAGCAACCCTTTAATGGATTTGAATATCGGCAGCAGTTTAAAATCCAAATGCCCCGCGCCTACTTTAATGTAATGGATTGTTGCCCTTATGTCAAAAAGCAGGCCAATGGCAATTGCCAGAAAACATAAGTACGCGGGTATAGCGTGATAGTCTATATCTATAAAAGAAACAACTATGAGAAAACAGAAAAAGAAAATATACTTTGCCAGGTTCCAGCAAATGCCAAAATGCAAGTAAAGGATAAGAAAAATTACAGCGGTAAGAAGTTCCACAAAAGGATACCTTGGAGAAATTTTGGCGCTGCAGGAGCGGCATTTTCCTTTTAATATAAGATAACTTACTATCGGGATATTGTCATACCAGCGTATGGGGTTTTTACAATGCGGGCAAAAAGAACGCGGCTTAATTATAGACATATCTTTTGGAAGCCTGTAAATACAAACATTCAGGAAACTTCCTATGCAGCCACCTAAAATAAATACTAATATTTTGCTTAGGATTTCAGGCATCTTTTAGTCCCCCCTTATTTTTGCTATTCGCATTTTTTTATTTCATCCATAAGTGCCTGCCGCATTATTTCAACAGGGGCATTCTTTCCCGTAAAATGCGTAAAAGCTAAAACGCCCTGGTATAGAAGCATACCTAGGCCATTAGAATTTTTTACATGAGCTTTTTCTGCTAAAGCTAATAATTTTGTTTTGGGAGGATTATATATAAGGTCGTAAACAAATAAATTTTCATGCAGCATTTCTTTTGCGACCAAACAATGGTCAGTATTTTTCATACCTATAGGGGTTGTATTTATGAGCAAATCTTTTTCTTTAATTTTTAATTGTTCTATTGTTTCTGCTACAGCAATAACAAGCTTGGGGAATAAATTTTTTATCAAATCTACTATATTCTGAGATTTATTTTTGTCAATATCGTATATAGCTATTTCCTTGGCTTTATCTTCAGCCAACGCAAAAGCAACGGCCCGTGCAGCTCCACCTGCACCCAGTATAGCTATCCGTTTGTTCTCCGGTTTACCGTTTTTTTCTGCTAAATCTCTGCGGAAACCCGGTATATCGGTATTAAATCCTTTCCGAATGCCATTTTTGATTACTATTGTGTTTACTGCTTTTATTCGCTTAAGATAAAACGACTCGCTATCTAACTCTACAAAATCCAATACCTTCTCTTTATAGGGGACTGTAACATTCAAACCATGTATTCCTTTTCCCTCTAGAGAGAGAAAGAATCCTTCCAAATCTTCCGGTTTTATTTCAAATAATTTATATTCAGCATTTATGTTAAGCGCCTTGAATGCTGCATTGTGCATGGCGGGAGAAAAACTGTGTTTTACCGGAAAGCCTATGAGGCCGAATATTAAGGGATTTTTTTTAGCCATTCGCTTTTAGCTGGATATTTTTTGTGCACCGTGAGTTACTTTAATTTTCAAACTTAACGTCGACAACGCTCCAGAAATACTGCCAATGCCCGGCATCAAGATAACCAAATGTGGGGAAACGGTCGCGAAGAAAATTTTCGATTTCTTCTTTGGTGCGGTATCTTCTCCCGCCGTATTTACTTTTTTTATCGTAAACAGGGTCGTAAATAAACGACCAGAAACTGCGCCAGTCTGAGTCGCTGAATTTGCCAAATACGTCGGGGATGAACTGCTTCAGCCTTTCTTCCCTGTCTATGAAAGTGGTTTTTTTTCTTCTTGAAGGCTTCCATTCCAATTTGATATTGGCAGCCCTTGTATTAATCATTTTGGAAAATTCATCAAAAAATTTTTTTACTTCGTACTGGAAGGGAAGACCATCTGAGTTATTCCTGAAGTTTACGGCAACAACAATTATAATTACTACTACAAAGATAGCAATTACGTTTATGACGTATTTCATACAATAAAAAATCAGCCTAATCTGTTTAAGGCATCAAGGTATGCTTTAGCTGATGCCTCTAATATATCGGTACTTGCGCCTTTGCCGTGAATATATTTGCCTTTAGCCTGTATTTCTACCCTTGCAAGTCCCTGGGCGTCCCTGCCTTTTGTGATAGCTTCCAGGCCGTAAGTAATGAGCTTTGTTTTTATTTTAGTAATTTTGTCTATAGCCTTGTAGCAGGCGTCCACCGGACCGTCACCGCTTGATTTCGCTTCATATATTTTCTTTTTATATTTTATTTTTACGGTAGCTTCCGGCTTTATGTCGGTGCCGGTAAAAACCCTGATAGAAGAAAGTTCGTAGCCTTTCTGCTTTTCCCTTGTTTCTTCTTCAACCAAAGCAATAAGGTCATCGTCGAAAATTTCTTTTTTCTTGTCGGCCAGCTCTTTGAATCTTTTAAAAACCAGATCTATCTTTTTCTCATCGAGTTTAAGCCCCAGACTTTTTAACCTTGCGATGAGAGCGTGGTGGCCGGAATGTTTCCCCAATACGAGCCCGCCTTTTTCCATTCCCACGTCCTTCGGGTCAATTATTTCATAAGTTGTGCGTTTTTTTAAAACCGCATCCTGATGTATGCCGCTTTCGTGTCGAAAAGCATTATCACCGACTATAGCTTTATTCGGCGGAACAATAAATCCGGTAAGCGTGCTCACAGTCTTAGAGGTGCGGCAGAGCTCTTTTGTGTTTATATTATTATAAAACTGTCCGAATACGTCTTTTCGCGTTTTTATGGCCATAACTATTTCTTCCAATGAGGCATTGCCTGCGCGTTCGCCTATTCCGTTTATCGTGCAATGTATTTGCCGTGCTCCTCCTAAAATTGCAGAAAGAGAATTAGCGCTCGCCATGCCCAGGTCATCATGACAGTGTATGGAAATTACAGCTTTGTTTATGTTAGGAACATTGCTGACTATTGAAGAAATTAGGGAGCTTATTTCATGCGGATAGCTATAGCCTACCGTGTCCGGAACATTGATTGTTTTTGCACCTTCATTTATGGCTGTCTCTATAACTCTGAATAAAAAATCCTTATCAGTACGCGTTGCGTCCTCCGGAGAAAATTCTATGTCTTCAAAGTAATTACGCGACAATTTAAGTGCGTATTTTACCAAATCCAAAATTTCATCTTCGGCTTTTTTGAATTTATACTGCAGATGTATTTTGGAAGTAGCAAGAAATACGTGTATGCGCGGAGATTTTGCTTTAATCAGCGATTTATGGACTGCTTCTATGTCGGCTTTAACGCACCTTGCAAGGCCGCAGACAATGCATTTCTTTACGTTACGCGCAACGCTGTTTACGGCGTTAAAATCTCCCGGGCTTGCGATAGGAAAACCTGCCTCAATTATATCTACCCCGAGTTTCTCAAGCTGGAAAGCCACTTCAAGTTTTTGCTCGGCAGTTAAAGAGGCACCCGGCGCCTGCTCGCCATCACGCAATGTTGTGTCGAATATCAATATTCTTTCCATTTTTAGCTTTCAGATGTCAGGCGTCAGCTTTCAGCTGAAATCTGAAGGCTGATACCTGACAGCTTTCTTCCTTATTTTTTCATCCAGGGCATCATTTCTCTTAATTGTTTGCCTACTTCCTCAATCTTATGCTCATCTCCCTTTTTGATTAAGCTATTAAAATTAGCCCTTCCTGTTTCGTTTTCTTTAATCCATTCCTTGGCGAATTTTCCAGAACGTATCTCTTTAAGAATTTTCTTCATTTCTTTTCTCGTTCTCTCATTAATTATACGCGGGCCTCTTGTTAAATCTCCATAACAAGCAGTATTTGAAACTCTGCGGCGCATTCCGCTTATGCCGTACTCCTGGATCAAATCAGTGATAAGTTTTAATTCATGTAAAACTTCAAAATATGCGATTTCCGGTTGATACCCTGCTTCAACCAACGTATCAAATCCGGCCTTAATCATTTCTGATACTCCGCCGCAAAGAACTGCCTGCTCTCCGAATAAATCTGTTTCTGTTTCTTCGGCAAAAGTGGTTTCAATTACGCCCATACGTGTGCCGCCTATTGCTTTTGCGTAAGCTAGTGCAATCTGCTTAGCCTGGCCGGTTGCGTCCTGATGCACTGCAACCAGACACGGTACGCCTTTGCCTTCTTCATACATTCTTCTAACCAATGCTCCTGGTCCTTTGGGAGCAACCATAAATACATCAACTTTTTTTGGCGGTTTTATCTGCTTGAAACGGATATTAAAACCATGCGAGAAACAAAGAACTTTTCCTTTTTTTAAATTTTCCTTAATACTTTCGTTATAAACTTTTGCCTGAACATGGTCCTGTGTAAGAATTTGTATTATGTCGGCTTCTTTCGCTGCTTCAGCTGCCGCAACAGGGTTAAATCCGTCTTTCTTTGCCTGTTCGTAATTAGGAGTCCCTTGCATTTCTGAAACTACGACATTGCATCCTGAATCGCGAAGGCACAGCGCCTGACCGCGGCCCTGTATGCCGTAGCCTATGATTGCAATAGTTTTTCCTTTTAAAAGATTTAAATCAGCGTCTTTGTCGTAATACACCTTTGCCATATCAAACCTCCTTGTTATTATGCTATAGCTAATTTTCCGGTTCTGACCATTTCCTCTATCCCGAATTGCTGCAGGCTAGACAGAAGCTGCTTTATCTGGTCCTGATCGCCCATTGCTTCAATTATAGCCGTATTCTCCTTACGAGAAACAATCTTGGCTGCATATTTATCTAAAATCGATTCTATCTTTGCTTTGTCCTTTGAAGAATAATTTATCTTTAAAAGAACGAGCTCCCTGTCAACGTGTTCTTTTTTCGTAAAATCAGTGATTGTAATAACATCTATCAACTTGTTAAGCTGTTTTTTAATCTGCTCTAATATTCTTTCATCTTCCGCCTCAACAACCATTGTCATATATGAAATTGTAGCATCCAGTGTTTCGCTTACCGCAAGGGAAGCGATATTGTAGCCTCTTGCGGAAAATAATCCTGCGACGCGGGCAAGGACTCCGGGTTTATTTTCAACTGTTACCGATATTGTATGCCTCATATTCGCTCCGCTCAAAATCAAATATCAAAAACCAAAAGTCAAAATTTTGATTTTTGCACTTTGATTTTTGAATTTTTAAGCCATGCCTCCAATCATTCTGTTTATGGCTTCGCCCGCAGGAACCATTGGAAAAACATTTTCTTCCTCTTCGATATGAAAATCAATAAAGACGACATTATCTATCGATATTGCTTTTTCCAAAGCGCGGCCCACTTCTTCTTTTTTTGTAACGCGTATGCCGCAGGCGCCATAGCTTTCTGCAAGCTTCACAAAATCCGGCCCGGTAATACAAGTATACGAATAGCGTTTTTTATAAAACAATTCCTGCCATTGCCTGACCATGCCAAGATATCCGTTATTCAGTATGGCGACTTTTACGTTTATTTTATTACAAACGCAGGTAGCAAGCTCCTGTATATTCATCTGAATTGAACCGTCCCCTGCTATGTCAAAAACTGTTTTTTCCGGACAGCCTATTTTAGCGCCCATTGCCGCAGGAAAACCAAAACCCATTGTCCCAAGGCCTCCGCTTGAAATGAAACTGCGCGGATGTGTATATTTGTACCACTGCGCTGCCCACATCTGGTTCTGTCCTACTTCTGTCGCTATAACAGCATCTCCCTTTGTAAGCTTATAAATTTCTTCCATTATGTATTGTGGGCTTATTCTTTTTTTATCTTTATAAACCAAGGGGTATTTTTTCTTCCATCCTTCAACTACCTTAAGCCAGGCAGTTGTATCGCAGGAAGTTTTTATTTCCTCAAGCAACTGGCCTAAAACGTGCTTAACGTCGCCCACGACAGGAATATCCACTCTTACATTTTTGCTAATTGAGGAAGGATCGATGTCTATATGTATAACCTTCGCATTCGGAGCAAATGCGTCTATTCTTCCGGTTACTCTGTCATCGAACCGGGCTCCTACGGCTATGATTAAATCCGATTCCATTATCGCATGGTTAGCGTAAGCTGTTCCATGCATGCCAAGCATACCTAAAGAAAGCTCGTTTGTTGCCGGGAAACCACCCAGGCCCATTAAAGTCATTGCGACCGGTGCTTTAATTTTTTCCGCTAATTCGCGAAGCTCTTTGTGGGCTCCTGAGCTTATTACTCCTCCTCCGGCATAAATAACCGGTTTTTTGGAAGAAACTATGAGTTTGGCGCATTTTTTAATTTGCCCGGGATGGCCGAAATAAGTAGGTTTATACCCGCGGATGATTACTTCCTCCGGCCACACAAACTCTGTATCCTGTTGCTGTACATCTACCGGTATGTCAATCAACACAGGGCCGGGCCGGCCGGTGCGTGCTATATGAAAAGCTTCTTTTATCGTACGCGCTAAATCGCGGACGTCTTTTACCAAATAATTGTGCTTGGTTATCGATCTGGTTATACCTGTAACGTCAGCCTCCTGAAACGCATCGTTTCCAATTAATGATGTTTTTACCTGGCCGGTTATGGCAACCATTGGTACGGAATCCATATAAGCAGTAGCTATACCGGTGGTTAGATTTGTTGCGCCTGGGCCGCTGGTTGCAAGACAAACGCCTACTTTACCCGTAGCTCTCGCATAACCATCAGCCATGTGCGCTGCTGCCTGCTCGTGCCTTGGAAGTATAAATTTTAGAGGGGCATCGAAAAGTGCGTCAAAAATCGGCAGAACCGAGCCGCCGGGGTAGCCAAAGACAACCTCAACGTTTTCTTTAAGCAGGCTCTCAATTAATATATTTGCGCCTTTCATATTAGTCTTTATCTATTGTGGGTTTTAAAGCTTAACCAAAGCTTTTTTACGGTAATATATGCCGGCCCGACAATGGGATAGATTATATCACTTAAGCGTTAAAAGACAATAATTGCTTTTCAGGTTAATTTAAGCAAAAAGGCGGGCATTTTACTGGAGCCCCATGGGTAAAAACTCATGGTAATACGCCCCCTGAGGCGACGTCCCGCTCCTTGATTATCCACGGGCATAGCCCGTGGTATTCTGGCAATGGGAATAAACTTAAGGAAGTTTATTTAAATATTCCTCTACCGCTTTCACCCCTTGTTCGTCGTCATTTTTCTTAAACAGGTCCCGTGCTTTTAGAAAATTTTCCTTTGCATCCAGAAACTGCGTAAGAGAGTAATAAACTATGCCTAAACCGCTATAGGCAGAAGCGTATTCCGGGTTGATTTTTATGGCTTTTTTGAAGTAATCTATCCCGTCGCTATATTTTCCCGTTGAAGCGTAAGCGTAACCTAAGCCATTTAGCGCGTCTAAATTATCCGGTTTTATTTTCAATGTCTTTAAGTAATAATTTATACTCTCATCATATTTTCCTAGAGTACTGTATGCGTAGCCCATCGCATTATAAGCGTCTGTATAATTCGGAGAAAGTTCTATTGCTTTTTGAAAATACTGGAGAGAGGCCTCACTCTGATTTTTATAGCAATAAGCATAGCCTAAGCCGTAATAACCCTCTGCAAAGTTAGGGTCAATTTTCAATGCTTTTTCGAACTCTACAATTGCTTCTTCATATTTTTTTTCTCTAAAATAATTTGAGCCTTTTTGGAAATATTCCTGAGCCTCTTTAACCTCGCCCAGCGAAAGGTTTTTTTTCTCCAGCGGCGGCTCGAGTTTTATTTTTTCTTTTATGACGGGGGCTTCTTTTTTCTCCTCCAGAGCTTCTATGGCCTGCGCAGGCGTAATCTTTTGTCCATCTATGCTTTCTATATCATTAAGGTAATAAGTAACCGGGATACCGACAATATCGAGTTTTATATATTTGTCGTTTTTCTCAACAATTCTGCCTTCTACTGTTTTTCCGCTTTTTAAAACTAATGTTTCTGCATAAGCAGGCATAAAAAACGCCGAGAATAATGCTAATATTAAGATTTTCTTTGGCATATGAATTTATTTTAACCCAAAAAATATATTTTCCAAATATATTTTTTGCCAGAAGGGCAGCCCTTTCTTTTTCGTAAGAAGGTTTTCCATTCGTAGAAATAAAGGGCTGGGTTCACCCAGCCCTAATTTTACTGAGAATAATTATTTTATAGTATATTTTATCATACCGGCTCTTATTCTAGTATTATTAAATTTCTTCTTTTGTAAAATTAGGGCTGCTCGTCGAGCGAAAATGCTTTGGAAAAAGCATTTTCGGGTTAATGATTAATGCTAAAAAAACAATAAAATTTTATGAACTTTTTTTATCTGAAAACTGCAAATAGATTCTTTCGCGGCACGCTTAAAAAGAAAATTTCTAAAAAGGCAGATACAAACCAGCTTCTATGCGTTTATCTTCCCCGGTGCTTGCACGTATAAACAGATTGCCTCCGGCTGGAAATTTTTTTGAAAAAGTAATTTGCAGGCCCAAAGGCTTATTCCTCTCGTTCATAAGCTCAAAGATTAATTCTCTGTCGCCTGATAAATGTTTATTCAGCTTAAAAATCCAGGTTAATTTTTCCCTGGCGGAATTTAGCGTAACTTCAAATCTGTCTTTAAAATATTTACACCTTCCATATAGAGAAACTGACTTTATTGAATCTTTCCTGATCCCGACGGTTAAATCTATTTTTTCTTTGTTTAGCGTCACCGCCCTATTGGTTAAACCAATATCAAATTTAATCTTATCTTTATCTGAACCCTCTACCATAAATTCAAGTGTATTTTTGCTAAAAGCCCAGTTGCCGGAAAGCACCAAAGAACTTATTACTTCTTTCTTAAGAAATGTTTTTTTATAAAGCAGCAGAATATTATTTTCTTTGGTAACCTGCCAGTTATTTCCGAAAGAAAACTCATCAAACCCATTGTTTCTTTTAACTTCAAAAATCAAATTGTTTGAACCATCAACCTTCCAGCGGCCGGAAAGCTTAAGCTGCGTGCGGCTGTATAGCCTGGGCGTAGTCCGTTTAAGCACCCTGAAACTTATATAACTCTTCGAAACTTTTTGTAATTTTGCCGAAAAACTTAAGCTCTGGCCGAAAAAACTGCTATATGATTCGTTTGTGATAAATATTAGCTCTCCGCCTGAAAGGCGCCAGGAGCCTTCTATCTTAAGGCTATGCGGAAGTTTGTATGTTGTTGATAAGGGAGGATGATAAAAAAGCTCGTTACCTTTAAGCTCAAAATAAGCTTTAATATTTTTTCTGGGCATAATTTTAACGCTAAAGAATAAACCTTAGAACAAAAAAATTCTCTGCCTTTTGTTTTTCCTAATTACGAAGGCTATTTATTTTCGGAGTTTTTAAGAAGCTTGTATTCGACGGAGTCAAGCAGGGCCTGCCAGCTTGCTTCGATGATGTTTTTTGAAACGCCTATGGTTGACCAGTCTTCATCGGCGTCCTGTGACTGTATAAGGACGCGCACTTTACCGGCTGTTCCGCTTTTTTCATCAAGCACTCTTACCTTAAAATCAGTAAGATGCATTTGGGAAATAGTTGGATAAAATTTGGCAAGAGCTTTTCTTAATGCGTTATCAAGCGCATTGACAGGGCCATCTCCTTCTGCGGCGCTGTGTTCAAATTTATTATTTATTTTAAGTTTAATTACGGCTTCTGATATCAGGCGGCCGTCTTCTCTTTTCTCAACGCTTACCCGAAATCCCAGGAGGCTAAAAAACTTTTTGTACTTTTTAAATTCTTTCTGCAGCAGGAGCTTAAAAGAGCCTTCCGCCGCCTCAAACTGATACCCTTCTCTTTCAAGCTTTTGTATAAGTTTATGTATTCTTATTGCCTGGGGGGATTTTTTATCCAAATCAAACTCCAATTCCTTGGCCTTTACAACCAAAGTTGTTTTACCGGCAAGTTCTGAAACTATAAACCTGCTTTTATTTCCCACTGAGGAAGGCAATAAGTGCTCGTAAGCAAGGGGGTTCTTGGTCACCGCATCTATATGAATTCCCCCTTTATGAGCGAATGCGCTTTTGCCTACAAAAGGGTGGTTGTCACGATGCGCAACATTACTCACTTCGCTTACATAATGAGACAAGTGCGACAGGGTTTGCATTTTATTTTGAGGCACGATATCATAACCCATTTTAAGCTGGAGTATCGCCATGATTGAAATTAAATCGGCGTTGCCGCAACGCTCGCCATAACCGTTTATCGTCCCCTGGATATGAATACATCCGCAAGCAACCGCGGAAATAGAATTGCTTACCGCCAAATCCAAATCATTATGGCAATGCATTCCGAAATCATTTATGGATAATTTTTCTTTTACCTGTTTTATTGTATCAAGCGCCCGCCAGGTAAGAGTTCCTCCGTTTGTATCGCAAAAAACAATAAGGTCGGCGCCCGCATCTAAGCTTGCGCGGATAGTTTTTAATGCGTAATCGGGGTTTGCCTTAAAACCGTCAAAAAAATGCTCGGCATCATAGAAAACTTTTTTACCCTGTTTTTTCAGAAATTTTACACTTTCGAAAATTATTCTAAGGTTATCCTCAAGCGGTATTTTAAGAATATCTCTTACGTGCAAATCCCAGGTTTTACCGAAGATTGTTACATATTCGGTATCGCTTTTTATAAGGCTTAACAGATTTTTATCTTTTGACGCGGGATTTGACGGATGAGCTGTTGAGCCGAAAGGAACTGCTTTGGATTTTTTTAAAGAGTGTTTTCTGAAATATTCAAAAAATTCTTTGTCCTTTGGATTTGAATATGGCCATCCGCCTTCGATAAAATCTATGCCAAAATCATCAAGCTTTTTAGCTATATTGATTTTATCGTGCAGCGTATAGGCTATGCCTTCTGTCTGTGCTCCGTCGCGAAGTGTTGTGTCGTAGATAAATATTTTTTCCATATGGCTTTCAGCTTTCAGATTTCAGCGGCTGATGGCCGACACCTGATATCTGATAGCTGTTACTCTTTTATCTTATCCAGCCCGAATTCTTTGTGCAAAACTTTTAAAGCTTCTTTACCCAACTCTTTTTTGACTACGCAGGATATGCTTATCTCTGAGGTGGAAATCATTTCAATGTTGATTTTATGCTTTGCCAGGCAGGAAAAACACCTTGCAGCCACGCCCGACTGGGATTTCATTCCGACACCAACTACCGAGACTTTAGCTATTGCCTCGTCTGAAATAATTCCTCCTGCGCCGATATTATCTGCAATCTTTTTGGATATTTTAAGCGTTTTCGCCACTGTATCTTTAGGAACGGTAAAAGAAATATCCGTCATTTTTTTGTGGCTTACGTTTTGAACTATCATATCTATGTTAACATTTTGCCTGGCGAGGTCATTAAATATTCTTGCAGCAATGCCGGGCTTGTCCGGAACATCGCAGATAGTAATCTTAGCTTCATTTTCGGTTAAAGCCACTCCCCTTACAACCGACTCTTCAATATGCGGGCGCTTATCCATGATTATAGTTCCCTCCTTTTTGGAAAAACTGGACCTAACGTATATCGGCATGTTAAATTTTTTGCCTACCTCAACTGCCCTTGTCTGCATAACCTGGGCTCCTCTTGCAGCAAGTTCAAGCATTTCATCGAAAGTTATATAGCTTAATTTTTTAGCATTTTTGATAATGCGCGGGTCGGCCGTATAAATTCCTTCCACATCAGTATAAATCTCGCACATATCTGCAGAAAGTGCAACCGCCAACGCAACCGCACTTAAGTCGCTTCCGCCGCGCCCCAGTGTTGTAATTTCTGACTTGGTGCTTTTACCCTGAAAGCCTGCGACTATTACGATTTTTCCTGCGGCTAATTCTTTTTTTATTCTGTCTGTTTCAATTTTTAAAATTTTTGCTTTTGTATGATACTTATCGGTAATTATTCCTACCTGGCTGCCGGTAAAGGAAATTGCCTCATAGCCTCTTTTGTGTATTGCCATAGCCAGGAGCGCGGATGATATCTGCTCTCCTGTTGATATAAGCATATCCATTTCCCGTTCTTCCGGGGCAGGGTTTATTTTCCTGGCTAAATCGATAAGCTCATCTGTCGTATCTCCCATTGCAGAAACTACAACCGCGAGCTTGTTTCCTTTTTTTGCATACGAAATTATTCTGTCGCAAACCCTCTCAATCCGGCTCACGTCGCCGACTGATGAACCGCCGTATTTTTGCACTATCAGTTTATTCTGCATATTTTTTCTCTATAAATAGAAGGTGAATATAACGAATACCCCTATTATCAGTAAATATAATTTTACAACTTTAATTTTCTTTGAGCAAGCAGTAACTCACTGCAACAATCACATTTTTAGTAAATGCTTACACCGCCATCTGCGCCGGATTCCGGTTTTGTCTCTTCGTTGCAAGGGTCAATCATAAGCTGGTACGATAAAAAAATCCCCAGAAGAATAATGACCAGCCCTGCACCGATACCCATTGCAATATGTTTATTGTCTACCGGATAATTTTTGGAAATATTGTTTTCTTTATATTGCGAATTCTGTTTTGCTGCTTCGAGGCCGAATGATTTAATGTGTACCGTGGAAACAGAAATCAAAAAAACAATAAATACAACAAGAACCGAGATTATTTTTTTACGGTTAGGCTGGAAACAATTTCTCTTAATCATTGGCGCTTTTATTTACCTAGAAAATAATTCATCAACTCTATCCCGCTTGAAAAATAGAGATTTGAGTTGGCAGCTTCTGTTTCTGAATATGATGAAAAATTTTCGCTCGCTACATTTGTTCCGGCTAAAACAAAAGGGACAGGTTCGTCCGTATGCGTACGTTTTATAACCGGCGTTGGGTGATCGGGAGAAATTATGATACGGTAATCCTTGCCTTTCATTTTATCCAGAATGGTGCCGACAACAAGTTTGTCTATACGTTCGATACAGGTAATTTTCATTCTTAAATCATTATTATGCCCTGCTTCATCCGTTGCCTCTATGTGGATAAATACAAAATCACAATCTTTTAAGGCTTCTATTGCCGCTTCCGCTTTACCTTTATAATTGGTATCGTAATAACCATTAGCCCCTTCTACCTTTATAACTTTAAGGCCTATGATTTTTCCTATGCCGTTTATAAGGTCAACTGCGGAAATTACTGCTCCGTTTAAACCGAACTTTTCTTTGAACGTAGGAATTGACGGCTTACGCCCCGCGCCCCAAAGCCAAATCATGTTGCCAGGATTCTCTCCCAAATCTATACGCACTTTGTTTATTTCGTGGTCCTTCAAAAGCTCCTTTGAGCGGTTCATAAGCTTAATTAAATGTTCTGCCCCTCGCCCGGAAGGCAAATGCTTTTTAATGGGCCTACCCATAATATCATGCGGAGCAAAAAAATTAAGTTTATCCAGCGACAATTTTGCACCCTGCCTATAAACCATAAGATGCCTGTAGCTTTTGCCCGCATAAAATTCAATATCATCGCTGCCTAAGTTTTTATTAACATATTCGATAAGAATCTTTGCTTCTCTGTCGCTTATATGCCCTGCGCTATAATCAAGAAGCTTTCCTTCTGATTCCGTAATAAGATTGCACCGGAAAGCCAAGTCTCCTTCCTTAAGCTCTACCCCTAAATTAGCTGCCTCAAGCGGTCCGCGGCCGCAATAGTATTTTTCCGGCTCATAACCGAGAAGCGAAAGGTTTGCTACGTCAGAAGCAGGGATAAACCCCGAAGGAACGGTTTTAACCCTTCCCAGTGTCCCCTGCTTTGCCAGAGAATCCATAAAAGGCTTGTCCGCAGCTTCCAGGGCAGTTTTACCGCCCAGTATCTCGCTGGGATAATCCGCTGCTCCGTCCGGAACTATGAATATGTATTTCATATTTTAAAAAAAGTTAAGGCTAAGGTTAAGACCGAGGCAAAAATCAACCCTTAACCTAACCTCGCTCTTAGCCTTTTACTTGTATGAGTTTATTACAATTGCCTTTATTTTGCAAGGGTTTTCTGGGTTATCTGCCGGCTTTAAGCTAATGGCTATAATTATTTTTCTATTGCAAAATAATCGCTAAACTGTATTATTATACCTATTATGATTAATGAAGGGGATTTGGTTTATCTTTATAAAGACGAACGCCGCAATTACCTTATAAAAATACAGGGTGGAAGATTGCATACTGATTTAGGCTACCTTGAATTAAAAGACATAGTCGGCAAAGAATTCGGGCAAAGAATAGATACAAATTTAAAGCATTCTTTTTACATTTTAAGGCCATACCTTCACGAAATGGTCATGAAAGTAAAAAGAAAAACCCAGATTATTTATCCGAAAGATATCGCAATTATACTCACAAGAGCGAATATATTTCCCGGGGCACGAGTCATTGAATCGGGCGCCGGTAGCGGAGCGCTCACAACGGCGCTTGCAAATTTTGTCCGGCCGGGCGGAAAAGTTTACAGTTATGACCGTAATGAAGAATTTCTTGAAAACGCCAAAAAGAACATTGAGAGATATGGACTTAGCGAGTATGTTGAGTTTAAGCTTCGTGAAGTGACTGACAGTTATGACGAAGAAGAAGTTGATTTTGTAATGATTGATATTGGAAGCCAATGGGATTTAATTGACGCTGCCTATAAAGCCTTAAAAGGCGGCTCGCGGCTTGCAACAATATGCCCCACTTTCGAACAGCTTACAAAAACAGTATTCGCGCTTGAAGAAAAAGGGTTTATCAATATTGACAGTATAGAAGTTTTTATTAGAAATATACTTGTCCGCCGCGGTAAAACCCGGCCGGAACAACACATGCCTTCACATACCGGCTGGCTGGTTTTTGCTTCAAAGATATTTAAAGAAGCCTGCGACAATCAAACTACGCCGACAGACGCTCAACCTTTATAATATATTCGTTTCCTATTACCTTAAGAAGAGTTACCTTAAAATCGTTTGCGCCTATACGCTCTAAATCCTTAACCAAAGATTTCTTTACCACGCAATAGGTAATACCTTGCTTAAGCAAAAATTCTTTAACCTCGCTATCAGTAGTAAAAAATGGTATCGGGTGAGGGCTAAAAAATTTCTTGCCTGAGATTTCAACCACAGCAACATCTTTATCCGTATAATATTTTACGCCTCTTACAAATATCCTTGTGCAGAGTATGGTATTGTTTATATTTGCGTTCTTTAAAAGATACTCCGATGCTTCCTTTGAGGAAATATAGCTTTCAAAATTATCATGGGTAACCGGAAGGCTGCATAAAAATACCGGGACTATTGCCGCTATTGAAAAAATAGCCGCTGACAATTTTTTTCTGAAGATGAAAAACAAAATTACTATAGCCAGCAACAAGAATAAGGCGATTAGAAAATACACTTCGTTCATATTATCTATATATTGTATATTCTTTTTTGCGCTGAAAAATAATGCTATTGGTATTGCGAAAACAAAAAACGCTATTATGGATAAAACCACATAAAGAATGCTTTTATTTTTACTATCATCCAGAATATCGCGGATAAAACCTCCGGCAAACAAAGCCAGCGGCGCAAATATTGGAAAAATATAATTCCCCACTTTGGAATGAGCGGCCTGGAATATGGCAAATACTGAAAGCATCCAGCAAATAAGAAAAATATAAAAAGAATTTTCTTTTTGCCGCAGCGGCCTGTATAAAAAAATCAAGGCGCCCACGACAAACAGGCTCCACGGAAGCATTCCCGACATTATCAGGGAAGGGTAATAGTACCAGGTATCATGGCCTTGGTGCTGGGCTTCAAGCGCCCTTCTTAAATTATCGTTTAAAATGAATTCGTTTATAAAGGCATTGCCGTATTTTTGAATCATGAATATATACCAGGGCGCGATAACTATAAGCAGCATAAAAAAAGCGAAAAGTGTATCCTTACAGAATAAAAATTTTAAATTTTTCTTAACCGCCAGAAAAACAATAACTGCTAAAAAAGGTATTAATATGCCGAGCGGGCCTTTGGTTAAAACTGCCAAGCCCATGCATATTGCGGATAATAGCAACCCTAACAGTTTTTTCTTCTCATTTACATAGGCGAAATAAAAAAATGTAAATGTCATAGCAACAAATACCGAGAAAAACATATCGGTAAATACTGTTTTAGCCAAGCCTATATACATGCCACAGGACATTAGGATAATGCTTGAGAGAAACGCCTTCATCCGGTCTTTGAATCCAAGTAAACCAAGGAAATAAAGCGTGACTACGCCTAATATTCCAAAAATTGCGGGGAAGAAACGCGCAGCAAAAGCATTAACCCCAAAAAGCTTAAAACCAAGCTTAAAAAGCCAGTATGAAAAAATCGGCTTTTCAAATTGCGGCTTGCCGAATAGATAAGGCGTTGACCAGGTATTTTGCTGAATCATTTCCTTGGCGGACTGAGCATAAAAAACTTCATTATCATTGGTAAGGCTTATTATGCTATTTCCTAATAAAAACAGCAAACCTGAAACAACAATCAGAGTCAGGACATCTTTTACGGTTTTATTTTTACTCATTTTTAGACAGCATCCTTTAGCCACCCGCATAGCGCAAGGCCGCATATTGTTTTTGCATCTATTATTTTGCCCCCTTTAATCATTTTCTGAATTTGCCTTTTAGAAAATATGAATATTTCTATAACCTCATCTTTCTGATGAACTGGTTTTAATCTAATCAGATTTTGCGCTTTATAAATAAAAATTTTCTCTGTGGAATATCCGGGAACAGGAATAATTAAACCAAGTTTAATAAGCTTGTTGCTTTTATATCCTGTTTCTTCAATTACTTCCCTGCGAGCGCAATCAAGAGGCCGTTCATTCTTTTCAAGAGTCCCTGCGGGAAGTTCGTAAATATAAGAGTTAATTACGGGCCTGAATTGCCGAAGCATTATTATTTTGTTTTTGCTAAGGAAAGGCGCAATCAACACCGCTCCCGGATGCTTTACTATTTCGATATTCGCAGTATATCCGTTAGGAAGGCGCACTTTCTTAACCGAAACGTTAAGTATCCTGCCTCTAAATCTTTTTTCTTTCTGCATAATTTTTAATTATTAATTATTTCGATTACGCTGTCTGCATCATATCTTGGGCAGACTGTCTGTTTTCCCTTCCATATTGGCCTAAGCTCAAGCTCCTCAGTTACCTCTCCCCCGCGCATAAAAATAAGCTTAAGCGGTATTAGGGTATTTTTATTCCAGAAACAATACTTATCCGGGGTATCAAAAGCAAAAAGCATACCGCGGCTCTTTGGCATCCAGATAATATTCTGAAGGCCCTTAAGGCGGGCTTGATGGGTATCAGCTACCCATACCACTAATTCCTTGCCCAAGACTTTCATTTTTCTTTCCTCAAGCGGCAACCTCAATATCGCGGTAAACCAAAAGAAAAAACAGCTTAGTAATACAATCAAAACGATAAGTAAAAATTTAAATTTCATATTTTCTTGCGTTTTATCGCCACACGCCGTCTATCTTTGCGTTGCACTGGGTACATTTGCCTTGTTTTATATTCTCGCTTTCCGAAGAAAACCCTATTCTTTTGATTAGAATCTTGCCGCAGGATGGACAAACCGTATCTTCATAATCTGTATACACGTTGCCGACATAAATATATTTAAGCCCTGCGGTCTTTGCAATATCATAGGCAGCCAAAAGGCTTTCCATGCTGGTTGCCGGAATTTCGCTGAATTCAAAATCCGGATGAAAACGCGATATATGCCATGGTATAGAACAATCAACCGAAGCAATAAACTCAGCTATTTCTTTAAGCTCAGCCTTGCTGTCATTTTTGCCTGGAACAATCAGAGTTGTTATCTCTACCCAGATTCCAAGTTTTTTCATTAATATTATATTGTCCAGAACAGGCCTTAAGGAAGCTTTGCATATTTTGCGGTAAAAATCTTCGCTGAAAGACTTTAAATCCACATTAGCCGCATCAAGATACGGTTTTATGCACTCGAGAGATTCTTTGCTCATGTAGCCGTTAGTCACAAATACGTTAAAAAGCCCTTTTTCTTTTGCAAGACGCGCCACATCATACGCAAACTCAAAATAAATAGTTGGCTCTGTATAGGTATAGGAAATACTTGGGCAGTTGTTAGACAAAGCTTCTTCGACTATTGATTCAGGGGTTAATTTATATTCGAATAAACTAAGGTCTTTTGCTATTTTGGCCTGTGAAATCTGCCAATTCTGGCAGAATCCGCATTGGAAATTGCACCCCACGCAAGCTATAGAATAGGATTTAGAGCCGGGGAGAAAGTGGAACAGGGGTTTTTTTTCAATAGGATCAACATTGGCGGCAACAACTTTGCCGTAGCTTAGCGAATAAAGAGTGCCTTTCTTATTTATACGTACATTGCATATGCCATAGGCTTCATCTTTAATGTGGCATTGATGGCTGCAAAGGAAACAATTGACGGTGTTGTCTTTATTCTTAGTGTAAAATAGTGCTTCTTTCATATTAAGCTTCCTATTAATTATATAGTCGATTCACCAAAATTCAACCTACAAGTTTTCTATTGAAAATTTTAACCTGGGTGCTAATATAATTTTTGTGGACAAACGCGATAATCCCTTTTTCTCTTATGCTTATTTGGACTCCCAAAGGCTAAAGGATACTTTTTTCTCTCCTCCCAAAAAGAAACGGAAAAAGAAAACCCACAAGAAAAAAATCCTTATAATCGCACTTTCCGCCGTTTTAGTGCTTGGCGCTTTTCTGTTTTTCTTTACAAAATATGATTTTATGGTTATAGCGCGCCAAATACCCGATCAAATAAATGCCGGCACTTCCCTTCTTTCGAAAGATATGCTTGAGTCAACCATATGCATTGCCAAAGACGAAAAATTGATGAAAAAAGAAAATGCTTTCATCTATTTGACAATCCCCAAGGAGCGTGTGGCAATAAGCTTTAACCTTAAAAAACCGGTGGATTTACGGTCAAATTCGCTTTCTTTGTATTTAAAAAAATCCGATACGCCGCTGAATATAGAAGTTGTCGTAAAAGATACGAGATTTTTCTCAAATTCTTTGAACCCGCTTGTGATTAAAGTCGCTCAAGACGACTCTTCTTTTATAAAAGTACCTATAAGTTTTGCTGATTCAAATTTACAGAATACAAACCTGTACCAGATAAAACAGATTACTCTCTATTTTTATCCGCAGGATAAAGAAAAAATAAATTGGACATTAATTAAAGATCTTGTTTTAATTTAACGGGCCATTCCCGTGAAAACGGGGAGAAACAGAATTGAGGAGGGATTAAAGATGAAGATAATTTCTGTAGTCAATCAAAAAGGCGGCTGCGGAAAAACAATCAGTTCGGTCAATTTATCGGCAGCTTTAAGTAAAAAAGGATTTAAGACACTGCTTATAGATTTAGACCCTCAGGCGCATGCAACTTTTGCTCTTCGCAAAGAAAGCGATTTTAATATAACGGATATTCTTGAAAAGATTGCACGAAACGAAAGCCTGCCGCAGGAAGCATTATACCAGTCAGTTTCCGAAAATTTTTATTTCATAGGCTCGCGAATAGGGCTTGCCTCGCTTGAACATAAATTTTCCCAAAGAGATGACAGGCTGGACATTCTTTCGTTATTCTTAAAAGCTGTAGCGGCTGATTTTGACTATTGCATTTTAGACTGCCCTCCTAATTTGGGGTTAATTACGCTAAATGCCCTGCAAGCAAGTTCATATTCGCTTATTCCGCTTAATATCTGCGATTTTTCTCTTCGCGGCATAGAAATACTTAAAGACATAATTATCATGCTTAAAGAATTTAAAGGCAAAACTCCCACATGCTTCTACCTTTTAAACCAGATGGATAAACGTTCGAGATTTGCTTGTGGGTTTATCCAGCGTGTTAAAGAACAGCTTGGAAGCATGCTTCTAAATACAGCCATACGTTCAAATGTCTACCTTAAAGAAGCTGCTGCTTACGGAAAAAATATATTCGATTACATGCCTGGCTCAAGGGGGGCGGAAGATTTTGCAGCTTTAGCCGAAGAAATGTTAAAAATAACTTCAGGCAGCGCATGGACTCAGCTTTTCTTAAAAGGAGAAAAGGTTGACAATGTATACGCTATAGGCGATTTTAATAACTGGGAGAAGCAGGAAAAGTACAAGTTAAGAAAAATCGGGGAAGACATATGGACATTGAATATTCCTCTGGAAAAAGGTAAATATCGTTATAAATTCCTGGCAGGTGACACTTGGCTTTCCGACCCGCACAATAAACTCAGCGAAGATGATTCATTTGGCGGGAAAAATTCGCTTATTATAATTGAGTGATACGCAGGCAGGCATAAATGGTTTTTATTTGTGCACTTCTATGTTTTAGCTTTTTCTGATAATTGTAATTTTTCCTAAGGGAACTATAAATTCCATTTTAACCGGAATCCTTTCTTTTTTGTCCAACCAAAGGTTGAATTTTTTATCGCCCTTACCTGCCAAAAGATAAACATCTTTCTTGCCCTTGCCGAATGCAATGTTATTCTCGGACAGCATCTTGATTGTAACTTTTTGGGTCGGCAAATTAAAATAAAGCGGCCTGTTTTTTACGAGGGCTATATTTTTTGGGAAAAAATACAGTAAAGATAAAATATTATGTATGGGTTTTTCTACGCGCAGGGATGTCTCTTTTCCGGAAGAATTATTTTTGGTTATAGTGATTAGCCCCGCATCCTGATTATAAACTTCTTTTATTTTCTCTTTCTTTCCGAAAAAAACCACATCCCGCTCAACTTTAAGCGGAAGATAAGTTACTGAATCTATGTATACTTTTTCTTTGCTTTCTAAATTAAGAAGTTTAAGTATATTCGTATCGGAATTAAGCAAAATTACTTCTACCTTGCGCCCGGAAACCACGTCTTTACCCAAATATTGCCATTCGACTTTTCCGGTAGGAATACCGTTAAAAAAAACTTCGTAAAGCATTGTATGCTTTCCTTCGAATCTGTCTTCAATGTCATCGCCGTAGCAGAAACTAACCGCCAGAGGTAAACACAAAAAAAATAAGCTGTAAAACTTCCTGAGCATTCCGTTCTTTTTCCTCATAGTTGATTTTCCTTTTTCTAAGTATTGGTTACTTTTTTCAATTCTTCCAGCTTGCTCAAGGTAGCGAGTTCGCCCTTTTTGATAAAATCCTCTACTTTTCCAAATTCAAGCCAGCGCAAAGTGCCGAAATTAGGATGTATCACGCAATCGGCAACAGTTATCGCCTGTTCAATAAATTGCCTCTGCATTGTTTCGATGCTTCCGAATATAAAATCAAGAATATGAAACTTATTTTTTTTATTATACTCTTTAACAATTTCTTCCTGCGAAGGCGTAACATTTACGGCTATTATTTTGTCTGCGCCATAGTTTAAAAGTATTTTGGTAGGCAAGGGATTAAGAATTCCTCCGTCAAGCAATACCCTGTCTTTAAAATTTATGGGCTCAAAAATACCGGGAAGAGCGCAACTTGCAGCAACAGCCTTATAAAGCGGGCCCTCCTCCAAAGCTTTCGCTTCTTTCGTTAAAAAATCGAATACAACCACCTTGAGTGGGTGTTTAAGATCATAAAAGGTTTTGTCTTTAAATATTTTTTTTAATATATTCTCGAGGTATTTGGCTCTCCAGAGCCCTTTAAAAGGAAAAGAAAAACCCCAAACCGAAAACAGGTTAAGCTTTTTTGCAAATTCAATCATAAATTTTTCTATTTTCTCTGGTGGTTCACCAAGCGCCCAAAGGCTTGCTATAACCGAACCTATGCTTGAACCGCATATCATATCTATGGGAATATGATTTTCCTCAAGTATTCGTAATACCCCTATATGCGCAAACCCATACGCTCCGCCGCTGCCAAGAGCAAGCCCCACTACCACTTCTCCCACTTCTTTGCTTATTCTTTTTACAGCGCTTAAGTATTTCTCTCCGGATTGAGGCAGGGTTGCATATATACTGGTATGTAAAGTTTCTTTTATGGCATCTATCGGCAGCCTGTCCTTTATAGCAAAATAGCTCAAAATTATTTTTGTTCTATCGCTGGCTAATGGGTCTCTTTCATAAAGAGCAGCCATTATTGAGGAAACTTTTGATACATCTTCTTTGTTTGGTAAAACAAGAAAATGGAAATAGTCAGCAGGAGAAGCAACTTCATACAGATTATTGTCAAAAAACTTATCCGGCATTTCGTAAATTATAAAATGATAGTTTTCCGAAAGAAAATTAAGCAAAGAAGGCACTTCAAGGGTATCATTTATCTTTATCCGGAGGCAATCAATAACCGTTTTGTCATTCTGTAAACTGCCCTCACCTATGTGGCTGCTAAGCGTTTCTTCTTTATAATCTTCAAGATTAAGTATTTTGCCGTTTTTGACAAATTTATCCAGGCTGAAGGAGCCAGATAAACTAAACTCAATACACATTACATTCTTACCGGTCTGCTCTTTTAATTTAACTCCCAGATTAAACATGTAACTGGTTTTACCGCTTAGATGCGCGCCCAAAACAGCTATGCGCTTACTTTGAAAAATCTTCTTCCTGCCTGAACGTGCACGTATTCTTTGTGAAAGCAGCCTGTAAAACTCCAAAGAAATCAGAGGGCATTTATTTAAAAAATCTTTAAATTTTTCTTTATCGCACCTTAAGACAAACGATTCTTCTATTGATTTTGTAGTTACTGAATGAGGCTCTTCATTAAAAAGAGAAATTATGCCAAAAGAGGTTCCGCGTTTAAGAAGCTCTATTTCTGATTCTTGTTTTGTATCTCCTTTTAAAACAACAATCCTGCCGCGCAGTAAAAAATAGAAATAATCCGGAGGGTCCTGGTCTTTGTATAAAACTTCTCCGTGGCTCAATTTACGCAATTCGCAAATACTTAAAAATTCTTTTATTTCCTCTTCTTTTAATTTATTAAAAGGGGGTGTGTTTGCTAAAATGAATTTTGCCTCTTTGATGTCCATATAATAATTAATTCTATGCCTCTATTTTATTCTCCTTACATATTTTAGCATAAGTACGGGCAAATGGTTTTATCCTTCTTTCAAATGTATTGTAGTTTATGTCAATCAAACCAAACTTAGGGCCGAACCCATAATCCCATTCGAAATTATCTATCAATGACCACCAAAAATAGCCTTTTATATCTACACCCTTCGAAATTGCTTCTGCTACACATTTTAGATGGGATACTAAATATTCTTTGTATAAATAATCTTCTGTTTCAGCTGTTCCGTTCTCCATTACATAAACCGGAAGATTGTAGTTTTTAAGTCTTTTAAGCAGCTCGAAAAGACCTTGCGGATAAATATACCAGCCTAAATAATTTTTCCGCTCCTTATGGAATTGATGCATGCATTCTGCCCCTACAAGCCCTTTAAACTTTACATACTCCTTGCAGTAATAATTTAGAGCAAGATAATCCAGGCAGGATTTTTTTGTTAAATAATTAATTATGTCAAAATTAGACAACTTATCTTTAATATAAGAAGAGACGGAATTTTGCCCAAAATTAAAGTTTGGGCAGGGAGAAAATTTCCTTATATGGTTTACTAAAGATACGTAACTATCGGTATCACTTTCACGATAAATACTTTTTATTTCCTTATAGCCATCTATGTAAGCGCTTGTAATATTGCGCAAAACTTTTTTTGCTGTCCCTATAGATTTTATACCCGGCGGCCATCTTCCGCAGATATAACCGTTATACACATATACCAAAGGCTCATTAAAAACCAGCCAGTTATTGATATCGTCTTTAAATTCCTCGACTATTTTTTTAAGATACTTAAGGAAAAAATCGATGTTTTTTGAAGACTCAAAGCCGTGGGCTTTAGAAAACCATATAGGATTTGTAAAGTGATGAAGGGTGACAAACGGCTTAAGGCCCAGAGCTTTAAGCGTTTGTATTACTTCCTTGTAGTGACTTATCTCTTCCTCCAGGTAAACATCAGGATTTGGAGAAATTCTGGCCCATTCAAAAGACAACCGCACAGCACCTAGATTAAGTTCTTTTGCCAGTTTAAAATCCTGAAGGAAAAGTTTGTAATGATTTGCGGCGAGAGCGGCTTCTTGTATCTTTTTTTCTTTTTCGAAAGCGCACCAGTCAGAATTATAATTTGCCCCTTCCGTCTGATAACTCGAAATGGCCGCCCCCCACAAAAAAGAAGGTGGAAAGTTAATCTCGCGTAAAGCTTTAGGCTTAGATGAAGAATCGATGCTATTCTTTATAGAAGCGCGATTTTGCATCAAACTTAAGCAGCAATAACTGTAAGTGCTTTATTGTTGTCATTTGAGGCAAACACTATAATTGCTGATTCGTGAGGTTTAGAGGTGGTTCCATAAATATGCATAAGGTCAACATTGGCATCTTTTAGTTTCTTTGCAATCAGATTGAGCTGGCCAACCTCATCCGGGATATCTACGATAACTACTTCCTTTGCCTGCAAAGAGCCTATTTTTTTAAGAACTTCTTTCGCTTTTGCGTTGTCAGATGTAATTAGCCTGAATACCGCCTTTGAGTCCAGCACATAAGCGCTGATTCCTCTTAGATTTATGTTTTTCTCTTTCAAGAGAGACGTAAGCTCGCCGAGCTGACCTACTTTATTATCGCAGGTTAGTATGAGTTCCTCACCTTTTACTGCTTTCATAAAAATCCTCCCTGCCTGCTAGTTTAAGCAGCTTTTCAAGCTGCCGTCAAAACAGACTTTTGTAATTTTTCCAGAAAAATTCGTTACGTAATTGCAAAATTACCGTAAGAATTTTACCTTCCTCAAATGAAAGATAAAAAACAGGAAAAATTACTTAGCGGAACTCTTTCCGGGCAAATTATTTTCTTGCTCTGGATAAAACTTCTTTTTCTGCCTGAAGCCAAATTTTTTGGTCCTGGCCAGCAGGTTTGCCTTTGCTTTCCCAAATGTAATACGCGCGTTCTTTTATCATTTGGTTAAGTTTTCCTTCGTCTACCTTTGAAGTCGAGTTATTTGTAGAAGATTTTCTTCCTGGAAAAGCCATTTTATCCTCCTCTTTAAATCTTTTGCAAAATGCACCTCCCCAGGTGCATTAATCGTGGCTATGTTTGATATCTAAAGAAAATTTCAGCGTATCCTTGCGTTTAAATACAAAAAGAATTGCCGTTTGCTGATAAACTTTTTCAAATCCTGATTCTGAAGAAGAAACTGAATATATCGGCATAGATAAAACATGCGCTTTATCAAAAGTAAAATCAAGCGTTATCTTCTTAAACTTATCAATTACTGTAAAAGAACTCTTCTCTTTAAATTCAACGGGTTCGGATAAGGCTATTTCTTCTTTGCCGTGCTTTGCGAAAATGTCTCCTGGCGATAAGAAGGATATATTAAATTCTATACCAAAATTATAATCCTTCAAGATATTTTTTCGATTGAATTTATAGCTTACATCAAAGCCGCAGCTTTCGGAAAATTCAATTATTTTAGAAAAATCCAAGCCACCATTGGAAAAATTGCAGTTAAGAACGGGCCTCTGCTTATCTTTCTTAACCTCAAAATCATACAGTTCATCGCTTAAGGTATTTATACCTTTTTGAAGGTTAAAGTCATCCAGGGTAATGTCTTGCTGGAGTAAGTGATCCATAAGCGAAAGCCTTTCATATTGGTCATAAATAAGAAACTTATCCAAATCCTTATCTTTTTGTTTAACTATGTCATGGATAGTAGAAACAGCTCCTTCTTTTGTCACATTCTGTAAAATCTTTCTATGATAAGATTCTTCCCTTCTGGTTATTGTATTAACGAGGTTTATAGCCGGCGCGCGCAGGCTCATTTCACAAAGAGCCCCGCCCTTTGGGGAGAAACAACATATAAGCTTGCTGTTCTTAACTATTATTTCTTCGTTGCCGTCTAAATCTAAGTCGGTACAATCAACAGCTATTTTTTCATCATTATATTTCTCATCAAGCAGATTCTCTGCATCAATTAAATTCTCATACACTGCGAAACGGATATGGCCGAGATAAAAACCGCCAAATACCCCATGCCAATAACCGCAATTAGTTTGTGCCTTATAAAGGCTGGTAAATATTTTTTTGTCTTTATCGGGGTTGGCTTTTTCATTTATTTTACGGCTTAGATAAAGCATTTTTTTATGCATATAGTTAAGCCGGGGGTACTTGTGATAGAAATTGCGGAAAAAACCTCCCCTTACGAAATCTTTGTATCCTTCGAACTTATCGTTTGCCTTAAGCAAGTCCTTGAGGCCTTCGTATGCAAAGAAATTTTGGGGTTCCAGCACCCATTCACCCATTTCTTCGTAGGATGCAGTAGGAAGATAAACTATGCCATTAGTTTGAAATTTATCAAAAGCTTCCCTTGCGGTTATAGTTTCAATATCACTGGAATCGCTAAGAAGAGTTAAGAATTTCTTAAGCCATTCTTTATTGTAAATCCAGTCGTAAGTGCCTGGCCAAAGCCCGAACTTTTCTCCGTCATCAAAAAGAGTAACCAGGATGTCTCTATCCTGCCGCAAGCTGTTCAAAACCGAAAAGGCTTCATTTGCTTCTGAAAAAGGTATTTTATATCTTAGGGTTTTGCTTATAGGAAAAACCGAAAGGGGCTTGCCTTCGTCTTCTGTTGTGTAATAGCCGAAAAATTCAGGGCTGCGTAATCCTGCAAAACGAAAATGCGTGTCATCCAGAAATGTATAATTCAAATTGCAATTTGCAATTACTCTTGCCAAGTAAGGCTCCCAAACTCTTTCCGCAGTCCATATACCGCTAGGCTTACCAAAAAATTCTTTTTCTATGAAATCATTCATCAGTTTAATTTGGCCGTATTTATCCGAGTCGCCAACTATAGGCAAAATCGGCTCATAATACCCTCCGCTTATAACCTCAACCTGGCCCCTTTTAACCATTTTCTTAAGAAGGCCGACGTAATCCTTGCCGTGCTCCTTCATCCAATCGTAAAGAGGTCCGGAATTATGTATACAAAACTTTATTTTAGGAAAATCTTCGAGGGTGGATAGGAATGGAAAATAACATTTCTCGTAAGCTTCTTTGAAGATGTGCGGAAAATTGCCTACAGGCTGATGGTTGTGGACTCCGAATATAAAGTATAATTTACCCATAAACTATAAGCTATTTAATGGGCGCCGGCGGTTTTTTGCCTAAAGAAGAGTAAATTTTTTCCACATAGGCAAAAAATATCTTTTTGAACTCTCCGGATAAATCTTCAAAAGTATTCCACCAAAACCAGTCGCTGCCTTCAATAAGATAGAAGTAATTTTTTATTTCTTCGAAAGCTGCTCCTCCGAGTTTGCTTTTTTCTATAAGATCGCGCGTTTTCTTTAATATGCTCCAGCAATAGTTGTTCTTCTTGGAACCAGCCCATACGCCAAAATCTCCGTTTATCCAGGAGCCGCTCGCAAGCCGCTCAAGCTTTCTGGGGGTATCATTTTTAAGAAACTCTGACGGGGTTGTGGTAGACAAGCAGTCATTATTCTCAAGTGAAGAATACAAAGTTTCAAGGAAATCTACACCGTTATTTTTGTAATATTCCCATGCATTTTCACCGTCCATGATTATCGTTATTGCTCTTTCCTTAAAAATACCTTTAGCAAAATCATGGGTGCGTTTAAAGTGGGATAGTAAGTCGTTCACTGCGAACGTCGTATCATCCCAGCCCTGATATACAAAGCTAAGCATATCGGAAAAATTTCTGTCCCTGAAAAATATGTTTACATCTTTAAATTTATACGGCCTGTATACAATGTGCCGCTGATTTTTTATCATATCATATGATACATAATCGGTTGTTAAGCTCTTGAAAAGGATTGCTTCATCCACGCCTATCCATTTAAAGCCTTCTTTGCCATATAAAGTTAAAACTGTCTCCGACACACTGCCTTCAGACGGCCAGCTGCCGCAGGGCGTGTGCCCGAAAACATTTTTGAATATTTCCTTGGATTTCTCAAGATGCCAAAGGCAATCTTCCGGATGCATAAACCTTGAAACCGGTTTTTTAAGATACGGGAATTCCTTGACAACATCGCTATCGCACAATATAGGCATTATCGGATGATAAAACGGCGTTAAGGTAAGCTCTATTCTTCCATCTGCCGCAAGCTTGGAATAAAGCGGGAATATTTCATCCATTATTTCATATTGTTTTTTTATTACATACTCTATGTCCGCGCGTGTATAGTTTTTCCCTTTTAAAATCAGTTTCTTTAAATTTTTGTCCGCTTTCAGCGTATAAGGGTGGAACCAGCTCACATTAAAAAGAAATTGCAAATCTGCTATGTCCTGTGGATTGAATCTTGATTTTGGAGAAATTTTTTTATTGTATAATTGTAAATATCTTTTGCTCGGCTTAACAACCCTTTCAAAATTTACAGAGAAAAACCTGTTTATTATAAAATCCTTTTCTTCTTTTTTAAGATGCGCCGGGTCCTTAAGGCTTAAAGTAAGGTAATGGTCTTTCGCTCTATTGTTTACGTAATCAGACAGCTGTTCAAGCAAAACTCCGCTAAAGTTAAAAGATACCTTTACTTTGCTGAATTTAGCAACTGTTTTTGCCATGCCGTAATAATCTTTTACTGCATGAAATCTTACCCATGGAAGGCAGTATTCAGAAGCTTGCGGATACTTATAATACGGCTGGTGCATGTGCCAGAGAAAAGCGATTTTTGTGGTTGATTTAGCCATTAGGATTGAAATGCGGAGTAGCTGATTTCCGGGAAAATATTATCCTTTCTTTCTATGTCTTCTATGACTTCGTAATTTATAAATCCCTTGTCCAGGTAACTCTTAAGCAGATAAAATCTTTCAAGGTGCATAACTGTTTTTTTCTTTGCATATTCGCTGAATGCCCCTGTCTTCATCATAAAAGCCCAGTCGCTTCCCTGGGCAAGCAAGAGCTCCCTTGCCATTTGATTTAAGATTCTCTCTTTAACGTCCCCTTTAGCCCTAAACCGGTTAGCGGCTTCCGTCATTTTTTCCTGCGCACGGTGAAGATGCGCATATATCCAGTCATTTGAGCCATTCAGCCAGACTTCGTAGTAACCTTTCCATCCCCAGCTTGACGGCGCAGGATTTATTACCTGATTTTTGGGATAAATACCCAGATAACGGCTGGGCGTAATAAGCTTTATGGTTTTCTGGTCATAACAAATTTTACGAATAAGAAAATTAAGAAAGCTTACGCCCTCGAACCACCAGTGGCCGTAAAGCTCTGCGTCATAAGGAGCAATTATAATCGGCTTTCTGTCAAACATTGATGCAATGTGCTCTATTTGTTTTTCTCTGTTAAACATAAAATTTCCTGCGTGATATGCCGCCTTATCAAGTGCCCTTTCCGGATTGTATGGCTCTTTGTGGTTTGTTTCTCCGGTAATCCGGTAATACTTAATACCGGTAAATATCCTTGCTCCGCATGCAGATATGTAAGGCCTTACATAATCATGGTCGAGGTCAAAACCAATATCGCGGTAATATTCCCTATAATCATAGTCTCCGGGGTAACCCTCAACAGCAGACCAGACGCTTTTGGATGATTCATGGTCTCTTCCAAAAACAGCTACTTTATTTTTTGTATAATAAGAAGAGTAAACGCCGAATTTAGGCCGGGGCCTGGAAAAAAGCACACCGTGGCTTTCCATTAAAAAATATTTTATCCCTTCTTCTTTGAGAAATTTGTCCACATCTTCACTGTATGCGCATTCGGGAAGCCAGATGCCTTTGGGGTCAGTGCCAAAAAATTTACGATATGAATTGGCGCCTACTCTTACTTGCGCCCTGATTGCCTCTTTATTTATTCCAAGAAGCGGCAAATAGCCATGCGTTGCACCGCAGGTAATTATTTCGAGGACTCCTTTATCCTGATACTTTTTGAATTCTTTTATTAAATCTTTATGGTATACGTGTAAGAATTTCTCTCTCATGCTGCTGAAACGATGGTAGTACATAAGGGCGAGCCGGTGGAATTCAGGATTAAACCTGTTACGGTCTATTTCTTTTTCGCAAAGTTCAACCATTTTATTGAGATGGATTACATAGCGGTTTCTCAAAAGCTCATCGGCAAACATGTTACAAAGGGTCGGGGATAGATTCATCGTTATACAAAATTCCACCCTGTCACGAACCAAACCTTCAAGCATCTCTAAAATAGGGATATAGGTTTCGCTAAGCGCCTCAAAAAACCAGCGCTCTTCAAGGAATTCATCGTATTCGGGATGGCGGATAAATGGCAGATGCGCGTGTAATACTAAAGATAGATAACCTTTTTCCATAATAATTTTTTTTGAAGTTTGATTAAGTATTCCGGGGTAACTTACTTCTCAAACCTTTTTACAGCGGGGGTCTTCGTTACTTTATGTTTTTTATTTTTGGAAACACCAACCACTTTATATTGGTAGTCTCCCACCGGCAGAGCGTATCTTATAGAAAATGTTCCGTCAGGCTTAAGGTTTACTTTTTTTCCTTCAACCGTAACATCCGCATCCGGTTCGGTACGCCCGTAAAGTATAAGCTCGGTCCACACTTCCAGAAAAAATTTATCTACTTTCTTTGCTCTTTCGCTGAATAAGCTGCTGACTCCCCAGGATGCCATGGGCGATGAAATCTGGTTTTTTATAATCTCTTCGAATTTTCTCTTTCTTTCAAGAGAACTTCTGCCTAAATCATATATTCCTAAAACTTTATAGTAATCTTCATCCGGAAGCGCCCACTCTTCATCTATTATGGAAGAAATACCGAAGTAAGGGGTTTTTATGACGTTGGAACGCGCAACCGGGAAAAATTTTCCTGAAGGATTAATAAGCCCTATCTCAATACACCAGCTGCGTTCCGGCTGATTAACATTTACATACCAGTTATTAGCTTCGAAATGGATACCGATATCGAAAAAAGAATTTGCATTTCTACCGTCAAAGTGGCTGATTCCTGTTAAATCATACACTCTCAATATCCATTTAAGATTTTCCCGCTCATAAACAGGGATTGCGGAAATCACTTCATTTATTCTCTGTTCGGAAATATCCCAATAGGTATATATCCACCAGGGGTCTCTTGGTAAAATTGTAATACGGTTATCTGAATACCTAAGCGGCAAGCTGTAACGGTTGTTGTCAACAGCCGGGGCCTCTACCGTTGTTAATTTTACCTTCTCTACCTCTATTGATTCTTTCTGCACCTGGAGAGAATAGATAGGCGCCTGAGGCATAGGTTCTTTTTTAAGAGTGATTTTCTTTTTCTTGCTTATTTTGGGAATTATACGTTTTAGCGGGGATTTTTTGATTGGTTTTTTTATATTTTTTGTTTTTTGGGGAGATTTTGAGGAAACTTTTCGCATAAATACCTCTTGTTAAGTGAAAGAATTTTACCACCTATATATTTGCCTGTCAACAACTTAAAATATCAAGGCTCAACCAGGGCTGGAATGCTTAGCCTTCTAATGCTTAAGAGAGCTTATTTTTGTTTGTAAAGTGCCCATGGGACATATGGCACGCCAGGTCCTTTCTCTTAAAGGTACCCCTAAAATAACGGCAATTATTGTAGTAATTATGCACATTCTTACAAAAACAAACCCTATAGCCAGCGGGGTTTTGGGACAAACTATAAGCTGGAAAATAAAAAAACCCATAAAAGCCGTGAAAAACAGCCATTTAAACCAGTTTTTCAAAAAGATTTTAGGTATTTTCCTGCGCAGGCTGAACCTGCTTAATATTAAATCTAAAAATGCCCCCCTTGGGCAAAGATACGAACACCAGAACCTGCCCTTAAAGTAGGAAAGGCTAAGAAAAAATAACATCATAAAAAAAACTACAAAACCCAGAAGTGGCAAAAAAAGCCCGCCAATTACTATGAGGGGCGGGAACCAAAGCATAATCGATTGCGACAATATTTTTTTATTCATATTCCAAAAAATTGGTCACTTCCCAAGCCTTGAGGCCACAGTTGGAATACAATGTAAATCTATTATATTTTGGCTTTCTTTTTTGTCTTCTATCGCTTCGCTTTCTTTCTTAAGAAAATTCTTCTGGTTATTTTTTTCTCCGATAAGGCTTTCAAATAAATTTTTGCTTTCCGCTCCGCTGCTTAATTTAAGAAGCTCTTTATATACTTTAACGCAAATATTTACAATTTCTAATCCTAGTTTAATGGCGCCTTCTAGAGAGAAACTTTCCGGATTAATTTTACAATATTGGCATTTTTTTTCTAATACAAAATCTTCTATGCCTGCATTTTGTAAATAATCTTTTAATATTTTAATGTTGTCTTCGGCTATATCGGAAAATTTTTTAAATTCTGACCGGATTTTCCCATCATGCATCAGCAGAAAAAGATGGTTACAGCAGTTAGATAAAGTGCTTTCAGCATCTATTGCAATTTCCAATTTTTCTATAAATTCCTGTTTTGGATTATTTTTTTCAGAATTGTTGGTCATGATTGCCTCCTTCAATTCTCGCCGTGGGCCCTTTCATACTTAAATAAATTTTTAACAGAGAAGAAAGGGTTGTGCCAGCCTTATTTAACTTGCTCAACTGTTTTAACTTCCGGTATTTCCTCTTTTAAACGCTGCTCAATACCTAATTTTAAAGTATAGGTACTCATGGGGCAGCAGCCGCAAGCGCCTTTAAGGCGAAGCTTAACTATGCCGTCTTCTGTTACCTCAACAAGCTCAACATCTCCTCCGTCTGCCTGAAGCGCGGGCCTTATTTCTTTTAACGCTTTTTCTACTTTTTCTTTCAACATATTATCCTCCCTGATTAAATATATAAACTCAATTATGTTTAATACCCCAGGAAACTTTCTATTTTCACGTTATCCTTTTCACAGCCCAAATCAAAACATAAACCTTTCATGGCTGTAACCATTCCCGGCGGGCCATAAATAAAAATTATGCGGCGCGCCAGGTTAATAGCTTTTGCTTCTACCAAATTCTTGTCTATAAAACCAAATACACAGGCATCATCTTTTGGGGCGCAATCGGTTATTGTATAGATTAATTTTATATTTTCGTTTATCGCGCATAAAGCATTTAGCTCTTCTCTAAACGCTATATCTTCCTCTGTTCTGTTGGAATAAAATACAAGCACATCCGTACTTAACCTTTTTTCGCATATATATTCCAGTATAGAAATAACCGGGGTTATGCCTATGCCGCCTATAAGAAACATAATATTTTTCATTTCTTCCTTAAAGAAAACATTTCCAAGCGGAGCCTGCACCAATACCTCCTCCCCATTATTTAGGCTGATAAGTTTGTTTGAAAAATCGCTTTGACTCAAGCGCTTGGTAACTTCTATGTATGGTTTTTGCGGGGAGCAGGAAAATGACAGATATTTGTTCAAATCTTTATTTCTCCTGTTATTTTCATCGAAAATAAGCTGCAAGAATTGCCCTGGAATAAAATCTATTTTCTCGCTCGGTAGAAAACGAAAACTCATGATGCTCGTGGTTCTTTTTATTTTTTCTAAAAATTTTATTCTTGTTTCTTTCACCCAGCCCTTCCTCCTTTTATTTAAAATTATTGTTTTCGCTTTTTACTGTTATTATTTATCAATTTGCTACCCTTCCAAAACAATATAGCTTGTTTTGGAAGGGCTGGGTTCATAATCCGCTTGAAGCTATAACCTCTTTTATAAGTTTGGCCGATTTCTGAAAGCAAATTTTCTCCTCAGGCGCAAGTTCGAGCTTAAGTAGTTCCCTTATCCCGTTTTTGTGCACAACTGCAGGGATACTCATATAAACATTTTCTACATCATAATAATTATCTATAAAAGAAGAAACCGGTAAAATGGAATTTTCATCCTTTAAAATAGCACTGGTTATTCTGGTAAGTGCAAGGCCTACCCCATAGGAAGTTTCTCCTTTTCTTTCAATGACTTTATAGGCAAAGTTCTTAACTTCGCTGAATATACCGGAAAGTGTGGTTTTTACGTCGCATTTGTTGCTGCACATGGGGCAATAATCTTTAAAAAGAACTCCTCCAATCGCGGCGCGGCTCCAAACAGGGAATTCACTGTCGCCGTGTTCACCTAATATATAGGCGTGAACGTTACGCGCATCTATATTGCAATGCCTGGATAACAGAAGCCTTAGCCTTGCACTATCCAGTACAGTACCCGAGCCTATAACCTCGTGCCATGGTTTTTGAGAAATTTTATAAGCCGCATAGCTTAACACATCCACAGGATTTGTCACAATAAGGAATATTGCGTCTTTTGCATATTCCATTATCTTGGGAATTATATTTTTGTATATATCTACGTTTTGTTTTGCAAGCTCTAAGCGGCTCTCGCCGGGTTTTTGTTTTGCTCCGGCAGTTATAACTACGATATCTGAATCTTTCAAGTCCGGATAATCGCCTGCTACGATATCAACCGGAGAGACAAAAGGCATGCAGCTGGCAAGGTCCATAACTTCTCCCTCAAGGCGTTTTTTATCAATATCAACAATAACTATTGAACGCGGTAGATTTGCCAGCATTAAGCTGTAAGCATAGCGCATGCCTACGCAACCGGCGCCTATAATCGAAACTTTTGGTTTTAGCATTTTTCTCCCGGCTTTAAATTATGACAACAATTAGCATTACATAAAGCGTATTATTATAACGCTGGTTTTGCCTGTGTCAAAGGCTTAAGTCCATATAGAATTGACATTTTTCTACCTTGAAAATTAAGGCAATAGCAGTTATAATTTTATAACAAAGGATAAAATAATTTTTTTCCTTTAAACTACATTTATAGCTGGCTTAAAACTATAAATTTGGTAAAATAATGCTATGGCGAAACTGAAAAATTTAATTTTTTACCTTCGCGCTAAAAAGCTGACCATATCTGCAGCTGAATCAATAAGCGGCGGCTACCTTTCTTATCTTCTCACTAAAACACCCGGCAGTTCCAAAGTATTTAAGGGCGGCATCGTAGTTTATTCCCTCCAAAGCAAAAATAAATTGCTGCATATCCCGCAGCCACTGCTCAACAAAACACAGGGTGTTTCAGGGCGGGTTTCAATTCTTCTTGCAAAAAAAACAAGAGAACTCTTAAAAACAGACTTAGCGGTTTCCCTGGTGGGTTTTGCCTCTGCCCCCGCTCAAAAAGGCATAAAAGTAGGCACAGCGTTTGCGGCTGTTGCCGATAAAAACGGGGCAATTACAAAAAAAATAATAATTAAAGGCAATCGTGATTACGTAAGAAAAAAAACAAGCTTTTTCGCTATCGAATTGATTTGTAAAAAATTAGTCAACGCTTGCTAATCCCTCAATTGCTCACCAAAAGGCAATCTTTATTACGCTTTCCATAATTTAAACTATGCGTTTATTCATAGCAATAGACATTCCGGAAGACTTAAAAGAAAAATTATCGCGCATAGTTACCAGGCTTAAAAAATGCGGCCTTGATGCAAAGTGGGTTAATACTTCAAATATTCATATGACTTTAAAGTTTTTGGGGGAAACCCGGGAGGAAGACCTTGATAAAATAGAAAATATAATAAACGCTACTTCCAGTATGTTTACTAAATTAGAGCTTAATACCGCAGGCTTTGGCTTTTTCCCCAGTGAAAATTCTCCGAGAGTATTCTTTCTATCGACAGACAACGAGGAAATATTAAAAAATATCTCCCTGCAACTTGAAGATAAGCTTGAAATTTTGGGTTTTCCCAAAGAAGGCAGGTTTAAATCCCACCTTACGATAGCTAGATTTCGCAGCAAAAAAAATATTGATTGCCTTAATGAAGAAATAAAAAATATATCTATTAAAGCTAAATTTGCGGTTAGTGAAATAATTCTTTTTAAAAGCCTGCTGAAACCTACCGGGCCCGTTTACGAGAAAGTATTTTGCTCTGCACTAAAGTAAAGAAAGTAATGATTATTTATTTTCCTAAACAAATAATCTGACTATTTGCAAGGCAAGCAGCGAATAAAACCCCGCCATTAAATCATCACCCACAACTCCGGCTGCGCCGGGAAAACGCTCAATTCTATCTATGGGCGGAATTTTAAAAGCATCAAATATGCGGAAAAGTATGAAAGCGCAAACTATATACCTTATATCGTAAGGGGTAAACGAAAGCGCTAAAAGCATGCCGGAAAAATCATCTATGATTATCTTTTTGCAGTCTTTTTCTTTAAATATTTTTTCTGCGCGTCCGGCCAATAAGAATGAAAGCAGTATCGATATAACTGTAAGAATTAAAAAATAAATCCTTATTTTTATAAATAAAAAAATAACAACTGCAACGGCTGATGCGAGCGTTCCACCCAAAAGGGGCGTATAACCCAGTCCAAAAAGCGTGCATATACCAACACACAGTTTGTCTTTAGGCGACAATTTATCCATATAGGTTTTTATATTTAAACCGGCTAAAAAGTTTTTATGGATTTCCTATTTATCCAGAAATAATAGACTCCGGAAAAAAGCGTAATAAGGACAACGTACCACATAATTATATGTGTCACTTTTTCATATAGAAAAATAACAAAATTGTTTTGCGGAAATTTTCTAAATAGCAGTAAAGCTATAAAAATGACAACTATTCCAAGGATTTGCGATAATGTTTTATGTTTGCCCCAGCGTTTAGCCTCAAGGACTTCCCCGGATTTTAAAACATAGAGCCGAAGGCCCGTAATTATGAATTCGCGTAGCATTATAACAGCCACCATCCAGGCATTCACGACTACCTTAAGCTGCAAAAATGCCAGGAAAACTCCTATGATTAGGATTTTATCGGCTATTGGGTCAAGTAATTTTCCAAGGTCTGTTATCAGGTTTTGGCGTCTGGCAAATATGCCGTCAAGCAAATCAGTAAAGGAAGCGACAATAAAAATTATGAATGCGGTAAAGATTGAATTGAAATCATTATGCAATATGAATCCTATGCAGAAAAACGCAAGAATAATTCTTAAAAATGTAAGGTAATTTGCAATATTCATGTTTAAAATTTCGATAAAATCAAAAATCAAACATCAAAATGACAATGTAAAATTCAAATATTTGAAAAAGATTTTGGATTTTCAATTGTAGTTTTGATTTTTGCATTTTGATTTTTGATATTATTTATACACCCACCAAGTCATAGTCATAACTATCTACTATTTTTGCTTTATAGAAATTACCTATCTTTAGTCCTTTTTTCTTTAAGAAAACAACGCCATCAACCTCATAGGCATCGAACTCTGTTCTGCCTATAAAAACTTCGTTATCTTTCTCTTCTACTAAAACATCAATTTCCCTGTCAATAAACCGTTTATTGATATCAGAAGAAATTGCCTGCTGAAGGCTCATAATCTCCCCAAAGCGACTTGATTTTATCTTGTTATGTATCTGGGGTTCTAATTTAAAAGCCGGGGTATTTTCTTCTCTTGAATATGTAAATGCCCCTAACCGCTCGAATCTGGTTTCTTTCAAAAAAGCCAGAAGCTCTTTGAATTCATCGGCGGTTTCCGTAGGAAATCCCGCCATAACAGACGTTCTTATAACGCAATCCTTAATATTTTTTCTTATTTTTTTAATCAGCTCTGCGATTTGTTTCTTAGACACGCCTCTATTCATTAATTTTAAAATTCTATCATTTATATGCTGTATAGGCAAATCAATATATTTGCATATCCTCTCCTCGTTGGCAATCAAATCTATAAGCTTATTGTCCAGGTGCCGCGGATGCATATAAAGGAGCCTTATCCAGTTGATATTTTTTGACGTTTTAAGCACTGCTTTTAGCAAAGATGACAAATTGTCTTTTGTTTTAAAGTCTTTGCCCCAGCTGGTTATATCCTGGCCTATAATATTTAGTTCCTTTGTGCCGTTCTTATCCAGAAATTTTACCTCATTTACGATTTGCTCCTTTGATCTGCTCTTTAAATCTCCCTTTATGTATGGTATTGTGCAATACGTACATTTATTAAGGCAGCCCTCGCATATTTTTATAAAATCAAGGTGTTTTGGCGTAATTTTCTTATGCCTGATTTCTTTTTGCGGAAAATCTTCCGTGCCCCACCACTTATCAACTTCCGGAAAAGACTCTTTAAGTTTTTCCTGATACCGCGTAACCAGGCAGCCAAAAACAAACAAATGTTTTACTTTTCCCTCTTTTTTTAATTTTATTGCCTGGCGGATAAATTCTACGGATTCCTCTTTTGCGCGGTCAATAAAGCCGCAGGTATTTATAAGAAGCGTGTCGCAGGATTTAAAATTATCTTTGCCGGCAAGAAAAATGTCTTCCTGCTTAGATACAGTATATCCTTTCCTCAAAAACCTGTTAAGAACAGCTTCAGAATCATAAGTATTCCTGAAACATCCGAGAGACACAATTGATAAATCTTTTTTAGCCATATTTTTAAAATATAAACAGTAACGGCAGAAAATGCGCGGAATAAAAAATTTTTATTTAATAACAGAAATTCCTGAAGAGTTTACTTTCAGGCTTTTTATTGATTTTGACGAGGAGGTTAAGGATGGCAAAGATTTTCCGTTTACTTCAAGGTATACGGCGCTGCCGTCAGCAATTTTAAATTCTACCTCGCGGTTACCTTTCCAACTTTCTGACATTCCTTTTTTAAGAACTCCTTCAAAGAGAACTTTTCCGTCAACCTTGGCCCTTATAAAACAATCCCTCTTTGCAGTAAGAGATACATTAACCTCATTTTGTATTTTTTTTGAAACTGGCGGTAATTTTACTTGTTTTTGTTCTGTTCTTTTTGCGGGTTTCTTCGCTGGTTTTGACAAGCTCTTCGAAACGAAACGGATAACGCCTGTTGTAATCCATATAATAAATATCAACGCTACAAGATAAAAAATAATTTTTTTAACCTGCGGCGGAATGGGTTTAAGTTTTATTTTCGGCGCTGGCTCACTTGTATTTGGCTCTTCTTTTTTTACTAAAGGCTTTTGAGAAACATTTTGCTGATTAAGCTTTATTTTATCTAACGCACCCTCGGTGTTTATCCCAAGAAAAGATGCGTATATCTTTATGTAACCCTTAAGGTATGCTTTACTTATATTACCTAAGTTGCCGGACTCTATGTCTCTTATTACAGAAGGGTACAATTTAGTCTTTTCAACAACTTCCTCAAGGGTAAGCCCCAGGTCATTTCTTTTCTGCTGTAATTTTACGCAAAGTTCTTCTATGGTCATACAACATCCTTTTCTTTCAGGAATTCTTCGGGATCAACCAATATCTCCCTGGCTTTACTGCCGCAGAACGGGCCTACTATCCCGCGCTGCTCCATAAGGTCTAACAGCCTCGCGGCCCTTGTATAGCCAACCCTGAGGCGCCTTTGCAAAATCGATGCTGACGCCTGACGGGCCTGCAAAATCGTTTTAATTGCTTCGTCAACCAATTCATCGGACTGAACATTCATGGCGGCTTTCTTTTCTCCTTCCAAAATACCTGCCTCATAAACCGGTCCGCCCTGGTTTTTTACGAAAGTGACGAGATTGTTAATATCTTCATCGTCGATAAGGGAACCCTGCGCGCGTATAAGCTTAGGCGCTCCAGGCTTTAAAAATAAAAGGTCGCCCTTGCCAAGAAGCTTTTCCGCGCCCATAACATCAAGCACTGTGCGCGAATCCACCTTGGAAGAAACCTTAAAGGAAATTCTTGCCGGGAAATTTGCCTTAATTACCCCTGTTATAACATCGACGGAAGGCCTTTGTGTCGCAAGAATCAAATGGATGCCAACCGCCCTTGAAAGCTGCGCAAGGCGCTGTATAGAAACTTCAATGCTTTCTTTCGCAACTATCATTAAATCCGCCAATTCATCAACTATTATTATTATAAAAGGCATTTTCTTGCCGGTTTTATTATATGCGTCAATATTTCTTGCACCCTCCGCAGCAAGAAGATGGTAACGCCTCTCCATTTCTTCAACAGCCCAATTTAAAGTAACGAATGCTTTCTTTGATTCATAAATAATGGGGTGCAAAAGATGCGGTATGCCCGCAAAAGGGGCAAGCTCAACCATTTTCGGATCAACCAGAATAAATTTTACCTCGTCAGGTTTTGCCTTAAACAGGATTGAAGTAATTATTGTATTAACGCACACTGTTTTTCCGGAACCGGTTGTGCCGGCTATCAAAAGGTGAGGCATATCCTTTAAATCGGCGATTACGGGATTTCCCGAAACGTCTTTTCCTATAGTTAAAGTCAGTTTAGAAGAAGCGTCGGAAAATATTTTTTCTTCAAGAATCTCTCTTAAATAAACCAGGTGTTTCTTCTCATTAGGAACCTCTACCCCGACAGTGCCTCTTCCCGGTATAGGCGCGACAACTCTTACCGAAGACGACTTCATGGAAAGCGCTATATCATCGGAAAGGGCTGATATTTTTGTAATCTTAACTCCCGGCGAAGGCTCTAGCTCATACATTGTTACAACCGGGCCCTTTTGAACGCTTACGACCTTAGCTTCAACGCCGAAATCGGAAAGCGTTTCTTCAAGATTTTTAATGCTTGCCTCAATATCTTCTTTCACCTCGCGGTAATCAAGTGAGGGCGGCACCTTTAAAAGGCCCAAGGTAGGCAACTTGTAGGTTTTTGGGTCAAATATTTTGGCATTATCAGCGTTTAAGTCGTCTATCTGTTTTTTTATTTCTTCTTTATTGATAAGTTTATCGTTTTCTAACTTTGCTGTCTGCGGTTGCGGCTGATTTATTTTTGGGGTATAGACTTTTATTTCCGGCTTTATTGCTGGGCGCGGTTTTATTTTGGGCTCCTCGTCTTCTTCTTCATCCTGAATCTCAATTGCCTTTGGTTTCTTTTTCTTGGCAATCACGAAATCACCATTGGTTTCTATTTTTGCGGCTCTTCTTTCAGCTATAAATTCACTTATCGCGTTAAAGACAAATTTTGCGCCTTTAAAAACATCTACAAAGAAAAATCCGAAAAACAGAGTGCTCATTATTACAAGAATCAGGCTAAGCACAATTAAAGAACCGGAAAATCCCAGGTAACTTTCAAAAAATTGCGCAAGGTAGAATCCGACGACACCATCCGAGTATTCCCAGCCGGCGCCGGCTCTTGCAAATAATAAGCCCATAAAAGCTGAAAGAGAAACAATAAATATCAAAGAGGAAATTGTATCTATTGTTTTGCTTTTGCTTATGCCATAGAAACGTAAAATTCCTATTTTAGCAAGCCCCAAACACATAAGGCAGAAAGGAATAAAATAGGAAGCTCTTCCGAATAAAAAACGAAGAGCAAAAGCAAGATATGCTCCGGCTATTCCTATAATATTGTGCGTAGTTTTTGAAACGGGTTGGTTAAGAAACGCGATATCTTTAGAAGTATATGAAAAGAGGCTTAAGCTTAAGACTATTGATAAAGCTATGAATATTGAGGCATATATTAAAGCGCTATTTTTTAAAAAATCTGGGGGTCGCTTCATTGCGCTTGCTTTATACTAAGATTAATACGGCCTTGAGAATCAATGCCTATTATCTTTACCTTAACAACATCTCCTTCTTTTAGAACTTCACTTACATCTTTTACATAAGAGTCGGAAATTTCAGAAACATGCACCAAGCCCTGCTTTCCGGGAACAATTTCACAAAAAGCTCCAAAGCCTGCAATTCTGGTAACTTTCCCTTCAAATATTTCACCGACTTCTATATCCTTAACCATATTCATTATCTGCTTGGCTGCTCTTTCAAGATTGTCCAAATCCATTGCGACAACAGATACGGTAGCTGTTTCATCATCAATATCTATAGTAACATTATATTCGCTGGTAAGCCTTCTGATAAATTTTCCTCCCGGGCCGATAACAGCGCCGATTCTATCCGGGTCAATCTTAAATGACTTTATTTTGGGTGCGTATTTTGAAACTATCTCTCTTGGCAAGGAAAGGGCTGCATTCATTTTTTCCAGGATAAAAAGCCTTGCTTCTTTTGATTGCGCCAAAGCTTCTTCGATCATCTTATATGTTAATCCGCCTATTTTTATATCAAGCTGTATGGCTGTTATGCCCTTGTTTGTCCCGGCAACTTTAAAATCCATATCGCCGTAATGATCTTCAACCCCTGCGATATCTGTAAGAATTTTATATTCTTCCCCTTCAGTAATGAGTCCGAGTGCAATTCCGGCAACAGGAGACTTAACCGGAACGCCCGCATCCATCAATGAAAGCGAAGACGCACAAACGGTTGCCATACTTGAAGAACCGTTTGATTCTAAAATTTCAGACACTACTCTTATTGTATACGGGAATTCTTCTTTTTTAGGAAGTATTGGCGTAAGCGCCTTCTCCGCAAGTGCGCCGTGGCCGATATCTCGACGGGATGGGCCGCGTAAAGGCTTAATTTCTCCTACACTAAAAGGAGGGAAACTATAATGCAACATGAAATGCTTGGTTTTTTTCCCTTCAAGCGCTTCGATAAACTGCTCATCACTGCTTGAACCAAGCGTGGTTGTTGAGAGCGACTGGGTCTGTCCGCGGGTAAATGTTGCTGAGCCATGCGTGCAGGGAAGGACCCCCACCTTACAATCGATATTTCTTATTTCTTTTAAAGAACGGCCATCCGGGCGTTTATTCTCTTCGACAATTTTTTTACGCACGAATTCTTCTTCCAGCGTAAAAAATACTTCTTTAACCTTGGCGCAATCTGTTTCGGGATTTTCTTTAACTAGTCCTTCGCAAATCGAGGCAAGAATTTTATTTACGCCGTCTTCTCTTTCCTCTTTGCTGACAATTCCGTATACGCCTTCAAGCTCTTTAAATATTTTGTCTTTCAAAGAATTATATAGGGAGCTATCGATTTCATGCATCGCAACTTCTTTTTTCTTTTTCCCTATTTTCTGGCGTAGGTCTTTCTGAAAATTAACTATTTCTCTTATAAAAGGCTGGGCGAACTTTATGGCCTCAAGCACATCAGCTTCGCTTATCTCTTTAAGCCCACCTTCAAGCATTACAATATCCTCTTCTGTGCCTACCACAACCAAATCCATAACGGATTTTTCTCTTTCTTCGTAGGTAGGATTCAATATAAGACTATCTTCTATTTTACTTACTCTTACAGCGCCTACCGGATTGTAGAATGGTATATCCGAAATAAATAAAGCGGTGCTTGCGGCAGTTATTGCGAAAATATCAGGGTCATTTTTGCCGTCGCTCGATAAAACCATGGCAACAACCTGAATTTCGTTGGTAAAGCCTTTTGGAAAAAGCGGCCTAAGCGGCCTGTCTATAAGGCGGGACGTAAGTATTTCTTCATCTTTGGGCCGGCCTTCGCGTTTGATAAATCCGCCGGGAATTTTCCCCATTGCGTAAGTTTTTTCCTGATATTCTACGGTAAGCGGTAAAAACCCGTCGGTTTCTTTTGGCTCTTTTGACATACAAGCAGTTGCAAGCACAACAGTCTCGCCGTAGGAAACTATAACAGCACCGTTTGCCTGTTTAGCCCAGTCGCCGGTAGAAAACGTCAGGGAATTTTTTCCCAAATTAGGAAGGGAGAGAGAAGTACCCATTTTTATTTAAGGTTAAGCTCCTTTGCAACTCCGCTATACCCTTGAGGATCCTTTTTCTTAAGATATGTGAGAAGGCGGCGGCGTCTCCCTACAAGCATTAACAAACCGCGCCGGGAATGGAAGTCTTTCTTATGTTTTTTAAGATGCTCAGTCAGGTAATTTATTCTTTCAGTAAGCAATGCTATCTGCACTGAAGCTGAACCGGTATCCTGGGGATGCTCTTTAAATTTCTCAATCAGTTTTTTCTTTTTGTTCTTTGCCAACATAATAATATAATACCCTTTTATTGTTTTTCTGTCAACCCTTAGGCTTCTGTTAAAAAATAAGGGAAGGCAAGTTGTCTGCCGCCTGTCCTTCGTAGCCCAGATAGCGAAGAAAGAAACTTATAAGCGTAGGCAGAAAATTTAGCTAAATAGGATTATAGCAGAAATCCCGGCCAGGGTCAATATAAACTTTTTTAACATAGAAACTTGGGCCTTAAGCTGAAACCTGCAAAAGAAAAGGCCCTGAAGCAAAAAATTGGTTAATTCTGGCCCTTGTTATACTCGGAAAGCTGTTTTATGCGCTTTAGCATATTGGGATGCGTGCTTAAAATCTCCATAGCTTTGTCCGCGAAGCTTAGATCTATCCTCTTCTGGGACAGGCTGCGCAGCTCATAAGGGTCAATTGTGCCGGTTCTGTCTAAATCAAGCTGGGCCAAATCCGATACCTCGCTCTGTGCCCTTGATAAATCATTAAGGAAGAAAGCTTTTACTCCTTCTATCTCTTTTAAGTTTTCTTTGGGAAGCTTTGCTGCGCCGTAAACAAGCTTATAAAGGGCTGTTGCCATGACGGATGGGGAATTCCCCAGGTCCAAAGAACCCTTATCGGCAAAATATTCACGGATACGCGAAGCATACAAAACAAGAAGGTTTGTAATAAAGTAAAATACAAACGCCGCTATTCCTATTAAAGCTGCAGAGCCTCCGCTGTCGCGCCTGCGCGAGGGATTATAAAAAGTGAAACTGTAGAAAACATAATATAAAATAAGCGGTATTACGGAAAGAAAAGTTATAAAAACAACATCCCTGCTTTTAAGGTGGGTCATCTCATGGCCCAATACCGCACGAAGTTCATCTTTATCAAGTAAATCCATAATTCCGCGGGTAACGCAAATTCTTCCATCCTTAAGGCTTCTTCCAAAAGCAAAGGCATTAGGCACATTTATGTAGGCAATTCCTATTTTTGGCATAGGAATGTTTGCCCGGCGGGCTAAATCTTCAACCATTTCAAATAGCCAGGGCGCTTCTTCCTTGCTCACATATTTTACCCGCATTAACATTTCTACCATTTTCGGCCCTATCAGATATTGAAAGAGCATAACGCCAAATGCCAGCAAAACCTGCGGCAGAAATCCGCGGACATGAAGATAGTACATGGCAACAGATGCGATTGCATAGATGATTGAACAAAATATCGCCATAAGCACAAACATTCTTAATCTTAAGGAAAACATATTTACCTCCTCTAAACTATCTGATATTTGGCTTTAAATTGATAAAGATTTGTTATTTGGCGGCTTCTTCGGCCTTTGAGTCTTTATCGAACTCTTTAACTATCTTTCTTACCTCGAGTTCGGTTTCTTCAATCTTTTCGCGGCATAATTTAATAAGCTCAACAGCTTTTTTTACGCGAACAGTTAATTCATCGACATCTACCCTTTCTGATTCTAAGTCTTCGAGGATAGTGTTTAGCTCGTTAACGGCTTCGTTATACTTAATTGCTTTCTTGCTCATTTTCCTTTGCCTTTTCTTTTACAGAGGAGCTTATATTACCGTCATAAAGGACGGTCTTTATGATATCATTTTCGTTTACATCGTCAATAGATTTTATAGGCTTTGAATCTTTAAGCGTTATGGAATAACCGCGTTTTAAAACATTTTTAGGATTCAGTATTCTGACCTTGCTTTCAATGTTTTCTATCTTTTCGTGCGAGTCCGACAAAAAGGTATTTAGTTTCAATTTAAGGATATCGCGGTTTCCAAGAAGCCCCTGAAGGCGCGCGCTTAAAAGCCTCTTTGTGAAATTAAAAATATTTATCTTCTTTGAGGAAAGTTCTTCTTTATGCAACTGAAAGTAACGCGTTGAGGCGGATTCGCATTTGGAAGTTACAAGCTCAAGCTCTTTCTTGCTGTCATTTAAGAAATTTTGGGCGCCCGTCACTATTCTATTTTCAATATCAGCCAAAGAATCAATAAATTCTTTTACTCTTCCAATGATAAACTGCGCTCCCTTTGTCGGGGTTTTTACAAAAGTATGCGCAACCATATCGGTAATGCTTGTATTTATTTCGTGTCCTATTGCTGAAATAAGAGGAAATTTAAGCATAGCAATGGTTTCAGCGATTTTTTTATTATCGAACCAGCTTAAATCAGCGGTTGAGCCTCCTCCTCTTGCAATCATAATCACATCGAGCTCATCAGGCGGCAAATTATTGAAAAAATTGAGCGCGGATACTACATCTGCTTCAACTAATTTACCCTGCATATAACAGCCATATATAAATATTTTAAATCCGTATTCGCTCTTTTTAAATTCATCAAGGACGTCTGCGTATGCAGCGGAGTCCGGAGCGGTTATAAGCCCTATTTTTAAGGGAATTTTGGGCATTTCAATAAGCTTGTTGCGCTCTAAAAGCCCTTTTGCTTTCAGCTCCTCAATTATCCTCTGCCTGCTCTGGGCCATTTTGCCCAAAGTATAAACAGTATCTATATCAAAGACAGTAAGGCTGAATTTTCCTGTTTTTACGTACAAATCAACCTTGCACAGAAGTTTTACCTCAATATCTTTTTTTAATTCAAAGGCGCCGTTTGTTTCTTTTATACGCCTTACTATCTGCGGCACAATATTCTCAAATATAACAGCGCTGACCTGCGCCATTATTTCGTTGGCTTCAGGGTGCTTTTGCACAAGATTTAAATTAATGGCTCCTCTGTCCCGCAAGTCCTGTATTTCTCCGCACACCCATACATAATCAGGAAAATCAGTGCGTATGAGCTTTTTAACAATGTTATTCAGCTCTAAGACGCTATAGACCTTTTCTGTTTTTAAAAATCCGAAATTTTGCTGGTCCATTTATACAGCCTTTTCTTTTTTAAATTTTAAATATAAAAGTATTCCTGTAAGCATAAGCGCCGCTACCGTGACAGTTGAAAGCGATTCAAAAAAATTCTGCAGTTTATCTCCTACAACAGACTCTGCCGCCCAGGAAGATGAGATAAAAGACAATATTGTAAAAATCAAAACCGGTTTATTTATAAAACGCGTACTAATAAGGTAATATATAATTACCATGTATGCAAAAATAAAAAATACGAAGTTCGCAAGCCAGGCGTTGGGGTTAAACAACGCAAGGCATAATAGCAATAAAGCGTAATCAATGTTTTTTGTTTCATGCTCCCTTCTCTTAATCACTATGCACAAATAGATAAGGGCGCCTACCCCAACCGAAATAAAAATTGCCTGATAGAAAGTTAATTGCGCAAAATGCGCGTAGGGAGAATCGCCGCTAAATAAACGCAACACCATCGAATATAAGGACTGGTTCTTTGAATCATACCATGAGCCCTTATCGAGCGAGGTCTCAATTATAAAAGGAAACCAGTTTTTAAGATACTGCAGATTGGTATTTATCCCGGTATAAATTGCCGGTATAAGGCAATAAAACAAAATGAAAAAAACTATGCCAAGGGAAGCTTTTATTTTCTTACGGATTAAAAAATAAGGCAGAAACACTATGGAGGTGTATTTAAACATAACTGCCAATGCAAAAAGCGCGGAAGCCGCAATATCCTTTTTCTTCTCAAGTAAAAAAAGCCCTAAGATTAACAATGCAAATATAACAATTGTAATCTGCCCTGAATCAAGTACGGAGAATATAAAACGTGAGCTGAAAAGTATTGGAAAAAAATAAAAAGCAAATAACTGCCAAGCGGGAATGCTAACTTTTACTATCATTCTTTTGGAAAGCACGCATAGCCAAATAAGTAGAATAAAATTTATGGTAAAAAATATAAGGCTCGCCTGTTTTTGGGTTACTAATGCAAGCGGCGAGGTAATTAAAGCAAAAACCGGGGAATATTTAAATGGGGTTATGCTTTCCTCAGGCCGGCTGTAAATATTTTCTTTGGCAAGGAACCTTTGTGCAGTATTATAGTAAACCCTGAAATCGCAGTAGTTTCTTTTTGGGGCGCGGTGGGCATACCTAAAGAAAAGGGCAATAAAGATTATTGTTAATATGCTGAAAATTATAAATCGTTTTCTGGACATTGTTTATAAATCAAATATCAAAAATCAAAATCCAAAATGACAATGCAAAATTCAAAACTTTTAAGATATTTTTAATTTTGGTTTGTAATTTTGACTTTTGCATTTTGATTTTTGGATTTAATTTCGCGGTATTTCGCGTAGCTAACTATCTGATAGAGCGAGGCAAAATAAGCAATCATAAACCCGTTAAAGCCGTCACGGTAGCCTTTTTTGGCAAAATAAGTTCTTATAAACCTGTCCAGCGTTCTCCAGATAGCGTGAAACGTATTCATTTTATACTGGGCTTTCTTGGGATTTTCAAAAGAATATTTATACCATTTTTTTGCTTCAAGGGTTGTCTGATTATTAAGTTTTTTTAGAAAATCTTCCCAGTCGCGGTAAGTGTAGTGTATAAGGTCTTTTGTTAAATGCCCGCATTCGCCTTCCAGAAATGCCCTTGGATGGACTTCGACTTCCTCCCATTTAAATCTGTCTTTGCGGAACAATTTTATCTGAGCGGAAGGATATTGTCCTCCCCAGCGCAGCCAGTAGCTTCCTATGTGATTCCTTCTGGGTATGGTAAAAGCGTTTTGCTGCGGATTTTTTGCAAGCGTCTCGCTTATTTCTTCTTTGAGCTCATCAGTTGCTCTTTCGTCAGCATCAAGGCTTAGAACCCAGGCATTCTTTGCTTTTAAATATGCCCAGTTGCGGTGTGTTCCTTCAACGTTCATCTTTTTGATAAATACGTTAGCGCCTAAATCAGTTGAAATTGCAACTGTCTTGTCGGTACTTTCATCATCTACGACTATTACCTCATCTGCCCAGCCAATTACAGACAAAAGGCAGTCCTTAATGCGCGATTCCTCGTTTTTTGCCAAAATCACAATTGAGATTTTTGTTTTATCCATAATTATAGATTATATTTTGTGCAGCACATTTGAGCAAGTGAATTTAATAATATCTTCTATTTTCTGCTTTAAGCCTTCCTCGCTTTTATTTTCCAAGATCAAAGATTGCGTGCTAAAAGGGCCCCAACGCTTTGAATTGGAAGTTTTAAATAAACCAACAACAGGAACCCCTATAATACTTGCAAGATGCATCGGGCCTGAATCAAGCCCTACAAACACACTGCAATTATATTTAAGAAAGGTCGCTAAATTTCGTAAAGAAAGTTTTCCTGTCAAATTATCGATTTTAAGTTTTTCAGCCAATTCAGAGCCTTCCCTCATTTCATCTTTTGAGCCAACAATAACAACATCTCTGGCGCAGGAATTTTTCAATCTGCCAACAAGGTTTGCCCAGAAATCATCCCCTATTTTTTTTGACGGGTTAGAAGTAAAAGGATGTATTACAACATATTTTTTTCCCAGATCTTTTATACCGAGAGCTTTTAATGTATCGCTGCTGTCTATGGCTAAATCAATTTTGGGAACATAAATCTCCCTGCATAACAATTTCATCAGATCCAGGTTGTATTCAACTTCATGTTTTATGCCTTTATATTTTTCGTCTTCAATTTTTCCGTTAAGGCAAAACCCGAATTTCCTGTTATACCCTATACGCAGCTTAACGAATGAAAGCAAGGATGCCAGGTGAAATTCTTTTTTTGGGTTAAGCGAAATTACACAATCTATTTTTTCTCTCCTTAGAATGCCGCTTAAATTAAAAGCGCCCTTGAGGCCCTCAAAAACACAATCCTCGTATTCAAGGAAACAGTCTACAAAATCAATACCGCGGATGAGTTCGATATTATCTTTTTTGGCCAAAAGATATATTTTGGCTTCAGGATAATTTAATTTTACAAGCTTAACAGCATAAAGGCTTAGAAGAAACTCTCCCAGCCTGTCCGAACGTATAAAGAAAATATTTTTTATCTTCCTGTCATCCATCAATAATAGCCTCCAGGCTCTTTATTACTTCCTCCGCTTCTATTGCTTCCATGCAGGGAGTAATTTTAGCGTCCATGCATTTCTCCTTCTGCTCTTTTTTGTAACCCGCAAAATATTGGCACGGACCGCAGTCAAAATCTTTTCTGATTGTTTTATATATACCGGGTCCGATTGGTCCGGTATGATGCGGGTCTGACGGCCCAAAAAGGCAAACAATGGGTTTATTTAAGGCGCGGCTTATATGAAGAATGCCTGTATCAAGGCACAAAACGCCTTTTGCTTGTTTTATAAGGCAGGCTGCTTCTTGTAGGTTTTTGCCTATAAAACTATAAACATTTTTTTCATTCTTTAATTCCTCAAAGAGTAATTTCGGTTCTTTGTCAGAGGCTGCTCCGGTTATAAATACGCTATAACCCCGGCTCGTTAAGTATCTTGCAACTTTTGCAAATTTTTCAATTTCCCAGGTTTTGCTTGGAAGATAACTGCTGCAGGAAGAATGAACCATGAAAAAACCTTTTCTATTATTATCCGGTTTTGCGCTGTCTATATTTTCCTTAAAGAAAAAATCCATGTTATAGTCATTATTTGAAAGTTCTATATTTAACAACTTTGAAACAATATTAAGATAATTTTCTATAGCATGGTGGTTGTAGGAAAATTCTTTTGTTTTATGTAAAAACTTTTTTGCGAATTCGCTGCTAACACCGATACGTAAAGCGTGGGGGGCTATTTCATAAGCGAACTTTGTATATTCAAGGTTAGACTCAAATACAACGCATAAATCATATTTATTACGCAATAACGCCCTGGACAGTTTTCTTTTTTTAAACCAGCGTTCTATTTTATGGAATTTTCTATAAACAAATATGTTATTTAAATACGGGTTTCCCTCAACCGCAACTTTTGCCTGGGGAGAAGTCAGAATATCAATTTGGGCATTGCCAAAAACTTTTCGCAGGCGCCTTATAACCGGCGTTACGAATAAAACATCGCCGATATTGCCTATTCTTATGATAAGTATTTTTTTAAACATAATTTTGGATAAATCCTAAATGCTAAACTCTAAATCCTAAACAAACCATAAACATAAAACTCTAAATTCAAAACGCTTTGGGCTTGAAACATTTGGATTTATAATTTGTTTAGAGTTTAGGATTTCGGGCTTAGAGTTTTATTTGGATTTTTGGTTTGAATCATTATATATTTCCCAAACTTTAGCCCATTTTACGAAATGAACCCACGAAAACAAAATGGAAAAAACCAGGCCGGGCAGGCCCTCTTTATAGCCTTTCTTGTTAAAATACATTTTCTTAAATAACTTTAACGGTTTCCAGGTAAGATTATATTTGATTTTCTTGATATCCAGCTCTTTTTCTTCATCAAGAATATCTTTTGCCTGCAAATCTGTGTAGCGATTTTGCCTGTCTATGAATTCGGTTATACTGTCAAAAGGAAAATGCAAAATATCGGCAGCTAATTCGCCTACTTTTCCATCCACAATCATTTTCTCATGAACTCTGCCCTCATAATGGGCGTAACCCCTTTTAAATAAATGCTGCGACCAGTGATACCAGCCTCCGTATTTAAAAACATGCCCCAGAAAGGAGTTTTTTCGTAAAAATTTAAAAGCCGCATATTCTGTTTTGGGAAGTATTTCATCGCATTTTTTCTTAAAATCATCGCTTACTATTTCATCGCTATCCAGCTGTAAAACCCACTCACTGGTTGCATTATCAGAACCGAAATTACGCTCAGCGGCGAATGAACCTAAAAATTTATGCGAATAGAATTTAGCGCCTGAAGGCAAAACTATTTCTTTGGTATTATCTGTGCTTTCGCCGTCAACCACGATAACTTCATCGGCAAAATCTTTAAGAGAAGCAAGGCATTGCCCGATTTTTTTTTCGCAATTTCGAGAAAGTACAACCGCGGATAACGAATAGCCCTTAGGCATTTATTTTCTCCTTAAGATAAGTATTCATCGAAACAATATAAGCGCTAAATATCCAGAATAAAGTTGTAAGCACAAGCGAAAATAAATTATTGTCGACAAAGCTATGGACTAAAAACCCGATGTAACCGGCAATTAGGCCAAGCAGTATTTGGCCCTCTATACTTTTGTCTATTTTTCGTTTTATGCCCCGCAATGTTTGAGCCAGTATAACCAGCGGGATACTCAAAAATAACAGCAGCCCTAAAATACCAATCTCTGAAGCCATCTGTAAATATGAATTATGCGCATAGCGAAGGTCCGGATAATCAGCGGGCTTGTACTTGGGAAAATATCTGGAGAATGTATTTACGCCTTTGCCCAATACCGGCCGCTCTTTTATCATATCCAAGGCAGAATTCCACAGAATCTTCCTTTCCCACACGGTATTTTTTTCTTGCTTAAAAAGGCCGGTAACGCGCTCAAAGCCTTTTGGCGCTACCATGAGCAGTAGAACAATAGCGATAGGTATAACAATTGCTATCTTTTTATTATAAATAAAAAAATAAGTGCTTATTCCCGCCAAAAAACCAATCCAGGCACCGCGGGAAGAAGTCCTGAATAAACAATAAAACCCCAGCAAACAAACAATTAAAAGTATAGTTCGTTTTGATTTAGAAAGGCCGCGGTTTAGAAATAAAAATGTAAGGGGCAGAACCGAAATTATATATGCGCCGAAATCATTGGGATCGGCAAAAGTAACCATTACCCTGCGAAGAGATTCCAGCTTATTGATAGTATTATGCTTGAAAATATCGAAACCAAAAATACTCTGGAAAATACCGTTCAGAAAGGTGATGGCTGCTACCGTTACTATTACCCAGAAAAAACGCGGCATTCTCTTTCTGTCGCTTCCAAAAAGTGCCTGCAAAGAAAAAAACAGAAAAATGTATTTTGGGATTCTGGAAAAACCCCTCCAGCTTTCACTTGGATATTGGCTGCGAATGGCTGATATGAATATAACGATAAAAAACAACAAGAACAGCAGGCTTATGGTAGAACGGATAAATTTTATATCTCTTGAAATGGCTGTTTTTATCAAAAAAATAAAAATTAACAGATAAGAGCTTATTTCTGTCGGTGCATTTGACAAAGTTACGGCAAAGGCCAGCACCCAGAGAAAAAATTCGCTTATGTAATTTAGTTTTTTAGTAAGCATTCTTAAGGGCAAAAAAAGAAAGGAAAATAATTTTAAAATCAAGCCATATGGACCAGTTCTCTGCGTAATATAAATCATACTTTACACGTTCTTCAATGGGAGTCCCCTGGCGAAGCCCATGTATCTGCGCCCAGCCGGTGATGCCCGCTTTTATGTGATGCCTGCTCATATATCTTGGTATATCATCCTTAAATTGCTCGACAAAGAATGGCCTTTCCGGCCTTGGGCCGACAAGGCTCATTTCACTCCATAAAACATTATACAATTGTGGTATTTCATCAAGATTATATTTTCTCAAAAATCTTCCGATAGGCGTACACCTGTCATCGTCTTTCCTTACAAATACCGGACCGGTTTTACTTTCCGCATCTTGATACATACTGCGGAATTTATGTATCCTAAAAACTTTACCCTCTTCGCTTATTCTTTCCTGAGAAAAAAATATAGGCCCCCTGGATGTTATTTTAATCATCAAAGATATAATAAAAAATACCGGGGAAAGCATAATAATACCGCAAACTGAACCAACTATATCAATAGCTCTTTTTAAAAACCTGCTGTAAGCAAAATTCAGGGGGGATTCTTTAAACTTTATAAGATTAAGCCCGTCAACACTTTCTATTTCAAATTTTTGAATCATTATGTCGAAAAGGTCAGCTACTATCTTAAAGGTTACCAGCCGCTTTTCTGCTTCTAAAATAAGATTAATTACTGTTTTTCTCGGGAGCTCCAAATCGGAGAGTATTACTTCATCAGGCTTATAATCGTCCAGGATGTTATTAAGGCTGTCGATTGAACCTATATATTTTTGTTCTTTCTGCCCGGGGAGAGATTTGCGCGTAGAAACAAATCCGATAATGTCTCCATAACGGTTAAAATAATCCAGATGTTCTATAATTTTATTTATGGTTTCCGGTTTGCCTAATATTAAAATTTTTTTCTTGGTTTTTTCAAAAATATTTTTTGCGTAAAAAAGCCTCCAGATAAGCCGGGAGACAATCAGAAAAAAACACAGGTTGAATCCTATTATCAAAATAAGCAGACGCGAATAAGTTGTGTTTCTGTAGAAAAAAGTACCGGCTAAAAGGAGCAATATTGCAAAGCCAATGCTTTTTACGAGCGAAAAAATATGGTCAATAAATTTTTTAGTAAAATCAATCCGGTAAAGCCCTTCCCTGTTGATAAGAACGACGAGAAGAGCCTCAATGGATAAAAAAGGAAATATGTAGTTTCCGTATGAAGGCACGCCAAAAGGCAGATCAAAAAAATCAGAATTAAAACGCAACCAATACGAAAAAGAAAGAGCCAAGAAACTCACCGCCAGATCGTTAAATATTAAATAACCGAAATAATGGATAGTTAATTTCTTTTTGGCCAGTTTCTGCTGCATATTAATTAAAATTTATTTTTTCCTTAATCAGGTTTCTGAAATTGTTTCTAAAATTATCGCGGCTGAATTTAACTGCATTTTCTCTTGCCCATGCAGGGTTAAATTCATTAGTATGTTTTTCAAATTCATTTATTGCCTCAATCAATGCTTCACTTTCCTGCTTATAAAAAAATATGCCGGTAGGGTTACTGCTACCTAACGGCATTACTGTCTCGGCTACCCCGCCTGCGCCATATGCAATTGCAACTGCTCCGGTTGCCTGCGCCTCAAGAGGAGAAATTCCAAAATCCTCTTCTGCCGCGTAAATAAATGCTTTTGCCCGTTGGTTTAGAGAAATAAGCTCACTGTCAGCTACCCAGCCAAGAAGTTTTATATTCTTAGAAGAAATTTTTTCTTCAAGGCGAGCCCTTAAATTACCATCCCCTACTATAATTATCTTCTTGTCCTCACATTTATTAAAGGCATCTATAATTATATCAATCCGTTTATAAGGGACAAGAGCGGAAACGCAAAGATAAAAATCTTCTCTTTTAATGCCGTTATTTAGGCTAAATTTTTCGCAATCTACCGGCGGATAAATAATACGCGAAGGCCTTTGGTAAATATCATTTATCCTTTTTTGTATGGTTTTTGAGATTGCGACAAATTCATCAACTCTGTCAAGAGTCATTAAGTCCCATTTTTTAAGTTTCTCTGTTATGCAGGCGACTATTTTTTTCTTTAAAAAAGGGCAAGAGCCGAAATAGTCTTCAAAAAAAGACCAAACATAACGCATCGGCGTATAGCAATAACAAAGATGAAAGGCATCCTTTGGTTTCTTTACGCCCTTTGCGACACAATGGCTCGAGCTTAGTATAAAATCATATCCGGATAAATTTAAACTTTCAATAGCATTCGGGAATAAGGGAAGATAATTTCTGTATTTCTTAAAAACAAAAGGGAAATGCTGGAGGTATGAAGTTTTAACGGGCATAGCTGAAATAGCCGGAGAAACAGATTGTTTATCGTAGAGCAGGGTAAAAAGGTCTGCCTGAGGGAAAAGCTCGCAAAAAACTTCAAGGCATTTTTCTCCGCCGCGCATTCCGGTAAGCCAATCATGGATTATTGCAACTTTCATCACAAATCGATTGATGCATCAAAACAGATGATTAACGAATTTATTGCAACTGGCTCATAATACCAATCCGTTAATCCGCCAATAATTCTTTATAGATAGCTATGGTTTTATTAGCTGTATCCGCCCAATTGAATCTATAGATATTTTCGAAGCCTTTTTGGATGAGGGTATTACGTAAGTTATCGTCAATTAATACATTATACAAAGCATCTACTATGCGGTCAATAGTTTGCGCAGAAACCGGTAAAACCCCATTTCCCCCTACTTCCAAATGCGGGGCTATATCGCTGCAGACAACAGGAGCGCCGCACTGTTGGGCTTCCAACACAGTTAATCCAAAGCCCTCATAAAGCGATAAATTGCAAAAAACACAAGACAAATTGTATATCGCGGCAAGTTCTTTATCATCGGGAACCTCGCCTATATATAAGACGTTTTCTTTATTAAGGTCAAAATGGTGGCTTAGTCTCCCGACTATAACCAATGACGCGTCAGGCAGGCGCTTTCTTAAGTCAGAAAAGGAATCTAAAAGCATTTTTATATTTTTGTGCCTTCTTAAGCTTCCTACGTAAAGAATGAATTTTTGCGGTAATTTATATTTTTCTTTTATTTTAAAAAGATAAGTCGTATCGTTTATCTGCAAAAAATTTTCTTCTACACCTTCATAGATTACATTTACATTGAGATTCTTTTCTCCGTAGATTTTTTCAAGAGAATTTTTTGTTGAATTAGAAACGCAAATTATTTTTTTTGCCTTTTTTAATACCCGTTCTATCATCAATTTCATATAAACTGAAGCAAATTTTTTGCTGGCGCCATGGGGATAGATTATATGAATTAAGTCGTGAATCGTAACCACAAGTTTAAAATTTGTTAGAACCGGAATATTGTAATGCGGAATATGCAAAATATTCGAACCGATTGTTTTTTTAAGATGCAGGAAACCCAATTGTTCCTGCGTTGAGTAGATGGGGTAATTAAAATCAATAATGTTTTTGGTTATAGCAAGATGCTTTTCTATCAAAGCTTTATTCCCCAATAAATACAAATCAATTTCGTTTTGTTTCTTAAATTCAGTAAGCAGGCATTTAATGTAGCGGCCTATACCGGGGTGCTCAATCATTCTGGTATCAAAAAATACTTTCATATTAAGTAAATTTACCTGCCCATTAATTGGTTATAAACTTTTATATTTTCTTCGGCATATTTTTCCCAGGTAAAATTATCCAATATATATTTTCTTAGCTCGCTGGTTTTTTCTTTTATCAGCGCACGGGAAACCGCAGCCCTTATACTTTTCGGGCTTGCCGGATTAAAATACTCGGCGTAATCGGCGAAATATTCTTTGGTTGAACCTGCGCTTGTAACCGCCAAATTAGCGCCTGCGAAAGCTGCCTCAAGCGCGACCAGGCCCGGGGTTTCAAACCAGCCCTGAAGCACAAAAACTCTGGCTGCAGCATAAGCGGAAACAAGCAATGGACTTTCATGGTTTATATTTTTTATAAACAAAACATCCTTATCGGCAATACGCCTGCATTCCTCGTAATATTTCTCATAACCTAATACGTTGTTTCCTATTATTACTAATTTTTTGCCATATTTTTTTAGCGCTTTTATAAGATTAAGCTGATTTTTACGCGGTTCAATTCTGCCTACGGAAAGGATGAAATCGCTGATTCCAAACTTTGCGATAAATTCATCTGGTTTTGCTTTTGAAAACCTTTCGTCAGCGGCAAGATAGCAGACATGCATTTTCTTCTTATCTACGGCAAATAATCTTGCCACCTGGTTTGCCTCGGCTTTTGAATTGGGAAGTATCATATCAGCTAGCTGCAGCATCTTTTTTCTGGAAGAAGGCATAAAAGGAAATGCTGTTTTTACCAAATGCCTTATTGCCATGTCCAGTCTCTTCTTCGTCCCGCCATATTCATGCAATGCCCTGTTTAATGTGGACCAGAATACCGGAGAAATAACTATTTTTACTCCAAGGGGTTTGGCTGCCTCCATAAGGCCGAGACAATCTTTTACGCTGCCAAAAACATGCAATATATCAAAGTCTTTTAATTTGTCTTCCCACTGATTAAAAAGTTTTATTGAAACGCCTTTTTTTTCCAGAGATTCTTTTGTCTTAAGCAGAAGAATCTCGCCTCCTCCGGGCACCTGGAATGAATGAGGGTATGCAAAAAATGCTATTTTCACCCAGCTCTTCCTTTTTTAAAAAATGTTTTTACCATAAATTAAACGCGGCGCCCAACCTTCCTTTATTTTTCACGCAAACACGTTATTGTTTGGAAGGACTGGGTTCATCTTAATAATATTTTTAATATATGCTCACTTGAGCTGCCGTCGCCAAACGGATTTTTCCAGTTTCTTTTTGTCTTTAACATTTTTACTGCTGCTTCCAATATCTTTTGCGGGTTTGTCCCGCTTACGATATTTGAACCAACGCGAACCGTCTCGGGGCGCTCTGTGTTGTTGCGAAGCGTCACGCAGGGAACTTTCAAAATGCAGCTTTCTTCCTGAAGCCCGCCCGAATCAGTCATAATCAAAGCGCTGTTTGCCTCAAGCCAGATAAAATCCAAAAAACCGACCGGTTCGATTGTTTTTACGCAGGCAGGCAAAGTTAAATTAAATTTTTCTAACATTTTTGCGGTACGCGGATGCATAGGAAATATAATCGGTAATTTAAGTGTATTGCCGGCTAGAGCCAGGCCTTTTAAAATACCGCTGAAAACCTCACTCGAGTCAACGTTTTCCTGACGATGCAAAGTTAACAATATGTAAGAATTTTTTTTCATATTTATTTTTTTAAGTATATTGCTTTTCGCTTTTGCTTTAATCAAAAATTGTTTGACTGCATCTACTATTGTGTTTCCCGTTACATGTATCCAGCTTCGCGGAACTCCTTCCTTTAAGAGTAAATCTTTCTGCCTGGCTGTTGGAACGAACAGAAAATCAGAAAGATGGTCAGCTATGAATCTGTTTATTTCTTCCGGCATATTCCTGTCGTAGCTGCGTAACCCCGCCTCAACATGCGCAACTTTTATGTTAAAACCTGTATAATTATGAGTAGTTGAGATCTTTTCCGCAGTCATTGCTCCTGCCAAAACCGTATTAGTATCGCCCTGAACCACAACGCAATAAGGCATTTCACGAAGTAAAATGTTTTCTATTTCTATCATCATGCGCCCTGTGTGATTGCCTTGCATATAAGGCGCTTTGGATTTAATATGCAATTTATATTTTGGCACAGGTAAATCCAGTTCTTTGAAAAATATCTCATCCATCTGGTAAGAATAATGCTGGCCGGTGTGTATGCAGAAAAAATCAATATTTTTTTTACGGGCCAGCCTTATTACAGGGCTTAATTTTATTATCTCGGGGCGCGTTCCGTATATAATACAAAGCTTTTTCTTCAAATTTTCTCCCTTAAACAAATAAATCTAATTTTTTATTGTTTGATATGAGCTTATTATTATCATAAACAGCAAGCGCTTGCAGGGCAAACATTGTGCACCAGCAATTTATATGCTCGGCAGCTTTGCTGTAAAGAAATCCGCCGGTTTGGCTGCTGCCTTCTTTTAAATATTGATGACTCAGTATAAAATTTTTTAATTCTTCTAATTTTTTTCTATCCATTTCAAATATAACTCCGAGCCGAAACGATTGGGACAAAGCATCTACTCTCTGGAAATTATTAAAATTGTTTGTCTTTGGATTATAAAGCTCATCAATCTTTCCCGAAGTAAGATTATCAAATATCCACATAACGGCATTTTTTGCAGAATCTATGAACTTTTTTTCCTTTAAGCAACTTCCTGCATACAAAAGCCCCTCTATGCTGTAACAATGTGGATGCAAATTTGTGGTCCTATCGGCTTCGTTGGTTATAAACCTTCCGTTTTTCTCCTGCCTGCTTAACGCATATTCACAAATCCTTCCGGCAGCTTCTATATATTTTTTGTTCTTCGTCACTTCAAACATATCAACCAGCCCAAGGCCAACTTTTGAGTGAAATGAACCGGATTGGTTTGACCATTTGTCAAAAGATTCGTGTGTTTTTTGGGTATTTACATTATATATTGCGGAAAATGACCCGTCTTTTCTTTGCATTTTACCAAGTAAAAAATCTGCCATTTTTATGGCAGAGTCTAAAAATATTTTTTCCTTCGTAACTTTATATAAGTTAATCATTCCATAAAGCACCATTCCCAAATCAAAAGAAAAAATATTTTCTCCGGAAAAAGAATAAAGTTTATCTGCGGATGAATCATCCTCATACAATCTTGTTCTAACGCCTCCACAAGGTAGCAGCGCAAAATCAGTTATCCAGCTGGCAGCTTTCGTTGCTCTTTCAAGATAAATATCATCATTATAAATATTTTTTAAAAAAAGAAGCGTTGTAATGGCATAGCCTGTAATTTCTGAATACACAAACGAAGGGGATTTTTTTTCCAAATCATACCAGGCATAAAAACCGCCGTCTTTTGATTGTATCCCGGAATTTAGCATCCAATCGGCCGCTAAATCAACGGGCGCGCCGTATTTAGTTTTATTCATTTTCTCTTTATCGACCTTGCGGGGTTGCCGCAAACAATGCTGTTGTCTGAAACGTCTTTTGTGACAACAGAACCTGCGCCTATAACTGCATTTTTACCGATATTTATATCAGGAAGTATGGTTGAGTTTGCTCCGATTACTGCACCCTTGCCAAGGCGCCAGCAAACACTTTTCAGGTTACGTGTTGTGTTATATTTTGGGTATTTGTCGTTAGTAAAACATACGCCTGGGCCTATAAAACAATTATCTTCGACGATTAAACCGTTATAAAGCAAAGCTTTGTTGTGAATTTTTACGTTGTTTCCGATCATAACGTTTCTGTCTATATAAACGCCGTTACCTATAACGCAATTTTTACCGATACTCGCATTATCTGCGATTTGCGCAAAAGCCCAAACCTTGGTACCTTGCCCTATTTTCGCGCTTTTCGCAACAACTGCCATTTTATCAATATAGATATTTTTATAACTTACAGATTTTCTTTTGCCCATTCTATATTCCTCCTTAATCCTTCATCGATAAATATTTTTGGCTTCCAGCCAAAAAGTTTGTTTGCGAGGGAATAATTGCATAATAATTTCGGCACCTGCGCTTTTCTTTCTGCCGTATGGATAATTTGCGAAGTACCTCCAGAAATTTCTTTTATTTTGTTTGCGATATAATTTATGGTTATAGCTTTGCCCGTTCCAAAATTTACTGCTTTTCCTATGGCTTTTTCGCTGCTACCCATAACCATAAAAGCATCTATCATATCGTCTACGTAAGTAAAGTCTCTTGATTGCTTACCTGTGCCATGCACGGTAATAGGTTTTCCGCTGAAAGCAAGCTCTATAAATTTAGGTATGACATCGTAAGTATGGCGTGGCCCATATGTATTAAACGGCCTGATTATTGCAATTGGAAGATGATAAGTATTCCAGTATGAATAAGCGTATCTATCTGCCGCAACTTTACTCGCAGCATAAGGAGATGACGGGTAAAGCGGGTGCTCTTCATCTATCGAGCCGCCGATGGTTAAGCCATAAATTTCGCTCGAAGAAGTGCACACCAGCCTTTTTATGGCACGGCATTCCTTAAGCGCATGCAGCATAGTCATCGTTCCTATGACATTGGTTTCCATCACCTCTATGGGATGGTCAAAAGAATTAGGCACATACGCGTCTGCGGCAAGATGGAATACAATTTCCGGCTTATTTTTTATTACTAAATCTTTTGCGTCAAGGCTTGCGATGTTCCCGGTCAGGATATCTTCAAACCTGCTTTCAAGATGTTTTATATTTTTAAGCGAATACTGCACAGTTCCGGAAACAGAGTTTCCCCTTACGTAAACCGATACTTTCGCACCGGCAAGAAGCAATTTCTCCGCCAGATGCGAACCCATAAATCCGTCTGCGCCTGTAACCAAAACTCTTTTGTTTTTATAGAAATCATGCTTTATCATAGATAGTCCCCCTTTATTTTTCTGACAAATAATTTTATTTGTTTTTTTATTTTATTGCCCTTTATTTCTCTCTCAGGAGTAACGGTTTCGAAATCTATGGCGTTTTTGATTAATTTTTTAAAAAATTTAGAAGGGCGCATTTTCCCCACACAGCCCAGTAATGAGTTGTCGGGAATCTTCAAAAATCCGGCTGCTATATTCTTATTCAAAATTCCGGCTGCCCCGGAAAAATCTCTATCTTCCTGCCTTAAGCACCACGAAGCAAAATCGCTGATATTACACTTATATAGTTTATCACTCCTCGAGATTTTGGCCAAAAATTGTTTTAAGAAATCCTTAACCCCGGGGTAGCGTATATCCGTGTGGCTATAGATAATTATAGGTATATTGGTATCAGCTAAACTTTCCAAAACCTCATCATAATAAGCTATTATCTCACCAAGCGAAAATCCGGACACTAAAAGCCGCTCCGGGCATATGGGAAATATCGGTATTTGCAGTATTTTTGAAAATCTATTTTTTAATTTAGGGTAGTGCGGAAAATTCAGATAATCAAACGAGAAATCTGAAGAATAAAGAAACCCGAGGTCCTCCAGTGTTAGCATAAGGTTTTCGTTGTATTTTCCCATTGGCGCGGCAAATCCTATTGTATTTATGCCTATTTTATCAAAAAAATTTTTTGCTTTTAAAATATTATTATAATTATTTTCGTAATCATTATAAACGTGATGATAAAACCCGTGCGATTGCACATCAAAACCTATGGATTTTAATTCTTTAAAGAGGAATTCTTTTTTCTCAAACGCTGACACACAGCAGAATAGTGTCACATATTTTTTAAATGGTTCTAATATTTTAACATATTGCAGAAAATCTTTCTCCTCAAACTCATCAACATCTACCCTTAAGGAAAAAATGTTCTTTTTATTTTCCGGATAAAAATTTCCTGCATTTATTTTAGCAAAGGGAGAGTCCGGCGTATATAGTATCTTAGGATACCTCGCAACGCATTCGCTAAAACACTTACCCTTGAAGCTGAATGTTTTATCTGCGCTTTGAGTATTAAAAAATTTATCCTGATAGTTCATAATTGTTTAGGTTTGCCCCGTTAGAAATTAAATAAAATACGCATAGTATTTCTAACGGGGTGAACTCGCCTTCCATAAAATAAAATGCCGCGTGATGGGAATATTTTTAAAGATAAAGGCTGCCTTTGATTTCTTTTCAGAATCAGAAATTATATACTCCGCCGAAACCTTTGAAAAATACTTACGCAAGAGATCCAATATTTTTGATCTCAGAAACCATCTTTCCGTATAGGGAAAACCCCTTGGATACATCCAATCGTTCTTCAGCTCATGGTATTTTTTTATAATGAAATTAGGCACAAAAAGCCTTCTATTATTTAAAGAAAGAATATTCCTGTCAATTATCACAAAGGAACCGTTCTCATTAAGCAGCGCAGCTGCTTCCTTTATGCATTTTTCAAGGTCGGTTATATGCTCGATAACCTCAACCGCAAACGCCTTATCAAACGAATGCGGCTTAAAAGAAAGGGCTGTTGCGCTGGACATAACAAAATCCCCTTTATTTTTTATTAAAGCATCTTTGAGAAAGTTTATCGTTATATCCGAACCTATGCATCTTGCCCCCTTCTCATTTATGCTGTTTGTAAATCTCCCTTTGCCGCAGCCGATTTCCAGGACCAGTTTATCTTGAAAAGGTGAAAGCGCATCAACAAGTTTGTTTAACCGTGCGTCGCTCTCATCAATAGAATCAGGAAAGCTTTTGGAAAGCTTATTGAATCTTTTTGAAATCAATTCTTCAAGGTATTTTTTATTGCGGGAAAGCTTCTTCGCCTTAAGGTATTTTATGAAAGTGTATCTCGCAGAAACCCAAGCAAAAAGAAATCCTGCAAATCCATCCAGAAATCCTTTCTTCAGAAAATAAATATTGAAGAAAGTCCATAGCGGATAAAAAAGTATCTTAAAATATGTCGGCCTGATATTTCTTTCAAGTACCCATCGCGCCTCAAGCTCGGTGTAACTGTCGGTTTTATCGAATTCTGATTTTATATTTTCGGTAGTATTGTGCAGCAATTGCCCTTTTAGCAGCCCGGCATTTCCGTTTACATCAAGAAACTCATGTATGGGCTGAATGAAATGTGCCTTATTTTTGAGAAATAATCTTGTTGGAAAATCACCCTTTGTTGCATTTTTTAAGACTTTACCGAACAGGCGGTTTATCCGCTCGGCTTTAAAAGCACAGAAACCGTTTGGATCATTTATTGCTGATTCGATTGAATTTTTAAGTTGTTCGGTAACAACCTCATCGCAATCCAGAGAAAATATCCAGTCGTTGGCGCATTTTGATATGGCAAAATTTTTTTGCGACGAAAAATCATCGAATTTACGGGAATATACCTTATCTGTAAATTCCTTTGCTATTTTAACAGTGCTATCTACGCTTTCAGAATCAACCACAACAATCTCGTCGGCCCATTTAACAGAATTTAAAGCCTCCCGGATCCTTTTCTCTTCGTTCTTTACTATAATTGCTATGGATATTTTCATTTAATCTGCAACCTCAATGGTTTCCAGTTTACCCCAATGCCTCTCTGTAAACTTTAATTGTATTTTGAGCGGTCTTTTCCCATGAAAATTCCCTAGCTTTCGATAACGCCTTGCATGATAAATCTTTCTTTATCGTTTCGTTTTCAAGCACTTCCGTTATCGCAAAACTAATATTTTCTATACTATCGGGGTCAATCAGATATGCAGCGTCGCCGAACATCTCTCCGAGTGCTGACGATTGCGAACAAACAACAGGCAAACCGCAGTTCATGGCCTCTAAGACAGGCAAGCCAAAACCTTCATAAAATGAAGGATAAATAAAAGCTTGAGCGCAATTATAAATGATGGGCAAATCTTCTCTTGCGACATATCCGCAAAATAGAACTTTTTTTCAAGATGCAAATCTTTTACCTTTTGATAGCATCTTTGGTAATCCCAGGCCTTTTTACCCACGATAACCAAAGATATGTCGTCTCTTTTGGACTTATTTAAATATTCATTAAATGAGATAACAAGATTAAATATGTTTTTTCTGGGTTCAATGGTTCCTACATTTAAAATATATTTTCCTTCTATACCATATTTATTTAGTATATCTATTTTTGTGTTATTTTTTCCCAAAGGCTTAAAATTTTCGCTAGCCGCCAGGTATATAACATGAATTTTCTTTTCCGGTATTTTTAACAATGTAACTATGTCGCGTTTTGTATTTTCTGAATCTGCTATTATAATATCTGAGTTTTTTATAGATAAAGGCAGCCATTTCTGCCAATACAATCTGCTCAAAACGCCAAGGTTATGCGGATAAATAAGCCCAATCAAATCGTGAACTGTGATTATTTTTATAACCTTTTCTTTTCTATATGGACCGGCAAATCCGGTGATGTGAAAAATATCTATTTTGTCTTTCCTGAATTTTTTTGGTAAAGATATATTTTCCCATGTCAATCTTCCAATAGTATTCATTGAAGATTTGTGGTTACTATAGTAAAAAAAATCTATGCCTGCTGACTTTCTATATTCTCGAATTAAATTTTTAGTATAATATCCTATTCCCGTTGATTCTTTTTCGACTGATTGTATATCAATACCTATTTTCATTATTTTTTTATTCTACACATATACATAACAGGCAAACGTCTTAATAAATTTCTTTTTGTTCTAAGGTAATAATAGTTCACACTTTCAGCTATATGAAAGCTCGAAAGTATTTTTTCCCATTCTTCTTTAGGCATAAGCCTTTCATTGCCGAAATCCTTGTGTTTATAATAATTATTAGGGACACTAAACAGAACATGCCCTGAAACTGCTTTTAACTCTTCTCTAATCATCGTTTTTATCTGTTCATCGCTGAAATGCTCAAACAATCCCTGCGAAAAAGCAACGTTAAAACTTTTTTCTTTAAATGGCAGATTTAATGCATCTGCGCATACCAGGATAATGTTTAATCCCAATTCTCTTGCTGCGGACTGCACTTTTTTTAAAATCTCAAGGTTGTTATCAATTGTTACTATGGTATATTTTTTATTTTTTAAAATAGAAAACGCTACGGCTCCCATGCCTGAGCCTACTTCCAATATCCTGTCTTCTGAAGAATTTATTATAGCCTTTATAAATACTTCGTGAATTGCGGCTTGGCTTTCAATCTCTTTATTGATATCTACTGAACTATAAAAATTTAGCCAGTTATTTTTTTTGTTTTGCATAAAAATCAACCTACGATAGAGATAACTTCCCGATCAGTTAATTTTCCGGCGCCTGGAAGTACTGCCTTCCGGACTTTTATTTTCCGTATGCGTTTAAAAGCCTCCCACAAAGCATTAAGAAAATAAAATCTTCCTGTTATAATAAAAAAAATCAAACGTATAGGTAACCAGAAAAATAGTTTTACTTTAAGTTTTTTATCTGTAATATTTTTCCACATGAATAAAAGGCTGTTTCTAAAAACAGTCCTCTGGATTTCTTTATCGCTAAATACAGCTTTAAAGCTCGCATATCCTTTATGAAAAATTATACTTTTTGGTTCATATATTCCCTTAAACCCTGCCTTCCATCCGCGGAAGCAAAAGTCAACATCCTCATATCTTCCCGGAAGATATAATTCATCAAATCCGCCAAGCTCTAAAAATTTTTTCCTGTCGAACGCACCGTTGCCTGTTGAAAAAGTAAAACCTTTTTCCATTATTGAATTTTCATAACCATTGAAACGCGTATCAGCGCTGATTACCCCATGACGAATTATTAATTTGGATTTATCCCCCTGATAAGTCTTACCATCGAAAAAATACATCCGCGAGGAAACGAAAAATATATTGGGGTCTTTAAAGTTTTCAATCAACTGGTCTAGAAAATTTTTATCCGCTTTTATGTCGGAATTAAGTATAACAACGACATCATCATCTACGCTTTCGAAAAATTCATTATATGAGCAATAAACTTTATTCTCTTTAGCCATATAGATTCTTACTTCCGGAAATTTTTGCTTTACGAAACCAACGCTGTCGTCAGTACTGCAATTATCTAAAACAGTAACGGTTACGTTGTGCCTGCTTGTTTTAGCCGCGTCCATTATGCTCGGGAGGCATTCTTCAAGAAGCGCTTTACCGTTATAATTTAATATAGCTATATTAACTTTCATTTTTGCAGCTTAAATTTACCTAACTTTTCTTTTATATGGCCAAGAAATAAACTTAAAACATTGGTCTTTCTTTCGATATAAAAAAGCAAAGGCATATATGCTAAAATTAAAATAATAATTTTAATTACTAATTGCAGATATTCATTACGGGTATGTATGAAATATTGGCAAATCGCGATTAAAGTTACCATGTAAATGAGCGGCAGAATAATTATCCAGATAAACCTGAATATCTCTCGTAAGCTGGCAAAGTGGCGCATGGCGTACACTAATGTAAAAATGAAATAAGCAAAAGAAGCGATTGACGTACCTATGGCAACACCATTGATTCCCATGCCTATTTTTACCAGGAAATAATTTATACCGAAAGAAAAAATAATCGTGCCTATTATTATGGGCACAAGATTCTTTTGTTTATTTAAAGCTATCAAAAATGGTTCTATCTGCGGCGAGCAGGATTGGAAAAACACATCAAAAAGCAGAATCTGCATCGCAATGATACCAGGCACAAAATTGGGCAATATCCACTTAACAAGCATTGGCGAGACAAGAAACATTACTCCTAAAAAAGGCGGGAATAAATACGCTATTGCTTCTGTGGTAGAGGTAACAAATTTCTTTATGCTTTCTACATTCCCTTCTCTGCCGTATGTTTCAAGTATCCTTGGTATGGTTACAATACCGAAATTATTATACAGACCAACAACATAATTCTTACCCATTAGAGCTAAGCTGTAATAACCTACTGCTGTAATACCAAGCATCTTTGCGATAATCAGCCTGTCGATACTTCGTAATATAACATTAAGCACTCCGATAGTAAGAAACGGAAAACTATATATTATTAAATTTAAAGTTTGCTTAGGATTAAATACTAATTTTATCTTATATTTTGCAAGACGGTCTATAAACAAAGTATTAACCAAAGGCATAAGAGCTACGACAATATAAAGCCCGTATATTTTGAAATGACTTACCAAAAGAAGTATTAAAATAAGATTTATAACTGCATCAAACAATACGGATTTACTTATAGTAGAAAAATCATTGTTCGCCCTTAGCACAACAAGATAATACGTATATATTCTTTGTAAGATAATACAGAAAGAAATTGCAATAAGCCCTACTATTATTTCTATCGGGTATTTATTGCGCAGGATAAATGTTGCGATAAGCACGATTATGCTGGATAAAACAGAAACAACCAGCAGGAAACTGAAAACACAATCAGTAATTTCGGTTTCTGCTTTTTTATCTTTCTTGCCTCTGAAAAACGGGATTTTATACTGAGCGGCAGTATCAACTCCAAGAGAGAGATAGGTAAAATAACTCATTACAAGCTGCAGTATGTTCCATATACCTATGTAATAAGGCCCGAGGAACCTGCGCATTGCAACCGAGGTAAAAATACCCAGGAATTGCGAAGCATAATGTGCAATATTATACTTGGCAGTATCTTTTATGATTTGATTTTTTAATGTTTTGTTATCTGTAATACTCAAAACTAAACCTCTTCCCCTGCGGTTAAAATGGTGAATGGTACTTTAAATTATTCCTTATTTACGGCGCACAAAACTATATATTGCCTGGTAAAAAAATCTGCAAATATATTAAAAAATAATATATTGAGAATGAAACTGATATGCCCTGAAAAATTTCTTTTGGTTTTAATAATTTTGAAACCTGCTCCATTTACATATGTTTTCAACATTTTAAAAGTAAAAAATCTGATATGGTCGCGATCCAGTATACCGTCTTCTTCATATTTAAATTCACCCTTAAATATGAGGCTTAGCAGAATCCTGTAATACCTTATGTTGGGAATGCTTATCAAAATATGGCCGTCTTTCTTTAAGCATGATTTCATTTCATTTAAAACTTTCCATGGATTATATAAATGCTCTAAAACGTCCCCGAATATTATTAAATCGAAATATTCTTTTTTAGGGCTTAAATCTGTGTTTTCTATGTCTGCAGAGATAACTTCATCGATGTTACTGCGGGCAGCGTTCGCAGCTTCAGCGTTTATCTCTATGCCTGTAACTTTTTTGGCTAACACTTTTTCTTTTAAAATCTTACCCAGACCGCCGGTTCCGCAGCCGACATCTAAAACATTATCAAGGCCTTGCGGAATCATTGAGATTAAATCTTTCCTTTCGCCAACATAATAACTGCTGTTTTTTTCAATTTTTGATTTTGAACTCATAATTATCCCTCTTTTCAACTAACTGCCTGCTTGGCGGATGATTTCCCGCACTACCCTTTCTGTATTATGCCCATCATTCATTCCTAAATAAAACTTATAATTTTCGCTGTTAACTGATTTTTCTTTTACCGCGACGCCGTGCTTAAAATCAGCATATATTTTATTTATTATACGTTTTGTATCCTGCGGGTTCTTTGCGGTTTGACAAAGATTTACTTTTGCAAAAGGAAAAGCGTCGTCATTTTTTGAATAATCCATTATGACTGTCGGGATATCAAACATTATCCCTTCTCTTACAGCTGTGGACCAATAGCCTAAAATCATAGAGTCGCACCTTGATGTTAAATCAAGAAAATCTGGCTTTGCTGAAATCAATGTTACTTTATTTTTGCTTTTATTCATCTTTATAAAATCTAGCCATAGTTTTTCATCGCCTATATCGTGAGGCCTGACCAGCAGCTCTATATCGTTGTAAGCCTTAATTGCTTCAATGATATCCTTAAGATAAACCTTCATATTATTCCCAACCCAATACTGGCGCACCCCGAGATAAGAAACCTGAGTAGGATTATATTCACGCATAGTACTGCCCACAAAAAGAATCTTCATTTTTTTTGAATGTTTCCTTCTATCTTCGGCTGCTGATTTTAGTTTCATAATTACATCATAACGCGGTATCCCGCTTACCGTAATATGCGCTTTATCCCAACCCCATGAGCAATATAAATTTTTCTCAAATTCTGAATGCACAAAAGTGTTTGAAAGGAAAAAAGACCTGTTTTGCTCTTGCAGATTAAATTTTATCGGCCCGTAACCATGAGAAATACAAAAAGATTTTACGCCTTGTGATTTTAAAAATGCCGCCATAAAAGAGCCTTGGGGGGTAAGGTCTTCGTCAGTAACCAGCCCTCTAATGTCATATACGCTCATAATATTTGAATATACACGGGACCAGGAAAAGACATCTTTCAAATATTTATCCGATGTATTTAAAAGCTGGGTGCAAACAAAATCAGTCAAATCAGTATTTTCATATCTAAACCATTGTTTCGCAGTTAGTATGTTTATCAGTTCCAAAAAATCATTTTTATAATTAAATTCTTCCTTATCTTTTATACTATGTTTTCCGTAAAAACACTCCGGAATCAAATAAGGTATTCGCTTTCTAAGACAGAACCAAAAATGCTCAAAACGAAACTCGAAACCGTAGAAACAAACATTATAGCCTTGCCTGTTGAGCGCGGTCATAACTGATTTTAAATTTTTCAACGCGCCTCGTATTAGAAATATTTTTTTCTTGCCCTTAAAAATTAAGAGTTTGGAATACAGGTTTTGTATATAAAACCTGATTTTCTCTTTTATGGGCCCGCTTCCTAAAGAAGCCGGAAAATCGCATTCCAGAGAAACTATTTCGCAATTATGGTTTTTGCCGGCGGAGGCTAAAAAAATATTCAGAAAATGGCTCCCGTTAAATTCAGGAAAATCTGGTATTTGTTTATATTTAAATATTATTATTTTTTTTGGCTTGTATTTATTGCATATAAATTCCGCGAGGAGATAATTTTTGAGAAAAGATGCCAAATAATAGGAAAAATAAACATACAAAGCCTTGTTCAGCTCAACGCCGCTAAACAAAGACCCTTTTGTTAAGCAACTGCCAAGAAGAGCTTTTTCGCAAGCCCAGGTATTAATGCTTTCCCATTTCTGCTTTAATACCTCTTCCTCTAACGCTTCAAAGTTGATATTATTTTTTTGTAGAAAGGAGTAAAAAGACGGGTTATCGCACAAAACAGTAATATCGCCGTAGCTCGCGAAGTTAGCTAATAGCGCTGCATATTGGCTTCTATCGGATAGAACAGTTAAAATCATTGGTGCTATTTAGATAATGCTCCAGCCGCCGTCTATAATAAGATTATGTCCTGTGATATATTTAGCGCTGTCCGAAGCCAGGTATACGACGCCGCCTGAGATGTCTTCCTTGTTGGCCATGCGTCTAAGCGGGGTTTTTTCTTGATATTTTTTTATAAATATTTTTGGCTGTTTGTCTAATATTCCTCCGGGAGATATGCAATTTACTCTTATATTATATTCGCCATAATAGGATGCTAAATACCTGGTAAAGTTAATTATTCCGCCCTTTATGGCCGAATAAGCTGCGGGCATGGTCATATTGGTATTTTTGTAAATTGAAAAATCCGGCCCCAGGATACCGTAAATCGAAGCTAAATTGATAATAGAGCCCCCTGATTTTTTCTTTTTCATATATTCGGCAGCTGCCCGGCAACAAAAACAATAACCATTAAGGTGCGAATCAATATTTTTCTGCCAGGAACTAACAGGAATAGACTCAAGCTTTACGCCCCAATCCTTTGTCTTTGGGTAAGCGCTATTAACCCAAATATCTATCTTTTTATAATTTCTATCGGCAAAATCAATTAATTCTGAGATTGATTTTGTTTTGGTAATATCAAGATGCTTAAAATACACTTTCGCCTCAGGTTGCCCATAAAATTTCTTAAGCTTATCCCCTTTATCTTTTACAATGTCTGCGGCTATAACGATAGCTCCGTTTTTTGACAAAGCCCTGACGAATTCTTTACCCAACAGGCCTGCGGCGCCTGTAACTACAGCGACTTTATTGCTCAGACTGAATAAATCTTTACAATACATCTCTAAACACCCCTTCTTTAATTAAGAATTCTATATATTTAAAGTCTATCTCTCTATCGATATCTACGCCTGAGACATCATCCATAACATAGACGATAGAATTATCGGAAATCGGGCTATTTGTATTTTTGTTTAAAAGATAACTACTTTTGTAAAAATATATTGATGCGTTCATGTCATAAACCAAAGGCGAATCCTGCCTTCTGCGTATAAGGCGGGGCAGCTTTTTTGATAAAAATGCTTTGCCGTTTTTGCCTATTTCTACCATATTAAAATACGGGCTTTTGCGGCTTTTCGTTACACTGAATAAAGTCTTCGGCCTGAATTTCCTAAATAGCTTTAGGCAATTTTCTAAATCTGAAATTTTTCTGATGGGAGCGGTTACGTCTAAATCTACAACAATATCATATGTCTTTTTATATTTGCTCTGGCAATACAAAAGTGCGTGCTGGATAACTTTTACCTTTGAAGCCTTATCTGTTGCCAAAAATTTCGGCCTTATGAAAGGCGCTTTGATTCCATATTTTTTAGCCACTTCAGCGATGTCTTTGTTGTCAGTAGAACAAACTATATCCGTAGCCTCTTTCCATTTCTTTGCCTGCTCTATAGTGTATGCGATGAGCGGCCTGCCTAGAATCTTTCTGATATTTTTTCCGGGCACGCCCTTAGAGCCGCCTCTGGCAGCTATGACTATTAATATATTCTCAGTTTTTGCCATGCTTAGTTTTAAAACCTACAAGCACTCTCGATAATTCACTCGCCTCTATTAAATTATTCATCATTCTTGTATTATTATAATTTTCAAAAAAATATTTAAGCTGTTTAATATAAATACTGTCTTTTTCCAGATTATATTTATGTATTTTTTTTATTTTACCCTTACAGATAAGCAGAGTATTTTCTATCAAGTCAGCCTCCGCATAACTGGAATCAGGAAAATCTACGGTTATTTTTCTTTCATTGTTTTGGCTAAAAAAATTTAAGTGCATATTTACTATGCCTCTTTTGCATTTCATGATAATATCGGCGTAATCTTCTGCGCTTATTTTTAGATTGGATAGTTTGCCGAAGATTCCCGACATTTGTAAAATATTTCCGAAAAGATACCGGCTATAATCAATTTCGTGCGATAAATCCATAATTACCCCGCCGCCCTGTAAGCTGTAAGCCGAATAACTATTGCCGTAAGGCTTCTGCGGACGCCAATTAGGAAGGTAGGAAGAAACAACCACCCTTGAATGCATTCTTTTTTTATTGTTTATATATGCACAAAGGCTTTCGATCGCGGGATGGAAACGTAGACAATAAGCTACATACGTGGTTAACTTTTTATTTTTCACTATTTTTATCAACCTATCCAGGCCGGCAGTATTTGAACAAAGCGGCTTTTCTATAAAAAGATCCATTCCAAGTTTTGCACATCTAATCGCGGTCTCTAAATGCAGGAAAGAAGGGTTAGTGATAAATGCCGCATCAGGAGAAACCTTTTTTACCTCCCGCCACGAATACACTTCTTGTATGCCAAGGGTATTTGGTTTTGCTTTCTTATTGCTCCTATAAGCAAAAACAGCATGTTTAAAGTTTCTCAAAATAATCCTGGCGTGCCTTTGCCCTATTGAGCCAAGCCCAAAAAATATAATTTTCATAATTTACAGCTCGAGTTTCTTTATCGTCTCTTTATATTTTTCCAATTCACCGATATCCGACCATGATTTTTCGCTTATCGGGTAAATTCCCACTTTGCCGCCGTTATTTTTAACCGATGTAATTAAATCAGGCATATGGAAAGTTTTATTACTGGGAATTGAATTAATGACGCTTTTTTGCATAATATAAACTCCGGTTACGACTAAATAATCATGCTCGGGTTTCTCTATAATTTTTTCCAGTTTTTCGCGGTCAGACTGAATAACTCCATAGGGTATAATAAAATGTTTATAGGAAGCTACAATTGTTATATCGTGGCCATAATGCTTATGAAAGTTATACATTTCTTCATAATCTTCCTTAACTATAATATCGCAGTTTGACAGAAAAAATGTTTCGGGAAAATTCTTCGGCAGCAGCTGTAATCCTCCGGCTGTTCCTAGGGGTTTACTTTCTTTAATATAATGTATCTTATAATTTATGTCGGAATTATCGAAGTATGATTTTATCATTTCGGATTTGTAGTTTAAAAGAAGAAAAAAATCGCGGCAGCCGTTATCGCTGAAAGAATCCATCACAACTTCAATAACCGGTTTTTCACCGACCGGAATCAACGGTTTCGGCCATATTTTGGTAAAGGGGCGCATGCGTTCGCCCTGGCCGCCCGCCATTACGACTACCGGAACGCCTAAATTTTTCCCCGGTTTTTTATAGCTCTCTCCAAAAACATTTTCCCAAAAAAGCGCATCAACTATTTTTTTATTGCCGTCAACAACCGGTATCGCTTCAATTTTTTTGTTAACCATAATCTCTTTTACTTCTTCAACGCTATACTTTGCTTCTTCCACATATACCGGCTTTTTATTGCACACGAATTCTATTCTTTTCTTTAAGCTGCCGTTACGTAAAATCCACCTGCGTATGTCGCCGTCCGTAACTGTTCCTAATAAATTCCTTGATTCATCAACTACAAAAAGTATCTTATTGGAAGAAATCCCTAATTGCTTCATTGAGTCTTTAATCGTAGCGTCTTTGGATATTAAAAATTTATTAACCATTGCGCACCTTTTAAAAGTTATGTTTTATATCGAAGAAACTCTTCTTTAAAATATTCTCCCCCAAGGGAAATTCTTTTATTATTTTTTTTATATTCCCTGCCACATTACTTCTATAATAAGGATTTTTTACGTTTCGTACTGCTATTTTAAATTTATTTGAAAACGCAAGTTTTAAAGCTTTTTGGATGTCAGACTTAACTGGCTTACAATCAATTATGCTTTTTGGTTTAAGCCTGCCCTTTTGCCTGTCTCCTATGTTTATTGTTGCTGTTTTTAATATCGGCGCTTCTATGATTCCGCTTGAAGAATTACCAAGCACAACATCGGCTACCTTCATCACGGAGAAATATTTCAGGTGTCCGAGAGACGCGAATGCTTTGGCTTTGCGGCTGTTTTTTGCGGCATATTCATCTATCATTTTATTTATTACCCTTCCGCCGGTATCGGCGTTGGATTTAGTAAAAATAAAATTTGTATCTTTTAAGCCATCTATAGCATCCAATAAATTCTTAAATTGCTGCTTTGCTGTATTACGCTCAAGCGTTACCGGATGAAATGTTATTAATACATTGCGCATGTTAAACTTAAAATTAAGTTTTCTTTCAATTTCATTTTTAGTTAAAAATTTTGTTTTATGTATGCTATCGCAAGTCGTGGCCCCCACATTAAATACCGTATCCGGGCGCTCTCCTAATTGTATTACCCGTTTCCTGTATTCTTTAGTAGAAACAAAATGCAAGCTGCTCATTTTGGTTATGGAGTGGCGAAAAGCATCATCAAAAGCGCCGGCTGTAACCTCTCCGCCGTTTATATGCGCAATAGGAATCCTGCTTATATAGGCAGCGCAGGCTGCGGCAAAAATTTCAAATCTATCGCCGAGCAATACCACAATATCCGGTTTAAATTTGCCATAAGCTTTTGTAAACCCTTCTAAGGCTAACCCCATAGACTTTGCTATGCCCAAAGATGTATCAGAGCTCAAATGGATATCTATTTTTTTATTAATATAGAAACCGTCCCTTTCTATGTCTTTGTAGGTCAATCCGAAATCACTGGATAAATGCATACCGGTTGCTAAAATTTGCAGGGTAATATCTTTGTCCTCTTTTAGTTTTTCAATTAATGGCTTTAAAAGCCAATACTCTGCCCGCGAACCGGTAACTGCGCAAATTTTTCTTTTCATAGTTTTATGAACTTATCTTTTTTAAATTCTTTTACGGCAAGCCTGCCAATTACTTTATCCCATAATATCGGGCTTATGCCAAATCCCGGCCGTTTCAGCGTTATGTTTTGTTCGCTGAATATTTCTCCTTTTCTGATATCTCTTTTAGCTACTATACTCTTTCTTGCGATAAGCCTGTTTTTGCATTCTGAAGGAGAAATTTTCTTTATACTGCTTCCTAAAGCTTTTTCGATATTCCTGATTGCATCAACCATCTTTTTGAATTCTTTAGGGTCTAGGGAAATTTTATGGTCGGGCCCGGGCATATTTTTATCCAACGTAAAATGCTTCTCGATAACAGCCGCGCCCATTGCCGCAGCAGCAATAGGCACCTCCAGCCCCAAAGTATGGTCTGAATAGCCTATCTTTATCCTGCAGGATTTTGCTATAGTCAGCATTGCTTTTAAATTTACATCGCGCATAGGCGAAGGGTATGCGCTGTTACAATGCAGCACCGTGATATTTTGTTTTTTAGTGCCTGCTTTTATCAATACAATAAGAGCTTTTTTTATTTCAGCTAAATTTGACATTCCCGTAGAAAGAATAATTTTTTTTCTTAGGGCGCCAAGCCTCTTTAAGTAAGGTAAATTTGTAATTTCTCCCGAAGGTATTTTAAATAAGCTAAGGCCGAGCTTGTTAAGTAAATCTATACTTTCTAAATCAAACGGTGAGGAAAGAAAAATAATTCTATTTTTAGCGCAATATTTGATAAGTTCTTTATGCGCATGCAGGCTTAACTCTAATTTTTTAAGCATTGCGTGCTGCGATTCATCTTTTTTGCCGGTTGATTTTTGATATTTTGCTTTAGGCGCCGTTTGAATGGCAATATTATCTGCTGTAAAGGTTTGAAATTTTATAGCGTCGGCTCCTGCATATTTGGCAGCAACCACCAGCTTTTTTGCCGTCTTTAGGCTGCCGTTATGGTTGACGCCTGCTTCTGCAATTATAAAAACTTTATTCTGATTTAGTTCCATCTTCAAATTTCCTATAAGTCTTTCCCAAATTTACCCGCCGGCTACATCTGCGGCGACTAATGCTCCAGCTTTGATCCTGGCTGATTTGCCTATTTTTATACACTGAATTACATTAGCGCCAGTTCCAATATGGGCCTCGCTGCCCACCTTAACGGCGCCGCTTAAAGTTGTACCCGGAGCGATATGCACGAAATCGCCTATTTCGCAATCATGGTCAATGGAAGATGAGGTATTTACTATTGCGTTACGGCCTATTCTCGTTCCCGGATTAATCACTACTCCTGCCGCGACAAAAGCGCCTTCCCCAATGTCAACATCTTTGGCCACTACAGCTTTGGGATGGATAATTACAGGAAGCTTAAAACCGATTTTTCTTAGCTCTGCGTCAATACGTTTACGAATACTGCAATCGCCAATAGAACCTACACTGATAAATGCGTATTTTATTCCTTTTTTAAAAATTTCGGAAAGCATATCGTCTCTGCCTAAAACCGGCACGCCTAAGACTTCTGTTTTCTCCGGAAACTTAAAGTCAGTGACTCCATAAATACTGAATTCTTTTTTAAGCCTTATCGCATCAATAATAACTTTGCAATGCCCGCCCGCGCCTATTAAAACAATTTTTTTCTTCATCTTCCTAGAACCCCTTTTATAGCTTTGCATACCTTGTATATATCTTCTTTGCTGTTTAAAACTGACGAGGGTAAGCATAAACTATTTTTATAAATGCTGTATGCGTTTTTATATTCTCCCTGTTTATATTTTTTATGATGCGGAAATTCTGTAAGCGGGACAAAAATCCTTCTGGCGGGAATTAATTTTTTCTGTAGTTTTTTCTGTAGTTTTGCTACATCTATTCCGTTTTCTAACGTAATAGTAGTAAGCCACCAGGAACTTTTTGCGCCGGGATATTGCTCCTGAAATTTTAAGCCGGAAACGTTACCTAAGTTTTCCCGATAAACATCGTTAAAAAGCTTTTTCTTTCTTAAAAACATTTTTAGTTTTTTCATTTGCGCAAGTCCAAGAGCGGCTTCGATATTAGTCATACGGTAATTAAACCCCGGCTCGGGATGATAATAGCCTTTTGCCTCATCGCGCGCCTGGTTAACCAAAAATTTTATATGCTCCATGCGTTTTTGGTTGCTGCCCACAACCATTCCTCCGCCGCCGGTAGTAATAGTTTTATTCCCATTAAAGCTAAAACATCCTAAATCGCCAAAAGTACCCGTGTGCTTGTTTTTATACGTTGCTCCCAGGCTTTCCGTAGCATCCTCAATAACATAAAGCTTGTATTTTTTGGCAATAGCCATAATCTCATCCATATTGCATGGATTTCCATACAGATGTACCGGTATTATAGCTTTGGTTTTTTTGGTTATCCTTTTTTCCAAATCTTTGGCGGAAATATTCCAGGTGTTTATATCGACATCTGCAAAAACAGGTTTTGCCTGAAGATAGATAACGGGGTTAACGGTTGCAATAAAGGTTAGTGCAGGAACAATTACTTCATCTTCGCAACTTATGCCAAGCTCATATAAAGAAATATGCAGGGCAGCTGTGCCGCTTTGCACGGAAACACTTTTGGATGATTTCAGAAAGCCGGCTAATTGAGTTTCAAAACGGGGAACAAAAGGCCCGACAGTAGAAACATAACCGCTGTCGATTGCCCTACTTAGATATTTCTTCTCCAAAACGCCCAGGCTGGGCGCATCTAAAAAAATATTTTTAGACATTATAGATGTCGGATTTATATGATTTTAAAGTTGGGGTGCTTTTAAACCACTCTATAGTTTCATCTAAACCTTCATCCAGGGAATATCCGGGTTTCCATCCGGTTAGATTATAAATCTTTTTGTTGGAACCTAAAAGCCTCTCCACTTCCGACTGTTTCGGGCGTATTCTAGTTTTATCGCATACAATTTTCGCTTTAGGGTTAATTTTTTTAATAAGGTTTCTTGCTAAATCCCCTATACTTATTTCTTTAGCGGTTGCAATATTAATCTCTTCGCCAATGGTTTTTGGGGAATTAGCTATGGAAATATAGGCTTTGCAAACATCTTTAACATAATTATAATCGCGTGTTGGGAAAATTGAGCCAAGTTTAATCTCTTTGGTTCCATTTAAAAGCTGGCAGATAATCGTAGGGATTACTGCGCGCGCTGATTGCCTTGGCCCATATGTGTTAAAGGGCCTTACTATCGTAACCGGCAAGGAAAAAGATCTAAAAAAAGATTCTGCTATTTTATCCGCGGCAATTTTGGTTGCGCTATAAGGAGACTGGCCGCAAAGCGGGTGTTTTTCGTCAATAGGAACGTACTTAGCTGTACCGTAAACCTCGCTGGTTGAGGTAACAAGCACTCTTGAAATTTTAAGTTTGCGCGCTGCCTGCAAAATGTTTAAAGTGCCTTTAATATTAGTATCAACGTAACAGTCGGGCGAATGATATGAGAATGGTATGCCGATAAGAGCCGCAAGATGGAAAACCACGTCTATGCCCTCCATGGAATTTTTTACCCCATTAGGGTCACGGACATCTCCGGTAAATATTTCTATTTTTTTTAATTTTTCTTTAGGAAAGGTATCCAGCCAACCCCAGGAATTAAAAGAGTTGTAACAGACAAAGGCACGCACTTTATAATTTACTTCCAAAAGAGCCTCTACCAGATGCGAGCCTATAAAACCATCCGCTCCTGTCACCAATACTTTTTTATTCTTTGGGCTCATTATCCTCCCAAAACTTTATTCGTCTACGCCTTTATGCAGCCACTCCCTGCCCTTATTATAAACTTTGCCTACTTCATCTTCCAATTTGGGCGAGACAAGACGAAGAAGCTCTTTACCCATAATACGGTATTGTTTACCGACTTTTGCAGTCCGGATTATACCTTTTTTAATAAGGCGCATTGTGGTAGATGGGCTTATTTTAAGGAGTTTCTGGGCTTCTTCTGTGGTGTAGACTTCGTTAGGTTTAATTTCCATAGGTCTGTTGGATTTATATTGAAAATTAAAGGATTATTTAATTTTAAATGTATTATAGCGATTAAAATACAATTGTCAACACATATCTTAACCATTCAATAATAGTCATTAGTAGTCAAAAGATGCGGGATAAAAGAAAGAATATTGGGGCAATTTTATCTTAAATCGTAAATGAATATCGAGAAACCGGCCTTCGTCGTCGGCTTATACAGTCTGCTCCAATTAACAGAATCAAGGAATTGCGCGCTGATTGCATAAATTGCTTTTCTTGGCTTTTCTATCTCCTCTGCGGTAATATTTTTGAAATTTATGCCATAGAGGCTGGGGTCATCCTCTCCGAAATAAAAAAAGGTTAATTCGTTTATCTTATTCTTTCTAACATATTTCGCGAGCGCCGGCAAATCCTGCCCCCAGTCTAAATTTGAATCTCTTAAATATCTCCAGCCATTATCCGGCCCACCTATAAATTCATTAAAATATGAAAGGTAATTTGACCAGCTGAATAAAGATATGGTGACAATCCATACTCCCAACAAAAAAATTATACCGCGCTTAATAAAGCCTAATTTAAAAGTCCTCACGCGGGAAATAAATATGCAAATCAAAAGATACACGGGTAAAATATACCGGATTCCTATTTGAAGCTTGCTAAAAGATGCAGCGGCAAATATCAAAACAGCCGGAACTACTATATAAAGCTCATTTTCTGTTAAAGATTTTCTGCAGAGCGAAAAAAGGGCAAAACCAAATAATATCAGCATGGGAATGGGGGTCTTGATAAGAAACGCTACAACATAATACCATCTGCTGCCATATTGAGACCATTTGCCCCAAATAAATGTATTATGCCCTTCTTTGGTATGTTCTGCGACACCAAGAATAGTAGTTACATAGGTCGTGAGAGGAAGTTTTACGTCTTTAAGCAAATGCTCGGTTTTCTGCCTGTCCCAGCCAGGAATAAATTTGCTGATTGTTTTTTGTGCAAAATTTATTTTTTCCTCCTGGTTTACTGTTTGAGCAAGAAAAGATTTTACATTAAAACCGTATCCTGCCCAGATAACAATTACCGAAAATATAAATATAAGAATTGTTTTTAAAAATAAATATTTATCTGCTGTTTGCTTTTTAATATATTTAATGAAAATCAAAAATAAAAATGCAGGATAAAGCAAAAGCGCGCTGCCTTTTGAAAGCTGGGCAAGCCCGAGGGAAACTGAAGCAAACAAAATATTCGTTAGCGCTGGCGTTGTTGAAAATCTCCAAAAAGAAAAAATCGCAAGCAACGTAAAACAGGCAAAAACCATATCCAGGGTAGCCAGGCTTGAATGAGCTATAATCTCAGGCGTAAAACAAAAAAGAAAAAGGGAAAATAAACCTGATTTTTCTCCATAAAAACGTGAAGCTGTTCTGTAAACTAAAAATCCTGCAAAAATACCGCAAAATACAACCATAAGCCGGCTTAGGAATAGTATTGTGCGGAATTTATCGCGGTTATCCTGGAAAAAAAACTTTCGGGAAAATTTAGCCGAATCCGCTTTCTGCCAATTTATATCATTGAATGAGGCTTTCAGGTCCATAAAATTTAAAGGAAATGCCATTATGTATCGGGGCAGCGGCGGGTTAGAAGGATTGAGACGGAAATCAAAAGTTTTAAAATAACTGTAGCCCGCGACTATATGATAGGCAATTTCATCGCAGGTTCCGGATTTTTGCATCATACTCGAAATGGACAAGCAGGCAAAAATTAAAAGCAGTAATGTAACAAAAAAAATCCTCATTTTCCGATTGAATTGTACGGGCTATACTTGAATACAACTTCATGCTCTCCAGGGTACAATTTTACCGCCTGGATGAGATTTTTTACTTTAAGGATCAACGAGGGCATCCCGTCTACATAAGCCACCCATCCCGGATAATTATTTTCCGAGAATACCAGAAAGCCTTCCCTATCCGCTGAAAGCTTCACCCTTAAAAATCCATCTTTATAATCGAGGATGTTTAAATTCGTTTCTTTCAAAATTTTTATGGAAGCATCGGAAATATTTTGCGAAAAGAATACTCTTGGAAAATAATCTTTTATTTTATACAGCCAGATTTTATCTTCAAAAATAATTTTCTCAAGAAAATCAAAGTTAAGTTCTTCGCTTGATATTATGTATTTCACGTTTAACAGCCTTAATAAACCGTAATTATCTTTTAACGCTTTGGTTTCCGGATAAAGCAGCCCTAAAGAATTATCAACTGCCTCTAAAGAAAAAAGCTCATCCCTGTAGACCTTCTGTGCAAGCGGAGAGTATGAAGCTATACTGTCTATTTTAACTAATATATTCGCGGAAGGCTTTGCCCACCAGGGTATATTTTCAGATGCCAGCGCAAAAGGTAGAACCCTGAAGTTTTCTTTATCTGATTTTAAAATCTGCAAAATAGTGCTATGCGTCGGATTAATATAGCTGAATGGTTTTATATTTTTTCCAAAATCTGCACCGTAGAAACTAAAAACAAAAAGATCGGAAAATATAACAGCAAGGAAGAAGAATTTATATATTTTATTTACATTTTTATGCTTAGTAAAACGCAAAATAACAATTATAGCGGCAATGCATAGCAACAGAGAAATCAGCATAAATAAATTTGAGATGGAAGTGGAATTGATAATTTGCGCGTAGAAGGCATCCACTTTAGACAAATAAGTTTGCATATAGTGCCGGTGATAATCTTTTCCAAAAACATAATTAGTTACATACCACCTGCCAATTTCTAAAATTTGCCCTTTAAACATCAGCGAAATTACACTTATTGAAACAAATGCAAATATATTTATGGCTATAAACAAAGCTGTGGCACGTAACGCCTTGAATCTTTTTTTCATATCATCAGCTTTAAAGAAATGTGTGAATCCCCAGCCGCTTAATATTGACAGGGCGAAACCAGAGAAAACAATGAACTTGGAAGGATTTCTGAAGCTGTAAAGCCTGGTAACTTTTATAAACAAAACATATAAAGGGTTATAAGCGCCAAGGGCCAGAAAAAACGAAACTAAAAAAATCACCAAAATGGGCTTTATTTTTATTTCCTTTTTATAAGCCAATATCGCATATATTAAAAAAACAAGAGTGAAAACTCCTATATAAAGCTGCGGCCCATAAATTATAATTTTAGGGAAACATAAACTTATAATATTAAACGGAATAAATGAACCCCACAGGGCAAAACCAGATGATGCTTGCGCGCGGGCTGAAAGGTTAGCCATTGTAAAGCTTAAAATTAATTGGGGAAAAAATAAAATAAACGCGATAAAAAGGGCCGCGCCGATTTTTACGAAATCGCTTATCTTGACGGTTTTTCTTATCTTTAAGCCATATAAAAAATATACCAGATAGAATAAAACGCTATAAGCTGCCATCTGCACGAACCCTGCCAAAAGCTGCAGCCCGATAATTATTCCAAGATATAAACAAAAGCGAAATTTTTTAGCATCAAAATATTTTTCGATGATGAAAAGCCCCAGAGGAAACCATACCAGCGTGCGAAGGTATGGACAGCCGGCAAAACTTGAGCCAAAACAGAAAATCAAAGCAGAAAGTGATGCCCCCCACCCGTCAACGCCTATTCTCCTTGCATAAATATATGTAAAAATCCCTGCTAATATAAAATGCAAAATTATCGAATAGTTATAGGCAACGCTAAAAGGAAGCAGAAAAAACATTAAAATGTTTAACGGATAAAAACCTCCGAGCTGGCCTTCCGCCATTAAAGGAAAGCCGCTATTAACATACTTTGTCCAGAAAGGAAAAGCAAAATTCTTAATTGCTTCGCTGTAAGCTTTGCTCCAAGGATAAAATTGCTGCAAATAATCTCCATATAGAAAAGAACCCTGCATAAATATAAGCCTGCCCAGAAATATAAAAATCGCGGCAGAAAAAAATAAGATAAAACCTGTATGTTTTTTCATCAGTTCAGCCTATAAATTTCCAGTGCCGGGCCGTTCTTGCGTCTACTTTCAATTTCCCGGAACAAAATCGGCATAGAAGTTGTTGCAATTGCATCGTAAGAGAGCCTTATAGAGTTATCTTTATAGGGGCTAAACGATGCTAATAATTCTGAATTTTCTTTAAGCTGTGAGTAGAAATTCTCTGCGTCCTTGTTTCTGATTGCATAATTTACGACAACATATTTTATATTATTTTGTTTCAATTTATTTATATCAAAATTAATTGCAGGGGCGGTAGAAAAAAACTGGCCCTGAGCCTGCGGGTTGTTGCTTAAAAAATAAATATAATAGCCAGGGCTTTTACGCAACTTAAGCATCATATTAATTTTTTTACTTTTAATTTTGCTTAATCCCTGCTGCCTGCCTATTAATTCATATTTCTGTTCAATTTGTTTAAGATTTTGTTCTATGGCGGGACGGAAAAAAGTGTTGTCTACAGCTATACGGGCATCTAGCATAAGATGCTTCTTAATCCAATTGGCTGATTCTATCCTTGTATCTTCTGATGTGAATAATTTGTCTATATAAATTGCCTTAACAACCATTGGCACAAATAATAAAAAAGAAAAAATAATAATTATAATTTTAATAAAATTATAAGCCGCTCGCCTTAAAAGATATTCAAATAAAAACCAGCCGGAAGCGACAGCAAAAAAAGGAATCAACGGCAAGGCGTAACGCGCAAAACTCTGGCTTAGAAATATCAGGTGGAGGTAAAATACAACCGGAAAAGAATAAAGTAATAAAAAGGTGCGCCTCTCTTTAACAAGGGTTAAGAAAAAACCGGATAAGCCTAATGCAACCACAATAAAGCCCAAGCCCTGAAACAACGAATATTTCATATGATGGAATAATCCTGTATAGCCGGAAGCGCCGGCTTGATTTAATACAGAATTGATGAAAAATTTAAAATCCAAGGCGGCAAAAGGATTTGTTATAAAAAATAATGCCGGTATAAAGATAAACGCAAAAATAATTTTTTTATTTATAATTTTTTCTTTATTTTCAGCTGTAATAATCAGGTGGCTGACAATAAAAGGTACGGCTAAAATAGCTGCGTTATATTTGACAGAAGCAGCTATACCTATCATAGCTGCAGACAAAATATAATTTTTCATTGTTGGATTTTTATACATGGAAAATATTCTAAGCATAGTTAAAATTACGGAAAGTAACATGAGCATGTCGGTATAAATGTAATGGGAATCCGAAACATTAAGAAAACTAAAAGCAATTATTGCTGAAGCAAATAATGCGCCATATTTTGAAGGGAAAATATTTCTATAAAGCCTGTAAGTAAAGAATATACAGAGCGTTCCGGGGATAACCCCTAAAAACAAGCGGCCCAAAATGTAAAAAGTGCTTGGGTTATTGAAAAAGGCTAAAACAAAATCGTTGGAAGTTAAAAATAAACCAAAAACTTTTCCTATCAAAAAATAGGATACATAAATAAGGAAAAGGAAATAGGAGGAAAATGGCGGTATCGCAAAAAAATGAGGGTTCAAATCGCCTGTTCCGTAGGCAAGCGCATGGTTTACAACAATAGGCTCATCCTGATGGAACTGATAAGGCAGGCCGAAGTTAATTCCCCAAACGCGTAGCACAAATCCGAAGATTAAGATTACAATTAACCCAAAAGATGCATTTGAAAAATGCATCTTTTGCCCAAAGAGCAGCCCTTTCTTTTCCATAAGAAGTTTTTTCATACGTAGAAATAAAGGGCTGGGTTAACCCAGCCCTAATTTTACTGAGAATGGTTGATTCAAGATAGTGCCTACAAAAACAGCTTTTCTTTTTTTACTAATATATTGTTTCCTTTGTAAAATTAGGGCTGCCGTAGGCGCAAAATGCTTTTTCCAAAGCATTTTGCGGGTTAAAAAAATATGCTCTTTTTTGGCTCTAACCATGCATTCTTCTAATACGCCATAAATCCATAAACATTTTGCAAGAGTCAGATATAGGGCTTACCCTGCTTATTGGGGAATTCAGCCAAATTACAGGCACTTCTTTTATTCTGTAGTTTTTCTTTTTGGCAAGGTATAGCATTTCCACATCAAAGCCGAATCTGTCTATTTTCAGCTCTTTTGCTATATCTTTAGCTGTGCTTGCTTTAAACAATTTAAAGCCGCATTGCGTGTCTACGAAACCTTTCAAAACAAGCAATTGTACTAAAAAATTAAATACTCTTCCCATGATTTCTCTGTAAAATGGCTGATGAACCCTGACATCAGCGCCTTCAATGCTGCGTGAACCTATCGCTATATCATAACCCGACTGGATATGTAAAAACAATTCGTCAAATTCCTCTATAGGCGTTGATAAATCTGAATCGCTAAAAAGAATATATTCTCCGCTTGAAGCGAGTATCCCTCTTCTTATGGAAAAACCCTTGCCGGTGTTTTTTTCATTTTTTATCAGGACAAGCTTTCCTCTTTTGGCCAGTTCGCTCTCAAGCGCTATCTTTACCGTTGAGTCGTCCGACCCATCGTCAATCAGGATGATTTCGTATTCGAAATTTTTGTTCTTCAGGTAAGAATTTATCTTTTCCAGCGTTGGATTAAGCCTGTTTTCTTCATTATATGCCGGTATTACTATAGATAGAAACATTGCACTCCTGTTACTTTCTAGCTGATTAACTTATTATTTTTGGGGATATTTAAAATATTATCATAGGCTAAGCCATGCGTCAATTAAGGAAAAATAAACTTTTTAGCAATCTGTTGTTGTGCTATAATTTTACCCATGCGAGATGATAAACTATTATATTTATCCATAGTTATTCCCGCTTATAATGAAGAAGAAAATATCTCTTCAACCCTGCAAGATATCGCGCAATACCTTAAAACCAAAAACTATTTATATGAAGTTATAGTCGCGGATGACGGTTCAAACGATAAAACTGCAGAGCTCGCGGCTTTTGAAGGAAAAGTTTTCCCCCGTTTCAACCTGCTTAGGCACTCCCCCAACCGCGGTAAAGGTTATACGGTAAAAGAAGGCGTACTTGCCGCATCCGGAGAATTAATCCTGTTTATGGATGCCGATAATTCCACACGCATAAACCAGATAGACAAGCTCATATCAGCAATATTGGAAGGCAACGATATCGCAATGGGTTCGCGGCGCATAGAAGGCTCAATCATAGAAGAGTATCAGCCTAAGCATAGAAGATTTTTAGGAAATACGTATATAAAGCTATCGAACGTAATTTTAAGCACAAATGTAAATGATTATAACTGTGGGTTCAAATTATATAAAAAAAACACAGCGAAAATTCTCTTTGATAAATTAACCCGAAATGATTGGAGTTTTGACAGCGAACTTATATATCTCGCTTCTAAATTGAAATTTAAAATAAAGGAAGTACCGGTTACCTGGCAGGATAAACAAAAAACTTCAAAAGTAAAGCCTCTAAAAGACGGATTGAAATCATTTTTAAGCCTGCTTAAAATAAGATTTACAAAATATACCTCTGATAGTTAACTCTTCTTACGACAATAACGGCTTTACAAGCTCTTCTACGTGCTTTGCTATTGCCGGACAGCTGGTTAAACCCGGGGATTCGATGCCTATAAGGTTAATAAACCCGGAAAACCCTAAACAGGATTCCTCCTTTATCACAAAATCGCGAAAATCCTCTTCTTCACCCTGAAGCTTTGGCCTTATGCCGGTTGTATCAGCAATTAAATCCTCCGCTTTTAAAAAAGGCAGGAATTTTAAAGCTGCTTCTAAAAATTTCTCCTTGTCTGCGATATTCACGTCATAATTAAAGTTATTTCTGTCTACATAATGGGTATCCGGCCCCAAGCGCAAAGAGCTTTGCAAATCCTTTGTAGCATGGACACCTAATCCTGTTATTTTTTCGTGCGGCACGGGGTAAATCAGGCGGTTAATTAAATTGCATTTTTGGCTGCTATTTATTCTGAAATATTGCCCCTTACAATACTTAAGCCGGTAATTTTCTTTTTCTATATCGATACCTGCCATTCTGGCAATAATATCTGAATTAAGCCCGGCGCTGTTAATTATAATTTTTGTTTTAAATTTAAAAATCTCCCCTGATGCATCTTTTGTCGTTACCGCATACCCATCGGGCAATTTATCCAAACCTGCAACCTCGCAATTGTAAACTATTTCCGTATTTAATTCTTTTGCTGCTTTTTCAAAATATTTCATCAACGAATGAGTGTCTATTATGCCTGTATTTTGCGAATAGAGAGCACACTTTGCTTTAACGTTTGGCTCAAATTTTTCTAATTCCCCTTTTGAAATAAGCCTTAAATCTTTTACGCCGTTATTGCTTCCTTTTTCAAAAAGCTTCTGCAATTCTCCTTCTTCTATATTGTTAGTTGCAACAATGAATTTACCGATTCGCTTATGAGGAATATTGTATTTTTCGCAAATATCATACAATAGCCTGTTTCCTTCAACGCATAACCTTGCCTTTAGCGAGCCCTGGGGATAATAAATGCCTGCGTGTATTACTTCGCTGTTTCGTGAACTTGTTTCCCTCCCGAAAGAATCATGCCTTTCTATCACGTAAAGCGCACGGTTTTTCCTGGCAAGCTTTGAAGCAATTGCCAAGCCTACAACGCCTGCCCCGATAATAACTATATCAACTTTCTCCATAACCGCCTTATGTTTTCTTTCTTAAGAAAATGCACAAAACAATTCCTGAAAGAAAAAAAACAGAACTTAAGATAAACCCTATCTTTAACGAAACCGGCTCATACGAAAACTTAACTATGTGCTTGCCTTGCGTAACTTCTACTGCCCGAAAAATATAATTTGCCTTAAAAATTTTAACAGGCTTATCGTCGATATACGCTTTCCATCCGGGATAATAGCAATCCAATAAAACCAAGAAACCATCCTTTGAATTATCTGTAGAAATTATTACTTTGTTGGGTTCATATCTTTCTATAGAAACTTTTGAATCATAAATCATGCCGTCAGCGGGCTTAGAATTTTGCGGCTCGTCTTCCAGTATAATTGACTTAGAAAAATCAATATTTGAATTTAATTCTTTTAAAATCTGCTCTTTTTGTTTCATCACAATTGCATTATGTACAATAAAAGCGCGGGGCAGAGCATTTTCATTCAAAAATATCTTATGCAAATTATCTTCGTAAACAACTTTATAACCGCCGGGCATATTTTTGTTTTTCAAGGCAACAACGTATTTTATATTTAAAAGATTAGCTATGTTCTCATCAATAGCGCCGAACTCCCCTAATCTTACTTTAAAACTTTGCGCCGGCTCTCCTGTCAATAGCGACATAATATCAGCGTATCTATCCAAATATAAAGAGCGGTAACCCTCAGGGGTCATAATACCATACAGCATACTGCTTTCCGGGCGTAAAAATGTTCTGACATCCATAGGAGAAGGGTTTTTCTCGTCGTAATTCTGAAGCAACGGCATCACCCTGAAGACTCCTTGCTGGCGCTTGATAAAATCAGCCGCACCGTAGTGAGTGACAATTTTATCTGCCTTACAGGCTGGAAGGCTAAAATTATAATAGAAATCTAAAAAAATTATAAAAACGCAGGCGGCTATAAATATCTTTTTGCCCAGTTTATCCTTAATATAAAAAAATAAAATCGCCAAAGAAGCAAACAAAATTACGGTAGGAATTAAAAAATAGCTGTTTGCCGGGCTGGCCCAGGATTTTAGAAATACCACAAATTCCTGCAATCTTCCGAAATAAAAATCAGGCGATGCCTTATAAAAAGGCTGCGTAGCCATATAAGGCAAGGCGGTTTTTGTCAAAAACGTTAAAATGTTTTGGCTGAATAAAATTAAAACTGCCTGGATAATTGCCTTAAAAGTTAAAATACCAATTCCTAGAATAAATAAAAAACGCAGAATTTTTCTTAAGTTTAGTGTTTCTTTTTTTAATAAACTTTCCATGCCAAAACCAGCCAATATTGCCGTGCTGAAATTAAATAAAAGATAGCTTCTTCCGATAAAAGGCATCTTATTCAATAAAGGAATATGCGCAATAATTGGATATAGCAATGCATTAAACATTACATAGAGTAATATTGTTATTGCCGTACAGCTAAAAAATTTTTCGGCAAAACTCTTATTTTTCTTTACAATTATCAACAATGCCAATATAAAGGGCAGTATTCCAATGTACGGACCGTTAATAAATCTGATACGATCTGCGCCAAATATAGCAAAAGCTACTCCATTTAATATTTTATCCGGGAAAAAATTAAGATGCTGGGCTATAGAGGTCATATAAAATCTTGGGTAGATTACGTTGATAAGGTGGGTAGGTAAAAGCAAGGAAGAAAAAGTGCTCATGGAACCCCTATGGGAAAGGTTAAGCATTTCAAACATAGGGATCAGCCTTAAGGAAGATAATCCCCCGGCTATAATGAAAGGCAGAAAGCCTGTAGCTGCTGCAAGAAAAACTTTGACAACAGAAAACTTTGCTTTGACGGAAAAAGAAGAAATAACAATATAGAGATAGGAGAAAATATATACATACAGGACGAATTGCGGGTTTGCATTAAAAAAATAAACAGAAAATGTGATGCTTAATAAAAATAACCACAAAAACTTTTTTCTTTCAATCCATTTATCGGCTAAAATAAATATTAAGGGCAAAAAAAACGGCGGGTTGTCAAAAAGGTCCGGCATTAGAAACATATACACGAGCCCGCCTATAAATGCCGCAACTATAGAAATTTTAAAGTGCTTTTTTAAAAGAATAAATGTCAGCCAGCCGGAGCCGACGGTAGATAAGAATAGCTTTAAATTCCAGACAATGTTAACATTAAAAAAAAGAAGTAAAAAATTTGATAAACTGAAATTGCTTACTGATTCTAAATGATACGGATGGCCGCATAAAACCAACGGATTCCAGAGCGGAAAAATTCCTTTTTCAATGCAATTCCTGAAAAATGTGTTCCAGCAATAAAAACTGAAAAAACCGTCATCCGTAGTGGATATATATATATTATTGAAAATTTTATTAAAAAATAATAACGCTACTACAATATATAAAAATAAACTAACGACTATTTTATTTATCCTGTAATCCTTATAGTTTTTTAGTCCTGGCATAAACATTTGATTTTTAAAATATTAGGTAAGATTATCTATATCTTTACGGGTTTGATACACAACACAAGAGCGATACCTAAAAAAAGCGAACTTATCGCCATGCCGATTTTGAATGAAAAAGGGCTGAAAGAAAAGGTTATTTTGTGTTCGCCAGCTGGAACGACTATGGCTCTAAAAGCATAATCAGCAATATAAATTTTTGCAGGACGCCCATCAACAAAAGCCTTCCAACCAGGATAATATGAATCGCTCAAAACCATCAACCCCTGCTTTTCACTAAACACTTTAAGGTTAATGGTGCGGGAATTATATTTTATAATATCTACCTTGTTTTTTACATACCCGGAAGTTTTAACCATATCTCCCGGACTAGATTCCAACAAAACTATCTTGCTGAAGTTTTCCTTTACTTGTTTCATGCGTGACAGTAATTTATCCGGCTGCGGTATTACTTCGTAATCATAAACCATAAATGCGCGGGGCAAATAATTACTATTTAGATAAAGCGTGTACATCGAATCTTTGTAGGCTATTGGAAAAGGCAAATTAACTCCGCCATAAGTTAAGAAATATTTAACATTCATTAAATCCGCCAGCCGCAAATCAAAATTATCTTTGCCCCCAGCAATTACCCCTAATATATGGGTATCGTAGCTTTTCATGAAACTTCTGCATAATTGATAGAAACGTCCTATATACAGGTTAAAATAAGATTCAATAGTGCTTATACCGTATATTCCGCTGCTATCGGGCGCTAAGAATTTTCTATCGGAAAATTGTTCTTCATAAACAATGTCGTTTTGTATGGGCATAATCCTGAATATCTCTTTATCTTTTTTGAGAAATTCCACCACCTTGCGTTGAGGTGTCAATTCCAAGGAAGACGCAATGTTCGTCATATGGTAGGTAGTAAAGATAAACAGCTCCGACAATATTAAAGTTGTAAGGAAGAACTTAAAAAACTTTTGTTTTATAATCCCCCGGTTATAAAAATTAATCGCAAGAATTGCCAAAATAATGAAAATTACCGGCAGTAATATTGAGGGGTCAAAAATATTCGTCCAACTGTTAATGAAGCTAAAAAACTGGTTTATCCTTTCAAGGTAGAATTCTTTTGAGGCAAGATGGTTAGGATCGCCCACAACGTTTTTTTCTATATATTTTTTGAAAAACTCGCTTATCCAACCGCGGTTTAAATTCACAAACAGCCTTATTAATAAAGCCGAGGCGATAACGAATCCGGCTATACCGGAGAAAAACAAGCTTATTTTCTTTATATTTATTTTTTCCGATAAAAACCGCTCTATTCCGAAAGCAGCCGCAACAGCCAAAGAAAACGTATAAATCACGCCTAACCTATCGATAGCTGTAAGCTTATTTACAAAAGGTATGTATTTAAAAATAAGTGTTAGGGCCGGAAAAGCCAGCCAGAAAAATATAACAAAAATAGCAGTAAAAGTGTAAAACTTAACTATGAATTTCTTGCGGTTAGCCAAAAATGCAAAAATAAGGGTCGCGACTCCGACAAAAGGCATATATACATAATACAGATTATTTACGTGAAAAACTTTTCTTACGATTTCTCTGGTAAGATGGTCGAAGAAAAAATCAAATTGCGGCCTGAAGGGCGACTCGAACAAAAAAAGAAATATGGCGGTTAAAAGATACTGGGGTAACAGCATATCGACAAACCAGAAGGTGGGGCGATCGCACAATCGGGCCAGCTCAAATTGCCTCAGAAGCTGAAAACTGGCGATACCGCCGGCAATAATAAAAGGAAAAATGGCTTTCCAGGATTTTACTCTAATTACCGTATATATAAACGAAAATAAAGACACGTAAAAGAAAAATTGGAAATTACTATCAAAATACAGCAAAGCAACCAGCAAGCCGATAAGTGACATCCAAAGAGTATTTCTTTTCTTTGCATAATTCTCAACGCATATCAATATGAGCGGTAAAAAAAATAAACTGCTTTCTGCGTAATTTGAGGTAAAACTCCTGGTAAAAGCGCTTAGCATGAAAACAACAGAAGCAAAAAACGCGGGGAATTTTGACAGGCCTATTTTTTTGCAATAAAAATACGTGCATATGCCTGCGAGAAACGTAACTAAAAATAAACGCAGGTTCCATGCAAAATCAACGTTAAAAAACAAAGAAAGAAAATGCAGTATATTTACGTTTCCTATACCGGCGATGCCCATAGGTGTGCCGCAGGCGGAATACGGATACCAAAGCGGAAATACTCCCTGATAGATGCTATCCCTGAAAAAATGAGCAAAACTATAATGCGAAAAATAACAATCAGCGGCTTTTAATATGAAAACTTTACCGGAAAATAGCGCGTCTCTCATTAGAAACGCCGCGCATACGGCTATTAAGGTAATATAGAAAAAATCTAATTTCGGAAATGGTTTTCCTTTGTTTGTCATAATGATATTTTACAATACACTGGCTGATGCTTAATCAAATTCGCTTGATTTACCTAAAATAAAACGCTTAGCGAATACTACCATTTTCGACATAAAAAGCATAACAGGTTTTCCGATATAATACCTGTTATCCTTGTATATAACCTGGCCGCTTTTCAACAGGCGGTTTAACCTATTCTCTATTATTTCTTTTGCATTATAACGCTCTAGAATTTCATCAACAGAGAGCCCGCCTTTTGACTCGCTTAACTCCCTTAACATTCTTATCCTGCGGGCGGTCTCCCCTAAGTTAACGAAATGGAAATAACAATAGCCAAGAGCTGAATAGCTGGCTATATTTATGAACACGGACGGGATATTTTTTAAAACTGACGATGGCAATTGAGCCACATAAAAAACCTCGATTAAAAAAAGCATAAACATCCCGCAAAAGAAGCCGAAAAAAAGAGACTTAAGCAGTTGTTTATTTGAGACAAAACGGCAATAGCAGATTTGCGCAAGCACATTTATGGCTAAAGCGGCAATAGGTGAAAGCATATGCAAATATACCATTTATCCGCCTTTTCTTTCTCTCTTTATTATTTTTCTATAAATCATAAAAATACTTGAGATGATACGCCCCTTTGGAGTAAGATTATATTTATCTTCCTTAAGATACGCTAATTTTTCGCTTAAAGTGTCTTTTAACCTTGGTATTATTAAAGTATCGTTGTTTATTTTTTCTCCGAAATTTTTTTGAGACAAGCCTTCTTTGCCTGAATTTGCTATAGTCATAATCATAACAAGCGACGGGCTATCTGCTTCAAGAGCAGAATATGTAACCATGTAAGCTAGGCTTACAGAAATAAAAAAAATACAAATCTGGAAATATTCATGCAATTCCTGGGGGGCATTTATCCCCAACAAACTTATATTTTCCCTGAATTTAAACAAAAGGGCCAACCCGGCAATTAAGGTAACGCTGAATATATATATTAATATACTTTTCTGATGTACCGGCAGGCGTATTTTCCAGATAATAAAATGGATGATAAAGGCAGCTGCAGTTAAAAACAGGCTAAAAACCAAAACACTCATAAGGCGTAAATTAACTACGTATTATTCTTAGCTTTTTTACACAAAAGTCCGTCAAATACTTTTAAAAATTCACCCATGGAAATACGGGTTTTTCTTTTTAAAACCATATAGTAGAACATCTGGCAGAATTTGAAAAATATCATTATTCCAAGAAAAATAAGCGCCGGTATTTTTTTAATTAGTTTTAAGAAATTTTCTCCGGCGTTAAACCACCCCACGCCCAATTCCGGTTTTGAAAATATCTGTTTTATTTTCTGAAAATCAAGGTAATACCTGAAATAGCTGAAAAGCACGTCCCTTCTTATTTCTTCTTCTAAACTACCTTCAAGAACATAGGAAAACGGTATTTTTTTAAGCGGATTTTCAATAAATGTGGATACGGAATTAAAATTTTCGTATACCCCGTAAATATTCAGGCGGTTTTGCGCCTTGGCTATTTCATAAAGTTCCGTTCCCGGATAAGGTGTTGCATTATTGTAACGCACCATATCCAACCCTATTTCTCTGCTTAAATTAACGCAATCCACTCTGTCCTGGCGGGTTTCTCCCGGTAAGCCGTATATAAAAGTGGCACTTACGTGAAAACCTATCTTTTTTGCCAGCTTTGCCGCTGCTACGCATTGCGCTACAGTTTCATTCTTTTTAATAATCTTCATAATCTTTTCGTTTGAAGTTTCTATACCGAAAAAAATGCTTTTGAATCCGGAATTATACAATTCAGTCAGGATTTCATTATTAACATTATCCCCCCTTGCCTGAAAGTTAAATATCATTTTTTTGTCCAGACCTTTCTTTTTAATCTCCCCTATCAGCAAATATATCCTTTCTTTGTTCACAAGAAAATTATCGTCCAGAAAAAGCACCGACCTTTTGTTGTATTTTTTATATAACATTTCCAAATCTTCAACTATAACCCCGGCTGACCTGTATCTGTATTTTTTCCCGGTTGTAACGCGGTTGCTGCAAAAAATACACTCATACGGGCAGCCGCGCGAGCTTAAAACAAAACCCAAATCATAAAGATTTGGAGAAAAAAGATGGTAAGGAAACCTCGGATAAGCGTCTAAATTGTCGAGTATAAAGCTGCGTTTATTGTTTACAAATTCTGCGCCTTTTCTAAAAGAAATATTATCTAAGTGTCTGAAGTCTCTGCCGTTCTTAATGCATTTGTATAGCTCAACCAAAGCTTTCTCGCCCTCTCCGGTTACGACCACATCAACGTATTCATAAGACAAAACCTCTTCGGGCATTGCAGTAGGATGGACGCCGCCGAAGATTATGAAAGAATCAGGATATTTTCTTTTTAATTCCCGGGAAACAGAAAGCGCTTCCTTGAGGGCCGCAGTTAAAACACTGAAGCCAAATATATACGGCGGCTGGAATTCTTTTGTATAATCATCTATTTTCCTGAAAATATCATCTTCTACCTGCTGGTCTATATATTTTACAGGAATTTTTTCTTTTTCCGCAGCTGACAAAAGGCAGCCCACGCCGACAGGCACAAATATAGGCAAAAATGGCTGGAATATTTTTAAAGCGTCTTTCGGTGATGAATTAATTAAAATCATATTTTTATAATTTCAATAACTGCGTATATGGCGGAATTAAAAGAAGTGGGCGCTGCGCTTAAAGAAAAATACATACATAAATATATTTAACTCTTTTTTATATTTAAAAATGCTCCGACTACTAGATAAATGCCGCATATACCAAAAATAACATAATAAACCCAGAGAGAATACCGGAAATATTCTGGATCGTATATAAATTTAACTTGTGCGCGCCGGCCGGTATTTGAATTGCCTTAAAAGCTACATTTGCCTTATAAAGCGTTGTTTTTTTGCCATCGATATATGCCTTCCAGTAAGTATCATAACAATCGCTAAAATACAGGTATCCTGCTTCGGCTGAATCGTATCTAACCTCCAGAATATTCGGATTATAATTTAACGTTTTATAAGAAAATGACGCGGCTTTACCAGAATTAGCTGGTACTTCTGCATTTTTATCCATTGCCTCGATATATAAAACGTCTTTTTCTGATTTAATGTCGGACAGGTTTTCCAGAATGCCTCGTCTTGTGGAAATTTCGGCAGACGGGTAATAACGGACAATTGGCGCTGTCACGCCTAAAGCCTTAAGAAGATTATTGCTTAGCGACGTATTATAGCCGCGAAGCTCTTTATATTTGCTATTAGCATTAACAAGCTCATAATAGTCGCGAAGCACGACAAAAGTATGTTCGTCAGGGATTGTTTTCTCAAACAAAAATAATAAATATTGCCTTGCTGAAATATTATTGTAGATTAAGTTATAAAAATTACGCTTATTGGCGTTTTTTTCTTTATTCCGGGAGGATATAAAAAAATCTTTACTATAATCATTCGAGGTTTCGAAAGGCAGGCTAAACAGCATGCTGAAAGCGCCTTGGATGTTTGTTTGTTGAAGCCAGTTCTGGTTATCTGCCAAAAGCAAGCGATAATCTTTTGCATTTTTTATCAAAGCTCCGGTAATGTAATGAATATCTAGGTACTCTTTATAAAAATCCTTCTGCAGCATAAAACCTTCTATGGTTGCTTTAATGATTCTTTTGAGAAATATTTTTTCTTCCATGGAAAAGTCATTAAAATTACTAAAGACGTAATCGTTGAATTGCTTTATGTTATATTTATCCAAAGCTTCATAGACCCGGTTACTTTTTTCAAAATCCTGCATCAAAATATACACCTTAGCGATTGTGCTGCCACTAAGATATTCCTCATCAATTGTATAGCTGCTTATGGCGGCATGCTTTTTATAGAGGGCGGGACGGAAATTATTGAATAAATCATCGGAAATGATGCTTAACGCTTTTCGTTGCGGCAAAGAATAGGCTGTTGCTTTTTCTTTAAAAGCAATATTTCCGCGGGGCCATGTCACCTTTTTATAAAGCGAAAAATCAAATAGAACCAACTCAGCTGCAATCGCAAAAATAATCAAACATATTACAAGGTGAATTTTCTTCTTTTTTATGAGATAAACTATAGCTGCTATAACCGCTGCTAAGAATAGAAAAAGTAATACGGTGTAAAGTATGGTTAAAATATTTACGCGTGACATTTTTATTCTTTTGCTAACTTATCCAGGATAAAATCCATACCCTGGCCAATAAAATAAAAAAAAGTAAAAATAAAAAACCCTGTAAAAAGATGCATATGCCTGGTAATTCGTAAAGGAGGAAATATAAAATATAATAATTGGTACACTCCGGCCTTTGGCCCCAGCATCAATAGGCCGGTTGCGATAAGCGTTAAAAGGAAATTAAGGCGATATTTGCTTTTAATTCTGGCGCCAAAAAAACATATTATCAACGTGGATATTCCGATGTATAAAAAGCATTCCGAAACATTAATTAAGTTATTAAAACCATTTACAAAGAAGCCCTTGGCTGCCGCCGGAAAAATTAATTCCAGAAAATCTGCGAACTCGGAATGGCTACCTGCTTTGGCAATAGAACCGTAATCCAAAACTACCCCTTTATCTATGGTTGCCTTATTATCCAGCCTGGCTGTAGGGACAATTTTACTTTGCTCTATTGCCACAGTCAAAAGTGGCAGTGCCAATAATGTTATTAAGACTATCCCTAATAAAATTAAAAAAATGTTTTTTCTCTGCTTTAAAATTTTTGCCAAATCACGGGCATGGTTAATTAGAAGCGTGATTACAAAAATAAATAAATAAGTTAATATATAAGCCCCTTGATAACTGCTTAATGAAATTCCAACAAAAAATGAAAAACCGGTTAAATTATAAAAGTTAAAATTCTTAAGCAACCTCAGCAAAAACCATAATGCCCATGGCGCCCAGCAGAAAACATATAAAATTCCATTCTGACGAAAAGCGGTAATTGTAAAGGAAGAAAACAGGAATATGCCAAATACCAGAAGATTGCTTAGTGTGTATTTATTGAATTGCCTGAAACACAAATATACGCCTAAAGCTGTAAGCCATATTCTAAACATATATTCCCAGTGATATAAGGTAAGAAACGATACTGGCAGCAATTTGCCCAGAAAAATAAAAGCTATCGTTATCGGCTCATATAACCGTAAAATACCCAGATTATAATAGAAAGGCTGTCCGCCAAAATCATAAGGGTCCCAATAAGGGAAAATGCCTTGAGACAGGGAATCTGCAAACAGATGATAAACGCCGTACCAGCGTATAGAATCATGCGAAAATATATCCTGCCCGCTTAAAAGTTTATTGAAAAAAATAAAAAAAAGAATGGAAATGGCTGCAATACAAATTGCTTCCAGGGATTTGTTTCTGGAATAGAAAAATGAAGATAAATTGTCCTGTATTTTTTTAAGCATTATTGTCAAATATTATATAGCCGCCACCTCAAAAGACAAGATTTTCGTTTCCAGGCTCATCTTAAGTAATAACTATCTTAAAAATATACAAAGTCTTACTTTTTGACATAAGCTACCGCTAAAAATATAAGCACTATTTGGCTAATAGCGCTTATAAATATCAAATAAACGGGAAAAGTATAATTAAAGCGCACGGAATGTAATCCTTTCGACACCGAAATTGCCTGCACAATCCCATAAGCCTGGTAAATTTTAGTTTCTTTGCCGTCAATTGATGCCTTCCAGAATGGAAGCCATGGTTCAGAAAGAATTAAGATAATATCGGAAGGCGCGAGAACAGAAAACTCAACTTTGTTGCTTTTATAAACAAGAGAATTAAGCCTAACCTCTGGCGCTTTATCTGAAACTGCATTATTAAATTTATTAAACATCACCATATCTTCACCTAAATCATCTGCGCTAAAATAAACTGCATTCTTTAACTCGTCTTCACCTTTGTATAATTCCTCTAAAAGTTGCGGATTATCCTTAAAAACTTTAATCTTGTTAGCCGCAAAAATTAATGGCAAAACATTTTGATTAACTAAAACCTGGCTATCAGCTATATCAATATATTTTAGGTAATCTGAGTTTAAATTTTTTTCTTTTTCTTTCTTATAAAAAAACTTTACACCCAATAAATCAAAAATAGGATGGTTAAGATTGTTAATTGCTCTAAACTTGTTTAGCCGGTAAATGCTTGTACTTCCGCAATATCCGAAAGGATGACGTAATTTATTATATACGTAGCCTGTTTCTCTGTTAACCTCTCCTTCTTCCCCGTAAACATCAGGACCAAGCATTAATACTCTATAGGGTATTTCAGTTTTAGGAAGTTGTGAAATCCATTTTTGATCTTGCAATCGCAGAAAAGAATGTTTGTATAAATCCTGTTTAGCTAATCCATATGCCTGGAAACGATTGCTACAATAAACATATGCCACTATCGACAGGTCGCAGATAAGAAAAAATATGATAAACCAACTGTATTTTGGCCTAATATAAATAAGCGCGAGGCAAATCAAGGATAATAGAATGATTGCATTATGGAATAGAAAGAACTTATGTCCTCCCAAAACTGGATTATGCAGCCATATTCTTAAAAGAAAAAATAAAATACCGACAAGTAATACTATTATAAAAAGGCATCTAGCTTTCTTACTTTTCCCAATATGAATGGCTATAGAATAATCTAAGCCTTTCGCCATAAAAAAGGCTACCGAAAACATGACAAGCGAGTATATACGAAAAGGAAAACGCGAGAATCCTTTTTGAAATAATAAAAGCTTAAGAAACCACTGAGGAAAATAAGAATAAAATACTGACAGTGTAAAAGAAAAAATAAAAACTATCAGAAACCATTTCTCAAAAGAGCTGTTTCTTTTACTTACTATGTTTTTTATGGTTACGATAAAACCCACAAGAGATAATAGAATCGCGATAAAACCAAAATAATGCGCAGTTTCCCATGGGAAATTATCGACTGTTTTCCATTGAACAAAAGGCTCAATAAACCCCTGAAAAAAATCTCCCATCGAGAACAAACTGGAAACCGCATCTACATGGGGGCGATTGAGATAATGAAGAATCTCCGGCGCTGTTACTATCAAGGGCAGGCTGCATAAAATCATTAAAAAAATAACAAACAAAGGTATGCCGATTGCACGAAAAACATTACCGGCCGAGAAAGGCTTATCCAACAGTAGCCCAAAAAAAAGATACAGCGACATAAAAGGAATTATATAAATTGCCGGCTGTAATCCTCCCGCCAGAATTGCCCAGCCTAATAGAAGCCCGGAAAGAATGTTTATGTAATATTTTTTTGAATTTAAAGAATACATTGTTATCAACCATACAAGAGGAATAACCGCCATATGAATTGCGCGCATATGAGCTGTATAGATCCCACCCATAATTAGCATATATAGATTCCATCCGTATACTATCCCTCCAAAAATGCTTGCTACTCTTGAAAATTTACAATAACGCAACAAGAAATACATACAAATAGAAGGAAGGCATATATGCATGAAATGAAGCGCCAGCCAAAGTAAACGAATGATTTCAATATTGGCGGAAAAAAATCTAGCACATATAAGATAGAAAAACGTGTGCGGCCAATACAAGATGGAAACATTGCTGGCTCTTATAATATCCATATAAAGATAGGGATCCCGTAAAGGGAAACTGCCGTCGGCCATCAGCTGAATAACATTATAAGAATTAGCAAAAACAAGCAGGTTATCATTAAACATAAGGGAAAAATTTTTGCTAAAAATATGCAAAAGTAATAAAAAGGCGGGTATTATCAATAATATCAATACATCTAAAAATGTCTGTTTTGAAAAAGCTGATTTTTCAGGATATTTTTTTATGTTAAGCATTGCCGGCATGGTTTATCTTATTGCAAACAAAAAGCTGGTTTAGACCAAGCAGGAAACCTCTATATATTAAAATAGAAAAATAGCCGTTTAATAATTTTTGCATTGAACAATAATCATAATATTGTTTATGCTCTGCCGGATTTTTTCGAAATTCTGAAGAATAAAGTTTTATCAACCATTCGCTTTTAGCTTTGGGGGTGGTGATTATCAGAACACCGTCTCTCTTTAGAATACGAAAACATTCTTTTATTATTTGGGAAGGATATTCGAGATGCTCGATAACCGCCAGCATTGTTACACAGTCAACACTATTATCTTTAATGTCAATCTTATCAACCAAGACATTTCCTATTTTTTTATCAAATCCTATCTTTATGCGGCAAGGTGATTTTGATAGTAGATACTTCTCCAAACCGCAACCTATATCAACGTGAACTTCTCCTTTGGGTATAAAAGATAATGCCTGATACGCCCTGATTTTCCTGGTTAACGATTTGACAGGATTTTTTAGCATGTAGGAATACTCTATTCGTTTTTTGTTTAGCTATTACGCACTTTTATAACCTTAGCAGGAACGCCTACGGCAATAGAAAACGGGGGTATATCATGGGTTACAACAGAACCTGCACCTATAACAGCACCATTTCCTATGGTAACACCCTTTAATATCCTTACGCCACAGCCTATCCATACGTCTCGGCCAATCTTTATGGGCGCAACAACTTTCTTCTGAAAGCGTATTGGCGTATCAAGCGCATCAAAGCCATGATCTTCAGAGATAAAAGAACAATTATGAGCAATAATTGTCCAATCGCCTATTTCTATACCGCCAAAACCGTCAAAAAAACACCATTCGCCAATAACAACTTTTCTTCCTATCGATATATTCCAAGGAAACCAAAAAGTAGCACCGTCCTTTATTTTCCAAGATTTAATTTTTCTGTTAAACAATTTAACGATTAAGGCTCTCGTATTAGTTTAGCCGATTGAGCGAAAAACTATTTACACAGCCACGGATTAGGTGCATAATAAACTTGTGAATAAGCCGACTATCCTTTTTGATAAAACCAAGGAAGAGCTTATCGACATAA
>Ga0172370_10000113_pt1 | contig 110395 bp, 91 predicted proteins | sample LakKiv5m_FD_114538 | JGI IMG/M metagenome (GOLD analysis project Ga0172370, IMG submission 114538) | Freshwater microbial communities from Kabuno Bay, South-Kivu, Congo - kab_022012_11.5m | ecosystem: Environmental > Aquatic > Freshwater > Lake | place: Democratic Republic of the Congo...
CGTCGAGCGCGCGCGTGCGGCCGTAGACCTTGGTGAGGGCGGTGGTGGTCAGCACGGCGTCCATCAGAGGTCCCTCCGCGTGAGCACGGCCCAGGCCCCGCCGAGGAACACCGCCGTGAAGGCCCCGAACGCCGCCAGGCTGGTGAGCACGTCGACCAGCGACCAGCGCCAGAGCCCGGCCTTGAAGTACGAGGGCGTGATCCACTCGAACCCCTCGTACCGGCTGCCGAGGCCGAGCGCGATCATGGCGCCGAGCAGCGCCAAGAGCGACAGCCCCGGCGCGTCGACCACGGCCGACACCAGCGCGGCGAGCGCCAGCCACGGCAGGCCCCACAGCACGGTCGAGCCCCAATAGTGCGCCAGCGTGAAGAGCGCCGCGCCCACGTCGAACGCCGGGATCTTCCAGATCGCGAAGGCCAGCAGCACCACGTTGGCGGCCACGGTGACGCCCACCAGCAGCGCCAGGTGCGCCAGCACGCGACCGGCCAGCAGCACGCCCCGCGGCACGCGCAGCAGCACGAAGCGGTGGGCCCCCGCGCGCAGATCGGTGTTCAACAGGTCGTGCGACGTGAGCGCCACCAGGAAGGGCAGGAACGACAGCGCCACGAAGAAGAAGCCGTGGATGACCAGCGGCACCCCCACCAGCTTGGCCGCCAGCGACTTGTCGCCGCCGATCATCATGGCCAGCGCCTCTTCCAGCGAGTGCGGGCCCTTCCACTCGGCGCCGCCCTTGGCCTTGGCCACCATCTCGGCCATCTGCAAGGGGTCGCGCAGCACGGACTCGAGCCACACCAGCGCGGCGCCGACCGCCAGCGTGAACAGCGCGTACAGCAGGAGCGCCGCGACCGCGCGCCGGTTGCGCAGCAACGTGCCCACCTCGAAGCGGGCCAGGGTGAGGGTGGCCGAGAACCAGCCCATGGGCCTCCAGAGGTCAGTGACGACGGACACTTTGCCTGCGGGCGGGGGGGACGTCAATGCTGGTCAGGCCGCAACGTCGAGCGGTCGGATGACGATGCCTTCGCGGCGCGCTACGTCGACGATCAGGCGCGAGTGGTCCTCGGCCCACTCCTTCGCGCCGCAGGGGATGGGCTCGAGCCGCCAGTCGTGGGCAGCCTTCAGCACCCAGAGTCGAGCGATGTCGTCGAACCCTCGGTGGGCGTCGTAGTACGGAGCCACGACGATCAGATCGATGTCGCTGACGTCGGTGGCGTCTCCTCGCGCTTGCGACCCGAAGAGCACGCCGAACGAGACGTCGATTCCCTCGAGGCGCAGCGCCCCGAGGAACTCGCGAACCGCATTTACAACGGCTGCAGCAACCACGACAAGACCTCTCCCATGTCGGCCATGAGCAAGGGAACACGCTCGGCCGGGGGCAGAGCGGGCCAGCGGTCCGGGTAGCGACCGACCAGGTTGAACAGGTTGGCGGTCTTCAACACGGTCGACCGCGCGTCGTTGATCTCGAGGCCCGCCAGGACGACCAGCCGCGGCAAGTCGTGAATCTTCGGCGGCGTGTCGCTCGTCGAGCGAGTCACGTGAGCCTTCAACGCCTTCTCGAGCGCCAGGTGAGCCAGGAAGAATCCTTGGCGGATCTTGCCCTTTTCGACCAGGATTGTCGCGCTCTCCCAGTCGTCGATGGCGCCGTCGCGCCAGTAGGTGATTTGTTCTTCGACGTCGAGTGCCATGCTGGATCCCTTGGTCTCGCGAACGAAAGCATAGCCGTGCCCGCGCCGGGTGTCGATGGATTCCAACTCCGGCCCCGGACGTGACGCTGCGCTCCGGGGCGCTTCGCTCCCGCTGCGAGGGTGGGAACGATGGCGGGGCGTTGCGTTCCCGCTCGGTCATGCGCTATTGGCAGAGGCCCCCGGGATCACGACTCGCAACGTGAGAAATCGGTTTCAAGAGCATTCTCCACCGATTCCCCAGGAATCGCCGAGAGGATCGCCCGCCGCAGGCCGTCGCCCCCCCTTCCCGGCGGGAGCGAAGCGCGCCGCCCGTGACCTCCCCCTGTTCGGCGGGAGCGAAGCGCGCCGCCCGTGACCTCGACCCGCCCTCCGCTGGCCGGATCACCTGGCGGCGGGAGGCCTCGCGGGGGACCGCCGAGGACGCGGCGACGTGGACGGCGCAGCCGACCCGACGCCGCCGCGAGGGCCGAGCCCAGAGGACGCCGGAGTTGCGCGGGCCGGAAGCCCGCGCTGCGGAGGCGCCCGACGTCCGGCCCTCGCGCTCCGCAGGGGGCCCCCGCGAGGCCTCCCGCAGCTCGCGTGTCCTGGGCGCACCGGTCGCGCGCTTCCCGCTGGCAAACGTGACGCGTCGCGGCGTACACTTCGCGCCCGAGGAGGGCGCCGATGGCCGCGAACCCGTTGCTCGACCACCCCCTGCACACCATCCTGCACCCGCGCTCGGTGGTGGTGGCCGGGGCCAGCTCGAACCCCATGAAGATGGGCTCGATCCAGGCCATGAACGTGATCGGAAACGGCTACGCGGGTGAGGTGGTGTTCCTGCACCCCGACCTGCCGTCGCTCTATGGCAAGCCGGCGTACAAGAACCCCGCCGAGTTGCCCTTCGTGCCCGACCTGGCTGTGCTCGTGACGCCCGCCGCCGGTACCCCCGATCTGCTCGACGCGCTGGGGCAGCGCGGCGTGCGGCACGCCGTCATCATCACCGGTGGCTTCGCCGAGGTGGGCGACGACGGCGCCGCGCTGGGGCTGCGCCTGAAGCAGGTCGCGGAGCGCCACGGCCTCCGCTTCGTGGGCCCCAACTGCATCGGCGTGTTGAATACGCACTTCCCGTTCAACTGCACCGTGTTGAACACGCTCACCGCGCCCGGGCCTCTCAGCCTGGTCAGCCAGAGCGGCACCTTCGTGTCGCAGCTGCCGGTGCTCTTGGCCGAGCGTGGCATCCGCTACAACAAGGCCGTCAGCGTCGGCAACTCGACCAACCTGGACGTGACCGACGTGCTCTCGTACCTGGGCTCCGACCCCTCCACCCGGGCCATCGCGCTCTACCTCGAGGGGCTGGCCGACGCGCGGCGCTTCCTGGAGGTGGCCCGCGAGGTCACGCGGGTGAAGCCCGTGTTCGCCCTGTACGTGGGTGGCACCGCGTCGGGCCGCCGCTCGGGGCTGTCGCACACCGCGAACCTGGGCGGGGCCGACGCCCTCTACGACGGGCTGTTCGCGCAGGCGGGCGTGATCCGCGCGCCCAGCGTGGCCGACCTGTTCGACTGGGCCTGGGCCGCTGCCGTGATGCCGCCGCCCAGGGGCAATCGCGTGGCCGTGCTCACGCACTCGGGCGGGCCCGCCACCTGCATGGCCGACGAGTGCGAGCGCCGGGGCCTGGTGCTGCCCGAGTTGTCGCCCGCGCTGCAAGAGCGCCTGCGCCCGCACGTACCGCCCACGGCGTCGGTGAAGAACCCGGTCGATCTCACCTTCTTCCTCGACAACACCGTGTTCGGCGAGAAGCTGCCGCGCGAGCTGCTGGCCTCCGACGAGATCGACGCGCTGCTGGTCCACGGCATGTTCGACACCGGCTTCGTGTCGGTCCTGTACGAGACGCTGAAGCAGTTCCTGCCGGTCGACCGCGAGACCATGCTGGCGGCGTCGCGCATGCCCATCGGGCCGTTGCTCGAGCTCGTGGCCGCGGCGGGCAAGCCCGTGCTGGCCTCCACGTTCGTGTGGGACGACGACGCGGCGCGGGCCCTGCGGGCCGGCGGCATCCCGCTCACACCCTGCCCCCAGGCGGCCGTGCGCGCGCTCGCGGCGCTGTACCGCGCGGGCCGGGTGCTGGGACGCGCGCTGCCCTCGGTCGAGCCCGTCGCGCCGCTGCCCATCCCCGATCTCGCGAAGCTCGCCTCGGCGTCGCAGGGTGCGGGAACCGGCCGCCCCGGGCGCGTGGCGCTCGACGAGGCCGCCTCGAAGCACGTGCTGTCGCACGCCGGCCTCGACCTGCCGCCCGAGTGCTACGCCCACACCCGCGACGAGGCGCTGGACGCGGCGGCCCTGCTCGGCTGGCCGGTGGTGATGAAGGGCCTGGCGCCGGGCGTGGCCCACAAGACCGAGGCCGGGCTCGTGCACCTGGGTCTGCGCGATGCGGCGGCGCTCACCGCGGCCTGGGAGGCCATCGAAGCGCGTGCTCCCGGGTGTCGTCGCCTGCTGGCACCGGTGCTGCCGGGCGACCGCGAGTTGGTGGTGGGCATGAGCCGCTTCCCCGGCTTCGGCCCGGTCGTGATGCTGGGCGTGGGCGGCGTGTACGCCGAGGCGGTGCGCGACGTGGCCTTCCGATTGGCGCCGCTCGACGCCGCCGAGGCGACGGCCATGGTCGACGACCTGCGCGGGGCGGCCGTGTTCGGCGCGGTGCGCGGGCGCGAGGCCCTCGACCGGGCGGCGCTGGCGCGTGTCCTGGTCACGGTCGGCCGGCTGGCCGTGGCGCACGCCGAGGTGGTCGAGATCGATCTGAACCCGCTCCTGGTCGGCGCCGACGGCGTGCCGCGCGTGGCCGACGCCCTGGTGGTGGTGGAGACGTGACCGCAGGAGCCACCCCCGACCTCAGCCGTCGTCACGTCCTGACGGTCATCGCCATCGGCGCGTTCCTGGGCTCGGTCACGGGCTCCTCCATCCCCATCGCGCTGCCCGTGATCGGCGCCGATCTGCACGCGGGGCTCGGCGAGACCAGCCAGATCATGCTGGCCTACTTCCTCGGCGCGGCCGTGCTGATGGTCATCGCCGGCCGGCTCGGCGACTGGCTGGGCCACCGCCTGGTGAACAACGTGGGCGCGCTGCTGCTGGCGGTGGGGGGCGGCATCGCGGCCCTGGCGCCCACCCTGCCGATGCTGGTCTTCGGGCGGCTGGTGCAGGGCGTGTCGGGTGCGTTCATCATGGCCGTGGCGCCGGCGCTGCTCACGGCTGCCGTGCCCCCCGAGCGCCGCGGCCGCTCCTTCGGCCTGCTGTCGACGGCCACGTACCTGGGGCTGACGCTGGGCCCGCCCCTGGGCGGCGCGCTGGTCCACGCGTTCGGTTGGCGCGCGCTCTTCGCCGCCATGGCGGCCGTGGGGCTCGTGCTCTACGGCCTCGGCCAGGCCTGGCTGCCGAAGACCACGACCCACAGGACCCGCTTCACGGACCTGCCCGGCGCCGCGATCATGGTGCTGGGCTTCCCCTTCGTCATCGTCGCGGTCTCCCGCGGGTACGCCTGGGGCTGGAGCAGCCCGCTCACGCTGGGCGTGCTCGCCTTCGGCGCCCTGTCCTTCGCGCTGTTCCTGGTGCTCGAGGGGCGCCGCTCCGACGCGCTGGTCGACCTCGGGCTCTTCCGCAGCCGGGCGTTCGCGGGTTCGGCGGCGGCGGCGCTCTTCAACTACGTGGCCATCTTCATCTCGTCGTTGCTCCTGTCGTACTACCTGCAAGAGGCCCTGGGGCTCGCTCCGTCGCAGGCGGGCCTGGTTCTGGCCACGCAGCCGATCGTCATGGCCCTGGTGGCCTACCAGTCGGGCGCGCTCTCGGACCGCATCGGCACGCGCGGCCTGGCCGTCGGCGGCATGGCGCTGCTGGCGCTCGGGCTGGTCGGGATGTCGTTCGTCGACGCCACCTCCAGCCCCTACGCGGTGGCGGCCTGGTACGTCCTGTGCGGGCTCGGCATCGGCACGTTCATATCGCCGAACACGGCGACGCTCATGAGCGCCGCGCCCCGCCACCAGCAGGGCGTGGCTGGCGGCATCATGGCCCTGGCGCGCACCTTCGGCATGCTGCTCGGCATCGCCGCCGGCACCACGCTGTTCGAGATGGCGGGCGGTCGCACGGGCGGAGCCTGGGGACCCACCGAGCTCGGCGCGCTGCACCTGGCCTTGCGCATCGCCGCCGTACACGCCCTGCTGGCGGGCCTGGCCAGCGCGCTGCGGGGGACGTCGGGCGCGTCGTCTCCCGGCCAGCACGCCGCGTAGGCAGCGACCTCCTCGGCTACTTTTCGCGCGCCCGGAAAGCGCGACGCTCCCCGCGGGTGTACCTCCTTGAACCCACGAGGAGGCGCCCATGCTCCGGCCGACGACGCTGCCCACGCTCTTCGCGCTGCTGGTCACGATCCTGCTGCCGACCGCCTGCTCCACCGGGCGGAGCGGGCCGATCCCGGACGAGCGGCCGGTGCTCCAGGTCGACCCCGCCACCGTGCTATTCCCGCTGCAATCGCTCGCCGTGGGTGAGACGGGCGCCAGCGACGTGGTGCTCACCAACGCGGGCACGAAGGAGCTGACGATCCGCGAGATCACGTTGGCCTACACGGCGCCGGAGGGCGCGTTCGAGGCCACCCCCGCCATCCGGCTCGATCGAGTGGCGCTGCCCGCGCTCCCCGCGGTGGTCGGGACGCCCGGCTCGGGGGAGACCGAGGCCGTCGTGGTCACGGTGCTGGTCACGCGACCCGACGACGGCTTCGATCGCAGCGCCCTGCTGCGCATCGTGTCGGACGATCGCGACAGCCCCACGCGCGTGGTGCCGATCTCGGCCGCCCGGCCCGTTCCCGTGCTGCGCGTGGTCCCGGACGTGTTCGATCTGGGCCAGCTGTCCGAGGGCGAGCTGGCCACCCGCGACGGCACGCTCCGGAACACGGGCGCCGCCGACCTCGTGGTGTCTGCGCTCGAGCTCCGCTCCCAGAGCCCCGACTTCGTGCTCACGCTCTACGTCGACCACGTCGCGAAGACGTTCCACCCCTCCGAGGCGACGACCCGCGTCGCGCTCGATCCTCCGCTGGTGCTGGCGCCCGACGCCGCCACGCTGTTCCAGGTGGTCTATACCGCCGTGCAGCCGGAGCCGGCCTCGGCCGAGCTCGTGTTCTTCTCGAACGATCCGGCCACCGGCGAGGCCGGCGCGCTGGTCGAGATCCGCGCCAACCAGGCCGGCGCGTGCCTGCGGGTCATGCCCGCCAGCGTCGACTTCGGGGGGCGTGTGGCCCCGGGCCAGTACCTGCTGCCCGTGGAGATCGCGAGCTGCTCGGCCGCCACGCCGCTCACCGTCACGCGCCTCGAGCTGGCCGGCGCGATTGACGGGTGCGCCGGGGCGTTCTGCCTCGACGTGCCGCCCGAGCTGGGCCCGGCCTCTCCCACCGCCGAGGCTCCTTTGATCGTGGCGCCGGGGGCGTCGGCGCTCGTGAACGTGGTCTATGCGCCGACGACGTCCGCCGAGGTGGGCGCCGACGGGCAGGCCGTGCGCGATACCGCCGCGCTGGCGATCGACTCCGACGCGTTCGCGGCCCACGCCCAGGTGCCCGTGTCGGGCTTCGGCGTGCCCGACGACTGCCCGGTGGCCGTGATCTCCGTGCAGGAGGGCGAGGAGGTCCTGCCCCAGACGCGCCTGCACCTCCACGGTGAGAGCTCGACCTCGAGCGGCGGAACCATCGTGAAGTACAAGTGGACCGTGGAGCAGCCCGCGCTGTCGACGTCGAAGCTCGTGCCTTCGGACAGCTACCCGAGCCCCATGTTCGAAGCCAACGTGCTCGGCTCGTACGTGTTCCACCTGGAGGTCTGGGACGACCTGGGGCGCAAGAGCTGCTTCGCGGCCTCGGCCAAGGTCGTGGCGGCGACCGGCTGTGCCGTGCACGTCGAGCTGCTGTGGACCAGCCCAGGAGATCCCGACCCGAACGACGAGGGGCCCAACGCCGGCACCGACCTCGATCTTCACTTCGCGCACCCGAACGCCAGCCAGCCGGATCTGGACGGCAACGGGCAGGCCGATCCCTGGTTCGACCCCACCTGGGACGTGTTCTGGTTCTACCCCTTGCAGAACTGGGGCTCGATCTCGGCGAACGACGACAACCCCAGCCTGGACCTGGACGACGTCGACGGGTGGGGGCCCGAGAACGTGAACCTGTGCCTGCCCGAGGACGGCAAGACCTACGCGGTGGGCGTGAACTACTGGGACGACCACGGCTTCGGGCAGTCGTTCGCCACGGTGCGGGTCTACGTGTACGGGTCGCTGGTGTTCGAGGTGAACGACCTGGGCCTGGTCGATCACGACATGTGCTGGATCGCGACGGTCGATTGGCCGAGCGGGCAGGTGACGCCGAGCCTGTCCCCGGGGGGCGGCGTGTACTGCGTACACGACTACCACCCTCCGCTGTTCTACCAGCCGTGACGCGGCCGCCGCCGCTTGACTTTCGACTTCGCTTGCCCCATACGAGAACCCAACTACCCGCGTGGAGACCCACGATGCGCACGATGATCCTGGCGTCCGTCGCCGTGCTGTTCGCCGTCGCGTGCTCGAAGCCGGCCGAACCCCCGGTCCCGGCTGGCGATCAGAAGCCCGCCGCCTCCGCGGAGGCCGTGAAGCCGGCCGAGGCCGCGAAGCCGGCCGAAGCCGTCGCCGCCCAGCCTGCCGCCGCCCAGCCCGTCGCCGCCCAGCCCACCGCCACCCAGCCCGCCGCCGCGCAGCCCGCCGCCGTCGGCGTGCCCGGCGAGGCCGTGAAGAACCCCGAGGCCGTCGTGCCCGCCGCCCCGCCCAAGCTCGAGGAGGGCCCCGCGCCGAACCCGACCATCGTCGATCTCTCGAACGTGCCCAACGCGCTGTCCACGCCGAGCGGCCTGAAGTACCTGGACCTCACGGTCGGTACGGGCGCCCAAGCCGAATCCGGCAAGATCGCCGTGGTGCACTACACCGGCTGGCTGACCAACGGCCAGAAGTTCGACAGCTCGGTCGACCGCGGCACGCCCTTCAAGTTCCCCCTGGGCCAGGGTCGCGTGATCAAGGGCTGGGACGAGGGCGTCGCGACCATGAAGGTCGGCGGCAAGCGCAAGCTGATCATCCCCTCCGAGCTCGGCTACGGTCCGCGCGGCGCCGGCGGCATGATCCCGCCGAACGCCACGCTGGTCTTCGACGTCGAGCTGCTGGGCGTCGAGTAGCCTCCCTCCACCGCGTCCCGGTCTGCCCCGTTCCCTCGCGCCTTTACAGCCCCCGCCCCCTGTGCCATCCTCCAGCCCGATCTCCTCGCCGGATGGCCCCATGACCGTGGCCCCACGCCTCTACCTGCTGGACGGCAGCTCGTACTTCTTCCGCGCCTACCACGCGGGGGCGCGCCTGTCGCGCTCCGACGGCCTGCCCACCAACGCGGTGTTCGTGGTCGCCAAGATGGTCCTGAAGCTCCTGAAGGACGAGAAGCCCAGCCACCTGGTGGCCGCCTTCGACGTGAAGGGCGGCACGTTCCGCAACAAGCTCTACCCGGAGTACAAGGCGCACCGGCCGCCCATGCCGCCCGACCTGGTGGTGCAGTTCGAGCCCACCCTCGAGGTGCTGAAGGCCCTGGGCGTGCCGCTCCTCACCGCGCCCGGCTACGAGGCCGACGACATCATCGCCACCCTGGCGGTCCAGGGCCGGGAGGCCGGCTTCGACGTGGTCATCGTCAGCGGCGACAAGGACCTGGCCCAACTGGTCGGCGACCGCGTCTGGATGCTCGACACCCTGAAGGGCGTGCGCTACGACGCCGCGGGGGTCCGCGAGAAGTGGGGCGTGTGGCCGAACCAGGTGCGCGACCTGCTGGCGCTGAAGGGCGACGCCTCCGACAACATCCCCGGCGTGTCCGGCGTGGGCGAGAAGACCGCGGCCAAGCTGATGCACGACTTCGGCAGCCTCGAGACGCTGAAGGCGGCGCTGCCGACCCTGCGCAACCCCAAGCTGAAGGAGCGCCTCGAGAAGGGCTGGGGCGACCTCGAGCTGTCGCGCACGCTGGTCACCCTCGACACGGCGGTCCCGCTCGGTCTGGTGCCCCACGACGCCCACCTGCAGCCGGCCGATCCCGCGGAGTTGGCGCGCGTCTTCGCCAAGTACGAGTTCCTGAAGCTGTTGGCCGAGATGGGCATGGCGCCCCCCGCGGCCCCGCTGGCCTCCCCGCGGGTGGCGGCGCCGGCGCCCGGTGAGTCCGGCGACCTGTTCGCGGGCGCGGCGGGGAGGGACGCCGTCGCCGCGTCGACCGAGGTCGAGCCCGAGAACCCCCCCGTGTACACGCGCCTCGACACGCTCGAGGCCCTCGACGCGGTGCTGGCCGAGGCGCGGCGTGTGGGGCGTGTCGCCCTCGACACCGAGACCGACTCGCTCGACGTGCTGACCGCGCGCCTGGTCGGACTGTCGCTCTCGACCGCGCCCCGCACGGGCGGCTACGTGCCCCTCGGCCACCGCACCGACCTGCGGCAGCTCGCGTGGGACGACGTGCGGCCGCGCCTGGCCTCGCTGCTCGCCACCCCCGGCCTCGTGCGCATCGGCCACAACCTGAAGTTCGACGGCTCGATCCTGCTGGCGCACGGCCTCGACCTGGGCGGGCCCTGCTTCGACACCATGCTGGCCTCGTACCTGCTGGCGCCCGAGCAGCCCACCCACGGCCTCGACGCCTGTGCCGCCCGCGAGCTCGGCCGCGCCACGCTGTCCTTCGCCGAGGTGGCGCCCGATGCCATGTTCGACCGCGTCGACCTCGCCACGGCCACCCGCTACTCGGGCGAAGACGTCGACCTGGCCTTCTGCCTGTACGAGCGCTTCGCCCCCCGCCTGGAGGCGGGCGAGCTGCGGCGCGTGTTCGACGGCATCGAGATGCCGCTGGTGCCCATCCTGGCTGCCATGGAGCGTACGGGCATCCGTATCGACTCGGGCCGCCTGCAGAGCCTGGGACGCGAGCTGCGCATCGAGCTGCAACGCCTGGAGCGCACGTGCTACGAGACCGCGGGCCAGGCCTTCAACCTGAACAGCCCCAAGCAACTCGGCGAGGTGCTCTTCACGAGGCTGAAGCTGCCGGTGATCAAGAAGACCAAGTCGGGCCCCTCGACCGACGTGACGGTGCTCGAGGAGCTGGCCGACCAGCACCCACTGCCCGCCAAGATCCTCGAGTACCGCCACCTGGCCAAGCTGCTCGGCACCTACGTCGACGTGCTGCCCACGCTGGTCCACCCCGTCACCGGGCGCCTGCACACCTCGTACAACCAGACCGTGGCCGCCACCGGCCGCCTGTCGTCGTCCGACCCCAACCTGCAGAACATCCCGATCCGCACCGAGACCGGGCGCAAGATCCGCGAGGCCTTCATCCCCGCCGAGGGGCACGTGTTCGTGGGCGCCGACTACAGCCAGATCGAGCTGCGCGTGCTGGCGCACCTGGCCGATGACCCCAGCCTGATCGACGCCTTCCGGAAGGGCGAGGACATCCACACGCGCACCGCCTCCGAGATCTTCGGCGTGCCGCCCGGCGAGGTGACCCGCGAGCAGCGCGGGCGCGCCAAGACCATCAACTTCGGCGTGTTGTACGGCATGAGCGCCTTCCGCCTGGCGCGCGAGTTCGGTGTGCCCCGGCCCGAGGCCAAGGCCTTCATCCTGCAGTACTTCGCGCGCTACCCGGGCATCCAGCGCTACATCGACGCCACGTTGGCGTTCGGGCGCGAGCACGGCTACGTGGCCACGCTCTTCGGGCGCCGTCGGCCCATCCCCGACCTCACCGCCTCGAACAAGTCGGTGGCGCAGGCCGCTGAGCGCGTGGCCGTGAACACGCCGGTGCAGGGCACGGCCGCCGACATCATCAAGCTGGCCATGGTGGCGCTCGTGCCGAGGCTCGAGGCCGAGGGGCTGCGCGCGCGCCTGGTCTTGCAGGTGCACGACGAGCTGATGCTCGAAGCGCCCGAGGTCGAGGCCGAGGCCGTGCGTGCGCTCGTGCGCGAGGTGATGGAGGGCGTGTGTACGCTGAAGGTTCCCCTGCGCGTCGACTCCGGCGTCGGGCGCACGTGGAACGAGGCGCACGGGTAGCGCGCGCCGGGCAACAATCGCTTGACGCCGCGGGGCGCAATGTTCAATGCTCCTAACAAACTGCGGGGACGAAGCACCATGACGGCTCCTACCAAGCACGCCAAGCTGGTCGCGTGGGTCGACGAGATCGCGAAGATGACGACGCCCGACGCCGTCCTGTGGTGCGACGGGTCCAAGGCCGAGTACGACCGCATGATCGCGATCATGCTCGAGGCCGGGCTCGCGACGCCGCTCGCCAAGCGTCCGAACAGCTACCTGTTCCGCTCCGATCCCTCCGACGTGGCGCGCGTCGAGAACCGCACGTACATCGCCTCGGCCACCCAGGAGGCCGCCGGCCCCACCAACAACTGGATGGATCCGGGCGAGCTGAAGGCGGTCATGAAGGGCCTGTACACCGGCTGCATGAAGGGGCGCACGTTGTACGTGATCCCGTTCTCGATGGGGCCCGTGGGCTCGCCCATCGCCAAGATCGGCGTCGAGATCACCGACAGCCCGTACGTCGTGGCCAACATGCACATCATGACCCGCGTGGGCACGCGCGTGCTGGCCGCGCTCGGCGACCACGGCGAGTTCGTGCCCTGCCTGCACTCGGTGGGCAAGCCCCTGGCCGACGGCGAGACCGACGAGGGCAAGTGGCCCTGCGCGCCGCTCGACAAGAAGTTCATCAGCCACTTCCCCGAAGAGCGCACCATCTGGTCCTACGGCTCGGGCTACGGCGGCAACGCCCTGCTCGGCAAGAAGTGCCTGGCGCTCCGCATCGCCTCGGTGCAGGCGCGCGACGAAGGCTGGCTGGCCGAGCACATGCTGATCCTGAAGCTCACGAACCCCAAGGGCGTCGTGAAGTACGTGGCCGCGGCCTTCCCCAGCGCCTGCGGCAAGACGAACCTGGCCATGCTGGTCCCGACCCTGCCCGGCTGGAAGGTCGAGACGGTCGGCGACGACATCGCCTGGATGAAGTTCGGCGCCGACGGTCGCCTGTACGCCATCAACCCCGAGGCGGGCTTCTTCGGCGTGGCGCCCGGCACCTCCCTCGACTCGAACCCCAACGCCATGGCGTCCATCGAGAAGGACACCATCTTCACGAACGTCGGCCTCACCCGGGACGGCGACGTATGGTGGGAGGGCATCGGCCACGACGCCCCCGGCGAGGTCATCGACTGGAACGGCAACCCCTGGACCGAGGACAAGGCCGACAAGGCCAAGAAGCCCGCGGCGCACCCCAACTCGCGCTTCACCGCCCGCGCCTCGAACTGCCCCTCCATCGCCCCCAACTGGGAAGATCCGGCCGGCGTGCCCATCGACGCCTTCCTGTTCGGCGGGCGCCGCCCCTCGACGATCCCGCTCGTGCACCAGGCCACCACCTGGAACCACGGGGTGTTCATGGGCTCGATCGTGGGCTCCGAGATCACCGCGGCGGCCCTCGACCTGAAGGTCGGCACCGTGCGCCGCGACCCCTTCGCCATGCTGCCGTTCTGCGGCTACCACATGGGCGACTACTTCCAGCACTGGATCAACCTGGGCGCCACGCACGACGCCGCGAAGCTGCCCGGGATCTTCTTCGTCAACTGGTTCCGGAAGACGAAGGACGGCAAGTGGCTGTGGCCCGGCTACGGCGAGAACAGCCGCGTGCTCGCGTGGATCTTCGGCCAGTGCGACGGCGTGAAGGGCCAGTCGGTCACGACCCCAATCGGCATCATGCCCACGCCCGAGGCCATCCAGCGCCCCGCCGGCGTCAGCCAGGCCGACATGGTCGAGCTCCTGTCCGTCGACGCCGAGGGCTGGAAGGCCGAGATCGCCGACGTGCGCGCGAACCACTACCCGAAGTTCGGCAGCCACCTGCCCAAGGAGTTGGTCACCGAGCTCGAGGCCATCGAAGCCCGCCTGGGGTAGCGTCGCCTGCCGTCTTCCTCCCGCGTCGATTTCGTGGTACCGCTATCCGTACCCAGGCGCCCACGCCCGTCAAGGAAGGTCCCATGAACCATCGACTGCTCCGCTCCCCCACGGCGGTCCTCGTCCTCGCTCTCTTCGTCGGCCTTGCGGGCCGGGCTGCCGTCGGCCGTCCGGCGTCGACTGGGGCGCAGAGCGGCCTCGACCTGGCCGGGCGCGACCTGACCGTGCGTCCGGGCGACGACTTCGACGCCTACGCCAACGGCACTTGGCGCAAGATCACCCAGATCCCGGCCGATCGGGCCAGCACGGGCATCTTCCTCCAGGTGTTCGAGCTAGCCGAGCAGCGTACCGCCCAGTTGGTGCGCGACGCTGGCGCCTCCAAGGCCCCGGAAGGGAGCCCCGAGCGCCTGGTGGCCGACTACTACGCGGCGTTCCTCGACGAGCCGGGCATCGACCACCGCGGCCTCACGCCGCTGAAGCCGGCCCTCGGCGCCATCCGGCAGCTGAGCACGCGCGCCGACCTGGCGGTGGCGCTGGGCGAGGGGCTGCGCGCCGACGTCGACCCGTTGAACGCGACCAACTTCTGGACCGAGCACCCGTTCGGGCTGTTCGTGACCCAGGCGCTCGACGAGCCGTCGCGGAACGTGCCGTACCTGCTGCAAGGTGGGCTCGGCCTGCCCGACCGCGAGTACTACGTGTCGAGCGCGCCCGAGATGATCGAGATCCGCGCGAAGTACCAGGCCTACGTGGCCGAGCTGCTGACGCTGGCGGGTGTGGCCGACGCCGCGGCCACGGCCGAGCGCGTGGTCGCGCTCGAGGGGCGCATGGCGGCCGTGCACGCCGGCCTGGTCGAGAGCCAGGACATCCACAAGGCCTCGAACCCCTGGAAGCGCGAAGAGTTCGCGAAGAACGCGCCCGGCCTGGACTGGGCCTCGTTCTTCACCGCGGCGGGGCTCGCCGATCAGCCCGTCGTCATCGTGTGGCAGCCCGGAGCCATCCAGGGCCTCGCGGCGCTGGTCGGCAGCGAGCCCCTCGAGACCTGGAAGGAGTACCTGACCTTCCACACGCTGAACCACTGCGCCGGGGTGCTCCCGGCGGCGTTCTCGAAGGCGAGCTTCGACTTCTACGGGCAGACGCTGAGCGGCACGCCCCGCCAGCGCGATCGCTGGAAGCGCGCCCTCGGCGCGGTCAACGCCGAGTTGGGTGACGCCGTGGGGCAGCTGTACGTGCGGCGCCACTTTCCGCCCGAGGCCAAGGCCGCCGTGCAGGCCATCGTGAAGAATCTGGTGATCGCGTTCGGCCAGCGCATCGAGGCGCTCCCGTGGATGACGCCGGCGACCAAGGCCCGCGCCCTGGCCAAGCTGGCCACCCTGCGCGTGGGCGTCGGCTACCCCGAGACCTGGCGCGACTACGCGGGCCTGCAGATTCGCGCCGACGATGCCCTGGGCAACCTGCTGCGCGCCGAGCGATACGAGTACCGCCACCAGCTGGCCAAGCTGGGCAAGCCCGTCGATCGCGACGAGTGGTGGATGACCCCGCAGACCGTCAACGCGCTGAACCTGCCGCTGCAGAACGCGCTCAACTTCCCGGCCGCCATCCTCGAGGCACCGTTCTTCGACCCGGCCGCCGACCCGGCTGCCAACTACGGCTCCATCGGCGCCATCATCGGCCACGAGATCAGCCACAGCTTCGACAACCTGGGCGCCGAGTTCGATGCCCTGGGCCGCCTGGCGACCTGGTGGACCCCCGAGGACCTCGCGCACTTCCAGGCCGCGGGGCAACGGCTGGTCGCACAGGTCGCCGCCTACGAGCCCTTCCCGGGGGTGCACGTGAACGGCCAGCAGACCCTCGGCGAGAACATCGCCGACGTGGCGGGGCTCAGCGCCGCCTTCGACGCCTGGCGCCTGTCCCTGGCCGGTCACCCGGCACCCACGCTCGACGGCCTCACCGGCGAGCAGCGCTTCTTCCTGGCGTTCGGCCAGTCGTGGCGCAGCAAGGTCCGCGAGCCGGCCCTGCGCCAGCAGCTCGTCACCGACGGCCACGCGCCGGGGCGGTGGCGCGCCTTCACCGTGCGCAACGTCGACGCCTGGTACGACGCGTTCGGCGTCCAGGCGGGCCAGGCGTTGTACCTGGAGCCCGCCGACCGGGTGCGCGTCTGGTGACGGCCGATTGACGGGAGCGCGGGCCGTTCGGTATCGTGAAGACCTTCCTCCCGCCAGGAGCCCTCATGCGACGCGCGCGCTTCGCCCTCGTTTCCCTGCTGCTCGTGACCGCCTTCGCCTGCGGCGGAGGTGATGGCGGGCTCTTCGACGACACGGTGACGGGTGACGGCTGGGCCCCCACGGACACCTTCGACCCCGATCCGGGGAACGTGAGCACGTTGCCCGCCGACCCGCGCACGCACACGACGGGCCAAGGCCTGACGGTGCTGGTCTACGTGGTGGCCGACAACGACCTGGAGCCCTTCGCCCTGCTGGACCTGGCCGAGATGGCCGCGGTCGGATCGGGCAACGGGCTCACCTTCGTCGTGCAGATCGATCGCAGCGTCGACTTCACGAGCGACGCGGTCTTGAACCTCGGCGACTTCACCTCGACCAAGCGCTTGCGCGTCGACGCGGGCGTGCTCACCGAGCTCGACGATCTGGGCGAGGTCAACATGGGCGACCCGGCCACGCTGGCCGACTTCATCGCGTGGGGAGCCCAGGCGTACCCGGCCGATCGCACCGCGCTCGTGCTGTGGGACCACGGCGGCGCCTGGCCCGGCTTCGGCTGGGACGGCTCGGCCGCCGACGACCACCTGACCCTGGCCGAGCTGCACGAGGCGATGCGGCAGGGGTTGCAGGCCGCAGGGCTGGAGCAGTTCGCGCTGATCGGCTTCGACGCGTGCCTGATGGCGACCTTCGAGGTCTCGCTGGTGCTGCGCGACGTGGGCGAGTACCTGCTGGCCTCCGAGGAGACCGAGCCGGGCCACGGCTGGGACTACCGGGCGTTCCAGGCCGTGAAGGCCGACCCCGGCCTTTCGATCCCCGACCTTGGGGAGGCGCTCCTCGATGGCTTCGCGGCGCAGGCCGCCGAGCAGGGCACCGCGGCCGGGCTCACGCTGTCGCTGATCGACCTGTACGGGCTGGTGCCGCTCTACAACGCCGTCTCGACGCTCGCGGGCCTCCTGTCCACGAACCTCGGGTTGCTCGCGCCGAGCGTAGCGGAGCAGGCCGGGCGCACGCTCGAGTTCGGTAAGCAGCAGGATCCCGCGGCCTCGACCCACATGGTCGACCTGGGACAGCTGGCGATGAACCTGGGTGCGGCCAACGCGCCGCTCGGCCAGGCCACCGACGACCTGGCGCACGCGCTCACGGGCGCGGTGGTCCTGAGGCACGCGGGGCAGGCCCAGGCGGGGGCCAGCGGGCTCTCGATCTACCTGCCGCTGCAGGCGGGCTACTACGCGGCCGACTACGACGATCTCGACGAGGTCGCCCCCTGGCGTAGCTTCCTGGGGGCCTTCTACCGCGCCGGGCAGGGCATCCCCGACGGCCTGCGCCCGGACTTCACGAACCCGAACGACGTGGCCGTCGCCCAGCTCACCGCCGAGGGCTTCCAGCTGTCGGGCACGCTGGCCGCGGGCACGGGCGCCTACGTGACCTCGGCGGTGATCGACTACGGCGTGGTCGACACGGAGGGCCAGAGCGTGGTGCTGCTCGGCCAGGCCCCGGCGCAGGTGGCGGGCGACGCGGTGGGCGCATCGTGGGATCTCGGCGTGCTCACCCTGTCGCAGGACGGCGCGACCGCCTTCGCCTACCTGGGGCTCGAGGCCGAGGGCGCGTACCTGAACGCGTCGATCCCGTTCGCCTACACGGCGCCGGGCGCCGCCGAAGCCCGCTTGGCGTTGCTCTACTACGTGCTCGAGGCCGCGACGGGCACCGTGGTCCAGGCCACGTACTACGTGGTCTCCGACGGCGGGTACGGCGAGCTCTTTCCGGAGGTGGGCTCGACCCTGGCGCCCGTCGTGCCGATCGTGGGCACCGACGGCCAGGCCACCTGGGCTCCCACGTCGGAGGTGGCGTTCGATCCCCTGCGCGAGATCGCGTCGGAGCTCGCGCCCCTGCCCGACGGCACCACCGTCTACGCGAGCCTCACCGCGGCCGACTTCGGCGGCAACGGCGACACGGTCTACGCCACGGCGACCCTGGGCGGGGCGTGCCAGCCCGCGTGCGGTGGCGCCGAGTGTGGCGACGACGGCTGCGGCGGCTCGTGCGGAGCGTGCCCGGGCGGAACGGCCTGCAACGCCGGCGCCTGCGAGCCGACGGGGCAGACCTGCGAGCAGTGCGCGGGCTCGGCGTGCCCCGTCGAGCAGGCCGCGTGCAACGCGAACCCCGCCTGCGTGACGCTCGCGACCTGCATCTTCGGCTGCGCCGACCAGCCCTGCATCGACGCGTGCGCGGCGAGCTCCCCCGGTGGCATCGACGACTACAACACCTGGATCGGTTGCGTCACGACCGCGTGCGCCGACGCGTGCCAGTAGGAGAAGCCCCATGTCCCGATCCGCGCTCCTGACAGCGTTCCTGGCCGGCGTCGTGGCGTTGGCGTGCTGCACCTGCCGCGCGCCGGGTGACGCCGCGCCGCCGACCCCGCCCTCCGCCGCCGAGCCCGCGCAGACCGCCCCGGCGGCGCCCGCGCTCCCGGCTCCCGTGGTGGCGCTTCCGCCTTCGGGGTTGCTGCTGCCCCCTGCCACCGCGGGCGAGTCGATCACGCGGCTGGCGGGCTGCCTGGCCGAGGCCGACGCCGACGAAGCCGCGGGGGAGCGGCACCCGGCGGTGGCCACGCGCTCGCGTGGAGCCGCGCCCGAGGTGGCCGTGAGCGCGCTCGGCAACGGCGTGGTCGTGGCCCACGATCTCCAGCACGCGTGCTGCCTGAAGGGGGCTGTCCTGACGCGGGTCGACGGGGCGACCGTGCGCGTGCGCGAGACCCTGTCGGGCTCGCCCTGCCGGTGCCTGTGCCAGTCGACCCTGAAGACGGCCGTGGCGCTCGCCCCGGGCGCCTACACGGTCGAGGTGGTGCTCGTGAGCGGCGGCTCCGAACGCACGGTCGCGAGCGAGCCGATCACGGTGGGTCGTTAGCCAAGTCGCACGTCGGCACGTCGTAGCGGCTCGCCCCTGCGCCATCGGCCGCGGGACCCACCATCGCCGAGTCGGGGGAACTCGTACCAGGGTTCGGTCGGGTCTTGCGTCGTCGGTTGGATCTCGTCATGTTGGGGGTACTTTCACGCGGAACCATCCTGCGGGCGATGACGGATCGGTTCGCTTCTTCTGCATCGGCCCTGGCGCTCTGCGTGGCTTCGCTTACGCTCTGTGCGTGTGCCACGGGGCGAGTCTACGAGGATCGCACGCAATTCGACGTGACGCAGTTGGCCGACCTAGTTCCGTCGGCGACGCGAGCTTCCTTGCGGTACGCTGTCGCGAGCACCGAGGCGGGCTGGATGCTCGGAGTATACCTACGCGCCGACGGCGAGTGCGTCGACCGTGAAAAGGTGACGGAACAGGTTACTACGTACGAAGAGCGCGAAGCGCCGGCATCGGGCGGGTTGGCCATCTTTGGACTCTTCGTGGCGCTCGTGGGATCGGCGTGGGCAGGAACCGAAGGAGGTGACGCTGCGGCGCCCGGGACCGTCGTGGCGTACGCCGGAGTCGGGACCGCCGTCATCAGCGCGTTGGCGGGAATCGATCGCGAGGTCAAGCGGGAGGTCGTCGAGCGCGAGAGAGACGTGCGGCCGCGGCCATGCCCTGCAGCCCCGGCCGAGCCATTCGTCCTCGACCTCGCGTTGGGGCCACTCACCGCGTCGCGGGAGGTCGCCCAAGGGTATACGGAGTTTCGTCTGTCCGAGCTGTTCCCGTGCGCCGAACTGGTCGCTGCCGACGTCCCGGTCGACGCAGCTGTCGGGGTTCGATTACGCTTGGCCCGGTCTGTGCCGACCTCCGCCACCATCGTGGACGAAGGCGGAGCGCACGGCTTCGTCGCAAGTTGCTTCGGGGCCGCGCCATGAAGGCGCGCACGCTTGCACCGTTCATCGCCGTCTGCTCGGGCCTCGTCCTGCAACTTCTTGCCGGTTGCGGCAGCGCTACCGGACGCGTCTACACCGAGCGTCGTGAGACCGCCCGCCAGGCCGTGGAAGAGGCCGTTCCCTCGGATGCTGACGTCGAGCTGCGAACCGCGGTCGTCGACACCGATCAAGGATGGGTCGTGACGATTCATCTTCGGTCCGACGTCGTTTGCGTCGACCGCGAGTTGGTGACCGAAACGGTTCGGACGTTCGACGAGAGGGTCGTGCCCGTCGCGGGCCCCGTCGCGATCGTGGGTGGGGCGTTGGCGACGGGCGGGTTCTTGGGAATGGGGCTCACGGCGGGCTCTTCGGGTAGCCTTGGTGCATTCCTCACGAGTCAGTTTATCGCGGGGTTTGGTCTCTCGGTGTTGCTCGGGGCCGGGATCGCCTCTCTGGACGGGATCGACCGCGAGACCGGCCGCGAGGTCGAGACGCACGAACGACGGATCCGTTCCGGTTGTCGTTCCTCCGCCCCGGAGGAACCCTTCCACCTCGATCTGGCGCTCGGGGCGCTCGTGGCCTCCCGCGAAGTTGGCCCCGGGACGTCGACGTTCCCGCTGGCCGACCTGTTCGAATGCGCGCGCGTGGTGGCCGCGAACTTGCCTCCCGACGCGCGCCTGGCGGTGCGCTTGCGCCTGCCTCGAGAGCTCCCTACGACCGTGAGCGTGACGGCGGTCGACGACGTATCGGCCTTCGTAACCGCTTGCCGCTCGGCCGGAGCGCCTCCCCCCTTGTCTGCGACCGAACCCGTGCTACACTGATCTCGTGTAGCACGACTCGGGGTCCGCGATGGCCAATCTCACGGTGACAATCGACAGCGACGTCCTGCGGGCGGCTCGCATCCGGGCGCTGGAGCGGGGCGTGTCCGTGAACGCCCTGGTACGGGACTACCTGGTGGGGTTCGCGACCACCGCGCCGGTCAGGGACTCCATCTCGGCGGTGGTAGAAGCCGCGCGCGCGTCGTCCAGCAACAGCGGCCCCCAGGGCCGCACGTGGCGGAGGGAGGATCTGCATGAGCGATGAGCCGCGTGTCTTTCTCGACACCAACGTGCTGGTCTACGCGTTCGACGACGCCGACCCCGCCAGGAAGGCCACGGCGATTGACCACTTCGAGCGACTCGCCCGTGCGGGACGCGCCATCATCAGCACCCAGGTGCTGGCCGAGTTCTACGTGACGGTGACCCGTAAACTGGCTGTGCCGCTTCGCGAGGAGGTTGCGGAGGCCGTCGTGCGAGACCTCGGACGCCTGCCGGTGGTCGCGACCGACGCGGCGCTCGTGCAGGACGCCGTCTCCCGCAGCCGCCGTTCCAGAATCTCGTTGTGGGACGCGCTCATCGTGGGCGCCGCCCGCTCCGCTGCCTGCACGGTGCTGCTCAGCGAAGACCTGCAGGATGGGGCGATGATCGATGGCGTTCGCGTTCAAAGCCCGTTCCATGGCGGAGCGAGTGCCGCGTGATTTCGGGCTACGACAACGCCGTGACGATGGCCTGCAGGTCCTCGGGCAGCGGGCTCTCCCACCGCATCGGGCGTTGCGTGCGCGGGTGCAGCAGGCCGAGCACGGCCGCGTGCAGGCACACGCGGGGCGCCGGGATCACGGTGCCGCGGAAGTCGCGCTGGTAGCGTTCGTCGCCGAGCAGCGGGTGGCCGGCTTCGGCCAGGTGGATGCGGATCTGGTGCGTACGCCCGGTCTCGAGCCTGCACTCGATCAGCGTGGCGCCCTTCAGCTTCTGCACGGGGCGCACGTGAGTGATCGACAGCTTGCCCTTGCCCGGGTTCCGGACCGAGCCCCGCAGGTGGTCGCCCCGGTCGGCGGCCAGGTAGCTCTCGATGGTGCGTGCCGGCACGTCGCCGTGGGCGAGCCCCAGGTACACGCGCTCGATGGCGTGCACGCGGAAGACCTGCTTCAGCTCGCGCCAGACGATCAGGTGCCGGGCGAAGAGCAGCAGGCCGCTGGTGCCGGCGTCGAGGCGATGCACCGGCTTCAGGGCCTTCCAGGTCGGGCCGGGGATCTTCAGGCGCCGCAGGTAGTCCTCGACGCGAGCCTGCAGCGTGTCGGTCTGCCCCGGCACGTCGCGGGTCGAGACTACGCCGCTCGGCTTGTCGACCACCAGGATGTCGCGGTCGACGTAGATCACCCGCTGCTTCGGCAGCTGCGTGATGGTTGGCAGGGGCGGACGGGAGCGCATCCTAGAAGATGGTGTCGAAGTTGTCGCAGCGGTCGATGATGATCTCGGGCGTGGCGAACGTGTCGAACCACACGCAGATCTCGTTGGTCGATCCGGCCGCGATGTCGACCTTCATGTCGACGGTGCGGTTCTCGGGCTCGTAGCACGAGAACAGGCCCTCGGCCTGCCACAGCGCGTCGGAGTCGCCGCCCGCGAAGGCGTCGTAGATGAAGTCGTACCAGATGTCGTCGTCGCAGTACCACAGGTCGATGAAGGCCTCGATCGTCACGTCGGTGGACCAGTCGCTGGCGTCGACGGTGGCGCACAGCGCGCTGGCCTCGTCGCCCTCGTGGTACATCCAGCACGACGTCACGGCCTCGGCCAGCGCCAGGTAGCTCTCGTTCGTCCCCAGCGCGTCGGACAAGACCACCTCCTCGAGGCAGGCCGCGGCCACGCACGTCTCGCCCACGGCGCAGGACTCCTTGACCTCGGCCGGCTCGGCCGGATCGGGGCACGTCATGACGTCGTCGCCGTCGCAGTAGTCCTTGCCGGGTACGCAGCCGGCGCAGTAGGCGCTGGTGCCCTCCTGCACGCACGTGGTGCCCTGGCAGCCCTCGACGAACTCCCAGCCCAGGCCGGCGGCGTTGCACTTCTCGACCGCGTAGTAGTTGCAGCGCTCCTGGTCCTTGGTGCAGGCCTTGTTCTCGCACAGCCCGTCCTTGCAGCCGGTCAGGCACTTCTGTACGAACTGCCAGCCGGTCTGCCCGGCGTTGCACTCCTCGATGGCGTCGGGATCGGCGGCCGTGCAGCGGTGCGCGCCCACGTCGCACACGGGCTCCTTGCACGCCTTGGCGGTGCCGTCGCACCCGTAGGGGCACTTCTGCCAGTCGTAGGTGTAGTCGGTGCCGACCTTGACGCAGGTCTTCAGGTACTTGCCGGTCTCGTCGCACTCCTTGTCGCCCGAGGTGCACTTGGGGCCCGCCACGCACTCGGGCGCGGGCTTCAGGTTCGGGTCGCACTGGGCGCCGGCGGGGCAGGGGTAGGTGTCGAAGCCCAGGCTGTCTTCCTTGCAGATCAAGAGGTTCTTCGAGCCGCCGCAGCGGTGCGTTCCGGGGTCGCAGACCTTGTCCTTGCAGAGCGCCTTGCCGTTCTCGACGGTGCACTTGAAGTAGCACTCGGAGTCGACCCACGTGAGCCCGTCGTCGGCGCAGGTGCGGATGCCCTTCTCCCCCTGGCACTCGGTGACCTTCGGGGTACACACGGGCGTGACCTCTTCGGGCACGTCCTCGTCGACCACGTCGTCGACGGCCGCCACGCAGGTCGCCACCACGCCGTTCGTCTCGACGCAGGCCGTGCCGGCCGGGCACGCGTCCGGCGCCCAGGTGAGGCCGTCGTCCTGGCAGGTCTCGAGCACCGAGGCGCTGCCGCAGCGCGTGGCCGTGGGCGTGCACTTGTCGGGTTCGGGCGTGCTGTCGCTGGCGCCACAGGCCGAGGTGGCCAGAGCCGCAACCAACGCCGCGAGGGTCGTGAGCTTCGTGAGCATGGACTCCCCCTTTACGGTCACCGGAAATCGAGTTCCGCAGCATTCTAGGCCGTTCTGCTCGCGTTGACAACGGAAAACCCGTGTGCTACATTGCGGCCGGACCCTGTAGCAGAGCGGCCATGAACGCAATCCGACTCGTCCTCGCCCTCTCCCTCGTGCTCCTGCTCGGAGCCTGCTCCACGCATCCGTTGGAGGCCTGCCAGGCGTCGTGCGCCAAGGGCGTCGCGCTCGCCAAGGCGGCCCTGGTCGACGCGACCAAGGAGCTCCCGCAAGAGGCCAAGGACGAAGCCCTCGCCGAGTGGAAGGGCCAGGAGGCCGGCCTGAAGGCCTCGCTCTCCGAGTGCGAAGAGCGCTGCACCCGCGACCCGAACCCCGAGCTGCTCACGTGCCTCGACGGCGCCAAGTCGTTGCAGGCCTACGCCGGGTGCCTGCGGTAGGGGCGCTGCTTGCTGCGCCCGTCGTAACGTCCGCGCCCGTCGTCCCCTCGCATGGATAGAACCCTCGCAGGCTACGGCTCCTCGGCCCTGATCGACCTGTTGAACGGCGCCGTGGTGTTGGCGCTGCCGTACGTGGCGCTGGTGCTCGGCGCCGGCGCGCTCGGCACCGTCGCGAACCTCGCGGCGGCGATCACGTACGCGTCGGTCTGCGCCCTGGGCTCCCGCCGCCCGTGGTTCCGCTGTCGCCCCGACGCCCTGGTGGCCGGCGCTGCGCTCTTCGCGGCCGGGCTGCTGCTCCTCGGCGTCGTCGCCACCGTACCGACCCTGTTCGTGGCCGCGGTGCTGGCCGGCGCCGGGCTGGGCCTGTTCTTCCCAGCGCTGCAGGCCTGGTTCACCGAGGGCTTCGACGAGCGCCGCCTGGTCAAGGCCATGGGCGGCTACGTGGTGTGCTGGGTCGGCGGCTTCATGCTGGGGCCCTGGCTGGCCGGCAACGTGCTGAACGTCGATCTCGCCGATCTGCCGCTCCTGGGCCGACGCGTGGCGTGGTTGCTGCGCGGCGGCGGCGCGATCGCCCTGGCGGTCGCCCTGTTCTTCCGGTTCGGCAGGTTCGACCGGCCGGGCGCGCCCGGTGCGCTCGACGACGCCGGCCTGCCGGCCCCGGTGGAGGCGCCGCACACGGCCGACCTGGCGACGCGCCGCATCTTCCTGACGCTCATGTGGGTGGCCACGTTCGCGGCCAGCTTTGTGATCGCGCTGGTGCGGTACCTGTTCACCGAAATAGCCAAGGGCGAGCACCTGGCGCCCGCGCTGGTGGGCTCGGTCAACGCCGTCATGTACGTCGCGCTGATCGCGCTGGTGGTGCTCATGCGCCGCCTGCCCTTCTGGCTGTTCCGCTTCCGCTACGTGCTGCTGTTCCAACTGCTGACCGTGCCCGCGGTGGCCGGCTTCGCACTGACCTCCAGCGTGGCTGCCTATGTGGTCGGGGCCGTGCTCATCGGCGCCGCGCACGGCTTCACGGTCTTCGCCACCCCCGCCTACGCCCTGATGGTCGAAGACAGCAAGGACCGCAACATCAGCCTGTACGAGAGCCTGGTGGGAGTGGCCAGCCTGGCCTCCGGGGCCGTGGGCGTGGCGGTGGCCGAACGCTTCGGCGCCAAGGCCTCCTTCCTGCCCGGTTTCGTGGTGCTCTTCGCCGCGATCGCGCTCGAGATCGGGCTGTTCACGGCCTTCGCTCGCCAGGGAAAGGATCGATCCGCAACGTAGCCCGGATGGCCTCGACCTGCGCCGGATCGACGTCAGCTTCGCTCGCGTAGTCGTTCCAGCGTCGAACGACCGCGCGCACCTCGCCGAGGAGGGCGCGCGCCCGACCTCGCTTGAGGGAGGCCGCGCGCGCCGCAGCTTCGAAGTCGTCCAGGTCGAACCCGTCGCGCTTGCCGTTGATCGTCATCTGGTGGCTCGACGTCCACTGCCCCGTCGGCTGGAAGGCGTACGTCACGTCGTAGGCGGGCGCCAACGACCAGCTGCCGCGGCGATCCATCAGGAACGAGATGTTCTTCACGTGGTCGTCCTGGTTCCGCGCGATCACGTTGAACGCCATGCGCCGGAAGAGCTGCTCCCGACTGTCGGCGGACAACCCCAGTCGCAACGCGACCTGGAACGCCTGCTCGTAGCCGTGCGCGCCCGCCTGGTTGAAGTCCAGGTGGGCCAGCGCTGCGAGGGACTGCATGTGAATCTTCGCACCCGTCGGGGTCCGGTCGAAGCGGCGCGTCATGAAATGGCGTCGGGACCCCTCGGCGAAGAGCCTGCAAGCGCTCATCGTGAGGCCGCAGGCGGTCGCCATCCGGTGGTAGGCGTACTCGATGGCGCCGAAGCCCCGAGGGTCGGCCAACTCCCGATCGCGGTTTCCGGAGACGCCATCGAACTTCAGGAGCCAGTATTCGAAGCCCTCGGCGGCCTGCACCTGGCCAGAGCGCACCTCGTTGGTCGCCGGGTTCCACGCGATGACCGCCTTGGCCCTGGCGCCGCCCGCGGACGTCCCGATCCTCAGGATGCTCTTCAGCGCGTCGGCCCCGTGCTCCCGATCCAGGTCGCCGCGGAGCTCCCCCCGGCGGCTGACGATGTCGGACGCCAGCGCCACCAGCCGCTCCACGTCGAGCCGCCTGGAGGCATCGGGCTTCGGCCCGGTCGACGGAACGAACTCGAGCGCGCCCATGGCCCGCGTGCCGGTGTAGCAGAGGCGCTCGATGGGGTTGAAGGAGCCCGGGAGGCGGCCCTGGGTCGCCAGCCAGGCGTCGATCACGGCGTTGCCGAACCGGTCGGGCAGGGCGTCGGCCAGCATGCCCGGGAGCCCCCGGAACGTGTCGGGGGCCAGCCCCGGAAACGTGAACACCCCCTCCGAGAGCGGCATCATCAACGGAGCGACCTGGATCCCGCTCCGCAGGAACGCCCGATCGTATTGGAACGACGCGGTCGTCGCGCCGTCCTCCAGGGCCACCGCGCCGATACGCGTGCCCCAGAGCTTCACCTCGGCCACGCTGCTCATTCCTCATCTCCCCAGCGCCACGCACCCTTCGAGCCCGTCGGCGTCCGGCGCCGCGCGCGCCGACGTTCTGCGCCCTTCGCCTCGAGCAGCTCCATGGGCCGGACGGCGTGCTCCGGGACCAGGGTCTCGAGCCCGTCCGAGAGGCCCAGCACCCGCAGCAGTCGAATCACGGTCGACAGCTGGCAATCCGCGCCGGCCTCGAGCCGCTCGACCGTGCGCTTACCGAGGCCCGCCTTCTCCGCCGCCTCCGCCTGCGAGAGCCCCAGGTCGAGGCGCCGCCTGGCCAACCGTTGGCCCACCTGTTCGATCACCGCTTCGACGCCCAGGTGCTCGTCGATCCGCATCGTCGCCTCCTGCCAACCTCGCGACGGGCTCGCGAGGGCACATTCGCAATATAGGGCGACTTATGTGCTGCTACAAGCCTTTGTTCGTCTGTTATGGCGAGTTGACGGCGGCCGGGAACGGTCCCTTGAACCGGGCCTTCTCGGCCGACCAGTAGGCGCACACCGAGACCGCCTGGCAGTTGGGCTCGTGGCCGACCACGACCAGCGGGTCGGCGGGGTCGTAGACGTTCAACTCCTTGGTGCAGCTCGGGACGTCGAGATCCCACGCGAGGAAGGTCTCGACCAGGGACATGTCGGACATGGAGAGGTAGCCGCAGACGTCGGACGGCGCCTCTGGGTCGGTGGCGCACCACAGGCGGCTCTCGTACAGGCCAAGGTCGAGATCGGCCTTGAAGAACATGCCTCCAACCACTCCGTCGCGCAGGACGAAGCCCGAGTCATCGGGTGCGCCGTCGAGCAAGCCCTCGATCCGCACGCGCGCGAGCGGCAGGTCGGCGAGGGCGAGGAAGGTGTCGTCGAAGAGGAACGAGAGGATGCCGCCGACGTTGGCCGTGTCCGCAGAGGCGCAGAGTGTTGCCTCGTCCAGGCGGGCCGCGAACGACTCCAACGCCGGCTCCCCGGGCGCCGCTTCGTACTCGGCGGGGGTCTCCGTCAGCCTGCCGACGTAGCCGCTGAGCCGACTGTCGTTCCCTCCGTCCTCGAACTGCAGCAAGAGGGCGCGCTCGACGTCGTCGATCGCGCCTTGGAAGGTGTCGTTCAGGTCGACGCCGAAGCCTGCGAGGGTCGACGCCAGCGCCCCGAAGCCGTCGTCCGGGATGCCATCGCCCGTGAGGTCGAGGCACCTGGCTCCGACGAGCGTCGGGTGCTCCCAGGGGATCTCGTCGGACGTCGCCGGGAAGTACGCCGCGTCGACCCGCGCCCCGGCCAAGACGGGCTCGGGGCGTACACACGCCGTTCCATCGGCCGTGCAGACGCCCGATGCGCACTCCCCGCACGAGCCGAAGCACCCGTCGCTTCCGCACACACGCCCTTCGCAATCGGACGCACACGGGACGCAGGCGCCGTCCAGGCAGACGTGGTAGCGCTCGCAGGCGCCGCAGAGGCCTCCGCACCCGTCTTCGCCGCAGACCTTGTCGTCACAGCGCGGCACACACGCCTTCGGCACGCACGCGCCCGCCTGGCAGCGTTCGTGCTCGCCGCAGGGCGGGCTGCACGGGATCGGCTCGCACGCGTTCGCGATGCACCGGCAGCCGCCGCCCTCGCAGTCGGCTACGTAGTCCTCGCAGTCCTCGTCCGACCAGCACTGCGAGCACGAGGCGTCGTCGCACACGACCTCCGAGTAGCATGAGGTGGAGCACACGTCGCCGGTCCACTCGTAGGTCCAGGCGTCACCGTCTGAAATCGCGTCGTCGTAGGTGATCGCGACACACTCGCCGTACTGGCACTCTCCCTCGCCATAGGCGCCCAGCGTGCACGGATCACCGTTATCCAGATTCGTCGCTTCGCACCAGTTAGCCCTGTTGTTCCAGCTGGGCGAGTTGCACACGTACACCAGGCAACCGGTCGGCGCGGGGCAGTCCGAGTCGTACTCGCATTCGCTACAGCACCCCCCGACGCACTTGTCACTGCCGGTGCACTCGTCGTCGGTCTCGCATTTCTGGGAGCAGTACCGCGAACAGCCCCCGCCGCCGGGGTCGATGCACGACGTGCACCCGTCGAGCAGCACCAGCACGGCCGCGAGTACCAGACCGCAGCGCGCGGTCGAGCCGGGCACGCGGGCGGGGGGCGTCATCGAGGCTCCGCGGTGGCTGTTTTTGGCAGCGTAGCGAGCTATCCGAAGCGACGCAACACCGAGAGTCGGCTTCGGGCGAACCCACGGCGCGTCCCCACTTGACTCCGCGGTCCGCGATTCTCTACGCTTGGGATGAACTTGCCGAGTTGATTCGATGAAAACGCTCGACCGCATCACCTTCGATCCCGGTGTCATGGGCGGCCGTCCCTGCGTGCGCGGACTGCGAGTCACGGTTGGGACCATCGTCGGTTTGCTCGCGGCCGGGCATCCCAGGGACGAGATCCTGCGTCTCTACCCCTACCTCGAGGCTGACGACATCGACCAGGCCCTCGCGTACGCGGCTTGGCGCTCCGAGGAGATCGACGTCCCGGTCGCCGTCGGATGAAGCTCCTGCTCGACATGAACCTGTCGCCGGCGTGGGTGCCCGGCCTCGAGGCTGCCGGGCATGACGCCGTTCACTGGTCTGCGATTGGGTCCGCACGAGCGCCGGATCGCGAGATACTCGGCTGGGCGCTCCAGAACGACTACGTGGTGTTTACCAACGATCTCGACTTCGGCGCGATCCTGGCCGCGACGAACGCCGATGCCCCCAGCGTCATCCAGATCCGCACGCAGGACATTACGCCGGCCGCGTGTCTGCCTCTTCTGCTCGCGGTGCTGGCAGAGCAGTCGGGCCGTCTCGCGGAGGGCGCGCTCCTCACCATCGACGACCGGGGGCCGCGCGTACGGCTCTTGCCGATCCATGGTAGGTAGTGCCGTGGCCGAGAAGCTCCTCGAGAGCCTCGACGCCGACGCCGATGTCGCCCTTTGCGACGAGTGGATCACCGAGATTCGCCGTCGCGCCGACCAGATTGATCGCCACGAGGTCGCTCTGATCCCCGCCGAGAAGGCGTTCCAGGAGGCCTTCGAGGCCCTCTGCTGAGCCCGGTCAGCGCGACGCCCCCACGATCCCCGACACCAGCTCCACCGCCCGCTGCATGCGCTCGCGGGTCTCGGCCAGCAGGGCGTCGCCGGAGGTGGCGGGGGCCCAGCGGGCCAGTTGGGGCGCGGTCTGGGGCTCGATGGTGTCGCTGGTCGCGATCAGCACGCGGTTCAGGTGGCGCAGGCGCTTCAAGTAGACGAAGTGGCCGTGCAACTCGCGGAAGGCCTGGGCGTGGGCCCCGTCGTGCCCGGCCAGACGCTCGAACAGGTCGAGGCGCACGGGCCAGTCGAGGCGGTGCAGCACCTTGGTGTAGAGGAGCGCGAGCTCGATCTCGCGCAGGCCCCCGGGGTGCTCCTTCACGTTGACCTGGCCCCCCTCGCCGTCGCCGCCCGCCGCGTAGTGCGCGCGCCGATCGGTCAGCTCGGCCTGCAAGGCGGCCAGCAGGTAGTCGCGGCGCTCGTGGAACACGATGTCGCGGATCAGGTGCCGCCGGATGCGGTCCTCGGAGCGCAAGCTGCCTTCGACCATGCGCAGCTCGAGGATCTCGGTCATGTCCAGGTAGATGTCGGGCGCGTCGGAGCGCAGGTGCTCCTCGATCTGCCAGAGGGGCGTCACGAAGGCGCCGAAGTGGTCGGCCATGCGGTAGTGGGGGAAGAGGCCCAGGCGCGTCAGCAGGTTGTTCATGCGCGCCACGATGCGCGACAGGAAGGCCAGGCCCTCGTCGTTCAGGTGGTCGGCCACGACGATCATGTCGAGGTCGTCGTCGAAGGCCTCCTCGCGGCCCCGCCCGCCCGTGGTGAAGATGGCGGTGCGATCGCGGGTCTCGACGCGGCCCCCGGCCTCCTCCTCGGCCTCGCGGCGTGCCAGGCGGTACAGCGAGCGGAAGAACAGGTCGCTGAAGTCGGTGTAGGCGCGGTTGACCTCGTCGAGGGGCCGGTTCGCGAGCAGCAGCAGCCCGCAGCGCAGCACCTGCACCCGGTAGTACAGCACCAGGTGCTCCTTGCGCTTGGCGATGTCGTCGACGAGCGGCACCAGGCCGATGAGCCCGTGCCCGATGCTCTCGAGGAAGTCGGGGTCGCCCAGGCGGTCGAGGTACTCGGGGTGCGCGCCGGCCACCGCCCTGAGGTTGCGGCTGAAGGCCCGGCTGGTGCCCTGGTACGACTCGGCCACCCCGCGCATGCTGGCCAGGCAGCGCGCCGTGCGCTCGCTGACCACCTTGCGGTCCTGCACCAGGCGCGTGAACGCCGCCATCTCGTCGGCCTGCAGCAGCGACAGGAACTCGTGGAAGAGCTTGGGCTCCTGGCGGAACAGGTTCGCCAGGCGCTCCTGGACGTCGGACGTGGCGCCCGCCCCGAGCCAGGCCAGGTTCAGCACGTGGCGCATGGTCGTGGCCTGCGGGGTACCCACCTCGTGCAGCAGGCGGTTCAGGTGCAGCCAGGCGAAGATGTTCAGGCGGCCCCACTGCACGTAGCCCTTCACCAGCGACGCCCACTCGGGCATGGCCTCGCGCGAGTAGTCGTCGGAGGCGCCGCGCAGGAAGGCGTGCCCCGGCTCGCCGAGGCGCTCGATCACGTCGTACCAGTAGCGGTTGCCGGGGCAGCGCGCGAGCTCTTGCAGCAACGCCTGGGCGCGGTTCGGCGGGCTGTCGGGCACGGCCCCGTCGATCACGCGGTGGATGCGCGAGATGCGGCGCAGGTGGCCGCGGATCTCCTGGACGACCGGGCGCGCGCTCTCGTGCGCGTCGCCCACCTGGCGGTAGTACTCGACCAGCAGCTGGTCACGCGGGGTGAGGGCGCCGAGGGTGCGGTAGCCCATGGCGACGGCCACCTGGTCGAGCGGCCCGCCCGCGTCGACGGGGATCTCCTCGTCGTGCGCGTGCAGGATCTGGAAGAGCGTGTGGACGGTCTCGACGAACGCCAGGCTGCGCTTCAGGGTGGTGAGCGGGCCGCCCAGGTGGGGCAGGGCGACGGCGGCCTGGTCGAGGATGCGCCCGGGGTCGCGGCTCTCGATGCCGTGGATGGTGCGCAGGGCGTGCGCCAACGCCTTGATGATGCGCAGCCCGTCGTTCTTGGGGTGGATGCGGTCCTCGGCCAGTTGGTCGAAGAGCAGGCTGCGCACCTCGCCCACCATACCGCGCAGGAAGGCTTCGTGGTACAGCGGGTCCGCGCGCCCACCGAAGAAGTAGCGTCGCACCACGCGCTCGTGGAAGGCGCCGGCCAGCTCGCGGTCGCCCAGCAGGAACGTGGAGTTCACGATCTCGGACTGCACCACGTGCTGGTCGAGGCACGTGTCGGTGAGTCGTTCGTAGGCCTCGAGGGGGTAGGAGTAGGCGCCGGCGTCCATCTGCTCGGCCAGGTAGAAGTGCAGGGGCGTCGCGCTCTTCCACATCTCGGCGGCCACGCGCGCCACCTCGCCGGCGTAGGCGGTGCGGGCCGGCGAGCCGTCGTCGACCAGGGCAACGTCGATGTCGTCCTGGTCCTTCAGCGTGCCCACGCCGATGAGCGCCCAGCGCACGTCGCGCGTGGTAGGGGCCAGGTGGCGGGCCAGGAAGGCCACGTAGGCGGTCGACAGGCGCACGAAGCGGCGCCGCAGGGCGGTCAGGAACTCCGAGTACGCGCCGAAGCGCTCGACGCCCGAGGCCAGCGCCAGGCCGAGCGCGTCGATCTGCGCCACGTCGAGCAGGAGGAACTGCACGGCGTAGTAGGCGCGTCCGAAGCGCACGGCCTCGTCGGTCGCGGTCGCGATCTGGGTGAGGACGCCGAAGCCCGTCGCCGGGTCCGCGGCCGGGCGCCACAGCTCCATGCGCTCGCGCATGCGGCGCTGCTCGAGGCGTTCGATGAGGGCGGGGAGGTGTCGATCGAGGACCAGCAGGTACTTGCCGAAGTGACGTCCCAGCTCGGCGGTGCGCTCGCGCAACCGGCGATAGGGGACGTCGACGCCCATCGCGGAGACCCGGCCTACGCCATCGGGGCGCGAACCAGTTCCAGGCCTCGACGGAACGCCTTCATGTTCAACTCTTCGGTGCCGCGCGGGACGCGGCTGAGGATGGCGGCCTCGACGTTCTCGGGGTTGAGGATGCCGCCGACGCCGATGAGGCTCCCGAGGGCCACGATGTTGGCCACCAGCGTCTTCTTCAGCTCGACCTCGGCCGTCTCGGTGATGGGCAGCGAGAGCACCTTGAAGTCGCCCCTGGGCGGCTCGGTCACGAAGCGCGAGTCGACCACCAGGATGCCCCCGGGCTTCAGGTCGTGCACGTACTGGTTGCACGCTTCCTGCGTCAGGCTCATGAGCACGTCGAGGTGCTCGGCCTTCGGGTAGTCGATGTCCTCGTCCGAGATGATCACGTCGGCGCGGCTGGAGCCACCGCGGGCCTCGGGGCCGTAGCTCTGGGTCTGGGTGGCGTTCAGGTCCTCGAACACGGCGGCGGCCTCGGCCAGGATCTTGCTGATCAGGATGATCCCCTGGCCCCCGGAGCCGCTGACGCGGATTTCCTTGCGAAGGCTCATGTCAGGCTCCTTCGGGTTACGGCTTGGCGGGGTCGGCGAGACGCGCCACCAGGCCCGCGTACTGATCGGTGTACTCGCCACGCGTCGTGTCGACGTGCAGCACGCCGGTGACGATCTTGCCCTTCAACTCGTCGGGTGTCATCTTCCTGGCCTGCTCCACGCGCACCGCCTGGTCCTTGTACTGCTTGATGTTCTCGGCGGGGTTGCGCAGCTTGTTGCGCCGCCCGTAGGCGGTCGGGCAGTTCACCATGACCTCGATGACCGAGAATCCCTTGTGGGTCAGGCCCTGCGAGATCAGCTTCTCGATCTGGACGGGGTGCGCCACCGTGGAGCGCGCCACGAAGGTGGCCCCGGCGCCGATGGCCAGCTTGCAGATGTCGAAGGGGGGCTCGATGTTGCCGTACGACATGGTCGTCGAGCGCGAGCCCTCGGGCGTGGTCGGAGAGTTCTGGCCGCCGGTCATGCCGTAGATGTAGTTGTTGTACACGATGAGCGTGAGGTCGATGTTGCGGCGGCAGGCGTGGATGAAGTGGTTGCCGCCGATGGCCACCGAGTCCCCGTCGCCCGCGACCGCGATGACCTTCAATCCGGGCTTGTAGGCCTTGACGCCGGTGGCGAAGGCCAGCGAGCGCCCGTGGGTCGTGTGCAGCGTGTTGAAGTCGAGGTAGCCGGGGGTGCGGCTCGAGCAGCCGATGCCCGACACGTTCACGATCTCGTTGCGATCCCAGCCCAGCTTGTCGATGGCGCGCAGCATGGACTTCACGATGATGCCGTTGCCGCACCCGGGGCACCAGATGTGGGGCATCTTCTCGGCGCGCATCATGTCGAGGTAGTCGAACATCACAGCACCTCCCGGAGCATGCCGGCGATCTGGTCGGGGTTCAGCAGCTCGGCGTTCAGCTTGCCGGCCTGCCGCACGGTGACGTCGCGGCCCACCGCGCGCTCGATCTCCTGCGAGATCTGCCCCGCGTTCATCTCGACGACCAGCACGTGCCGGACGCCCTCGAGCGCCTTGCGGACCTGCTCGATCGGGAAGGGCCAGATCGTCGCGAGGCGCACCAGCTTGACCTTCTTGCCCTCGGCCTCGAGCAGCACGCGCGCGCGCTTGGCGGCGCGGGCCGACGAGCCGTAGGACACCAGCGCCACCTCGGCGTCGGCGGGGCCCACGAGCTCGGGCGGAGGCATCTTGTCGACGTTCGCGTCGATCTTGCCGATCAGGCGGCGGTGCAACGTCTCGACGATGTCGACCTTGTTGCTCGGGAAGCCGGTCTGGTCGTGCGACAGGCCGGTGACGTGGTAGCGGTAGCCCGTGCCGAAGTCGGCCATGGGCGGTACGCCGTCGGGGGTGTTCTCGTACGCCAGGTACGACTCGGGCGGGACGGTCGGGCGCTTGCGGCCGGGCACCGGTCCGGGCGCGACCTCGGGCAGCACGACGCGCTCGCTGCCGTGTCCCAGCACCTCGTCGAGCAGCAGGATGACGGGGTTGCGGTACTGCTCGGCCAGCTCGAACGCCTTGCGCGTCAGCCAGTAGGTCTCGGTGGCGGTCGACGGGGCCAGGGCGATGGTGCCGTGGTCGCCGTGCGTACCCCACTTGGCCTGCATCACGTCGGCCTGCGCCGAGCCGGTGGGCAGGCCCGTGCTGGGGCCTCCGCGCATGACGTTGACGATGACGCAGGGCACCTCGGCCATGCACGCGAACCCGATGTTCTCCTGCTTCAGGCTGAACCCGGGACCGCTGGTGGCGGTCATCGCGCGGGCGCCGGCCAGGGCCGCGCCGATCGTACACGCCATGGCGCCGATCTCGTCTTCCATCTGCACGTACTTCCCGCCGCACTTCGGGAACTCTTCGGTGAGCTCCTCGAGGATCTCGGTGGACGGCGTGATGGGGTAGCCGGAGAAGAAGTCGCAGCCGGCCGACAGGGCGCCGACGACCACCGCCTCGTTCCCGGACATGAGGCGCACGTTGCCAGGCTTAGCCTTGCTCATCGCCGCCCTCCTTGGTCACTTCGATGGTGATGACGAAGTCGGGGCACATCATCTCGCACTGCAGGCACGCGGTGCACTTCTCAGGGGCGACGATCTCGGGATAGCCGCCCTTGTCGACGTACACGTCCTCGGGACAGAACGCGATGCAGATTCCGCATTGCTTGCACCACGCCCGATTGTGGTGAATGTGGATGGAGCGCTTCTTGGTCGGAGGCAACGTCCGCCCTCCCCGCCTGTTTTCGGGGGCACTCTAGCACCCCGCCGATCGCGGTCAAGCCCTATAGCGAACAGTCGAGGATTGGCGCGCAAGTGGCAGGCACACGAGGCCAATCGCGACGCGCCAGACGAGGAACCCGGTCAGGGAGGCCGTCGTGCAGGCATCGACCACCGCCTCGGCGTGCCCGGCGCCGGCGGCGACGAAGGGGGCGAAGAAGAGCCTCGCGGCGACCTGGGACGAGCCGAACCCCGCCACCGAGATGGGCAGCGTGCCGACGAACACCAGCATGGGGTACAGGATCATGAGCGAGGGAGCAGGCACGTCGATGCCGAACAGGCGGAAGAACACGTACTGGTAGACCCAGTAGATCACGAGGAGCCCGAGGCGCACCACCGACAGCACGGCGTAGTCGCGGAACCCGGCCTTGCGCAAGCTGGCGAACAGGCTGCGCTGCGTGACGGGGTGAAGGAAGCGCAGGCGCGGCTCGAGCTTCCAGAACAGCGCGTTGGCGACGAAGCCGCCCACGATCACCGGTACGAGCCAGGCCACGACGGGTTGCAGCGCCGGATCGGCCTGGCCGCCGAAGAGCAGCCAGCCGGTGCCCATGAACAGCGCCATGAGGAACAGGTCGACGCCGTTCAGGAGCAGCAGGGAGCCGAGCGTCTCGAGGAACGGTACGCGGCGCCGGTCGCGCAGGAAGTAGGCGATCGCCAGCACGCCGGCGTTGTAGTTCACCACGTTCAGGAGGAACGACGCGCCCTTGATGGGGACGAGCTCGCGGTAGCGGACAGGGGCATGGAATCGCCGGATCAGGACGGTGAGCGAGAGGGAGTCGTAGAGCCAGCTGGCCACGACCTCGGCCAGGGTGAGCCCGAGCACCAGGAGCGGCGACACCGAGAGCAGGGTCGTGGCGAAGGTCTCGAGGTCGGTGGTGGCGACCAGGTAGCCGACCAGGGCGATCGTGGCCCCCCACAGCACGCCGGTGCGCAGCCGTTCGCGCGAGCGCGACGCGACGGGCGCGTCGGAATCGGGTGGCAGGGGAGCCGGCATTCGCGTACCTTCGCGTCGCGCAGGGTGGAGGCCTTTGTACACGTGAAGCCCGAGGTTCGCAAGACAGCGGTGGCCGGGGTGCGGGCGGTGCTCACCGACGGGGCGTGGGTCCGAACGTGGCTGGCCGCCCACGCCGGCCGCCTGGCTCCCCACGAGCGCGCGCAGGTACACGACCTGCTGATGGGCACGCTCCGTTGGCTGGGGCGGCTCGACCGGCTGCTCGAGACGCACGCGCGGCGGCGCCCGGATCCCTGGGTGCGCGACCTGGTGCGCGTGGCGCTCTACCAGCTGGACCAGGGCTCGCGCGAGCCGCCCTACGCGGTGGTGGCCGAGACCGTCGAGCTGGCCCGGCGCGTGAAGGGTGACCACGTGGGCGGCTGGGTCAATGGCGTGCTGCGGGCCTTCCTGCGCCAGGAGGACCGCTCGGCGGCGTTCACCGGTCCCGCGGCCGAGGCCGACGCGCGCGCCTTCCCCCCGTGGCTGTTCGAGCGCTTCGTGGCGGCGTGGGGTCCCGAGGAGGCCCGGCGCGTGGCCGACGGCCTGAACCGTCCGTCCGGCCTCGACCTGCGCGTGAATCGTGCCCGCCTCGAGCCCGAGGCCCTGGTGGCACGCCTGGCGGGGCAGGGGCTCGAGGCCGCGCCGATCCCCGGTCTGCCCGACGCGTTGACCCTCACGGGCGGTCGCGGCCTGTTCGCCGACGAGGGCTGGGACGCGGCCGAGTGGATCGTCCAGGATCGCACCTCGCAGGCGGTGGCCGGCGTCATCGGCGCGTCGCTGTCGGGCCGCGTGCTCGACGCCTGCTCGGGCAACGGCGTCAAGCTGCTCGGCTGGGTCGATCGCCCGGGCGTCACCGAGGTGGTCGCCGTCGACCTGCAGCCCGACAAGCTGGCCCGCGGGCGCACCCTGCTCGAGCGCTGGCGGAGCGGCCAGGGCGGGGCGGCCCCCGTCACGCTCGTCGCGGCCGACGCCAGCGCCACGGGCTTCCCCGACGCCAGCTTCGACGCCGTGGTGGTCGACGCCCCGTGCTCGGGCACCGGCACCCTGCGGCGCCGCCCCGAGATCAAGGCCCGCCTGACGCCGCAGGCCGTCACCGAGCTGGCCGACCTGCAGGGTCGCCTGTTGACCGAGGCCGCCCGCGTGGTGAAGCCCGGCGGCGTGCTGGCCTACGCGGTGTGCAGCCTCCTGCCCGACGAGGGCCCGGCGGTCGTGACGCGCTTCCTCGAAGCGCACGCCGAGCTCTCGGCCTTCCCCGACGTTTTCCATGACGCGCCCCACGCCGTCACGGCCGATGGCGTGACGCGCCTCTTCGACCCCGACCAGCCCGGCGACGGGTTCCAGGTGGCGGTGATGCGAAGGGTTGATTGACAAGCGTTACCTTGGAAGGTAGCATTTGCGATGGGTAAGCTGAGGCGAGGCGGCTACGTGTTCGTGTGGTGGAAATCGGACCATCGGCCGCGGCACGTGCACGTATACCGTGACGGTGCGTTGGTCGCCAAGTGGGACCTCGATCACGGAAAGCTGATGGTCGGCCACACCACGAAGAAGCTGCTGTCGTTGATCGACGACCTTGTACGGGAGGGCGTGCTATGAGGGTCGAATCGGTGTTCACCAACGCCCACAAGCGCTGCTTCGAGGTGGCCCTGGCCGATCGCGCCTACGACTTCCCTTTCGTGAAGTGCGATCCGCCGCCGTCGGGACGCGACCCGGTAGCGACGGTGGCGGTCGACCCCGAGATCGGCAACGAAGGCTACACGTACGTGCTGCGTTCGGGCGCCGAGGGGACCGTCCACGTCGATCAGGTGCTCGAGTACAACCGCGACCCGGCCTACCTGCGCGACGCCCTGGTGTACGACCTGACGCTGCAGGCCCAGGCGCGCGTCGATACCTGTGGCCTCAGCAAGCGCGAGATCATCCGGCGCCTGGGCACGTCGGCGACGCAGCTCTATCGCCTGCTCGACCAGACCAACCAGGCCAAGACCGTGGATCAGATGCTGCGCCTGTTGGCCGTGCTCGACTGCGACGTGAAGGTCGAGGTGGTGGCGCGGGGGGCGTGAGGTGAACTGTCGTCTCTTGGGCGGTGTGGTGTTGGCCCTTTCGGCCTGCTTCCAAGCCCTGGCCGGCTGCTCCGGCGGTTCGTGCTCGTCGAATGCCGAGTGCGGTGTGGAGTTGACCATCGACTTCGGGTCTGCTCCCACTGCCCCATGCTCGAGAGAGAACGAGCTTTTACCTCCGGGGCTCAACGTCGAGTTCTCCGATGAGACCGATCCGGATAATCCGTTGCGTTTGTCCGATTCAGACGCAAGAGATTACTCTTCGAGCGGAGATTCGGAGGGCCCGTATTGTTTTGCGATGGAACAACCTGGAAGATACCAGATTAGAATTGAACACCCATGCTATGGGACATGGATTGAAGATTCGATAGAAGTCAGAGATTACGGTTGTCACGTTGCTACACAGTACATTAGGGCCGAACTGGTCGCGCGACCTTGCGTGTGCCGCACCGAGTAGCCCGCGAAGGCGGCTTTCGCACACACCAGCCCCGAGTTCCCTCGACGGCCGCTCTTTCCTTCCGAATCCTGTTGTCCGGCTTTGCATTGGACACCCGCCCGCTGCCATGCTTCAATCGCCGCCAATCGCGGTCGTGCCTGGAGAATCCGCATGTGCTCGCCCCGTCTCGGCTCGTTCCTCCTGCTGACCCTGGTCGCGGCGTCGCTCTCGGCCAAGGAGCTCGAGCACCACGCCTTCCGCTTCGACGACTACCTGGCCCTCTCGTGGATCGCCGACGCCGTGCCGTCTCCCGCCGGGGACGCGGTCGCCGTGGTGGTCAAAGCCTACGACGCGTCGGCCAGGGGCTGGCGCACGCACCTCGAGCTGGTCACGCCCACGGGCACACGCCGCCTGACGTCGTCCCCGGAAGGGGAGTCCGAGCCCTTCTGGTCGCCCGATGGCAAGCGCCTGGGATTCGTCTCGGGTCGCGGTGGGGCCGACGCGCTGTGGGAGCTGCGGCAGGACGGCGGCGAGGCCACGAAGCTGCTCGACCTGCCCTTGGGAGGCTCGGCGCCCGCGTGGTTGCCGGACGGCTCCGGCTTGATCGTGGCCGTCGAGGTCTTCGAGCTGTGCGGCGCCGACCTCGGCTGCACCAGGAAGATGCTCGACGAGAAGGCCGCGTCGGGTGTGTCGGCCCGCGTGTACGACGACCTGGGCTTCCGCCCGTGGAGCCGTTGGCGCGACGGCCGCGTGCAGCACCTGCTGCGCTACGACGTGGCGTCGAAGGCGTGGATCGACCTCACCCCGGGCCCGGCCGATGTCCCCATTCAGCCCTTCGGGGGCCGCGACGAGTACGACGTGTGCCCCGACGGTCGCACGCTCGTCTACTCGGTCAAGCCCGTCGAGGGCGCGGCGTGGCACACCGACACGCGCCTGGTGGTCCTCGACCTGAAGTCCGGCGCGCGCCGCGACCTGCCCGGAGCCCCGGGCTACGACGTGCAGCCGCGCTGCTCGCCCGACTCGAAGCGCGTGGCCTGGCTCTGGATGGACCGCGATCGGTACGAGAGCGACCTGCACCGCCTGGTGGTGGCCGACCTCGCGAAGGGTGAGCCCGCCGAGGTCACGGCCGGCCTCGACGACTGGGCGCTCGATCCGGTGTGGGACCCCCGCGGCGACGCGCTGCTGTTCGCGACGCAGCAGGCGGGGCGCCAGAACCTGATGCGCGTGGCCGCCCGCGCGGCCTCGAAGCCCGAGCCCCTGGCCGAGGGGGGGGTGCTGGCGCCCAAGGGCGTGCTGCGCTGGAACGGCGAGCTCCGCCTCGTGGCCCTGTCCGAGAGCATGAGCCACGCGCCGCGCGTGGTGCTGGTCGACCCGAAGCGAGCCGGCGAGCCGGCCGTGGTCTTCGACCCCAACGCCGCGGTCTACGGGCGCCTCGACGTCGCCGGCGTCGACGAGGTGAACGTGCCCGTGCCGACCGCGCGCGACCCCGAGCGCACGGTGCACGCGTTCGTGCTGTGGCCCCACGGCCTGACCCACGCGACGAAGCAGCCCTTCCTGCTGCTCTTGCACGGCGGGCCGCAGGGCGCCTGGCTCGACCAGTTCCACCCGCGCTGGAACGCGCAACTGTTCGCCTCGATGGGCTGGCCCGTGGTGCTCCTGAACCCCGCGGGTTCGACCGGCTGGGGCCAGGCCTACGTCGAGGACGTGTCGAAGGACTGGGGCGGCCAGCCGTTGGCCGACGTGAACGCGGTGCTCGACGCCCTGGCGCTGCGCCCCGACCTCGACGCGACGCGGGTCTGCGCGGCCGGCGGCTCGTACGGCGGCTACCTCGCCAACTGGCTCGAGGGCCACTCCGACCGCTTCAAGTGCCTGGTGTCGCACGCGGGCGTCTCCAACCTCGGCTCGATGTACGGCTCGACCGACGAGCTGTTCTTCGCCGAGTGGGAGTTCGGCGGCACCCCCTGGGACAGCCCCGATCTGTACGCGACGTGGAACCCGGTGGCGGCCGCCGGCGCGTTCCAGACGCCCATGCTGGTCGTGCACGGCCAGAACGACATGCGCGTGCCCCTCGAGCAGGGCCTGCAGATGTTCACGCTCTTGAAGCGGCGCGGCGTCGAGGCCCGGCTGGTGGTCTTCCCCGACGAGACGCACTTCGTCGGGAAGCCCGCCAACGCCCGGTTCTGGTATGATGAGCTCGAGCGTTGGTTCCGCCGGCACCTGGAAGGAGCAACCCAGTGAGTGATCCCGATCCCGGTACGCTCGGCCCGAGCACGCTCGGTCAGCGCTCGCCGACCGAGTTGAACCGCGACGGCGCGATCCGCGGGGCCGAGACGGCCATCGGCCCGGGCGTCCACGGCGACGACTCGGCCGCCGGCGAGCTCGACCGCAAGATCGCCGAGTCGCTCGAGTCGTCGGTGCCGCGCGAGGCCACCAAGGATCCCCTGCTCGGACAGACCTTCCTCGGCAAGTACAAGATCGAGAAGAAGCTCGGCGAGGGCGGCATGGGGGCCGTGTACAAGGCCTTCCAGCAGGACGTGCGCCGCGACGTCGCCATCAAGGTGCTGACCGAGTCGTCGGCCGAGAGCGAGCTGATGATGAAGCGCTTCCACGTGGAAGCCATGGCCGTCAGCAAGCTGAACCACCCGCACACCATCCGCATCTTCGACTTCGGGCGCACCGACGACGGCACGCTGTTCATCGTGATGGAGTACCTCGACGGCGTGCCGCTGAACAAGCTGCTCCGGCAGAAGCGCGAGTTCTCGGTGTTCCTGGCGCTGAAGGTCGCCAAAGAGATCGCCGAGTCCCTGCGCGAGGCCCACGAGAAGCACATCGTCCACCGCGACCTGAAGCCCGAGAACGTCTTCCTGGTCAAGGTCGACGACGATGATCAGTACGCCAAGGTGCTCGACTTCGGCGTGGCCAAGATGAAGGAGGCCGGCGAGGTCGAGGGGACGCTCACCCAGGCGGGCATGATCTTCGGCACGCCGCGCTACATGTCACCCGAGCAGGCCACGGCGGGCGCGGTCGACCACCGCACCGACATCTACGCCCTGGGCTGCATGCTGTACGAGATGCTGACGGGGCGTCCGCCGTTCGAGGCCGAGACCCCCATCGCGCTCCTGTTCAAGCACGTGCACGAGCCGCCGCGTCCGTTCGAGGAAGCCCGCCCCGACCTGGTGATCCCGCCCGAGGTCGAGGCGCTGGTGCGGCGCATGCTCGAGAAGCGCATCGAGGATCGCCCGCTGACGCTGCGCGTGGTCCTCGACGGGCTGAACGATCTCGGCTCGCGCCTGCCCGACGCCTTCGCCGAGGTCGTCTGCCGCGACGGCGCCGAGGCCGAGGCGCTCATCCAGCACTACAAGTCCATGCCCTCGGCGCCGGCCACCGTGCTCGACGAGGGCCTGCAGCGCACCGAGCGGCGCACGCCGTCCGAGCTGCTCGACGTCGGTGTGCCCACCCACGGCCGCGCCTGGCTGTGGATCGCGATCCTGGGCGTGGCCCTGCTCGGCGCCGGTGGCTTCGTGGCGTGGCGCAGCCTGACCGCGCCCGTCCCGCCGGCGCCCCTGCCGCAAGAGCTGCTGCCGCTGTTCGCCGACGACTCGGCGGGTTCGCTGGCCCGCCCGCTGCCCGAGAACCGCCCGCTGCGCCTGCAGGTCAACTCGGTGCCCGGCGAGGCCCGCGTCAAGCTGGGCGAGAAGGTCGTGGGGGTCACGCCGCTCACGTGGCGCACCCTGCAACGTCCCGGCGAGCAGTTGGCGCTGTCCGTCGAGCGCGACGGCTACAAGCCCTACCCTGCGACGATCAAGCTCGACGAGGACAAGGTGCTCGACCTGGAGCTCGAGGTCCTCCCGCCCCAGCCCGGCGTCTCGATCGTGCGCCCGCCGAACGGCACCGGGCCGACGCCGGTCGTCGAGCCGCCGAAGCCCGTCGAGTACGTGCCGATCAAGGTCAAGGAGACCAAGAAGAACCCGTACGCGACCACGCCTACGCCCGACGGCGCCGTCAAGTCCAACCCGTACCAGTAGATCCGGTCACGATCCAGGCGCGTCAATCGCCATCGAGCAGCGTGTCGGCCAACGCCTCGGCCATCTCGCGCGCCGAGGCGAAGCGCGCGTCGGGGGAGGGGGAGAGCGCGCGGGCCAGGAAGGCCTCGAGCGCGGGCGGCAGGTCGGTGCGGTGCCAGCGCAGCGGCGTGAGGGGTACATCGCGCAGCACGCGCGAGGGGTCGGTCAGGACGGCCGGCAGCGTGCGCGGCGGGCGCTCGGCGATCAGGTGGTAGATCAGGGCCGCGGCGGCGAACAGGTCCGACGCCGGCGTCGCGATCCGCGGATCGGCGGCCAACTCGGGGGCCATCCACGGCAGCATCGACAGGAAGGGACGCCAGACCTCGCGTCCCAGCAAGCCGCTCGACAGCAGGGTGGTCGTCACCCCGGCCTCGGTCACGTGGACCTCGAGGTCGACGTCGACGTCTTTGCCGGCCACCAGCACGCAGTCGGGTCGTAGCTCGCCGTGGACCGCGCCGTCGCGGTGGAGCGCGTCGAGGGCCTGCAGGACCTGCAGCCCGATCTCGACCGTCGCGCCCAGCGGCAGGGCCTGCTCCTGGACGTTCGCGAAGCGGGGCAGGGTGCGGCCCGCGACCAGATCGGACGCCACGAAGACCAGGCCGGGGGCGCACCCTACCGCCCGCGCGCACGTCAGGCGCCGTCGCTCGCGGCCGAGCCAGGGCTCGAAGGCCTGCACGAAGCGGCGCCCGAGCTCCACGTTGGCCGCGGGCGCGTCGATCAGCCGGACGATCATCTCGGCGCCGTCGCCGCGCCGGGTCGCACGCCGGACCTCTCCGGGCCCCCCGCGCTCGACGTGTGCGCCCAGCGCGAAGTCGTCGAGCGACGCGCCCACGCTGCCGGCGGTGGTCCGGGCGACGGTCGACACGCCGGACAGGCCGGCGAACGAGAACTCCCGGCCCGGGGCTGCGACCGGCGCGGGCGCGTCCCCGGAGCGGGCATCGGCGCGTACGCGTGGCTGCAGCACCTTCAACGCGGCCTCCAGATCGTCGAGACCGGCGGGCGCGGCGTCCGCCTTGAGCGCGGCCTCGAGCTCGTGGAGCAGAGCGCCCGCGGAGGACGAGCACGAGGGGCACACGGGCAGCAGCGGGCGCCCCGAAGGCGGCTCGGCACCCGGAGGGAACGCGACGCCGCAGCGCGCACAGGTGACCACGTCGGAGGCGGCGGTCACCGGGGCCTGGCCGACGCTCGTGCCCAGCGACATCGTGTGCGACTCGTGCTGCTCGGCGCGCTGCGACTCGTCGTCGTCACGCTCGAGCATGTCGTGGCGGCAGGCGGAGCAGAGAAACGCCCCTCCGAGCCAGCGGTGCTCCGGCTCCTCGCCATCGGGGATCGCGGCGCCGCACTCGGAGCATGTGGCTCCGGCCTCGAGGGACACGGCCAGGGCCGTGGCGCCCGCGAAGACCGCGTCACCGTCGGCCAGCAGGATCTCGTCGCCGTCGTTGTCCGGAGCCAGGCCCGTGTCACCGTCGGGCTTCAGCGCGAAGCGCGTCGGCTTCAGGCGTCGACCGTTCAGGCGCGTGCCGTTGCGGCTGCCCACGTCGCGCAGGATGGCGCCGCCGGCGCGCACCTCGACCTCGAAGTGCTGGCCCGACAGGTACTCGTCGTCGCCCAGGAAGCCGGGCAGCTCGTCATCGCGGCCGAAGACGTAGATGCCTTCCTGCAGCAGCCGGAAGCGGCGGCCGGCGAGGGGCCCCTGGGTGACGACGAGCGCGAGCTTCACGGCGGCCGGCCTTCCCCGAATGGCGCCATTGCAGCCCGCGGGCGTTCAAAAGTCAAGCCGCCGGCAGCGGTTGGGATCGATGCCGGTACGCTTGACTTGGCCGATCGGCTCCGGGAAGATGACGCCGAACCGCTGGAGGGGAAGACCCATGCGCGTGCTCCGGTCGATGGCTTGGATGGGAACCGTGCTGCTACTGGCGCTCGCCTGCTCCTCGAGCGGTGATTCCACGGACGCCGGACCCGACGTGACGCCGGCCGACGTCGCCGAACCGTCCGATCAGGTTGCGCCCCCCGACGTCGCCGACGTCCCCGACGTTCCCGAAGCGGCCGACACCGAGGCCGAGGTCACGAACCCCGACCTGCTGCCCGAGCTCACCACCCCGGTGGCGCTGCGGATGGGTGCGGCCATGCGCGACATGCCGCGCCCCATCGGCATCCCCATCAGCGGCTTCGGCCCCTCGAAGGAGTGTGGCAAGGGGCCCTACGCCGAGAACTACCCGGCGAACGACCGCATGTACACGCAGCACCAGTGGAAGGCGGTCGTCGTCGAGGGAGGCACCGGGCGCATGGTGTTCGTGCGCGGCGACCTGGTCGGCATCGACGCGTACACTCGGCAGGACGTGGTCCTGCGCCTGAAGGCCCGCACGGGGCAAGACTTCTCGAACACGCTGATCTTCGGAGCCACGCACACGCACAGCGGCCCGGCCCGCATGTCGAAGAACGGCATGTTCCAGTTCGTGCAGGACAAGTTCTTCCCCGAGCACTACGAACGCATGATCACGTCCATCGTCGACACGATCGTCGACGCGTTCAAGGACATGGAGCCCGTCTCCATGGGCTTCGGCGTGGTCGACGGCACGGGCCTGCACAACGATCGTCGGTGCGAAGACGGCCAGTTCGACGATCCTTCCATGCCGGTGCTGCGGTTCAAGCGCCTCTCCGACGGCTCCGTGAAGGGCGTGGTCGGCATCTTTGCGATTCACGGCACCGTGATCGGCGCCGACAACTGCATGCTCAGCCAGGATGTCATGGGCGGCCTCGAGCGCAAGATCGAAGAGCAGTTCGACACGCTCGTTCCCGTGCTGTTCATGAACGCCTGGGGCGGCGACATGGCCCCGGGCGACGTACCGGTCGACGAGGCGGGTTCTCCGGTGCGCCACGACTACTCGCGCATCGAGGCCCTGGGCAACGAGGCGGCCAAGCGCATCCTGGACCTCTTCGACGGGGACCAGTTGGCCGAGCAGCAGGGCGTGGTCGAGATCGGCGGCCTGACGACCTGGGTCCCCCTCGGCCGCGAGGCGCTCGGCTACGCCGACGACGAGTTCAAGTACCCGAACGGCGGGCTCTACTGTGGCGGCACCATCGAGGCCCCGTGCTGGGACGACCCCGGTGGCCAGACGCCCATCGCGACGCTCGACAAGGCCTGCGTGCCGCTGCCGCTCAGCATGGCGGCGCCCGATCGCACGCTGCTGACGGCCGCGCACATCGGTGACCTCTACTTCGTCACCTTCCCCGGCGAGCCGGTCACGGCGATCGCCCAGAACATCGTCGCGGGCATCCACGCGACGCACCCCGAGTTGAAGATCGTCTTCATCGGCTATGCCCAGGACTACGTCGGCTACAGCGTCCCCGAGACCACCTGGTGGCTCGGCGGCTACGAGCCGTCGGGCGCCATGTGGGGCCCGAAGCAGGGCGACTACCTGACGGCGAAGGCCATCGCCACCATGGAGTCCTTCCTGAACCCCGGGACGCCGCTGTCCTGGACCGAGCCCGGTCCACCCACGGTCACGCCGTCGGGCGCGGGCGTGTTCGTCCCTACGAGGTCGAAGGTCGTGGGCACGTGGTCCAAGCCGCCCGCGACCACCTACGGGCCCAAGCAGATGATCGAGGTCACCTTCGAAGGCGGCGACAACTGGTACGGCATGCCCCGGCTCGAGCTGCAGAAGCAGGTCGGCGACGCGTTCGTGACGGTGCTGCACAAGAACAAGACGCCCGTGGCCACCGGCAGCTACGAGTTCGACAACGAGGTCATCCTCGAGCCCGCGTTCGCCGACGTCCCGGCCGCGACCCTGCGCACGTTCCATTGGACGGTGCGGTTCGCGACGACGCGTCCGGCCGCGAGCACGACCGAGCCGCTCGTTGGCACGTTCCGCTTCCACGTGACTGGAATGGCCCGCACCGCCGACGGCGAGGGCCCCTACCAGACCGACTCCACGCCGTTCGCGATCACCCCGTAGCGCTCCCCGGACCAGGGCGGACCGCCCCGGACCGCCCCGGACCGTCCAACTCCCGCGCACTCCAGCGACCAAACCCGCTCCCGGGGCCGTTTTGGCCCTTCCGCACGGTTGGCACGTCCCTTGCGCTCTCCCCTGGCGTCTACGGTTCGAGATGGAGGTGCCGATGGACGCGAGGGAGAGGGCAGGGTGCCCGGACGCCGACCTGGTCGCGTTGCTGCTCCGTGTGACGGGGGAGCCGCTCGGAGAGGCCGACGTGAAGCGCGTGCGCGAGGCGCTGGGGGGTCTCCGGGGGCTCTTGCGCCTGTCGCCCGCCGAGGCGGTCACGCGCGGGGGGCTCTCGGCCGGGGCGGTGCTCCGCATCCGGGACGCGCTCGAGTTGGCCCGGGCGGCCTGGGCCGAGCCCGACGGGAGGCCCCATCTCCGCGGTGCGCGCGACGTGTTCGAGCGCTTCGCGGCGCTGTCCGCCGAGCCGCTCGAGGAGCTGTGGGTGCTGATCGTCGATGGCGCCAACCGCCTGGTGGCGCGCGAACGGGTGGGGGGCGGCGACGCCAGCCGGGTGCCGGCCACCCCTGCCGACGTTCTGGCCCCCTGCGTCCGCCTGGGGGCGCGCCGCGTCATCCTCGTGCACAACCACCCGAGCGGCGTGGCCACCCCAAGCCGCGACGACGTGGCGTTCACCCGGAGCGTGGTGCGCGCGGGGCGCTTGCTGGGCATCGCCGTGCTCGACCACGTGGTCATCGGCGCCGGCGAGTGGCGCAGCCTGCGCGACGGGGCGCTCGTACCCTTCGCGGCGTGAGGTGTGCGCATGAAGGACGTGGTGTCGCTGCGGCTCGCGATACTGGGGGCGTGGTGGGTCGTCATCGGAGCTCCCGGCAGCGCCCTCGCCGAGCCGGATCCCGTTGCCTGGCCCGACGGTTGCGTCGACCGCGTCGAGGAGCACCTCGTCGTGCTGATCGGCCCCGGAGGTGAGGAGAGCGAAATCCTATTGTCAGGGCAAGAGATTCCTGTCGAGGGCGCGTGCTTCCGCGGGGGCGCGCCGGCCCCGATCGAGGCCGCTTGGCGGCGGTCGCGCGCCGAAAGCTTGGTCCAGGCGCTCTCGACCGGCTCGCCGCCCCCCGAATCGAACGGTAGAACAACGCATCTGCATTAGATTATCGTTGACTTCCCCGGCCCGTTGAAACTAGATTGCGCCGTCGTTTTTTCCCGAAACGGGGAGGAGGATCCGGATGAAGCTCGTGTTCCGCACCGCGTTCCTGGTGCTCGTCGTGGCCCTCGCTCTGGCCGCCTGCAAGAAGGAGCAGAAGCCCGAAGGCGCCGCTCCGGCCGAAGGCAAGGCGGCTGGTGTCGCCGAGGCGCCCAAGGCCGAGCCCGCCGCGGCTCCGGCCATCGCGTTGGCCAAGCCGGCCGACATCCCCGCCGATGTGCTGGCCTACGGTGGCATCTCCGGGTTCGACCCGCTGACCGCCATGGTGGGCGAGATCGTCGCCGCCTTCCCCGGCACGCCGAACCCCTCGGCCATGATGCTGCAGGGCATCCAGGCGTCCCTGAACGTCAAGAACCTCGACTGGCTCGACAAGGCCAAGCCCGTGTTCTTCGTCGCCTACAACGAGAAGAAGTACGCCGAGAACGCCCTGGTGGCCTTCCCGGTCACCTCGCCCGACGCCTTCGCGGCGGCCCTGCCCGACACCAAGACGGGCGACGCGGCCACGGGCTATACGTACGAGTTCATGGGCAAGAAGTTCTTCATGAAGGTCGTCGACGGCTACGCGCTCATGTCGAACGACCAGGCGCTCACCACGGCCGCCGAGCCCTTCCTGAAGGCGACCATCATCCCGTTGAAGCTCGCGAGCGCCGTCGAACTGTACGTCCCCGTCAAGGGGCTGCTCGGCCTCTACGGTCCCGAGATCGAAGAAGGCCTGAAGGGCCTCGACACGCTGGCCGCCGGCGGCCAGGGCGGTCCCGCCGTGCCGTTCCTCGACGCGCAGGTCACGGCGTCGCTCAAGGGCCTCGTCACCGGCATGGTCGGCTTCCTGAAGGACATCGAGCTCGTGAAGGTCGCCCTCGAGTACAAGGACGGCAACTTCGCCATCCCCGTCTCGGGCCTCGTGGTCGCCGGCTCCAAGGGCGCCGAGAAGCTCGCGGGCATGGCCTCGCGCACGTCGAAGCTCTACAAGGAGCTCCCCGATTCGTCGTACCTGACGTTCGCCTTCAACGTCGATCCGAAGCTGTTCCTCGAGTACAAGGACATCTCCCTGAAGATGTACAAGGAGATCTTCAAGCTGTCCGACGAGGACGTCGCGAAGATCAGCGCGTACCTCGACAAGGCCTACGACCTGTCGACCGGCGACGGCGCCTTCTCGGTGGCCTCGTTCGGCGGCTTCCCGTTCAGCTTGGTCATGGTCAGCGGTCTGAAGGACGCCAAGGCCTACGAGGCGCTCCTGGCCGAGCTGTGGGGCTTCATCGAGCCCAAGCTCATCGGCTTCGTGAAGGAAGAGATCGCGAAGAAGGCGGCGGAAGGCCAGCCCGCTCCGATCCAGATCCAGGGTGACACGCTCCAGGCGGTCCTCGACGCCGTCAAGCCGATGATCGAGCCCATGGGCGTCAAGATCGAGCTCGTGAACAAGGACCTGAAGGGCTACAAGCAGATCGGCGTGGCCATCTCCGTCGATTATGCCAACCCCATGTGGGCTGCCAACCCCGAGGTCGCCATGGCCAAGGCCTTCCTCGGCGACAAGATCGCGCTCCTGTGCGGCGGTCGCGCCGACAACGTCTATGGCTGCGTGTTCTCGCCGAAGGCCGACGAGCTGCTGGCCGCCTTCGCCGACGGCAAGCTGGGCGCGGGCAAGGTCGGCGGTCTCTCCGGCGACGCGACGGCGCTCGTCTCGCAGGCTTCGCTGTTCGTCACGGCCGACGTGGCCGGCGGCCTGAAGCAGTTCTCGGGCCTGCCCATGCTCGCCATGTTCAAGCCGCAGATCGACGCCTTGCAGGCGGCCGACCTGTACTTCTACCTGCGCGGTGCGGCCACCGGCTTCGAGGCTCGTCTGTCGCTGCCGATCAAGCTGATCGCCCAGGTCGCCGGCGTGTTCAACGGCCCCGCCGCCGCTCCGGCTCCGGCCCCGGCTCCGGCCGCGGACCCCACCGCCCCGGCTCCGGCCCCGGCCGGCGCCCCCGCGGCGTCCAACTAGGTCGATTCCCTCCCACCAGCCGTCTACCCCCCAGCGCTCTCCGCAGTGCCCGCGATTGACGCCGCGCGCGCGTCCCGGTACGTTCCGCGCACGTACAACGCCCTCTCGAGGCGCCCATGATCCTGCCCTTCGACGGAAAGACCCCGCGGCTCGGCGAGCGCGTGTTCGTGGCCGAGAACGCCACGCTCGTCGGTGACGTGACGTTGGCCGACGACGCGAGCGTCTGGTACCAGGCGGTGCTCCGGGGTGACGGGCTGCCCATCCGCATCGGTGCGCGCACCAACGTGCAGGACCTGTCGATGATCCACGTCACCGCGGGCGGCCACGGCGCCACCATCGGCGACGACGTGACCATCGGGCACCGCGCCATCGTGCACGCGTGCACCGTGGGGGATCGTTGTCTCATCGGCATGGGCTGCATCCTGCTCGACGGCTGCGTCATCGGCGACGACTGCATCGTGGGCGCCGGCGCGGTGGTGCCCCCCGGTGTGCAAGTCCCGCCGCGCTCGCTGGTGCTCGGCATGCCCGGGCAGATCAAGCGCAGCCTCACCGACCGAGACCTCGCCTCCATCCTCGACTTCGGGTCCAAGTACCTCACGCTCAAGGCGAAGTACCTCGCCCGGTGAGAGGTCGGGGCGGTCGGGGTTCGGGCGCCGCGCCGTTGTTGACATCGCGCGGGTCGCCCTTTACCATGACGCCAACTCATCCGTAGGTGGAGCGGCGATGAGACTTGTGGCCGCCATCGTGATTGCGGGCTTCGTGGTTGGCGTCGCGGGAGGGTGCTCGAAGATCCCGAGCGACGAGCTCTGCGTCGAGGCCTGCAAGAAGGTCGTCGAGCTGACGGGGCAGCAGAAGCGCGAGGCCCTGAACGGCCTGCCGCAAGAGTACAAGGACAAGTTCGACCAGAAGATCGCGACCGACGGCAAGGCCGTCGTCGACACCTGCGTCGAGCACTGCAAGGTCGAAGGATCCATCGCCGCGGCCGACTGCCTCGTCGAGGCCAAGGTGTACAAGGATCTCGAGTCGTGCCGGACCCAGTTCGGGGTCGCGAAGTAGCCTACTCTCGCTCAAAAACCGCGGCAAAGTAGACAGCCATGTCGGACCAGGCCCTCCTGCTGATAGGCGCCCTCGTCGGCGTCGGGTTCGTCGTCCTGCTCGCCCTCGCGCTCCGCTCGAAGCGGCGCCGCGATCGCGCCGAGCTCGAGCGCCCCGAGGGAGCCGCGCTGCCCGCCGGGGCGGCGGTCGAGGCCGAGGAGACCCTCGAGGCCGCCGAACAGGCCGTCGCCGAGCCGGCCCCGGTCGCGCGGGTCGCCCGGCCGGTCGCCAAGCCCATCCCCAAGGGGCGCTCCTACTCCGAGGGGCTCTTGAAGACGCGCGAGCAGGGCTTCGTGTCGCGCCTGGGGCGGTTGTTCTCGGGGCGTCCCGTCGACGCCTCGCTGCTGGCCGAGATCGAAGAAGTGCTGCTGACGGCCGACATCGGCGTCAAGACGGCCACTCGCCTGCTCGAAGGGATCGATCACGCCCTGCGGGGCGGCGACGCGAGTGACCCCGAACGCGTGTGGGGTTACCTGCGCGACCAGGCGCGGGCGTCGTTCGAACGCGTGGCCGTGACCGAGTCCGACGATCCCTCGAGCGGGCACCAGCCGCACGTGGTCCTGGTCGCGGGCGTGAACGGGAGCGGAAAGACCACCTCCATCGGCAAGCTCGCCTGGCGTTTCTCGCAGTCCGGCAAGCGCGTTCACCTGGTCGCGGGCGATACGTTCCGCGCCGCGGCCGAGGATCAGCTGCAGGTGTGGGCCGAGCGTGCGGGGGCCGGCTTCTTTCGGGGCCTCGAGGGCGCCGACCCTGCCGCGGTCGCGTTCGAGGGCGTCCGGGCCGCGCGCGACGCGGGCGCCGACATCATCCTGGTCGACACGGCCGGGCGCCTGCACACCAAGACCAACCTGGTCGAGGAGTTGAAGAAGGTCCACCGCGTGTGCGGCAAGGTCGTCGACGGCTCGCCGCACGAGACCCTGCTCGTGCTCGACGGGACCAACGGCCAAAACGCCATCCAGCAGGCCCTCACGTTCCGCGAGGCCATCCCCGTATCGGGCGTCGTTCTCACCAAGCTCGACGGAACGGCCAAGGGTGGCGTGGCCATCGGCCTGGCCGACGAGCTCGGGCTGCCCATCCGCTACGTCGGTATCGGCGAGCGCCCCGAAGACCTCCGGCCCTTCGACGCCGATGAGTTCGTATCGGCTCTCTTCCCGACTCCTACGTGAGTTTTCGTTGACGCTTCGACCACCCTCAGTTATGGTGCGGTAACGGTTTTTTGGAACGAGATCGGAGCGATCTGCTCATGAGAACGAGCTTGGTTCTCCTCTCGCTGCTCTGGTCGTGTGTCGCCTGGGCCCAGGAGGAGCGCTCTGAGGTGTTCGACCGCATCTACGTGATCCAGAAGATGGAGACCGTGGTGCGCGGCCACATCGAGATTGCCCCCATGGCCGGCTACGTGGCCAACGACCCCTACTTCCACCAACTGGCGGTGGGAGGCAACCTGGGCTTCCACATCACGGAAGAGTGGGGCCTGGGCGGTACGTTCTACCAGTACTTCACGATGCGTAGCTCGTTCTTCAGCCAGGTCCAGCGCGACTACGCCATCTACCCGTCGAACGTGCACAACGAGTGGAGCGCGGGCGGCTGGCTCACCTGGGCGCCCATCCGCGGCAAGGTGGCGCTGTACCCGCTCGCGATCATGCACACGCGCTTCTACGTGAAGGCCGGTGCCGGTGTTCTGCGCACGTCCACCGGGCTTCACCCCGACGGCGAGGTGGGCCTCGGCCTGCAACTGCTCGCCATGAGCTTCTGGTCCGTCGTGGTCGAGCTCTCCGACCAGATGTACATCGAGAAGTACAACGCGCGGGACGAGTTCAAGAACCAGTTCCTCGTGCGTGCCGGCTTCTCGTTCCTGATCCCGGTGCTGTGAGGGAGGGCCAGAGATGCGCACCACCATCCTCAGCCTCCTCTTCCTTCTGACCGTGAGCACCACCGCTACGGCCGCCGACGTGCTCGAAGAGCCCGTGCTCAAGAACCGTCGTGTCTATCACGCCGACCGCCACGAGATCACGCCCATCCTCGGCTTCACGCTGCTCGATCACTACCAGCACCACGTGCTCATCGGCGTCGGCTACAAGTACTTCATCTTCGATTGGCTCGGCGTCGGCGCCGAGGCCCTGTACGCCGCGCCGCTGTCGTCGTCGCTCAAGCAGGACATCGAGGACGGCTACGGCACGGTGACCGTCTCGACCAGCAAGATCCAGTTCATGGCCAACGCCATCCTCGAGCTCACGCCCCTGACGGGCAAGGCCATGATCCTGAGCAGCGTTCCCTTCGCCTACGACTTCCACGTCGTGGGCGGCGCCGGCTTCGTGTCGGTCAAGGGCGAGGGATCCATCGAGGACCGCCCCGGTTTCGCGCCCATGTTCGGGGCCGGCATGCGCTTCTACGTGACGCCGGGCATCGCCGTGTCGCTCGAGATGCGCGACTACCTGGTCAACATGGTCGAGGCCGGCAGCATCGACGCCCTCGACAAGTCCGCCGCCTTCGTGCACAACGTGGCTTTCATGCTGGGCGTCAACTTCTTCCTGCCCTACGATCTCCTCACCTCCAAGAACTGACCTCCCGAGGGTTCCCATGCAGCGCGTCACGCTCCTGGCCGCGGTCGCCGCGGCGGTGCTCCTGTTCGCCCGGCCGGTTTCGGCCAGCCACTACCCGCTGAACTCCATCGATCTGACCACGGCCGCCGAGAACTTCACGCTGTTCAAGGCCGAGGTGACCGATACCGAGCAGTTGCTGGCGCAAACGGCCAAGCCGGCCGCGCGGGCTGCCCTGGCCAAGAAGACCGGCCTGCCCGAGGCTCGCCTGAAGGAGTTGGCGCAGCTCTGCGACCTGCTCTCGATGAAGGGCGTGGGGCCCACCGTGGCGCGCCTGCTCACCAAGTGCGAGGTGCGCACGCTGAAGGACCTGGGCAAGGCCGAGGTCGGGGCCCTCGGAGCCTGCATGAAGCAGGTGAACCTGAAGGAGTCCATCACCGAGCTGCTCCCTCCGCCCGAGTTCCTCTCCGAGTGGATCGAGCAGGCCAAGCACGCCGAGTCGGTCGTTGAGTAGCTCGAATCCCGCTCGGCTCCCTGCCGGCGTCCGCGCCGGGCACTTCTCCGACCCCGTTCGTGCCACCGGTTGCACCGTGTTCCTGTTCGAGGCCGAGGCGCGCGCCGCGCTGCATCGTTTCGGACCGGCCACCGCCACCAGGCACCTCGATCCGCTCGAGGCCGTGGGCCCCGAGCGGCCCATCCATGGGTTGGTGCTCACCGGTGGCTCGGCGTGGGGACTGGCCTGCACCAACGGCCCCATGCGTGTGCTGGCCGAGCGCGGCGTCGGCGTGCCCACACGCGGCGGCCTCGTCCCTCGCGTACCGGCCGCGGTCATCCACGACCTGCCCGTCGGCGACGCGACGGCCTGGCCCTCCATCGAGCAGGCCGAAGCGGCGGCGCGCGGCGCCACCGAGGTGTTGCCCGCCGAGGGCAGCGTGGGCGTCGGCACCGGCGCGGCGGTGGGCAAGGCGCAGGGCCCCGAGCACGCCACCAAGGGGGGCTTCGGCGTGGCCACCGGAACGCTCGACGACGTGTTCCTGGGCGTGTTCGTGGTCACCAACGCCTTCGGCGACGTGCGCGACCCCGACACCGGCGAGGTGCTGGCGGGCTGCCACGAGACCGTCGACGGCGTGGTGCGCTGGCTCGGCCCCGAGGTCTATCACCACGTGGGCTGGCGCAGGATGAGCCCCGACGCCGACGCCGCCACCACCCTGGCCCTCGTGCTCACGGACGCCTCGTTCACCGGGCGCGAGCTGCAGTGGGTGGCGCAGGTAGCCTCGCAGGCGTACGCACGATGCCTTTCGCCGGCCGGCACGCCCTTCGACGGCGACCTGGTCTTCGCCGTCTCGTGTGGTGACCGAAAGGCCGACGTGGCCGCCGTGGCCTCGGGAGCCGCGGGTCTGCTCGAAGCTGCCATCCTGCGCTCGGTGCGCCTGGCGAGCGGCGTCGCCGGGATTCCGTCGCTCCGGGATCTCGGCCTCGCCTGACCGCTTTACAGCCTTTTCAAGTTCGAGTATGTTCCCCGTCACGTTCCTGGCTCGGGGAGGCCCCCAATGCTTCGTTCGGTGGCTGTCGCGCTGCTCGTCACGTTCACGACGGTGGGGTGCTACAACACCTACTACCTGAAGCAGGAGACCTTCGCGGGGCTCCAGCGCGCCGAAACGCCTACGGTCAACGTCACCGACAACAGCGGTGAGGGCGTGCAGGTGTCCGACGACTCCAAGCTGTTCGCGCGCTCCACCGGCGGTCGTCGGTACCAGATCACGCCGTTCAACTTCAAGATGACCAAGTCGCAGCTGGTCGCGTCCGACCGCGACTACATCCTGATGCTCGACGAGGTCGAGAGCTACGAGGTCGACAAGCTGTCGACGTGGAAGACGGTCGGACTCATCAGCCTGGGCGTAGCCGCCGTCGGAGGCTTCATCACCGCCATGGCCATCATGTACGGTTCCAAGCAGATCGGCGAGAACTAGGACGCCGGGCCGCCATGCGCGCCGTACTGCGGCTCCTTCTCCCGATCCTGCTGCTGCTGGTCCTCTCCCCCCAACCCGTCTTCGCCGTCGACGTGCCCGAAGCGCAGGTTTCGATCTTCGACGCCGCGCGGGTCGACGCCGAGGCCAAGCGCTACCTCGACGCCGAGAAGAAGCTGGCCGACGTCCTGAAGGCGGCTCCCGCCTCGCGCGACGCCCGCGTCCTGCTCGCCGCCGTCTACACCGAGGAGTACCGCGACGACGACGCCCGCAAGCTCCTCGACGAGGTGCTGAAGGAGGCCCCCGACCACGTCGAGGCGCTCTTCAACCTGGCGCGGCTCGAGTACTACCGCAAGGACCTCGACAAGGCCGCGGCGCTGTTCAAGCGCGTGGCCGAGAAGGACGCCACGAACCCGGCGGCGCACTACTACCTGGGCGAGATCGCCTGGGCCGCGTACAAGGACGACGTGGCCGAGAAGGAGTACAAGGCGGCGCTCGCGATCGCCCCCACGTACCCCAAGCCCTGGTACCCGCTGTCCTTCCTGTACTACAAGCAGAAGAAGTACGCCCTGGCCGAGGAGCACGCCCAGAAGGGGCTGGCGGCCGAGCCCGAAGACTTCCGCTGCCTGAACCTGCTGGGGCTCGTGTACTACGAGACCTACAAGGACGCCGAGGCCGAGAAGCACTTCCGCCTGGCGCTGAAGGCCAACCCGGGTTTCGGCTTCGGCTGGTTCAACGTGGGCATGCTCTTCTATTCGCAGCAGAAGCTCGATCAGGCCAAGGAGAACTTCGAGAAGGCCCTCACCTTCTTCGACCCCAAGGCCGAGGCCGGCAACATCGAGAAGACCCGCGACTACCTGAAGAAGATCGACGCCTTGAAGAAGGGCGGCAAGGTCGACGAGGCCACCGACCCCATCAAGAAGCTCGGCAATCCGTCACCGCGCAAGGGCAACGAGGGACGCCCCTCCCGGTAGTAAGTTCCGGTATGTAGTGGCAATTCACGAATTGCCCCGTTCCCGGGTCCGGATCATTCCGAGACGTAGCTGAGCTCGCCGCCCTGCGTGACCTGCACCCGGTAGTTTCCGCGCACGTTCTCGAAGACCTGGGTGGTGAGCGCCTGGTCGGGCCAGCGGATCTCGACGCGTTCGACGTCGCAGGCGGCGCCCAGCCCGAAGTGCAGCGTGAGGTCGCCCTGGATGCCCACGTGGCCGTAGCCGCCGCCCACCTCCTGGGTCTGGGTGACGCCGCCGGCGGTCACGCGCACGCGGGCCCCGATGGCCGCGCGGTTGGTGCCGGCGCCGCCCTCGAGCTTCAGGCGCAGCCAGTTGCCGTCCTGGCCCAGTTCGTTGCGGAAGACGTGCACCTCCTGCGTCGGGTAGCACGTGGGGTCGCCCTCGCAGCGCGAGCGTCCGTGGCCGAGCACGACGTCGAGGTCGCCGTCGCCGTCGAAGTCGGCCAGCCCGTAGCCGTGGCTGCGCGGGTGGTCGATGCCCTGGGCGGGCTGCACCTCTTCGAACGTGCCGTCGGCCTTCTGGTGGAACAGGAACCCGCGCGTGCCGGGGTAGTCGGACGAACCGATGTAGACGTCCTGCCGCCCGTCGTTGTCGAAGTCGAGGAAACCGCCCGACATGTCACCGGCGTTCCAGGCGGTGTCCCCCCAGTCGCGCTGGATTCCTGTGACGGCGCCACCGGGTCGCGCGAACACGGGCGCCACGGCCCCGTCGTTGAAGAGCAGCTCGCTGGGGTCCGACGTGTCGCCCACGTCCCAGTGCACGATGGTGAAGGTCATGAGGTCCATGTCGCCGTCGTTGTCGACGTCGCCGCACGCGGTCGTGAAGTTGTTGCCGCCCAGGCGGAAGGGCTCGCGGTCGTAGGCGTGGTCCCAGCGCAGCTGCTGGCCCGCCGAGCAGCCGAAGTAGGCCGGCGGCGCGGGCACGTGGTCGCAGTCCTCGGCGGTCGGGTTCAGCTTGCAGTAGCACTGCGCGTTCAGGTTGGTGGTCCAGTCGGTGCGCTGGTCCGAGCCGTAGTTCGACTCGATGGACCACAGCTGGTACCTGGCCTCGGCGCGCATCCACAGCGCGTTGAAGTAGCGCCCGTAGCTGCTGCCGATCAGGTCTGGCCACCCGTCGCCGTTCAGGTCGCAGGCCGTGGCGCCCCACGAGTCGTGGTGGCCCTTGGCCAGGTTGAGCGTGGCCAGGCTGTACCAGCCCGAGGTCGCGATGCCCATGGCCTGCGACACGTCGGCGAACGAGCCGGCGCCGTCGCCCTTGAACAGCCGATCGGGCTCCGCCTCGTAGAAGCCGGTGCCCGTGCCGAGCCAGAGATCGAGGAAGCCGTCCCGGTCGACGTCGGTGAACGACGCGCCCATGCTGGCCACGCGGTCATCGGCCAGGCGCAGCGCGCCGCCGGTCGCGAGCGTGAAGGTGCCGTCGCCGTCGTTCAGCAGGATCTCGTTGCGATCACCGTGATCGGCCTTGGCCGGATCGGGCTCGACGTAAGCGCCCGAGAAGCCGTCGAGATCGCCGTCGTTGTCGACGTCGCCGAAGATGACGATGTGGCTGATGCGCCCCTCGCCGCCGTCGCGCGTGGCCGTGAAGCCGCTCGGTCCGGTCACGTCGACGAAGTTCCAGGCCCCGTCGTTGCGCAGCAGCCACGTCTTGCGCGCGGCGCCGGTCGCGGTGACGTCGTCGCGCACCTGGTCAGTGTTGCGCACGACCAGGTCGGGGTCGCCGTCGCCGTCCCAGTCGACCGCCGTGACGCGCACGCCGTTCACGCCGAGCGTCTTCAGGCTGGAGAGCGCCGTCACGTCGGTGAACGCCTGCTGGCCGGGCGCCCACGTCGTCCCCGCGCGGCACACGCGCGGCGGCAGGGTGTCGGCGGGGACGTCGACCGGGCCCTGGTCGCCGGGCATCCCGTCGGGCAGGTCGGCGCGCAGGTCGGCGGGCAGGTCGATGGGGACGTCGGCGAGCGCGTCGGGCCCGACGTCCGAAGGTGCATCGACGCCGAGATCCGTCGCCTGGGCATCGACGTCGTCGCCGGTGCCGTGGCGGTCTTCCCCGTCGCCTCCGCAGGCGAGCAGGCCGAAACCCAGGACCAGCACCAGGAATCCCGACAGGTGGAAGCGCATGGGTGTACTCCTCGCGTTCGCGACGACACTCTTGCGCGGTGGGAGGAGCGTGTCAACCCTGAGGCGTACGGAACGGGAAGGTCATTCCTTGACGTGCAGGACGAGCTCGTCGGGGCCGATCATGCCAAGATGCTGGCGGGCGTAGACGCCCAGGAACCGCGGGTTGTCGCGCAGCGCCTGGATCTCGCGCCGCATGCGGTCGTTGGAGGCCTGCTTGGCCTGCGCCAGCGACTCGACGTGGGCGGATTCTTCCTCCATCTTGGCGACCTTGGCAGGGATCTCGGGGTCGCGCGACTGGACGTAAAGCCCCGCGAAGACGGCGAAGGCTGCCACCAGGACAGCAAGGCAGAGGGTAAGGCGACCCATGGCGCGAAGGATACCCCGCGTCGCGTGCCGCGCAAGAAATCGCGCAAGTTACTTGAGTTCCGCCGTGATATCCGATAGATCCGCGACGACCCAGTCGGGCTCGTGAGGGCTCGCGGGCAGGTCGTCGCGCGTGGTCTCGCCCGACAGCACCAGGATCGAGAGCGCGCCCACGGCCAGTCCGCCGGCCACGTCGGTGTAGAGTCGGTCGCCGATCACGGCCAACCGGTCGCAGGGGACGCCCGTGCGGCGCGCTACCGCCTGCAGGATGCCGGGATTCGGCTTGCCGACGATGCGCTCGGGGCGGCGCCCCGTCACCGCCTCCACCAGGGCCAGGAAGCCGCCGGCGTCGGGGATGGGGCCGGCCTCGGTGGGGCACACCAGGTCGGGGTGCGTCGCTACGTAGGGGCGGCCTTCGCGTACCAGGCGGCAGAAGCGATCGAGCTTCTGGTAGGTGAGCGTCGTGTCGAACCCGAGCACCACCACCTGCGGGTCGACCGGGTCCAGCACCAGGCCCGCGCGCGAGAACTCGGCCAGCAGCTCGTCGGTGCCGAGCAGCCACACGCGGCCCCCCGCCCCCAGCTCGGCGCGGAGCAATTCGGCGGTGGCCTGCCCGGAGGTGAACACGTGGCGTTCGTCGGCAGGCACACCCAGGCGAGCGAGCTTGGCGACGTAGTCGGCGGCGCCCTTGGACGAGTTGTTCGTGAGGAAGAGGTAGTCGCGTCCGGTGGCGACCACGCGCTCGAGGAAGGGGAGCGTCCACGGGAAGAGGCGGTTTCCCAGGTAGATCGTCCCGTCCATGTCGAGCACGAAGAGCCGCGTCGTTGCCAGGCGCTGGAGCACGTGGGCTTCCGGCATGGGTCTCCTCCGATCAGAAGTGGATGGTGACGACGCCCGCCGCGACCAGGCCCTGGACGAGCAGCGCCATGCCGAGCAGCGTGATGATCGACGCGCTGAAGCGCGAGAGCCACGGGTAGAAGCGTTCGACGCCGGGGGCACGGGACAGGACCACGTCACCCAGGCGTACCACCGCGATGCCTCCGGCCACCAGCACCACGGCCAGGCCCAGCGAGAAGGCCACGATCAGCGCGAGGCCGAAGCCCACGCGGCCGACGGCGATGGCCAGGAGCAGGATGACGAGCGCGGTGGGGCAGGGCGCGACGCCGCCGGAGAAGCCGAGCGCCAGGATTTCGCGCGAGGTGGGCGCGGTCCCTGGCGCAGGGGCGTGGTCGTGGGGATGGGGATGGACGTGGTCATGGCCGTGGTCGTGGCCGTGGTCATGGTCGTGGCCGTGGTCGTGGCCGTGAGCGTGGGGCCGACGGGTCAGCATCGTGACGCCGATGACGCCGATGGCGGCGCCGGAGAACGCCGAGACCCAGGCCGACAGGCGGTCGGCGTCGAACAGCCCCGACACGAGCGCCGAGACCGCGCCCAGCGCCACGACGCCCAGCACGTGCGCGACCGTGACCACCACCCCGAGCAGGACGGCGTGGCGCACGTGGGCGCGTCGCCCCAGCAGGAAGGCCGCGGCCAGCGTCTTCCCGTGGCCCGGCGAGAGCGAGTGCACCATGCCGAAGAAGAAGGCGAGCCCGAGCGTGGTGAGCCAGGCCCAGGGCGACAGGTCGCGGGCTCGCAGGGCCGTGAGGATGGGGTTCTCGTCGGACACCGACGGCTTGCCCTTCGCTTCGGTACGGGCGGTCGTCGCGGGGGCCTCGTAGGCCGGCGCGACCCAGTCGGCCGGGAGCGTGACGTCGAGCGCCAGGTCGCGAAGCACCAGCGGACTCGAGCCCTCGGGGGGCGGGACCGGGGTCACCGTGGCGCCGGCGCGCTGCTCGGGCGTGTCGGGCACAACGGCGCGCACGCGCGACTGGCCGGGCGTGTTCCACCACGCCCAGTTCGACACCTCGATCCGGTTGGCGCCAGGACCGAGCAGCGCCCCCAGAGGCGCCTGGTAGAGCAGCGTGACGATGGCGGTGGGGAAGCCCTGCTCGCCGGTGAAGAACTGCACCGTACCGCCCGCAGGGACGAGGCGCGCCGCGCGCTCCCCGACCTTCACCGTCAGGGCCCCCTGCACCTCGTCGCCGAGCCGCGCGACGTAGCGCGCTTCCTCGGTCGTGGAGACCTGGCCGTCGCGGTCGGGGTCCATGCGCGCCATCTCGCGCGCCGTCAGGGTCTCGGCCAGGTCGAGGGCCAGCGCCAGCCCTGCGGTGGGCAGGCTGGTCGTCACCGTCAGCGACTGGTTCACCGAGCCGCGCCCGAGCGGATGGGCCGCCAGGGGGGCCGACAAGAGCAGGAGGGCGAGCGCCAGGAGCCGCAAGCTTCCGTCGTTCCGGCGAAAGCCGGAACCCAGGCACGATCGGACGGTGGCCCCTCGCGACAGGGTCCTGGACCCCGGCGTTCGCCGGGGTGACGGTCTCCGCGGTAGAGTCACGCGGCGCTCCTGTCTCGGCGCCGATGGGCCAGCAGCAGCGCCAGCATGGCGAGGCCCACCAGGGCCAGGCCGCGTGCGTCGCCAGTGCGGGCGGTGGCGACCGCGCAGCCCCCGCCGCCGCCCTCGTCGCCGGCCGTCGTGTCGGCGTCCTGGACGTCGCGGGTCGGCTCGGGCGCGGGGCTCGCTTCGACGACCTCGGGCGCGGCCTCGGGCGCGGGCTCGACGACCTCGACGGCCTCGGGCTCCGCGGGCTCGGGGGCCACGACGACGCACTCGCCGTCGATCCCGCACGCCTCGCCCTCGGCGCAGGCGCCGCAGGAGCCGCCGCAGCCGTCGTCACCGCAGGTGCGGCCATCGCAGGCCGGCAGGCACACGCACACGCCCTCGTCGCAGGCCAGGCCCGTGGCGCACGTGCCGCAGAAGCCGCCGCAGCCGTCGCGGCCGCAGGACTTGCCCGAGCAGTCGGGGTGGCAGACGCAGGCTCCCCCTTCGCACGCGTCGTTCTCGCCTTCGCACAGGCCGCACGAGCCGCCGCAGCCGTCGTCGCCGCAGACCTTGCCCGAGCAGTCGGGCGTACACGACCCGCAGCCGCCGCAGTCGGCCATGCACTCGCCGATGCACGTGTCGTCCCACGAGCTCTGGCAGCAGTAGGGGTCCATGGCGCACACGCACGCCTCGCAGGAGCACCCGTCGCAGCCGCCGCTCCAACTGGTCTCGCAGCCCGCGCCGCCGAAGCAGGCGCCGCTGCCGTTGCACTCCTGGTCGGGACCGCAGGCACCGCAGGTGCCGCCGCAACCGTCGGGGCCGCAACTCTTGCCCTCGCAGGCGGGGTCGCACGCTGGCGTGGTCACGTCGCCCGGCTCCGAGGCCGCGACGTTGCCCGCCGCGTCGGAGGCCCGCACGTGGAAGGCGTACGTGGTGGCCGGCGCGAGGTCGTCGAGCGTGACCTGGTGGGCCAGCGCAAGGCCCGGGGCGGGGGTGGTCACGGCCGCGTCGCCCGTGCCGAGCACCAGCGCACCCGAGGCGGGCTCGTCGGTGGCCCAGCGCAGGGTGACCGACGACGCCGACAGGGCCACCGTCTCGATCCCCGAGATCACGGGCGCCACGCAGTCGACGGTGACCGAGGCTGTGGCCGTGGCAGGCGCGCCGTCGCAGTCGGCGTCGGCGTACGTGACGGTGAGCACGTCGCCGTGCGCGGGCGCGAAGCCGGCCGTCAGCGGGGTCAGCGGCGCCTCGAAGCGATCGGTCGACGCGCCGGTCTCGGCCAGCGCGAGGGGCGACGAGGCTCCCGTGCTGGAGCCCACGCTGACCGTGGTGCTCTCGGGGGCGTCGGGCGTGCTGTTCAGGTCGTGGTCCCACACCGTGACGTCGAACGAGCCGGCGCAGCCGATGACGGCCGGCCAGGCCTTCACCAGGCCGCAACCCGTGACCACGACGTCGATGGCGCCGCTCCAGGGCACCGCGTCGAAGGCCGAGACCGTGACCTGCACGGTGCCGGGCGTGGCGGGAGCGAGAACCACGTCGAGCTGCCCCGCGTCGTCGGTGTAGCCCGCCACGTCGAGCTCCCCCTCCTTGGCCAGGTGTACCAGCGCGCGCGGCACCGGGGCGCCGTCCGGACCGCTCACGACCACGGTCTCCTGCACCTCGCCCACCGGCACGATGGCCGGCAGGGCGACCGAGAGCAGCCCGGGGCGGCGTGAGCGCACCAGCAGCGACGAGTCGCCGAAGACCACGTACTGCTGCAGGGTCTCCTTCACCGTGTCGCCCGTGCCCATCAGGTCGACCAGCGCGGCGCGGCCCGAGAAGGCCAGCGCGCCCCAGCGGTGCACGCCCTGCTCGAGGAAGGCGCGGGTCAGGCCCACCGCCATCTCGGCGGACTCGTCCCAGGCCGTGGGGGTCGAGGCCGAGTAGATGGCCACGGCGCCCGTGGGGACGCCGTCCTGGTTCGCGCGCATCCACGCCTCGGCGAAGCAGGTCTCGATGACGTCGAAGCCGCCGTTGGAGCACGACACGTCCATGACGGTGGCCAGGCGGTCGGCGTTCTTGAGCTTCAAGACCGTGTTCGACGCGTAGGGTGGCTCCGTGGTGTCCCACGAGAAGCCGCTGCCGTGACCGAGGTACGTGATCCAGCCGCGACCTTCCTCGACGGCGGCCGTGATGTTGGCGGCGCTGTCGTTGCCCATGGAGTGGAACAGCTTGGTGACGGGGGCGTAGCCGTGCTCGGACTGGAGGTCGCAGATGAGGTTCGAGCGCACGTCGTCGTTCGAAGCGCCGTCGCCTTCGCTGGACGAGATGCAGAGCGACCCCGACAGCCAGTCCGCCTTCGCCAAGGCCTCGGCGGACAGGTCCGTGACGAAGGACGCCTGCTCGTAGCTGATGATTTTCTGGATCTGCAGCGCCAGGTCGGCGGCGTCTTTCACGCTGAGGCGCGACACCAGCACGTCGGAGAGCAGGTCGCCGCCCGCGAGCAGCGAGTACAGGAAGTCGCTGGCGCAGCCTCCGATGCCGTGGTTCGTGGGCATGCTGGAGATGTCGCCCACGAGCAGCACGTGCACGGGGCGCGTGGCCTGGTCGTCGTAGCGCGTCTGCAGGAAGGCCTTCACGGCGCCGTTGGTCGTCCCCACGGTCGACAGCGGCGCGACCTCGACCTCGAAGCCCAGGCGTAGCTTCCAGGCCACGAAGGGCGCCAGGGCGTCCTGCAGGGCGTCGGGCACCACCACCAGGATGCGCTCGACGGCCGGCAGCGCGTTCTCGAGCTCGGGTACCGCGGTCGCGTTCAGGAACAGGCCGCGGTAGAGCCCCTCGAAGGTGGGCGCGACGAACGGCGTGGGCAGGACCGCGCCGCCCTCGTGCCGCACGATGATCCGCAGGCGCGTGGCCACCTCGCTCGCGTCCTCGGACGGCAGCACGCGCACCGGGTGCACGACGACCCGCACGAAGCGCACGTCGCGCACGGCGCCCACCTCGGTCACCTCGGCCCAGGCCGCCGGCCAGGGCCCACGCTCGGCGTAGAGCACGCGATCGCACGCCGGGCGAGGGGCGACGCCGTCACCGCAACGCTTGGGGCTCGGCTGCGCGGGGGCGACCAACAGCCCTTCGAGGCGCAGCACGTCCGCCGCGGCGATCTCGAGCGACGGGGTAGCACCGCGCGGTATCGCCACCAGCACCGACACGGCGGGCACAGCGGGCTTGCCCGGCGTCACCTCGCGGCCATCGTGCAGCGACACGGCCGTGTAGTCGCGGCCCTCGACCTCCACGCGCTCGATGAACAGCCCACGCACCTCGACGTCGAGCACGGTCCGACCCTCGCCGGCCGACACCACGCTCACGGCCGCCGCGCCGTCCTCGGCTCTGGAACCGGGGAGGAGGGGCCGCCAGCCTTCGGCGCCGTGCGCGGGCAACGTGGTCAGGAGCGCCACCAGGGCCAGGAAACGAGCCGTCATGTCGGTCTCCGTCAGCGCGGACGCACCATCGTAGGGGGATCATCTTGGCGTGTCTACTGCGGTTGAACGGCGATCGCCCTCGGCGTACAATGCCGCAGAGCTTCGGGGTCGTCACATCTTCGCGGGGGGTTCCCATGCACAGGGGCTACGCGTGCGCAGCCTGGTCGCTGGTCCTGTTCCTTGGCGTCGCGTGTGCCGACGAGGCACCCGACTTCGCCGGCGTCTGGAAGGACACCGTCTCGAAGGTCACGACCGACCGCACGTACTTCCGCGACGCGCAGGGGCGCTACGTGTACTTCAACGGCGTGAACCTGGGCGGCGACACCAAGGTGCCCTGTCGGTACACCGACGCGGCCGGCACCTCGCACGATTGCTGGGCGCCCGGTGAGACGCGCTCGGTCGTGAACCCCCAGTTCCGCACCCCGAACCTGCACACGCAGCTGGTCATGGCCCCCGAGGTCTCGTATGTCGGGCGCCCGTTCCCCGAGGCCGACGCCGACCACTGGTTCGGCCTCCTCTCGAAGCTCGGGTTCAACTCGGTGCGCTTCATCATGAACTGGGACGCCATCGAGCACGCCGGCCCGGGCCAGTACGACACGGCCTACCTCGACCAGGTGGTCGCGTTGGTCGACAAGGCCGCCGAGCACGGCATCTACTGCCTGATGGACATGCACCAAGACGCCTTCCTGCGCTACCTGCACGCCAGGTTCAACAACAACCCCGAGTTCGGCACGCCCGGCAGCATCGAGTGGATGCTCTACTCGATCCTCCCGCACACCGACGGCAAGCTCGATCCCAAGGGCGGCTTCGACGACCTCGTCGCCGGTCACGGCGCGCCGCGCTGGGTGGCCGAGGCCTGCCTGCCCCACAAAAACTTCGACTCGCCCTACTGGGGCTACGCCAACCCCATCGGGCGCCTGAACCTCTCGTCGGTGTGCTCGGTCTACCAGGCCTACCAGGTGCTCTCGAAGGCCGAGGCCCCCATCCCTGCGGGCACGTGCCAGGCGCTCGCGACGCCCAACCTCTCGAGACAGGTGTGCGACTACCTGGGCGACCCCACGGCGCCCACCACGCTGCCGGCCGACATCACCTCGCAGCTGGCGGGCCTGATCGACCTGACCAAGACCACGCCCTGGCTGGGACCCCTGGTCGGCTACATCTGCTCGCCCGACCGCCCGCAGTTCAGCGTCGACGACTCCACCGACTTCCTGCCCTGGACCTTCTGGGGCGTGAACAACGCCCTCTCGATCGACATGGAGCGCTGCATGGCGGCCTTCCTGGCCGGCAAGAAGGTCTGGCCCCAGTGGTTCATCGACCCCGCGCACCCGCGCCAGAAGCTGGCTGCGGCCGATGGCGGCGTGCACATCCAGGACTTCCTCCAGCAGCACTACCGCGACGCCTGGCTGCAGGTCGTCCTGCGCGTGAAGGACAAGCCCAACGTCATCGGCTACGACCTGATGAACGAGCCGCCCACCATCTTCCTGCTCATGACGGTGGCCGCGGCCATCTTCGACGTGGGCGTCGACGGCATCGTTCAGGACGTGCTGAAGTCCCTGTTCCCCGACAACCCCGATCTGGCCACCGAGCTGTACGCGGTGGTCTCGGCGTTGGGGCTGTTGCCGAAGGACACCACCCCCGAGACCAAGGCCGCCTGGGGCTTCGAGGGCGCCGACCTGTTCGCCATGCTCGACCTGAACTACAACACCGACGCGGTACACCTGCAAGGGCTCTACGACTTCGTGGGCACGGCCATCCAGAAGGCCGACCCCAAGGCGGTCATCTGGATCGAGCGCGGTGCGGGCATCTCCATGCTCAGCACCCCCAACGGCTTCGGCCAGTGGGAGACCTACATGCGCCGCCCGCGAAACCTCGAGTCCACCAGCTCCGATCCCTCGGCGCCCGACTACTTCCTGAACCAGGTGGTCTACGCGCCGCACTGGTACCCCGACATCTACCCGTTCATCGGCCTGAACCAGCCGCCGCGCACCTTCACGCCCAACGAGCAGAAGTACAAGGAGTACCGGGGCAAGCTCGAGGACGCCAAGGGCTGGGCCGCCTACTCGCTGGGCAATCCCCCCACGGTGCTCGGCGAGTTCGGCACGTACTTCAACTTCAACGTGCCGCGCCTCGAGCCGCCCACGTCGCCCGACGCCTATGCGGCGCTCGAGGCCGCCTACGAGCAGGTCTCGTACCCGGTGTCGTCCGAGATCCTCGACAACTACTACGAGACGCTCGAGGACATGTTCCTGCCGCGCATGGAGTGGTGCTTCTCGGCCCAGAACGACTACTTCTACGGCGACTGGTGGGATCACGAGGACTTCTCGCTGATCGACCCGAACGGCGAGCCCCGCAGCCACTCGGCGTGGTCGCGACCCTACGCCCGCGCCACCAGCGGCAAGCCCATCAGCATGCACTTCTACAGCGACCACCACTACTACGACTCCGACAAGGGCAAGGTCGACCCGATGCACGAGTTCGTGCTCGAGTTCGCCTCGAAGGAGACCGACGCCCCCACTGAGGTCTACGTCCCCGAGCACCAGTACCCCGATGGCTTCTACGTGTGGCTGTCGGATGGCACGGCCGCCTTCGACTGGGAGCGCCGCGTGCTGTACTGGACGCCTACGCGCGACGAGCCCGACTGGGTGCACCGCATCCGGCTGCTGCCGCCCCTCGAGGGCGAGACCAACGAGGGCTGGACGTACTTCCTGAAGGACGGGCACGTGCTCGTCGGCCACGAGACGCTGTAGGGGAGGGCACGATGAACACCATTCGCACGGGCGTAACGCCTTTCGCGGGCGCAGCAAGCAGCGCCCCTACGCTGCTGGTTCTCCTCTTCGCGTTGATGATCCCGATGCCGCTCGTGGCCCAGGACGACGAGGGCCTCGACGATCCCGAGATGATCGCCGACGACGAGCCCGAGCCGCGCGCCTTCGAGGTGTCGCTCGAGTTCGTGAACCTGTTCCTGTTCCGCAGCGACAGCGACTTCGACGGCTCGAAGGCCGTGTACCAGCCCGACGGCCAGACCGTCGGCGTGCTCGGCACCTTCCTGAAGCCCGACCTGACCGTGAACCTGTCACGCACGCTGCGCCTGTTCTACGAGGTCGAGATCGGCATGAACCTGTGGAGCCTCCACAACCCCGACCAGCAGGACGCCACGGCGCCCGACGTGTTCCTCATGAAGCACCGCGAGCTGTACGCCGAGGGCGAGTTGCTCGACGGGCTCTTCGGCTTCAAGGTCGGCTACCAGCGCTTCCAGGACCCCACGCGGCTCTTCCTCGACCACTGGATCGGAGCCGCCAGCTTCGTCACCGATCTCGACGTGGTGCGGCTCACGGCCTCGTTCGGCCAGGTGGCCGACCCGACGTACGAGGGCTTCCGGGTCGAGAAGAACAACTTCACGCACGACACGCTGGTGTACGCGTTGGCCGGCGAGTCGACGTTCGCCGAGTTCGTCACGTTCTCGCTGGGCTTCTACGGCGTCTCCGACGCGCGCGTGGTCGGGCACACCAACCACGTGTGGACGCCCGTCCTGAACCTCGAGGCCGATCTCGACGTGGTGCGCCTGGGGGTCGACGGGGCCTTCCAGATCGGCGCGTTCGAGGGCATGGCGGCCGACGGCGGCAACGAGAAGACGCTGGCCTGGGCTGCGCAGCTGTACGGCGAGGCGCAGCTTCGGCGCTGGTTCGTCAAGCTGAACGTGCTGGCCCTGTCGCCCGACGACGGCAGCGCGTCGAACCGCGCCAACGGAGCCTTCCACGGCAGCGCCAAGAACCGCTCGAGCACGCTGTTCTTCACCGAGAGCGAGCTGCGCGACACCTTCGACAACCTCGACGAGAAGTTGGGCACGCAGCGCGGGCCCTTCCTGATGCAGCGCGCGGGCCTGCTGCTGCCCGACGTGCTGGTCGGCTACGACGTGCTGCCGTGGCTCCGGCCCGTGGCCATCCTCGGTTACGGCGTGGCGCTGAACTCCGACAACGCCCTCGGCAGCGCCAACCTCGGCCTCGAGGCCGACCTGGGCCTCGACCTGAAGCTCGACGACCTGCTGCTCTTCCAGCTGTACGGCGGCGTGCTCGTGCCCGGCAAGGGCGCGGCGGCGCTGGTCAACTCCATCGATCGCACGGCCACCGGGCCGCTGTGGTCGGTCATGTCGACGTTGAAGCTGTTCTACTGAGCTTTTCTTCGCGATAGGTCCCGACGATCGTCACCCCGGCGGACGCCGGGGTCCAGGCTCGGTCGGACGGGCCTGCGGCGAAGACTGCGCCCGGATTCCGGCCTTCGCCGGAATGACGGAGGGAACGTCTATGGCAAGCCGTTCGACGTCGTAGCCATCCAGGATCTCTTCTTCGAGCACATTCCAATCGTCGACCGGAAGCTCGAGAGCGGCTATCGTGTCGACGGTCGAGTGCTTGGCGGTCAGGGCTGCTCCTTCGTCGTCGCGACCCATCTAGACCCCGAACAAGCTCTTCAGGCTGAGCCCCGGCACCAGGGCGTCGTAGCGGAACAAGAGCTCCTTGAAGCGCGGCGGGACCTCGTTCTGCAGGGCCGTGTCGATCTCCTTGCGGATGCCCTGCAGCTTGACGTCGGGGACCTGGCCCACGTGCTCGCCCGCGGCCATGGCGCCGAGGGCCAGCAGGGCCAGCAGGCCGTTGCCCATCTGCTCGGCCGACAGGTCGTAGTCGAAGCTGAAGGCGCCGCCCTTCGACACCGTGACCGAGTTCATGACCAGCTTCTTCAGCTCCTTGAAGTTGCCCCCCGTGGGCAGCACGGTGATGGCCTCGTTGCTGGCGTTCATCACGATGCGTTCGAGCACCGGGCGGGCCAGGTTGCCCTTGGCCGTGGCCGACAGGTCGATGCGCTGGCCCTTCTTGATGAGCAGCTCGAGGTTCTGCACGCCCAGGGGGATGTGCACGTCCTCGGGCATGGCGATGGCCAGGCTGGCCGAGGGATCGGTGAGGCCCTTGCGCGGATCGTCGGCGCCCCCGGCGGCCTGGGGGCCCGCAGTGGCCGGGCCGCCGGCACCGGGCTTCGCGCCGGCCGCGCCCTCGGAGCCCGAGACGAACGCGAACGTCTGCGACAGTGCCGCCACCGTGCCGGCCAGGTTCGTGTCACCCTTCGGCGAGTAGCCCTTCTTCTTCACGGCCTCGGGCAGGTGCGGCTTCAGCTGGCTGTCGAGCATGCCCTGGATCTTCTTCTCGGCCGCGTTGCCGATCAGCGAGAAGGGATCCCACAGCCAGTCGGTCTCGGCGTCGACCACGAAGCGGGCCTCGGCGAAGCTCCAGTGCAGGCTCTTCAGGCGCAGGTCGGGCTTGTAGTCGAGCTTCAGCAGGATGCCGGGGTTTGCCTGGAAGTACACGCCCCACTCGGACAGGCTGGCCGACAGGCGCGTCCCGGCGTCGAGCACCACCTTCAGCCCGTCGGCGCTGTGCAGCGTGCGGGCCTCGGGCGAGGTGACGCCCACCCCCGCGCTCACGAACGAGGTCTGGGCGAAGTGCGCGGCCTCGTCGGGCGTGCCGGGCAGGATCGAGCGCTCGGTGGCGGCCGGCTCGCGCGGCTGCAGCGCGGCGCGGCCCTCGGCGTAGTTCAGGCCGCGCGAGGTCTCGCGGGCGCGATCGCCGGGCGCGCGGGGGGCCGTGCCGCGGCCGAACGCGACGGGGGCCTGGGGCGTGGACTGACGGCTGCGCTCGTGATCGGGCATGGGCACCTCGGCGGGACGTCACCAAGAAGGAGTACGCAATTCACGGGGCGATCGCAAGCGCTTACGGAGCGGCTCCGAGCGAGGTGGGGGGCCGCTCCCGGACCGCGCGCACCACGACGGCCCCGGTCAGCACCAGGACGGCAGCCAGCGCCACCGTGAGGGGCTCGCCCACCCGCTCGGCCAGCGCGCCGGCGAGCAGGCCGCCGAGGGGCATGCCGCCGAACAGGCACAGGCTGTACAGCGCCATGACGCGGCCTCGCAGCGCGTCGGGCACCAGCGACTGCAGCAGGGCGTTGCACAGGTTGAGCGTGACCATCAACCCGGCCCCGACCGCGACCATCACCGCGAGCGCCAGCGCCTCGGAGCGCACCCCGGCGAAGACCAGCATGGCGAGCGGGAAGACGAACAGGGTCGCGCCCAGCATGCGCCGCAGCGATCCGCGCCGGCCGTACGCCGCGACGGCCAGCGCCCCGATCAGCGCCCCCACGCCGCGCGCCGACTGCAGGAAGCCCGTCGTGGTGGCGTCGCCGCCGAGGATTCGCACCGCCCAGGCCGGGATCAGCGTGAGGAACGAGAAGCCGAACACGCTGAGGAACGCCACGAGGGTCAAGAGGCCGCGCGCGGCGCGACTGCCGCGTACGAACGCCAGGCCCTCGCGTAGCTCGACCAGCACCGTCCGGCGGGGCGGGCGGGGCGGTAGTGGCGCGAGCCGCATGAGCCCGAGGGCCGCGAGCACGCCCACGAACGACACGGCGTTGACCGTGAAGCACCAGCCGGGGCCGAACAGCGAGTACGTGGCGCCCGCGGCTGCCGGACCCACGGCGGTGGCGGCGTTGAACATGAACGAGTTGAGCGCGATGGCGTTGGTCAGCTCGGCGCGTCCCACCAGCTCGAGCACGAAGGCCTGGCGGGCCGGCGCCTCGAAGGCGTTGGCCACGCCCGACAAGAGGGCCAGGCCGATCACGTGCCAGGGACGGATGGCGCCCGTGAAGGTGAGCGCGGCCAGGGCAATGGACAGGGCCATCATGCCCAGCTGGGCCGCCACCATCAGGCGCCGGCGTGACACGCGGTCGGCGACCACGCCGCCGTAGAGCATGAGCAGCCACGAGGGCACGCCCGACGCGAAGGCCACCATCCCCAGGTAGGCCGGCGAGTGCGTCAACTCGTAGACCAGGTAGCCCTGGGCCGTCGCCTGCATCCACGCCCCGAACAGCGACACGAGCTGGCCCGTGAACCACAGGCGGTAGTTGCGATGCCGGAGCGCGGCGAAGGCTTCCCGAAGGGCCACGGGGCGTTCGGGGCGGGCTTCTGCCATCGGCACGGGCGTTCCTCCTGGCCGAGTCGTCGGCCGCGCGCACAGGATAGTACCTGGGACCCCTTCGCGCCATCCCGTGCGACAGGGGTTCCACAGACTGTAGAGAAATTGCTCATCTGCGACGTCGTCCCAGCGTGCCGATCGCGAAACGATCGAGCCCTGAGGCCGTTCTGCGCAACTTGGTTCGCGTCTTGCAGTAGCACGAGGTACGAACGAAGACGGCGCCCCGGCGCCGAAGGGGAGGATCCATGCGACGCTTCTTCTGGCTTCTGTCCCTCGTGCTCCTGGCCCTGGTGGCGTGCGAGGGCTCCGGCGAGACCGTCACCGGCGACACGGCCGGCGGCGACGACACGGCGACCCCCGACGTCGTCAGCCCCGACACCGTGACCCCGGCCGACATCACGGCGCCCGACTACGGCGACGTGGCCCTGCAACCCGACGACAAGAAGTTCCTGGCCGACTACCAGGCCATGCTGCTCCAGACGGCCGACATGAGCACCGACGAGCTGTTCTCGCGCTTCGGCCAGCCCGCCAGCTACCTGGCCGAGCTGCCGTACGATCCGCTGCCGGCCGCGGGCCTCGAGCTGATCGACGACGCCTACCAGTTGACGCAGGCCGAGAAGGACGTGTTGGCCGCCAACAGCTTCGTGGTCACCGACCGCGTACGCTACGACAGCCACCCCATGGGCTACCTCGACATCTACACCAAGGACCTGCCGGTCCTGGTCACCACCGACTCGATCCTGTTCGCGGTGCACAACTCCTACGATCTCATCTTGAAGACGGTCGAGCAGCAGGCGCTCATCCCCATGCTGACCGGCATGCTGGCCGGGGCGCACGGCGCGCTGGCGGATCTCACCGCCTCCGAGGGGGCGCTCGGCGACGCGGTCCGGGACACCGACCTGTACTACAGCGTGGCGCGCTCGCTGCTGGCCGGCGAGGCCGTGGCCCCGCTGATCGCCGCCAACGTGCAGCCCCGCGACGAGCTGCTGTTGCAGATCGAAGCGCTGGAGCCGAAGCTCATCGAGCTGTTCGGTCGCGCCTACCCGTGCGAGGGCCCCGGCTGCGCCTACGACTTCAGCCAGTTCAAGCCGCGCGGCCACTACACCGAGACCGAAGAGCTGCAGCACTACTTCCGGGCCATGATCTGGCTCGGCCGCACCGAGCTCGCGCTCACCCGCTTCAGTCGCGAGCTGCTGGTCTCCGTGCTGCTCCGCGATACGCTGACCGCGGCGGGCCAGGTGCCCGTGTGGCAGGCGTTCGACGAGGCCATCCAGGTCTTCGTGGGCAAGAGCGACAACCTGACCCTGCCCCAGTTCGACGGCTTCCTGGCCGAGAAGGGCCTGACCGGCGCCGCGGCGCTGGCCGATCCGAGCGTGGCCGAGGCCGCCATGACGGCGCTCGAGGAGTCCGGCCTCGGGCAGCAGAAGATCATGAGCCAGATCATGGCCACGAACCCTCTGTCGGCCGAGCCTACGCTGCTGCCGCCCATCTTCGCCTTCCTCGGCCAGCGCTTCGTGATCGACAGCTACACGTTCCACAACGTCACCTACGACCGCATCGTGTGGCAGGGCGTGAAGCAGGACCGCTACATGCCCGATCCGCTCGACGCGGCCTTCGTGCTCGGCTACGACCAGGCGCTGCCGCTGCTCCAGGACGAGCTCGACCGCTACCACTACGCGCAGAACCTGAACGCCGTGCGCTACCTGACCGACGCCTACCCGCCCGACTTCTGGGCCGAGAGCATGTACAACGTGTGGCTCGACGCCATCCGCGCCCTGGCCGACGCCCCCATCGGCGACCAGGTGCCCGACGCCTTGCAGACCGAGGCCTACGCCAGGAAGTCCTTGAACACCGGCCTGGCCAGCTGGGCCGAGCTGCGCCACGACACCATCCTGTACGTGAAGCAGTCGTACACGGGCGTCGGCTGCGACTACCCCGACGGCTACGTCGAGCCCTACCCGGCGTTCTTCGCGCGCGTCAACGCCTTCGCCACGCGCTCGGGCGAGCTGTTCGCGGGCCTCGACCTGCCCGTACAGCCCTACCTGCAGGAGTGGGTGCAGAAGTACTTCGACAACCTCGCCGTCGTGGCCGCCACCCTCGGCGGCATCGCCGAAAAGGAGCTGGCCGGCCTGCCCCGCACGCCCGACGAGACCAAGTTCCTGAAGGACATCGTGCAGCAGAACGGCATGTGCGGCGGTCCGCTCTTCACGGGCTGGTACAGCGACCTGTTCTTCAACGCGATGGACACCACCTTCGAGTTCAAGCCCACCATCGCCGACGTGCACACCGACCCGAACAGCGAGAGCATCCTGCACGTGGGCACCGGCCGCGCGAACCTCATGGTGCTCGTCGTCTCGACCCACTGCGACACCAAGGCCTACGCCGGCCCGGTCAGCAGCTACTACGAGACCATCGAGGGCAACTTCAACCGCCTGACCGACGAGGACTGGAAGACCACGCTGAACGGCGACCGCCTGCCCGACCGCCCCGAGTGGACCTCGCCGTTCCTGGTCGTGCAGTAGCTTTTTCCGCTCGCGTCCGTTTCGTTGATTTTCTCCATTGGCATCGCTACGCTGCTGCTCGCACGGACACAGAGCGGAGGTTCCGTTGATCCCCCGAAGGTTCCGGGCCGGCGTGCTGCTCCTGGCCGTCCTCCCGGTGGCGTCGTGGCTGCCGGCGTGCGGCGATTCTTCGACGGTCTCCTGCGCGGACATCGAGGTCGGCCCCCAAGGGTGCGACCGCCTGCCTCTACCCCTGGGACCGCGTCGTCCTCGAGCCTTCTCCGGTTCCCGAGGCGCCGACGGCCGACTACTCGTGGTGGGTGCCCACGTACTGCGCCCAGGCCCCGGGCGACTGTCAGGGCCTGCCCAAGGACCTCTGGTGCGGCTACGGTCCGCACGGTCAGCATGACCGGGCGTCGACCGCAGGAACGGCCGCCTCGTGGCTGACGGTGTCGGGGGCCGAAGGGACCGCTCGGCCGCTGGCCCACGCGCCCCTGATCTGCCAGTCGTGCCCCTGGGTCGACGACCGGTGCGCCTGTGAAGAAGCCGGGCTGACGGGCACGTACTTCCGCGACATGGCCAATCACTACTGCAACTTCCTGCTGGTGCCGGGCGACGACGGCCTGGTCGTCCTGCGCACGCCGGCCGACCTCGCGAGCTACTTCGCGCCGGTCGAGACGGGCGAGGAGGCCCTGGCGTTCGCCGAGCTGGCGGGAACGCGCGACGATCTGACCGGCCACGGCGTGCAGCACCGCTACTGGGGTGGCGAGCGCGACGAACCGCTCGACGCCCTGCGCCGGAGTTGCGACGACTATCAGAACGTTCCGGGCCACTGGGGCTACTGGCTGCCCGAAGAGACCGTGATGCAGGGCTGCACCGAGGCCGTCATCGGGGCCACGACCGTCGAGCCCGAGGGTCCGGACTGGCTCGTGCACACCTTCGTGGTGCCAGCGCCGGGCGGCTGCTCGACGCCGTTGCAACGCGTCGACGTTCGCGTGACGCGCGACGGGACGGTCACGGTCGACGAGCCCGTGCCGCTGTGTTATGGCCACATTCCCTGCTACGACGAGATGCCGTGACGTCGTCGACGCGAACGGGGTCGGGCCTACCCGACCCGCCCTACGTCGTACATCTGGAACCAGGGATCCTCGCTGATGACCGGCACGCCTTCCACCCTGGCCTGGGCGATGATCATGCGGTCGAAGGGATCTTTGTGGTGTGGCGGCAGATCGGCGGCCGCATAGGCATGTTCGGCGCGAATCGGAAGGGTCTCGAACCGGCAGGCCGCCAGCACGGTGGGGAAGAAGGCTCCCGGAGGCTTCGACAGGGTAAGCCGTCCGTTGGCGTGCTTGATGCCGATCTCCCACAGGCTCGCGACGCTCACGAAGACCTCGGTGGCTGGATCGCGGAGCAGCGCGTCGGTCGCGCGCGAGAGCCTGCGGTCGTCCGTGAGCCACCAGAGCAGGACGTGCGTGTCGATCAGGACCTTCACTTGTAGAAGAGCTCCAGCAGGTCGTCGGGCAGCGGGTCGTTGAAGTTGTCCGGCACCACGAACTGACCTTTGCACAGACCCGGTTCCCTGGGGGAGAGCTTCTGCGCCAGGCGCACGATCTTCGCGATCGGCTTGCCGTCGCGCGCAAGAACGACCTCCTCCCCGGCCTCGACCCGCGCCAGCAGCTTCGAGAGGTTCGTCTTGGCCTCGTGGATGTTCACCTGCGTCACGGCGGTCCTCCGAATCCACGCGGTTCCATCTTAGCTAACTTGTGGACCAAGTCAACGCTCGGAGCCCCATCACTCCCCGGTACTTCGCGTCCGGCTTGACGGTTCCGTCCGCGCGGGCGGATACTTTTCGCACGTACACATCGACCCACGTGCGGCATGCGTCCGGCGACTGGCCTCCGGGCCTGGATCGCGATCGGGCACCCGCGCTACCGGCGCCTGCTGGCCGAGCTGCTGGCGCTCGCGTTGGGCCTGGCCGGGCTCGTGTACCTGGAGAACACGCTGCTCACCGGGTTCGTACGGCAGCTGGCGGGCGGGGCGAGCCTGCCGGTGGCGTGGCTGGCCGGGCTCTTCGGGGTCGGGCTGGTCCGGGCCGTCGGCTCGGCGCGCAGCCGCTACGTGGGCAACGACCTGGCCATGCGCTCGCGCGGCGATCTCGAGGCCGAGGTCTTCGCCCACCTGCTGCACCGCGACGACGACTTCTACCGCCGGCACGGGTCCGGCGAGATCCTGAACCGGCTCGAGGTCGACCTGCACCGCGTCTTGCAGCGCCGCGAGACCGTGGTGCAGGTGGTAGCGTCGACGCTCGTCGTGCTCGCACACCTGGCGTTCTTCGCGCGCTGCGACCTGCGCCTGGCGTTGGTGGTCATGGCGGTCTGCCTGGTCGGCACCCTGGTCAGCGAGCACGCCAGCCGCCCGGTGCGCGTGGCCGACAAGGCGTTCTGGGGCCAGCACGATCGCGTCAAGGTGACCTTCGACGACTGCCTGAAGGCGCTGGTCGAGATCCAGGTGGGCGGGCTCTTCGCGCCCATGCTCGAGCGCCTGGGGCGCCCGCAGGCCTCGCGGCTGGCCGCCTTCCGCCAGTGGGCGCGCGCCGACGCCTTCGTCGCCTTCTCGCGCGGGGGCTGGCCGGTGGTGGCCTTCCTGCTGGCCACGCTGGTCGTGCTCACGCTGGTGGGCGGCGACGCCACGAACGGCGCCCCGGGACGCGCGGGCTCCGAGGACGTGGCGACCCGGCTCGCGCTGATCCCAGTGCTGGTCTACGCCCTCCCGGGCGTGTTCTCGCACGTGACCTACCTGGCCACGCTGCGCCTCGAGTTCCAGTTGGCCCGAAACGCCATCGATCGCCTGCTCGAGTACGAGAGCGCCCCGGCCTCGGCCTGTCCGCGCGGAGAAGACGCCGCCCGGGGCGAAGCTCGCGCGCCGCCGGTGGCCGCAGGGCCGGTGCGCTTCGAGCACGTCACCTACCGCTACACGACGCCCGACGGCGAGCTGCAAGGGGGCGTCGACGACGTCTCGCTGGCGTTCGAGACGGGGCGCTGGACCTGCCTGGTGGGGCCGGCCGGGGCGGGCAAGTCGACCGTGGTGAACCTGGCCTTGGGCCGCGCCCTGCCCCAGGGCTGCCGCGTGCTGATCGGGGACCGACAGCCCGGCACGGGCGCGCTTGGAGAGCTGGCCGCCGTGGCGACGATCCTGCCGCAGACCGTGGTGCTGCTCGACGACACCCTCCGTGCCAACCTGTACCTCGGCGACTCCGGGACGGCGCAGGACCCGGTGCCGGACGCCGACCTGGAGCTGCTGGAGGCCGTGGGCCTCGCCGACGTCTGTCGCAGGAAGGCGCTGGAGCTGCACCCCTCACCCGGCCAGGTCGCCTCGGTGCGCGACCTGGCGCGGCTCCGCGAGCGTGCGCAGGCGGCGGTGCGGGAGTGCGGAGCGCGCCTCGTGCCGTTCGAGGACGGCCGGGCCGCCCCTGGTGCGTCGTTGTCGTGGCACGACCACCTGGTGCAGGGCTCGCTCGGCGTGGCCAACCCGAGGCAGCAGCGGCGCGTCGACGAGGCGCTGCTGGCCGTGATGTCCGAGCCCGACTGGCGCCGGCTCTTCGTCTCGGAGGGCCTCCGCTACGAGGTGGGCCGCCACGGCTCGCGCCTCTCGGGGGGACAGGCGCAGTTGGTGGGGCTGGCGCGGGCGCTCCTGCGCCGGACGCCGTTCCTGATCCTCGACGAGCCGACCTCGGCCCTCGACCCCGCCAGCCGCGACCGGGTCGCGAGCTTCCTCAGGGGGTGGTGCCGGGAACGCGTCGTGGTGACCATCAGCCACGATCCCGGCCTGGCGCGCCAGTGCGACGAGATCCTGATGCTGCAAGGCGGTCGCCTGATCGACCGTGGGGGGTTCGACGAGCTCGCGTCACGTTCTGCAGTTTTCCGCGAGCTGTTCCGGTTGCCGATCCGGTCCGAGCCGGCACCCTGACCGCGCGCCGCGGTTGCCCCGTTGACAGCGAAAAACCTTCGGCCGTACGGTTGAATTGGATCTTGAGTAGAACGCCTCCGGGCGCGTGGCTCGGAGGAAAGGAGGTGCGCCATGAGGCTGCGGATCTGGTCGCGCCCCACCGACCCGGGACAACCTGGTCCTGAGCCGGCTCCGCCCCGTCCGGGTGCGGACCCCATGCCCTAGAGCTTCCCTGGAAGCAGGGCCCCTCAACCGTTCCCGTTCAACGCCGCCTGCAGGTAGGGCCGCGCGAGGGCCAGGTGCTCGTCCGGGGTCATGTTCAGCGTGACGCCCGAGGCGTTGCGGTGCCCGCCGCCGCCGTGCTGCATGGCCAGCGCACGCACGTCGAGCGTGCCCTTCGAGCGCAGGCTGGCCTTGAACTGCTTGTTCTCGAGCTGGCGGTACAGGATGGCGACCTTCACGTCGGCCACCATCAGCATGAAGGGCAACAGCTCTTGCAGCAGCGCCTTGTCGACGCCCAGCTGTTGCACCAGGTGCATGTCGACCACGCCCCACGTCAGGCGCCCGTCGAGCTCGGTGTGCAGCTCGTCGAGGAAGCGCCGCGTGAGCTCGAGGAAGCCGGGGGGAAAGGCGGCGAACAGCGCGTCGTAGATCTGCTCGAGGTCGAGCCCGAAGGGGATGAGCTTGGCCGCCGCGGTGAGCGCGCCGGCGTTGCCCGACAGGAAGCGGAAGCTGCGCGTGTCGAACAGGATGCCGGTGTAGAGGTTGTGGGCCATGGTGGCCGTCAGGCGCGCGCCCAGCGCCTCGATCACGTCGACGAGCAGCTCGCTGGCCGACGAGCGCTGCGGCTCGATGATGCCGGGCACCGAGTCGGCCTGCGCCCCGTGGTGATCGAGCGACAGCGCGTTCATGCCCTGGGGCCAGCGCCCCGCGCGCGCGGGCTGGTTCACGTCGACCAGCACCAGCAGGTCGGGCGGGTCGCCGGCCGGGCGCTTGTCGTTGGCGATCTCGAGGCGCTCCCAGCCCTTCAGCAGCCGGTAGGGCGGGGGCGTCTCGTGGGGCGCGAAGGCGCGCACGGTCTTGCCAAGCTGCTCCAGCGCCTCGAACAGCGCCAGCGTGGCGCCCAGGCCGTCGGGGTCGGGGCGTTCGTGCGTCAGCACCCAGATGTGGCGGGCTTCCAGGATGCGATCGAGCGTGGGGATCCAGCTAGGGGGCGTCGACATGGTCTCTGTCCTTCAGGAGGGCCAACAGCTCGTGCAGGATGGCGGCCGTGGCTCCCCAGATGTGGTGGTCTCCGTACTGGTAGAAGAAGATGGCGCGCTCGTGCCCGCCCAGGTCCCACACCTCGGTCGTGCCCGGGATGCGGCCCGAGAGCAGGTCGTCGAGCGGCACTCCGAAGACCTCCGCCACCTCGTGCGCGTGCGGCGTGAGGGCGGGCTCGTGCCCCAGGTAGCCCACGAAGGGCGTGATCAGGTACCCGGTGATGGTGGGATAGTCCGAGACGCGCCCGAGCACCGTGACCGCCTCGCGGGGCACGCCGAGCTCTTCGTGCAGCTCGCGCAGCGCCGCGTGCTCGGCGCTCGGGTCGCCGGGGTCGATGACGCCGCCGGGGAACGAGATCTGACCGCGGTGGCTGCCCACCTTGTCGGTGCGCAGCGTGAACAGGACGCGCAGCGCGCCCTCGGCGTCATGGAAGAACGGGACGAGCACGGCCGACGCCGTCAGGCCCTCGGCGGGCAGCCGCATCGGCTCGTGGGCGGCGAGGCGGGCGCGGATGATGGCGAGGTCCATGGTCCCCCGGGGTCCTTCGTTGCCGCACTGTAGTCGACGGCTCCCGGGTCGCGCAAGACCGAGATGTTACAGGTTGGGATGACACGCCACGCAGGACGTGGGCGCGGCGGTGAAGCCGTGCTTGTTGCCGTGGCAACCGCAGTTGCCGTCCTTGTGGCCGTCGGGTGCGCCGTTGCGGCCGTGGCACGCGGCGCACTGATAGGGCTGCAGCCCTGCGCGGTGCCCGGCCTGGTCGTGGCAATCGAAGCACTTGGGCTCGCGCCAGCCCGTGTGGCCGGTGCCCACGATGGGCGGGTCGGGGGGCGCGACGTCCGGAGCGCCCGTGTCGACGGGCACGTCGGGGGTGGCCGTATCGGTCGGAACGTCGAGGGTGGCCGTATCGGTCGGAACGTCGGGGGTGGCCGTATCGGCCGGAACGTCAGGAGTGCCCGGATCAGGCTGCACGTCGGGCGTGCCCGGGTCCGTGCCCGGGTCCGCCTTTCCGGGGTCGGCGGTGACGTCGGTCGCGCCGGGGTCGCCGGTCACGTCGGCGGCGGTGTCGTTGGTGTTGCCGGTGTCGTTGGCTTCCTGGCCACCGTCGCCGCTGCCACAGGCAACGAGCGCCAGGCCGAGCATCAGTACGAGCAGGAACGTCGTTCGCATGGTCTACCCCACCTCCAGAGTTGGCCCGGCGTCTGTGTCGGGCAATTCGGAATACTATTTCCGAAATGAGTCGTGTGGTCAAGCGAATTGGCGCTCTCGCAGTGGGGCTATCCGCGGCACATCGCCACGAAGTCGTTCCACGCCGCGCTCTTCTCGAACTCGCCCGAGCGGAAGGTGGTCGTGGTCACCGAGTCGAACTTCTCGACGCCGCGCATGACCATGCACAGGTGGGTGGCCTCGAGGAGCACGGCCACGCCGCGGGGCTGGAGGGTGTCGCAGAGCGTGCGGCCGATCTGGTCGGTCATGCGCTCCTGGACTTGCAGGCGCCGGGCGTACACGTCGACGATGCGCGCCAGCTTGGAGAGCCCCAGGATCTGCCCGTTCGGCAGGTAGGCCACGTGCGCCTTGCCGAAGAAGGGCAACAGGTGGTGCTCGCACAGGCTGAAGAAGTGGATGTCCTTCACGAGCACGATGCCCTCGGACTCCTCGTGGAAGACCGCGCCGTTGATGATCTCGTCGATGTCCTCGTTGTAGCCCTTGGTCAGGTAGCGCAGGGACTCGGCCACGCGCTTGGGGGTCTTCAGCAGGCCCTCGCGCTCGGGGTCCTCGCCGAGGTGCACGAGCACGTCGTGGATGGTGCTCTCGAAGTCCTTCAGCGCCGGGTGGACGATGACGGGGCGGGACGGATCGTTGGTCATGGAGTCCTCCTGCGCTCACACGAGGCCGAGGCCGCCGTCGACGACGAGGGTGGCCCCGGTGATGTACGACGCCGCGGCAGAGGCCAGGAAGCAGACGACGTGCGCCACGTCGGCGGGCTCGCCCGTGCGCGGGACGGGCGTCGCGCTCGCCAGGCGCGAGAAGTACTCGGTGCGCTCGGGCGCGCTGCCGAAGCGATCGTGGATGGGCGTGTCGATCACGCCGGGGCAGACCGTGTTCACGCGGACGCCCAGGGGCCCGAGCTCGGGCGCCAGGCAGGTGACCGCGAAGTTCAGGGCGGCCTTCGAGATCGAGTACGACAGCGCGTTGGGGATGGGGCGGAGCCCCAGGTTCGACGAGACCATCACCACCGACGCGTCTCGACCCTTCTGCAAGAGGGGCAGTAGCGCGCGTGTCAGGCGAAGGGGCGCGGCCAGGTTCGTGTCGAGCTGGGTGTCCCAGCTGGCGTCGGTCTGGGTGGCCAGGCTGTCGGGGCGGAAGATGCCGGCGTTGTGCACCAGCGCGTCGAGGCGCCCGAAGCGCTCGTCGACGAAGGCCGCCAGGCGCTCGGGGAGCGTCCGATCGGTCACGTCGCCGGGGAAGGCCACGACCGCGCCCGCGAGCCCCGTTGCGGGGCCTTCCAGCGTCGCGGCGGCCTCGGCGACCTCGCGGAGCTTGCCCTCGCGGCGCCCAACGCCCACGACGGTGAGGCCTTCGGAGACGAGCTGCAGGGTGATGGCGCGGCCGATGCCGGTGCCGGCACCCGTGACGACGGCGACGCGAGGAGCGCTGGTGGGGCTTACCGGCAGTTGGGGCATCGGTCGAAGAACTCCCGCTTCACCTTGTAGGTGCTGACCATCCACTCGATCTGGTCAACGGGAATGTAGGCCTCGCCGCATTTCGTGCAAGCGTGGAGTGCGAAGTCGCGGCCCCAGATGCGGCGGACACCATCGGCCTCGGTCATCGGGATGCAGGCGGTCGGGCACGCGAAGGCGCAGGCGCCGCAGCCGATGCACGGGTTCGACGGGCCGTCGAAGGGCGTCGTGACCTTCTTGTAGACACCGCGGCTGGCCACGCCGATGGCGCTGACGCCGACCACTTCTTCGCAGGTCGCGACGCACTGCCCGCACAGGATGCACAGCTCGTTCGGGTCCTCGGTGGCGTACGACGACGTGGTGCGTCCCAGGTACTTCCGGGCCAGGTTCTGCACCGCCTCGGCCTTGGGTGCGCGGGCCAGCATGAGCTCGAGCACCGTCTTGCGGGCGCGGACCACCTTCGGCGAATCGGTGTAGACGTTCAGGCCGTTCTTGGCCGGGTACAGGCACGACGTCACGATCTTCGACCAGGTGCCCTCGCGGAGCTCGACGAGGCACAGGCGGCAGTGCCCTCCCTCCTTGAGCGCGTCGTTCTGGCACAGGGTCGGGATCTCGAGGCCGTGGTCGCGGCAGACCTTCAGGAGGTACTGCCCCTTGGGGGCCGTCACCGCGCGGTCGTTCAGGTTCAGGGTCACGGTTTCCATACGACCCTCCTCACTTCACGCTGATGGCGTCGAATCGGCATTCCTGGAAGCAGATGCCGCACCGGATGCACTTCGAGGCGTCGATGAGGTGCAGCAGCTTGCCCTTGGTGCCGGGGATCTCGGTGGTCGTGGAGATGCACTCGACGGGGCAGCCCTTGGCGCACAGCTGGCAGCCCGTGCACTTGCTCTCGATCACCTTGTACTCGATGAAGGCCTTGCAGACCCCGCCGCGGCACTTGTGGTCGCGGATGTGCTCGACCCACTCGTCGCGGAAGTGGCGAAGGCTGGACTGCACCGGGTTGGCCGCTGTCTGGCCGAGGCCGCACAGGCTGGCGACCGCCATCGCGTCGGCGAGCTCTTCGATGCGCCCCAGGTCGGCCTCGGTGCCCTGGCCGGCCGTGATGCGGCCGAGGATGAGGTCGAGCTGGCGCAGGCCCTCGCGGCACGGCGTACACTTGCCGCAGCTCTCCTCGAGCAGGAAGTTCACGTAGTAGCGTGCCACGTCGACCACGCAGTCGTGGTTGTCCATGACGATCAGGCCGCCCGAGCCCATCATCGAGCCGACCTCGGTGAGGGCGTCGAAGTCGACGGTCAGGTTGCCCATGGAGGCGGGGATGATGCCGCCCGACGGTCCGCCGGTCTGCACGGCCTTGAAGGTGCCGCCGCCGCGAATGCCGCCGCCGATGCCGTTCACCATCTCGTCGATGGTGATGCCCATCGGGACCTCGACCAGGCCCGTGTTCACGACCTTGCCGACCAGCGAGAAGGCCTTGGTGCCCTTCGAGCCCTTGGTGCCGATGGTCGTGAACCAGTCGACGCCGCGGCGCAGGATCACGGGTACGCACGCGTAGGTTTCGACGTTGTTGAGGTTCGAGGGCTTGCCCCAGAGCCCCACGTCGGTGGTGTGCACGTACTTGGCGCGCGGCTCGCCGCTCTTGCCCTCGAGCGAGGCCATGAGGGCCGTGGACTCGCCGCACACGAAGGCGCCGCCGCCGCGCATGAGCTCGAGGTCGAAGTCGAAGCCGGAGCCGAGGATGTTCTTGCCGAGGAGGCCCGCGGCGCGCGCGTCGGCGATGGCGTGGTTCAGGTGGTCGACGGCCAGGGGGTACTCGTCGCGCACGTAGAAGAAGCCCTGGTTCGCGCCGATGGCGTAGGCCGCGATGATCATGCCCTCGAGCACGCGGTGGGGATCGCCCTCCATGAGCGAGCAGTCCATGAAGGCGCCCGGATCGCCCTCGTCACCGTTGCAGATCACGTACTTGGGGCTGCCCTTGGCCTTGGCGCACGAGGCCCACTTGCGGCCGGTCAGGAAGCCGCCGCCGCCGCGGCCGCGCAGGCCCGACTTCGTGATGGTGTCGATGATCGCGTCGCGGTGCATGCCGCCGAGGACCATGGCCAGCGCCTGGTAGCCATCGGCGGCCAGGGCCTCGTCGAGGTTGGTCGGGTCGATGTGGCCGCAGTTCGCGAGCGCCAGGCGCATCTGCTTCTTGTAGAACGGGATCTCGGGGTAGGTCCTGAGGACCTTGTCGGTGCCGGGCTCCTTGTAGCACAGGCGCTCGATCACCTGCGTGTCGAAGATGGACTTTTCGACGATCTCGTCGACGTCCTTCAGGGTCACGCGCTCGTAGAGCAGGTTCTCGGGGTAGAACACGACGAGGGGGCCACGCTCGCAGAAGCCGTGGCAGCCCGTGGCGCGGGGGCACGAGGCTTCGTCGAGGCGCACCGTGGCGTCCACGTTCCGCTTCTGGAAGGCCGCCTTCATGGCGTCGGCGATCTGGGCGGCGCCGCGGGCGCGGCAGGCAGTCCCTGCGCACACGATGACCGTGCGCGCGCCCGGCTTCGCGCGGCCCTTCAGGTCCCGTACGTACCCCTGGAACTGGTCGAGGGTGGTGAGTTTCTGCATCGCGCGCCTCCCTATGCCTTGGCGTAGCGCTTGACGACGCGCGAGGCCTTCTTGGCCGACAGCTCGCCGTGGTAGTGCTCATCGACGAGCACCACGGGCGCCATCGCGCACGTACCCACGCAGTTCACGCGCTCGAGGGAGAACATGCCGTCGGCCGAGGTGTTGCCCGTCTTCACGTTGAGCTCGCGCTCGAGCTCTTCCTGGATCAGCTTGGCGCCGCGCAGGTGGCAGGCGGTGCCCATGCAGACCTTGACCTCGTGCTGGCCCCGCGGGACCAGGCTGAACTTCTTGTAGAACGTCGCCACCTCGTAGACGCGGGTCAGCGGCACGGCCAGGTTCGTGGCCACCCGCTGCAGGCCTTTGGCCGGCAGGTAGCGGAACACCTTCTGCGTGTCTTGCAGCACGGCGATCAGGTGACGCGCTTCGTTCCCGTAGCGGGAGCAAATCTCGTCGACCTTGGCGCAGTCGCACTCGTGGCTCATCGTCATTCCCCTATCACGGTCGCCGGAACGAGTCCTGCCTTTGTCCGGATGCGGTTGTAGCGATCGAGAGCGTACTTCTGGAGCTTGGGCTCCAGGTCCGGCGTACCCGTCACATGGCGGTACCGCCCCTGGCCCTCGAGGTAGCGCTTCAGCGGGATGACCTCGGGCACGTCGACGGTGACGCGGTACTGGCCGTTCACCACCTCGTACAGGGGCGCGAAGCCCGCCTCGACGGCCAGGCGGCCGTGGCGGATGGCGTTGTCGGGCTGGCTGCGCCACCCGGTGGGGCAGACGCAGTAGACCTGCAGGTACTTGGGCCCCGGGATGGTCATGGCCTTCTTCACCTTCTCGTACAGGTCGAAGGGGTAGGAAGGGTTGGCCGTGGCGACGTAGGGGATGCCGTGCGCGACCATGATCTCGGGCAGGTACTTCTTGTCGGTGCGCTGGCCTTGGACGACCGTGCCCGCGGGCGACGTGGTCGTGCTGGCGCCGAAGGGCGTCGAGCTGGAGCGCTGGATGCCCGTGTTCATGTACGCTTCGTTGTCGTAGCAGACGTACAGCATGTTGTGGCCGCGCTCCATGGCGCCCGATAGCGCCTGCAAGCCGATGTCGGCCGTGCCGCCGTCGCCGGCGAAGGCCAGGAAGTTGACGTCGCGGTCCGCGACCTTGCCCTTGCGGCGCAGCACCTTGGTGGCCGACTCGACGCCCGACGCGACCGCCGCGACGTTCTCGAAGGCCACGTGGATCCAAGGCACGTTCCAGGCCGTCGTGGGCATGGGGCTCGAGACGATCTCGAGGCAACCGGTGGCGTTCGAGACGATCGTGTTGCGCCCGGCGGCCTTCATGACGTGGCGCACGGCCACCATCATGGCGCAGCCCTGGCACGCGCGGTGGCCCTGGCAGTAGTACTCCTCCTTGGGCAGGAGGCGGGACGAGTAGATGTTGAACAGGGAGCTGGGCTTGGTGCTCATGCTCACCCCCGCACGCCGTAGAAGTGGAAGTCGGCCGGGCGCCCAAAGGCGATCTCGGCCTTGGCCTGCTCGGCCACGGCCAGGAAGTCGTCGACGGTCACGTCGCGGCCGCCCAGGCCGATCACGAAGTCGCAGAGGATGGGCGCATTGGCGGCGCCGTACAGGGCCGCGCGCACCTCGGTGGCGAAGGGGCCGCCGACGCCGCCGAAGCTGAGCGCGCGGTCGATCACGATGACGCGCTTGAACTTCGTGAGCAGCTGCCGGATGTCCTCGTCGGGGAACGGCCGCCACAGGCGCAGCTTGACGAGCCCGACCTTCTGACCCTGGTCGCGCAGGCGGTCGACGGCCACCGAGATGGTCTCGCCGAACGAGCCCATGCTGAGGAAGACCGTGTCGGCGTCGTCGGTGCGGTAGGTCTCGAGGGCGTTGTAGTACCGGCCCGTGGCCTGGCCCCACTCGGCCCACACGCGGTCGATGACCTTGCGGGCGCCGCGGAGCGCCATGTCGTGGGCCATCTTGGCTTCGCTGTAGATCTCGGGCACTGCGAAGGCGCCCATGGAGACGGGCTTGTCGGGGTTCAGGGCGAACGCCGGCTTGAAGTCGGGCAGGAAGGCGTCGATGACGGCCTGGTCGACGAACTCGACCGCCTCGACCACGTGCGACAGGATGAAGCCGTCGAGGTCGACGATGGTCGGCAGCAGCACGTCCTTGTCTTCGGCGATCTTGAAGGCGCAGAAGTGCTGGTCGTAGGCGTCCTGGCCGTTCTCGGTGAAGATGACGATCCAGCCGACGTCGCGGGCGCCCATGATGTCGGAGTGGTCGTTCCAGATGCCCAGGGGGCCCGAGATGGTGCGGCTGACGACCGTCATCATGATGGGCAGGCGCATGGCCGACGCGATCGGCAGGAGCTCCTGCATGAGGATGAAGCCCTGCGACGACGTGGCGGTGTAGGTGCGCGCGCCGGCGGCCGACGTGCCGCAACACACCGACATGGCGCTGTGCTCGGACTCGACGGGGATGAACTCGGCGTCGAGGTCGCCGTCGTTCACGATGTCGGCCAGGTGTTCGACGATGTGGGTCTGAGGCGTGATCGGATAGGCCGCGATGCATTCGGCCTTGGCCTGGCGGATGCCCTCGGCGATCGCGATCGACACCTCGATGCCGACGCGGCCCGTGGTGGGATGGCTCATGCCGCTACTCCTTCATCTCGATGCAGCCGGTGTAGCACTCGACGGCGCAGATGCCGCATCCCTTGCAGTAGTCGAGGTTGGCCACGAAGTAGCCCTCCTCGTTCTGCGAGATGCAGCCCTCGGGGCAGAACGTCCAGCACACGCCGCAGCGGATGCACTGCTCGAAGTGGACGATCGGCCGGACCGTCGCCCAGCCGCCCGTGAGGTAGTCGGTCGAGCTGCCCGGCTCGGTGACCACGCCGCCGACGGGGAAGTCACGCCAAGTGAAATCTTCGATCTTCTTCGCCTTCGCCATTTCAGCCCTCCACCGTCAGCTCGTCCATGGCGCGCGCCAGGGCCTTCAGGTTGCGCGCCGCGAGCTTGCCGAAGCGACTCTTCATGGGCTCGTCGAGCGAGGTCACCGCCACCACGTTGCTGGCCTTCACGAGGGCGCCCAGCATGGTGGTGTTGGTGATCGGGCGGCCGATCACCTCGATGGCGATCTTCGTCGCGTCGACCACGCCGATGCGACCGGCGAAGCCCGTGATGCGTCGCACCTCGGCCGCCGGCTTATCGGTGTTCACGATGAGCACACCGTCGGCCTTCAGCCCCTGGGCGGGGTTCGCGACCTCGAGCAGCGTGGGGTCGAGGACGACCACCACGTCGGGCTCGTAGATCTTCGAACGCAGCCGGATGCGATCGGGGGAGACGCGCGCGAACGCCTGGACGGGCGCCCCGCGGCGCTCGGGCCCGAAGCTCGGGAAGCCCTGCGCGAACTTGTTCTCGCTGATGGCGGCGACCGCCAGGAGCTCGGCGCACGTGACCGCGCCCTGCCCGCCGCGACCATGGAAACGAATCTCGATCATGTCGGTTCCTCGAACCCGGTGAACCGGGGCGCGATATACCACCGGCCGGGACTCGGGTCAAACGAAATCCCGGGCCTTCGACCGCGCGGAAAGCCGCGCCGGCAAAGGGGGGGGGATCTAGACTGAACGGTCGAGAATCAGCGGCGGCGGGGCCGGCCTGCGCGTCAGGGGATCGACTTGCAGCAGCGGATGCCATTGGCGGCGGTCGCGTTGTCGGCTGGCTGCACCATGCGGGCCGACGCGCGGAGGTAGTACGACAGGCTGCTGCCCCACGAGCCGCCGCGCGTGAGGCGCCCCGAGTCGCAGTTCGAGGTCCACGCGGACCCGTCGGTGGGTGCGTCGGTCAGGCCGTCGCCATTGGGGTCGTAGCTCGCGTGATAGCAGTCGGCGACCCACTCGGCCACGTTGCCGCTCATGGAGGCCAGGAGATAAGGGCTGGGGTAGGACGAGAACGTGTCGATCGGCGCGGTACCGGCGTTGCCGTCGTAGCACAAAGACTCTGCGCAATTGGCGGCTGCCGAGCCCTCGTCCCAGGGGTCGTCGACGCAGCCGTGGCCCCAGGCGGACGGGCAGCTGTTGCCCCAGCCGTAGATCGGCTCGTTGACCGCGCAGCCGTCGGCGACGATGTCGCAGCCTCCCCGGGCGGCCTTCTCCCACTCGGCTTCGCTGCACAGGCGGGTGCCACGCGACTCGCAATAGGCCTTGGCCTGCTCCCAGGTCACGCAGTTGATGGGGTGCCCCTCGTAGGTCTGCGCGTCGAGCCCCCAGACGCAGTCGCTGCCCGTGCCGGGGGTGCTGCACGCCCCGCACTTGGCGTAGTCGGCGCGGGGCACTTCGAAGGTGTCGATGCAGAAGGTGGGTACCGCGACCGGGTGCTGGGGCTTCTCCTTGGCGTCGCACTGGTCGTCGAGGGTGGCGTTGCAGCCCATGTAGAAGGCGCCTTCGGGTACGACCAGCATGCCCGATGGGCAGACCAGTTCGGTACAGGTGTCGGAGGCAACGCAATGGGCGCCGCCGGCCTCCGAGCACTCCTTGTAGGCCGGGCAGTCCTGCTTCAGGGCCGACGGGAGCGCCACCAGGTTGCCAGTGCACGAGGAGCCGTTGCCGGGGCAGTGGCGATCCGAGACGATCTCGCGCACGTTGGCGCCGCACCCGCTCCCGTCGCAGACCGTCGTCGTCGCCGCGGCCGGGGCGCACACCGTGTCGGTCGACCGGTAGTGGCAGCCGTCGCAGCAGGGGCCCGTCGAACAATCGCACGTGGTCTCGGGCGGCAGGTCGATCGGCACGTCGGGTGGCGGCTCGACCAGGTCCGGCGCGGGATCGGGGTCAGCGACATCGGGCGAAGGGTCGGCGGTGTCGGGCGCGGGCTCGGCGACGTCGATCGCGTCGGCCTGGGTGTCGTGGGCATCGTGGGCATCGGGCCGCGCGTCGGGGGGGAGATCGGGCTGGATCTCGGGGTTGGGCTCGATGGTGTCGGGTGTTTCGACGCCGTCTGGCTCGGAAGCCAGACACGTTGCGACGGCGTCGCAGGCGCGGCACACGGCGGCCTCGGCGAAGGGCGACAGGCGGGGCTCGGTGTCGTCGCAGTCGGTCGCGGTCGCGGCCTCGAGCGCGGTGCAGCAGGCCGCCTTGGCGGCGCAGGGCTTGAAGCCGTCGCGGTCGGCGTCGCAGCCGTCGCCGATCGGGGTCAGCACCACGTCGTGGGTGGCCGTGTCGGACAGGGCCACGCGCACCACCGCCGAGGCGGTGGGGCCATCGGAGGTGTCGCCGAGCAGCGCCACGACGGCCTCATTCTCCTCGCGGCCGTGGGAGACGTCGATCTCGAGTACGAAAGGCTCGGTGCGCAGGTCGCGGCTCGTCACGTCGGCCGAGAAGGTGGAACGCTCGGACGTGCCGGACACCAGGGCGATGGCGCGCAGGCCCCGCAAGGCGCCGACCTCCGACCCGGCGGTGATCGACAGCCGCAACGTGGTCGGCTCGGAGCAGGCGGCGAGGGCCGCGACCAGCGCCAGCAGGAGAAGCCGGAGGCGACTCATCGCGCCACCTCGAGCGGCTCGCCGATCGTCAGGACGCCGTCGGCCGACGACCCGGAGTTGCGCGTGGCGAGCAGCACGGCCGTAACGATGCCGCCGGCCACCAGGACGGCCGCCCCGGTGCCGATCCCCACCCACATCCAGGTGCGGTCGACCAGGGGTGGGGCGATCGGGGGCTCCTCGGGCCCGGCGGTCGGCGGTACGAGCGCGGGTGGCACGACGGGGGTTGCAGCTTCGGCGTGCGCGGGCTTCGCCAGCACGGAAACCGCGGGCGCCGGAGAGGGCTCGGCGCTCGGGCTCGGTACGGGCGCCGGTGCGGCCGCGGCGGCCAACTGCGCGTCGATCTCGGCCAGGGCCTCTCGGCCGCGATCCCGCGCCGTGGCGTCGGGCTCGACCTCGACGTAGCGCTGCAGGGCCTCGCGTGCGCCGGTCAGATCGCCCAGGCGCGCCTTCACCCGGCCCACGTTGTAGAGCAGGATGGGCGCGGGATCGAGCGCATACGCGGCCTCGAACAGCTGGGCGGCCCGCGCCAGGTCGCCTGAGCGCGCCATGGTCACGGCGCGCGCGGCCAGTGCCTCGGCCTGCTGCTCGGGGGTTTCGGCGAGCGCACGGCCGGGCACCGCCAGGGCGAGCAGGAGCACCAGGGCTCCGAGGGACCGCGGGAGGTACGGGGACACGTTCACGGCGGTATCACCAGACGGGTTCGTACTTCGGCTTCGAAGGCTCCGGCTCGGGCGGGCGCGCGGTCGGTACCTGCCCGCGCGGGGGGGCGCGGCGCACGGCCGGGCGGGCTTCCTTCGAGGTCGCGTCCAACCTTTCGCGCTTTTCCAGGGTGCCGTCAAGCCCTTGCCGCGCGGGGACGACCTCGCCGGAGTCGACGTCGGCCGCCGGGCCGTCCTGCACGTCGGGCTCGGGCCGGCGCGGCTCGGGGCCCACCGTGTCGGGCGACGCGCCAGCGGGGGAGGGCGCTTCGACCGCAGGCGTCGGCGGGGCGGCGGCGGGGCTGGTCGCCGCGGGGTGCGCGCGGGTGGGGTGCTGGGGCGCGGGCGGCCGCGTCAGGACCAGCAGCAGGGCCGCGAGCGCGAACGAGCCGAGGCCGATGGCCAGCCAGGGCCAGCGGCGGCGAGGGGGCGGCGCGGGCGTGAGCTGGTCGAGCAGGATCGTACGCGCGGTGTCGATCCCGATCGGGCCGTCCGGGCTGCCGAGAGGCGGGCTCTCCGGCGGCGGGGCGTCTGCCGCCGGCTCGTTGGCCAGGCGACGGGTCAGCGCGCGCAGCCGCACCGCGGTCAACGTGTCGAAGACCTCGCGCGCTGCAGGGCGCTCGACCGGGTCCTTCGCGAGCATGGCCCGGAGCAGCGCGCGCACGTCGCCCGGCGCGTCGACGTCGTCGGGCAACTCGGGCGCCGGCTGGTTCACGTGCGCCAGCACCACCTCGAGGGGCGTGTCGCCGCGGAAGGGCGGCACGCCGGCCAGCGCTTCGTACAAGACCACCCCGAGCGCGTAGATGTCCTGGGCGGGCGAGATGGCGCGCGAGCCCTGGATCTGCTCGGGCGCCATGTAGCTGGGGGTGCCGACCACCGCGCCGGTGCGCGTGACGTCCGAGCCCTGCCCGCTGTCCGTCAAGAGCTTGGCGATGCCGAAGTCGAGCACCTTCACGAAGTCGGGGTGGCCCGGCAGATCGAGCAGGATCACGTTGTCGGGCTTCAGGTCGCGGTGCACGAGCCCCTTGCCGTGGGCCTCGAGCAGCGCCTCGGCGACCTCGCCGATGATGGCCGCCGCGCGATCGACGGGCAGGCGCCGGAGCTCGCCGAGTACCGACCCGAGCGTGCGCCCCTCCAGGTACTCCATGACCATGAACAGCTCGCGCTCGCGGGTCTGCCCGAAGTCGAAGACACGTACCGTGTGAGGGTGCGAGAGCAGGCTGGCCGCCTTGGCCTCGCGGTGGAAGCGCCGCGCCGCCTCGCGGTGGGTGGCCAGTTCGCCGCGCAGCACCTTGACCGCCACCACCTTGCCCATGGCGATCTGCACGGCACGGTACACCACGCCCATGCCGCCCCGTCCCAACTGGGCTTCGAGCCGATAGCGACCGTCGAACACCTTGCCGAGCAGCGGGTCGAAGCCGGGCTCCGACGGCGTGTCGAACAGCATGCGGGTGCCGCAGCGCGGGCAGACGTCGCTGTCGCCGTGCGTGTCACACTCGGGGCAGATTCGACCGGCCATGCTCGCGCTTTCGAATGGACGGAAAGGCGTCGAGGATGATACCCGCTCGGGGCACGGAAAGGAAGGGTGGCGGACGTGGTCGTGGATCTCGAGGTTCGCGGGGAGGTTGACGCGCCCTCCCGTCTGTACGATACCTTGCCGGAACGGCTCGTGAGGCCCCCATGTCGAACCTTGCCGAGGCCCTGGACGCGTGGCGCGCGTTGCTCGGCCACGACCGCGTGTCCGACGACCCTGCCGAGCTGGCCCGGGCGGGGCGGTCGACGCTGCCCGCCTCGCACGGCCACGTCGCTATCCTGCGGCCCTCCACGCGCGACGAGGTGGCGGCGATCGTCGGCATCGCGCACGCGAACGGCGTGTCCCTGTACCCCATCAGCCGCGGACGCAACTGGGGCTACGGCGACCGCTGTCCGGTGGGGCCCGGCCAGGTGCTGGTCGACCTCTGCGGCCTGAACCGCATCGTCGAGGTCAACGAGGAGCTGGCGTACGCGATCATCGAGCCCGGCGTGACCCAGGGGCAGCTGCTCGACCACCTGCGCGCGACGGGCTCCAGGCTGTGGCTCGACGCGACCGGCTCGGGGCTCGAGGCCTCGGTGCTCGGCAACTCCATCGAGCGCGGCTTCGGGCACACGCCCTACGGGGACCACTTCGCGAACACGGCCGGCTTCGAGGTGGTGCTGGCCGACGGCACGGTGGTCAACACCGGCTTCGGCGACTACGCCGACCCGCGCCTGGCGGCCTGTTTCAAGTGGGGGATCGGGCCGGTGCTCGACGGGCTGTTCAGCCAGTCCGGGATGGGGCTCGTGACGCGCGGCACCATCTGGCTGATGCCCGAGCCCGAGGCGTCGGCGGCCTACCTGGTCCGGGTCGACCGGGAGGAGGCCATGGCCGAGGTCATCGATCGCCTGCGGCCCCTGCGCCTCGACGGGACGATCCAGCAGCCCCTGCACCTGGCCAACGACATGCGCGTGCTCTCGTCGAAGACGCGCTACCCCTGGGAGGAGGCGGCGGGCCGCCTGCCGTTGCCCCCCGAGGTGCGGGCGCGCCTGCGCCGACGCTTCAACGTGTGCCCCTGGATGGGGATCGGCGCCGTCTACGGGTCGCACGAGCGGGTCCGCGCGTCGCTCGAATCGATCGAACGGGCGCTCTCGGGCGTGGCGCGCGTGGACGTCATCGACGACGGCCTGCTGCGGCTCGGCGCCAAGCTGGCGCGCTGGCTGCCCGGTACGGCCCTGCGGCGCAAGGTGATCGGCCTGCTCGGCATCGCGCGGGCGCAGTTCGACCTCTTGCGCGGCGTCCCGTCCGACTACTTCCTCGACAGCTCCGGTTGGGTGATCCGCGACGGCGCGTCGACCTCGCCCGAGCCCCTCGACGCGAACGCCGGGTTCTACTGGATCGGTCCGCTCTGCCCGATGACCGGGCGCGACCTGACCGAGCTCACGGGCCTGATGACCCCGATCCTGGCGCGACACGGCATCGATCCCATGTACAACGTGTCGCAGCTCAACGGCCGCGTGCTGGTGTGCATGGCCTCGTTGTACTTCGAGAAAGACGACCCTGCCCGCCGCGCCGCGGCGCGCGCCTGTCACGACGAGCTGCTGGCCGCGCTGCTGGAGCGGGGCTTCGCGCCGTATCGGCTGGGGGTCGAGGGCATGGCGCACCTTCCGGCCGAAGCGCCGTTCTGGCAGCTGGTCGATCGCCTGAAGGTCGCGCTCGATCCGACGGGGGTGCTCGCGCCCGGCAGGTACCACCCGACCGCCGCGCGGGCCGCCGGGCGCGCGCCGCTCGAGGACCTTACCCCGCGATGACCCGCGTGGGGGCTTTGGCGCCCGCCGCGGCGTTCTGCGCCGAGCGCTCCGCCGTCCACTGCGCGTCGATCCCCAACAGGCGGCCCACCACGTCGGCGGCGCGGGCCTCGAAGTCCTCGATGCGCGCGGTCAGGACGAGCTCCTCGCCCAGTTCGTCCACCACGCCACGGAGCGCCGGCAGCACGTGCCCGGCGTTCGCCTGCACGGCCTTGGCCAGGGCCAGCGGCCGCGCGTTCCAGAAGTTGAACAGGCGCAGCGACGAGTAATAGAAGCGCTGCCGGGCTTCCGGCAGGTGCGTCACGAAGGGCGTGAAGATCTGGGCCCAGTTCTCCCGCACGAAGTCGTTCAACCCGAACAGGTACGTGCCGTACGAGTCGTGGTGGAGCGGGTAGGGAGAGAACCGCAGGTGCTCGCGAGCTCCGTCGTAGGTGTCGGTGCCCGGCATGTACGAGAGGGGGTGAACGGTGCAGAAGTTGGCCGAGGGCCGCAGCAGCTCGGTCGGCGTCGCGCTCGCCAGGCGGGCTTCCAGGCGCTCCCGGTCCTGGCCGGCGCTGCACTCGGTCGCGAAGCATAGCGTGCGCTCGAGCTCGTCGTCCGATTCGTCCGGGAAGCCGGCGATGAAGCTGCCGATCAGGCGGATGCCCAGCGTGTTGACCTGCGCCACGCGCCGGAGGACCTCGTCGCGATCCATGGTCTTGCGGATGAGCTTCTGCTCGCCCGGGTTGGGCGTCTCGAACCCGGCGAAGACCAGGCGGCAGCCGGAACGCGCCATCAGCGCCGCCGTCTCGTCGGTCAATCGGTCGAGCCGCGCGTAGCACCCCCAGCCCAGGCGCAGCCCGGAGTCGATGAGCGCCCGGCTCAGGTCGTCGAGGAAGTCGCCGTCCAGGTTGTCCTGGGTGAAGAACGGAAAGTCGAAGCCCCGCTCGTGCAGGTAGCGGACCTCGTCGAGGATCGCGGGGATGGGGCGATAACGCACCTGGCGCTGCCACATCCGGTTCGGCGCGCAGAACGAGCAGTTCCAGCGACAGCCCCGCCCCGACTCGACCAGCGCGAAGCCCGCGTGGATGTACGGGTACTTGCGGTTCTGCTCCCGGTACAAGTCGAGGTCGACCGCCGTGTAGTCGGCCGCCGGGATCCGGTCGCCCGCCAGGAACGGCAGGGGGGCGACGCTCACGATCTCGTCGCCACGCCGCGTGACCGCGCCGGGGACGGTCGAGAGGTCGCCGCGCCCTTGCAGCGCCGCCACCAGGGCCGGCAGGGCGGTTTCTCCCTCGTACCGGATGACGGCGTCGATCGTCGCGTACGTCCGCACGAGCGATTCGGCCTGCAGCGTGGCTCCGACGCCGCCCAGGATGACGCGGCAGGCGGGCATGCGCGCCTTGACCAGTTCGGCGAGCTGCAGGATCACGGCCAGGTTCACCCCGTGCACCGTGAACAGGCACGCGGACGGTGCCCGCCCCCAGAGATCGTCGGCCGCCTGCTCGAAGAACGTCGGATCGTCGCGATACCGCCCCTGCTTGAGCCGCAGGTCCAGGTCCACGACCTCCCACTGGAGCTCGGGAGCAGTCGTGGCTCGAACCTCCCGGAGCGCCTGGCTCAGCACGAGCAGGGCGAGCGGAGGGAAGGCCGTGCGCGGGCTGTTGACCGACACCGGGGCATTGACCAGCAGGAGCTTGCTCATCGTGCGTGTCTCTCAGTTGGGGCGCGTCGACAGGAACTCGAGGAACTTGGGGGCCAGCTCGGGGTCGAACTGCGAGCCCGCGCAGCGCTCGATCTCGTGGGCGATCTCGTCGCCGCTGCGGGCGTCGCGGTAGATGCGGCCGAACGACATGGCGTCGTACGAGTCCGCCAGCGCCAGCAACCGCGCGCCCACGGGGATGTTCTCGCCCTTCAGGCCGTCGGGGTAGCCCCGGCCGTCCCAGCGCTCGTGGTGGTGGCGGATCTCCTTCAGCGCGTCCGGGAACCCGGGCAGCGCGCCCAGGATCTCGACGCCCTTCACCGGGTGCGAGCGGACGATCTTCCACTCTTCGTCGGTCAGGCGCTCCTTCTTGTTCAGGATGCCTTCGGGGATGCCGATCTTGCCGATGTCGTGGAGGATCGACGAGAACTCGAGGCGCTTGATGGCGTGCTGGTCGAGCCCCAGGTGGCGGGCGAAGTCGGTGGCGAACTCGCGCACACGGGCCGAATGACCGTGCGTGTACCGGTCCTTCGCGTCGATGGCCAGCGCCATGGCCTCGATGACGCCCATCGACAGCTTCTCGCGCTCGTCGGCGAGGCGCGCGACCTTGTCCTCGAGGCTGGTCTTGTCGGCCTCCAGGGCCGCGCGCAGGTCGCGCATCTCGATCAGCTGCTTGATGTGCGCCACCAGGGCGTTGAAGTCGACCGGCACCGACATGTACAGGTCGGCGCCGCCCTCCAGCCCCTTCAGGCTCGACTCGAGGTCGATCTTCTCGGACAGCAGGATCACGGGCGTCTTCTGCACCGCCGCGGTGGCGCGCACGTCGCGGATCAGCTCGAGGCCGGTGAGCTTCGGCAGGGCGGGCGACGTGACCAGCACGTCGGGGTGCTCCTTCAGGAGGATCTCCCAGGCCTCGGCGCCGTCCTTCGCGGTGCGCACGTTCACGTACTCGAGCAGGATCGATTCGGCGATCTCGACGAAGCGCGGGTCGGCGTGGACGAACAGGATGGTCTTGCGGCTGACCAGCGAGTAGCGGGCCTGCCGGCGCTCGCGCGAGCCTTGCAGGTCGACGATGTCGATGTACTCGAGGGTGTCCTGATCCGCCACGTACAGGGACATGTTCGACCTCTCGAGGTCGGCCGAGCGGCGACCGGGCGTGTGGTCGTCGGCCGAGCGGCGCCGGCGCTCGCGGAAGGCCTCCTCGACGTGCGCGTCGCCGAGGGGCAGGTAGACCGAGAACGTCGTCCCCTGGCCCTTGCGGCTCTTCACCGCGATGCGGCCCTTGTGCATCTGCACGTAGTCGCTGGCGACCGACAGGCCGATGCCGATCCCGGTGGTCTCCATGCGCATCGGGTCGCCGTGGGCCTGGAAGCGCTCGAACAGGCGGCTCTGCTGGGCCTCCTCGATCCCGATGCCCGTGTCGCGCACGTCGACGCGCAGCCATCCCTCCTCGATCGCGCAGCGGACCTCGACGCTGCCGCCGGGGCGGTTGAACTTGAACGCGTTCGACAGGATGGCGTGCAGCGCCGACGAGACCTTCTCGGGGTCGATGATCACGTCGGGCAGATCGGGCTCCAGCACCAGGCGCACGTCGATGCCCGTCGCGCGTCCACGCTCCTCGGCGATGGCGACGATGCGCTCGAGCATCTCCCGCGGCTGGACCGTGCGGTAGTTGAGGAACAGGTTGTAGTTGTCGCGCTGCTGCAGCTGCAGCAGGTGCGTGATGTGCTTCAGGAGGGTGAGCGTGTTCTTCTTGATGGTCTCGAGCAGGTCGCGCGTCTCGGGATCGGTCTCGCGGCGCGGATCCAGCAGCACCTGGAGCGGCGACAGGATCAGGTTCAGCGGGTTCCGGAGCTCGAACGACACGTTCAGGAGGAAGTCGGTCTTGGCGCGGTCCAGCACCTTCAGCTGCCGCAGCTGGCGCTGGATCTCGTCGTTGGCCCGACCCAGCTCGGAGTTGGCGTGGGCCAGGTCGGCGTTGGCGCGGCCGAGGTCCGTGTTGGCGCGGGCCAGCTCGAGGTTGGTGCTCTCCAGCTCGGCCGTGCGGCGCTCGACCAGCAGCTCGAGGTTGCGCTTCAGCTGATCCAGCTCGCCCACCGCCACCACGCGGGCCAGGGCCAGCTCGACCTCGGTGCGCACCGCGTGCAGGAACTGCAGCTCGTCGGCGTTCTCGGCCGCGGCGGTGGACTCCTGCGGCAGCACCACGCACGCGCGGCGTTGCTCCTGGACCATCAGCGGCAGCAGGGTGAACCCGGCCACGCCCGGGTAGAAGTCGGGGGCCTCGATGAACAGGTCGAGCGAGCGCGGCTCGTGGCGTACCTGCGTGGCCGCCGCGATGAGGCGCTGCAGCGAGCGCGGGAGGGTGCGATCGACGCCCTCGGTCGTGCGCTCGACCGCGACCGCTCCGTCGCGGATCCACCAGCGGACGGCGTAGCGGCCGCGCTCGTCGACGGCGGCGTAGACGGCCTGTTGGACGCCGAGGTTCTTCTCGAAGAACCGGAGCAGGTTCTCCTCGAGCTTCTCTTCGGCCAGGATGCGCGCGTTGGTGAGTCCCAGATCGTGCAGGCGCACCTGGCGCAGCAGCTGGTCGCGGATGCGGCGGTTGGCGTCTTCGAGCTCGGAGTACTTCTCCTCGAGCAGGGCCTTGGCTTCCTCCAGCTGCTCGATCGCCGAGCGGAAGACCTGGATGCGATCCATGAAGCCGAAGAGGCGGTGCTTGCGGGCGCCCCAGCGCATCTGGAACGTCACGTCGTACCCTGCACGCTCGTACGTCACCGACGCCGGCGCGAAGCCCGCCGGGATGGGCGTGATCTCGAAGATGCCGGCCACGTGCTCCAGCAGGTCGTCGTTGGGCTCGAACCCTTCGTCGAACCGGTAGGTCAGGACGGCGTGGTTCCGCGCGCGGGCTTCCGCCTCGACGTGGATGAACGAGAAGGTCTTCTGGATGAACTTCGGGACGCGCAGGTAGATCTGGAACGGGTTCCAGAGCAGCACGGAGATCGTGCGAATCGTACGGTACGAGCGGTCGTTCTCGAGCACCGAGCGGCCGATCTCGCGCATGATGCCGGGCTCGCCGGGGAAGAGCATCCGGATGTTGGCGTAGACCCGCTTCAGCGTCTCGAAGTCGATCCAGTTGTTGTCGTCGCGCAGGTAGTCTTCGGTGTACCGCACGCCTTGCAGGATGGCGTCGACCTTCCCGACACGCGAGCGCACGTAGTTGAGGTCGACCTCGATCGCGCCGCAGCTGACCTCGCGTCGAGGCGAGTCGGGCAAGGTGGTCTTGGACTCCATTCGTCGCCTACTTCAAGCGGATGAAGGCCGTGATGAGCTCGTTCATGAAGCTCCGATAGTACGGCATGATCTCACGCGGCGTGATGAAGCGCCAGACCGGCTCGACGAAGTCGAAGCCCGCCGCGGCGAGGGCGGTCTTGAACGACTCGCGCAGCTCGTGGTCGGCCAGCACGAAGCGGGAAATGCCACGCTGGCGGTAGCGCCGCGCCGCCTCGATGGCGAGGGCTTGCGCCACGTCGACCTGGGCGTCCTCGGGCACCAGGTCCAGGAACAGCCGCACCTCGTTGAAGAGCCCGAAGAGGTTGATGCCCGCGTCGGTCATCTCGCAGATGGCGAACCCGAGCGCGTCGCCTTCGCCGCAGGCGATGATCTCGCGCGCGCGGAACAGGCCGGCCGAGGCGTAGTCGAGGCTCAACTGCGTGAGGTGCAGGTCCTCGCCCAGGTAGTCGTGCGAGCGCGCCTCCAGGTTCGGAAGGCGGGCCAGCACGCGCGTGCGCAGCACCTCGAGCTCGTCGGGGCGGATGCCGTGGGCCGAGGGCAGGCCGTGTACGTGGTCGCCGACCGGGTTCGAGAAGGCGTACAGGTTGTAGGGGTTGAAGAGCCACTCGATGTCGGCCTCAGCGACTCGGTGAACTTCTCGAAGATCGTGTTGTTCCAGCCGTGGTGGGCCTTGAAGTCGGCTCGGAAGTACGGGCAGTTCGTGTAGTACATGTAGGTGGCCGCGCCGCCGTAGACCACGGCCGCGACCTCGAACAGGCGCCACAGGTCGCCGTCGAACTGCGGGTGATGGCGATCGATGGCCAGGTGGTGCACACACCAGAGGTCTTGGAAGATGCGGTTCAACGACACCGTGCCGAGCGGCGTCGCGCCGTCGCCGTCGGGGTAGAGCAGGAAGACCCCGATGTCGGTGCGCTTGCCGATGCGTTTCCAGGTCGACACGTAGCGGGAGCGGTCGGACGCGTTGTCGAACCCTCTGATCTTCTTGGTGTATTCTGCGCGCTGGAGCAGGTCGAAGTTGGCCTCGGAGTGCGAGGTCGGGCGCGACGCCACGCGGGGATGCTGCAACTCGAAGAACAGGCGCCCCCATTCACGCTCCTGGGTCGCGTCGTGCGTGTGCAGCTCGACGCCGTAGCGCAGGCTGCCGCTCTGGTCCTTGCGGGCGTTGCGGATGGTGGCGGTCAGCGGCAGCGTGCCCGTCGACGTCTCGATGACGGTCTCGCCGATGCTCTCGCCGACGAAGAGCAGGTCGGTCTGCGGGTCGACGTCGAAGCTCAAGCCGTTGAAGCTGAGGTCGACCGGGTGCTTTTCGATGCGCAGGCGCTCGAGCCGGGGGTGGTCGAACGTGACCGACAGCAGCCCCGGCGGCGTCTCGAGCCGCGGGTTCAACCGGCTGATCTGCTGGTAAACGATCTCCGGGAGCAGGAACGAGATCTCGTTGTCGGTCGTGCTGACCTGCTGGACGTCGAAGTAGGTGAGGGCCAGGTCTCCCGAGAACGAGACGCGCAGCGGGGTCGTCAACTGGCGGGCGATCGCCGCCGAGTTGCAGTCGCCGGGCAGGATGCACACCAAGAGGTCCTGGCCCTGCTCCCAGTCGATCTTGAAGGGCAGGAGGCCGTCGAGCACCAGCCGTCCGTCCTGCCACACGCGCACCGGGCGCCCCTTGGCGACCAGCGACATCATGAGGAAGGAGCTGGCCTCGCGACGACCTCGGAGCACGAAGTCGGGGCGCCATTCGTCGGCGATCGTCGGGCGGTCGAGGTAGCGCGGCACCACGAGCGCCGAGATGGTCCGCAGATCGTCGGCCGAGGGGGTCTTGAAGCGTACCTGCAGCGAGGCGGAGTCGGAACCGTCGGCCAGGTCGCGGCGTACCACCTCGAACGGGATGGGGTGGTCCGGGCCGACCTGGTGGTCGACGATCAGCTCGCCTTGTCCGAGAGGGACGGCCGTCCCGCGCGCCATGGAGAGGCGGGCGCCGCCGGGGCTCAGGTCGAGGACGCGCACCTGGTAGGGCCGCCCGCCGATGGACGCGGTCCCCGCCGTGGCGTCCAGGTCGACGCGCTGCGCGGTCCGCTTCTCGGCGCCACCTCTGCGCAGAGGGACCCGATCCCCCACCTCGTTCCCCAACCCGTTGAACACAGGACCTCATACGGGCCCGGCGACCCGGCCACATGCTGCGCCCACGTTACCGCAGGCGCGCGCTTTGTCAAAAGAGCCGGGCGCGGCGCCGGGCCGCTGAAGTTCGGCTTGAGTTCCGGGCGGCACCCCCGCATCCTCGGAGGCGAGTCGTCTCGACGCGCCCGTGCCGGAGAGGTCCCGTGAACGTCCTGCCCCCGTCGTCGCCCGCGGCCCTCTCGCGGTTCGCCCTGGTCTCCGACCTCCACTTGGGCCGGGGCCGCGCCGCCGCCGGAGGCCCCGCCGCTGACCGCGCGCTGATCGCCGCCCTCGAGGGGCTCGCGGGGCGCGTCGATCGCGTGTTGCTCGTCGGCGACCTGTTCGAGCTCCACCATGGCCTGCTGCCGCTGGCCTTCGCGAGCGAGGCGCGTGTCGTCCCGCGGTACCACCCGGCGCTGGTCGACCTGCTGTCAGGACCGCGCTTCGTGCGCCTGGTCGGCAACCACGATCGCGCGCTGGCGCGCCTGTTGGGGCATCACGAGGATCTAAGGCTCGACGCCGGCGGGCGGCGCCTGGTCGTGCTGCACGGCCACCAGCTGGACCTGCTGCACACGCACGTGCCGCGGCTCGAGGCCACGGCGAGCTGGGCGGCCGACGCGATCCGCCGTGCGGGACTGCCGGGCGCGTGGTCGTTGGCGCTGGCCGTCGCCAGCCGCGTCAACGGCATGCACGTGCCGCCCGCCCGCGCGGCGTTCACGCGTCGCCTGCTGAATTGGGCGCGCGCGCGGGGCGCCACCTGGGTCGCGCACGGGCACGATCACGAGCCGTTGCTGCTGACGCGCGACGGGATCACGCTGGTGCGCCCCGGCGCGACGAGCGTCCGCACGCTGCGCTACGCGCTGCTCGACGTGGTCAGCGGCCAGGCGTCACTGCACACGGAGCGGCTCTGACCCGGGCTTCGCCCCCCGCCCGTCTCCCGGCCGGGAGACGGGGAGCTACGCGTGGATTTCGATGACGTCCTTGTCCTCGAGCACGAAGTCACCCGACACGCGGCCGCCGACGTACTTGTCGCCGCGCCACAGGCGCCCGAACTGGAAGCGCGCCACCAGGTCCTTGTGGATGTGCTCGGCGAGCTCGAGCGCGGTCGTGCCGCGGGGCCGCACGAAGGGCGCCGCGAGGTCGGGGGGCTTGCCAGGAAGCTTGGTGTAGACGCGGATCACGCCCAGCGTGTCGAACAGGCGGCGCGGGACCTCGGCCAAGCCCTCGCGGGTGGCCGCCGAGACGCGCAGGATGGGCAGGCCGCGCGGCGCGTCGGCGTGGCTGGACAGGTAGTCGCGGAAAAGGGCTTCGAGGCTGCCGTCGGGGTCCAGGTCGGCCTGGTTCACGAGCACGAGCCCGGGCAGGGGCTCGACGCCCGGGTCGTCGGGCTCGGGCGGGTCGGCGTCGGGCGGGTACAGCACGATCTTGGCCTTCTGGATCGTCGACAGGACCTCGTCGACGCCCTCGAACAGCTCGTCGCTGCCGAGCCCGAACACCAGCACCACCCCGTCGCCGATGCGCAGGTTGGGCGCCAGCCACTTGGGCGTGAGGGTGGGGTAGATCGCCGGCGCCTCGACCAACTGGATGCCGATGTCCTCGAACGCCAGCATGCCCGGCACGGGCTTCTTGGTCGTGAACAGGCCCTCGGAGATCTCGGGCGTGGCCGTGGTCAGCGCCGCCAGCAGCGACGAGCGTCCCGCGTTCGGCGGCCCCACCAGCCAGAACTGGCCCGCGCCGCCGCGCTCGACGCTGAGCTCGAGCTTCTGGCGGCCGCCGGCGCGTGCGCCGGGCGTCTTCCGCAGCTGCGACAGCTTGGTCTTCAGGTCGCACTGCATCTTCTCGGTGTGCTTGTGCTTGGGCAGCAGCACCCAGAGCTCCTGCAGCGCCGCCAGCTTCTCGGCCGGATCCGTGGCCGCCTTGTAGCGCGCCTCGACCACGTGGTACTGGGGGGGCAGGTTCGCCGGCATGGAGGAATCAGGCCCCTAACGCATTGAACGCCGCGTCCAGGTCCCGAATGATGTCGTTGACGTCCTCGATGCCGACCGCCACGCGGATGCCGCCCGGATCGATGCCGGCCTTCACCTGGTCGTCGAGCGGCACAGCGGCGTGCGTCATCGACGACGGGTGCTCGCACAGCGTGCGGATCTGCCCGAGCGACACGGCCAGGGTCATGGTGTAGCCGTTCTTGGCCACGTAGTTGAGCAGCTTCTTGCCGCGCTCCTGGGCCTCGGTGCCCTCGCCCTTCAGCACGAAGTAGAGGATCGACGATGGCGCGAACCGGCCCTCGAAGTCGCGCATCTGCTTCAAGGCCAGCTCGCGGTGCGGGAAGCTCTCGAGGCCCGGCCACAGCACGCGATCGACCAGGGGGTGCGACTCGAGGTAGTGCGCGAGTACGTTCGCGTTCTCGGTGGCCTTCTGCACGCGCAGGGGCAGGGTGGGCAGGCCGTAGGTGAGGATGCCCCAGGCCGCGTGCGACGACAGCGAGCCGCCGATGTCCTTGCGCGCCAGCAGCAGCGTGGGCTCGTCCTTCAGGTCGCCGCACACGATGCCGCCCACGTCGGTGCCGAAGCCCGTGATGTGCTTGGTCAGGCTAGCCGCCACGAAGTCGACGCCGAACTCCTTGGGGCGCTGGCAGAAGGGCGAGGCGAAGGTGTTGTCGACCACCGTCTTGATGCGCGTGGCCTCGTCGCGTCCCGTGCTCTTCGCGCGCGCCAGCGCCACCACCTTCTCCATGTCGATGAGCTGCAGGTTCGGGTTCACGGGTGTCTCGAAGTAGTAGACGCGCGTGTGCGCGTTGGTGGCCGCCTCGACCTCGGCGAGCTTCGTGAAGTCGACCAGGTGCACCTTGATGCCCCAGTTCGGCAGCCAACGCGTGACCAGGCTGTAGGTGCAGCCGTACAGCGTCTTGTGGATGACCAGCTCGTCGCCGGCCTTCAGCGTGGCCAGCAGCACGCCCGAGATCGCCGCCATGCCCGACGCGAACGAGATGCCGACCTCGCACTTCTCGGCGAACGCGATGCGCTCTTCGAGCATGCCCTTGGTGGGCTCGTGCAGGCGGTCGTAGATGTAGATGGGCTGCTCGTCGCGCGTGCTGTACTCGAGGTTCGCGAACTGCTGGAAGCCCTGCCCGCCGCGCTCGACGCTTTCGAGGCGATAGGCCGCGTTCATGCTGAGCGGCGGCACGATGTGATGGCTGTAGTCCCATTTGGGGCTGTGGAAGCGTCCGTGGATGAGGAGTGATTTCATGCTGTGCAGGCCGTCGCGGACCCGCGAATACATGTCGCCCATAGGTTCCCCCGCGGCCCCGTGTTTGGGGCGCCGGGGCTGAAGCTAGCACGAGGCGTGGGGGAATGGGAAGGTGCTACGACGCGCGATCGTCGGATGATCCTAGGAGATGGGCGCGCCGCCGACGCACGACCAGCAGCAGGCTCAGCGCGACCAGGCTGATCAAGGCCGGCGCCGGATTCGGAACCGAGGACGCCACGGCGCACGCTGCGCCGCCGCCGCCGCCGTTCTTGGTCGGGTCGCCCGGGTCGTCGCCGGGGCCGGTGCAGGTGTTGGCTGCGCCCGGCGTGGGCTCGGCGCACACGGTGAAGTCCTTCGAGTTGTCGCCGGTGTCGGCGGCGTCGGCGGGGCGGGCCAGGCTCGAGCCCTTGCCGGGGGGCAGGGCGATGTCGCCTTCGCCCACGCCGCAGTCGGGGATGGCCTCCTCGCCCCAGGCCAGCGAGTCGACCACGATGTCGCCCTGCTTGGCGCTCTGGTAGACCAGGTCGAGGCCGTCGGGGCCGTCCTGGAAGTCGGCCTTCGAGCTGACCATCTGGGCGTTGGTCAGCTTGTCGCCGTCGGCGATCAGGAAGTACCCGCCCTCGGGCACCGTGCCTTCGAGATCGAGCAGGTTGTAGGGGCCGCAGCCCGTGCCGTTCACGCCGATGAGCCGGAAGCACGACAGGTCGGTGCCCGGCGCGGCCTTCAGCTCGACGAAGGGCGAGATGGGCGAGTCGGTGACCACCGCCACCACGATCTCGTTGATCAGCACGTCGGGCGGGTTGCCCGAGCAGGGAGGCGGGCTGCACTGGTTCGCGAGTCCCGGCGTGGGCGTGTCGCAGTCGACGAAGTCGGTGCCGTTGTTGCCGGTGTCGACGCCGTCGGGGAAGCGCGCCAGGCTGTGCTCCTTGGGGGCGTCGCCCGCCGGATCGCCCTCGGCCACGTCGCAGGTGAGGGCCTCGCCGCCGTAGACGAGCCGGTCGACCAGCACGGGCCCGGTCTCGCTGTGGTGGTACACGAGGTCGAGGGCGTCGGGGCCGACCTGCAAGGCCGCGCCCGAGTCGATCTGCTCGGCCACGGTCACCTTCTCGTTGGCGCCCACCACGTAGTAGCCGTCGGCCGGGATCCAGCCTGCCAGCTGGATCTTGTCGTAGGTTGCGCAGCCGCTCCCGTTGATGGCCTCGAGCGAGTAGCAGGCCAGGTCGGTGCCCGGCGTGCCCTTGATCTCGATGAACTGCGTGCCCGAGGCGTCGGTGCGGACCAGCACCTCGTTGAGGACCAGCGAGGCGTCGACCGTCGTGCACCCCGTGAGCCCGGTGCACTTGTTGGCTTCGCCCGGGCTCGGGAAGTCGCAGAGCGCGAAGTCGGCGGCGTTGTCGCCCGTGTCGGTGCCGTCGGGCAGGCGCGCCAGGCTCTGGCCGTTGGCGGGCTTGGCGGCTGCGGTGCCCTCGGCGATGGCGCAGGTGGCCAGATCGTCACCTTCGCCGTAGGCCAGGGCATCGAGCACCAGGACCCCGAGCGTGTCGTGCTTGTAGACGACGCGCACGCCGTCCGGGCCGTTCTGCAGGTCGCCGCCGGTGCTCACCAGGTCGACGCCCGGCACCTGCTCGGTCTTGCCGATGACGAAGTAGCCGTCGTCGGGCAGGGCGCCCGACAGCGGGAGCTCCTTGTACGTTTCGCAGCCCTTGCCGTTCACCTCTTGGACCACGTAGCAGCCGAGGGCGGTGCCCGGGGTGCCCTTCAACTCGAGGAACTCGGGGCTCCCGGTCGTGCCGGCGCCAAGCAGCGCCTCGTTGATCAGCAGGGGCGCGGGGACGGCCTCGGTGCAGCCCGTGGGCGTGCTGCCGCAAGCGTTGGCGGCGCTGACGCTGGGCGAGGCGCACACCTTGAAGTCGGCGGCGTTGTCGCCCGTGTCGGTGCCGTCGGGCAGGCGCGCCAGGCTGGAGCCCTGGGGAGGCTTCGGCGCCGCGTTGCCCTCGCCGGCCGCGCACCCGGCCGCCTTGGTGCCGTAGAACACCTCGTCGACCACCAGGTCGCCGAGCGCGTCGTGGTGGTACACCAGCCGCACGCCGTCGGGGCCGTTCTCGAGGTTGGCCAGGGGCGTGTACAGGTCGGCGTCGGCGGCGTCGGCGCTGGAGGCGACCGCGAAGTAGCCGTGCTGGCCGATGTACTGCCCCGTCAGGGCGATGGCGCCGGCCGCGTCGGTCGTGCAGTCGCTGCCCTCGACGGGCACGAGGGCGTAGCAGGACAGCGCCGTACCGGGGGCGCCCTTCAGCTCGATGAAGGCGCCGCCGTCGTCGGTGAGCGCCGTGTCGACCAGCAGCTCGTTGATCACGAGGGGAGCGGCGCCCGTGCAGGGCGTGGGCGCGGCCGGGCAGTCGTTGGGGACGCCGGGCGTGGGCGACACCGCCACCACCACGTCCTTGCCGTTGTCGTTGGTGTCGGCGCCGTCGGGGCAGCGCGACAGGCTCTGGTCGGTGTTCGGCGTGACGGTCGGGGTTCCCTCGACGTAGCGGGCGTCGCAGGAGGGCAAGGCCTTGCCGTAGGTGACCACGTCGAGGATGGCCTCGGAGCCGCTGGAGGCCACGAACACCAGGGCCACGGCGTCGGGGCCGTTCTGCAGGTCGAACTTCGAGTCGACCATGGTGGCGCCTGCCTGGGCCGCGGTGGCGGCGCCCAGGAAGTAGCCGTTGGCGCCGATGGTCTTGCCGTCGAGCTTGATGACGGGCTCGGGAGTGCACTGGTCGGCCGCCGTGCCGCCGTTCAGCGGCCGGAGCACCATACAGTCGAGCGGCAGGTTCGGCTCGCCCTTCAGCTCGACGTACTCCTCCTTCGAGACGCTCGCCTTGACGAGCAGCTCGTTGATCACCACCGTCGGCAGCGTGCCGGGCAGGTCGCACGTCGCGGCGCGCGCCGGGCTCCCCGCGACCAGCACCGCGATCGCGAGCATCCTGTTCAGGGTTCGAAGCATCCTGGCCTCCCTCGACATCGGGTCTAGAACCTCACCTCGAGCACGCCCTTGACCTGGTGGAAGCTCGGCAGATCGGCGGTCGAGATCTCGTGCCCCGACTCGTCGGTGTCGACCACCACCCGCGACCCGCGCTGCCACGTGTAGCGCAGCTTGGCGTATACGCTCCTCCAGAGCCGCGCTTCGGCTTCTCCGTACACTTCCCAATAGCGATCTCCGCGCCCGGCGTCCAGGGTGTCCTCGTCGTAGAACTTCACGCGCGCGGCCACTCGGTAGTCGGAGAGGAAGCGGTACGCCCCCCGCACCCAGAACGACTGCGTGGGCTCGAAGGCGTCGTCGTAGGTCGACGTGTCCTTCAGCGTGCGCTTGTAGTAGGCGGTGAACACCAGCCCGTCGAGCGGCTGGGAGGTGAGCTGCACGGTCCAGTCCCACTTCAGGCCGTGGCCCGGGTCGTCGCCGTTCACGTCGTACGACTCGGCGCGCCCGCCCCGTCCCAGGTCCTTGTCCTTCAGCGTCAGCCACGCCGCCACGCCCAGCAGGCGCCACGGGTTCCAGTCGACGCGCGCGTAGATCTCGCCGTTCCACAGGGCGAGGCTGGGGCGCTGCCACACGTCGAGGGCCCCCGACACGCGCACCTTCCAGGGCAGCTTGCCGGTGACCAGCACGCGCGCGCCCCGTTCGTCGCGCGCCCGGTTGCCCAGGTACTCGTCCTCGTCGGCCTTGCCGCGGCCGTGGGGGTTGTCGAACCCCGTCTCGTAGTCGCGCACCGACAGGTCGACGTCGACGCGGTCGAGCTCGAGGAGGGAGCGCACGTACACGGCGGGTGACATCCGGTCGGTGAGCGCGGCCTCGCCGAACAGCGACCACACGCCGGCGCCGGTGCCGAAGTGGGCGCCGAACACGCCCCAGGTCTGGCGATCTTCGGGGTAGGAGGCGCTGTCGGAGAACTGGAAGGGGCCGTCGAAGCGCCACAGCACGCTCGAGCCGTAGCCCGCCACGCCCACGTAGTGCCGCTCGCCCCACTGCAGGCGCAGCGCACCGCCGCCGAGCACCTCGTGGAACACGCGGGGCAACGTCTGGTACGAGAGCTTGTTCTGGCTCCTGGCGCTGGCGCCGGTCTCGCGGCAGTCGGAGTCCATGAAGCCGCGATACAAGCAGTACGAGCCGAACTCGTCGGGGTGCTTGGGATCGACGCCGTAGCCGCCGAAGTCGTACTGGTAGGCGCTGTCGTCCGAGAACGAGAAGAAGGCCGCCGCGTCGAGCGTCAGGTCGTCGCCCACGTCGAGCCCGTGCGCCGTGATGGCCGCGCCACGCTGCCCGCGCGCCATCGAGAAGCCCACGCCGTTGTAGGCCTCGTAGACGGTCTGATCGCGCGTCCAGCCCCAGGGCTGGATCTTCCCGGTCGTGTCGAAGGTCAGTCCCTGGCCGAAGCCCGCGCGGTAGTGGCCGGCGATCGCGTCGAATTTGCCCCAGCGTCCGGTGCCGTAGGCCTTGAAGCTCGACAACCCGGGCACGTAGGTCGTGCCGTCGGTCACGAAGTAGCCCGGCGTCGTGCCGGACCAGGGTTCGAAGCGTACGGGCGCGAGGTGCTCGTCCTGCAGCAGCGTCCAGCCCAGCGTGTAGCTGTCGAAGAGCGTGAAGTCGGCCTGCTGCGCGAACGCGGGCCGCGGGTCGGAGGGGTTGGCCTCGGTGCCCGCCGGGTCTCCGGAGTTGTAGGTGTCGATGCCGTTGCCGCGCAGCCGGACCCGTCCACGCACGTTCTTCAGCCAGCCCCACCCCTTGCCCGCGTCGACGAACGAGGCCATCTGCTCCCAGACCTCGTCGGGGAGCCCGGGCACCTCGAGCACGTCCTCGGGCAACGCGAAGTCTCCGTGCTGCTTGCGATACTTGAGGATGCGATCGGCCCACACGTACGACATGCCGGGCAGCTCGTACAGCTCGTCGCGGTCGGCGCGGTTCAGGTCGACGCGCTCGCGCATCAGGTCGATCAGCCGGTCGCGCTCGGTCTCGGTCAAGAGGCCGTTCTCGTACGCCTGGTAGATCCCGTCGTCGTCGTCGACCACGATGGGATCGGAGTACTCGACGGCGCCGGCGCGCGAGGGGGGCAGCAGCAGGGCCGCCGTCACCAGCAGGCCGACTCCCGCGCGGAGGACTCGCGAGCAGAAGGCAGGTCGCATCGTCACAGCTCTTCCCCCGCGGCCCACAGCCGCAGGAACTCGTCGAAGTACATGGAGGCGCCGCTGGCCGAGTCGAAGATGACCACGTTCTCGTTGTTCTTCGTGTCGGCCTGCTCGGTCCAGTTGAACGAGCCCGTCACCACGGCGGCCTCGTCGATGACCAGGAACTTGTCGTGCATGAGCTCGGGGTTGGTGTCGACCTTGAAGCCGACGCCGCGGCTCTTCAGGAACGAGGCGATGCCCCCGTCGAGCTGGTTGCGTTCGACCACCACCCAGGCCTCCACGCCGCGCTCCTTCACGGCGCGCGCGATGGCCTCGGCGATGCCGTAGTGCGTGAACGTGAAGACCGCCGCCACGAGGGTCTCGTTGGCGGTGTCGATGCGCTCGATGACGCGGTCGGCGCAGCCGTCGGCCGGGCAGAAG
>Ga0172370_10000118_pt1 | contig 109298 bp, 78 predicted proteins | sample LakKiv5m_FD_114538 | JGI IMG/M metagenome (GOLD analysis project Ga0172370, IMG submission 114538) | Freshwater microbial communities from Kabuno Bay, South-Kivu, Congo - kab_022012_11.5m | ecosystem: Environmental > Aquatic > Freshwater > Lake | place: Democratic Republic of the Congo...
AGTTCTGAGCTTTCGTAATGTTTTATTTTCTTAACAATTAATTCATTATTAGTAGGGGAATACTGTCCGTCCTCACCATTGATTTTTTTTATGATTTGCCGTGTTTCAATATCATATAGCCATGTTGCGTCTGCATCCTTCATTCCAATTGCTATTATTTTCCCGTCATAGCGAAAACTAACTGATGTTACGGCTGCTTTTCTCTGTAATTTCGAGTCAATGATTGGCATTTCTTTCCATTCGATTAACCTTTGATTAGTTAAAGCGCCATATACTTTCAAACCGCTATCTGCACTTGCTGTCGCAACTAAATTTTTAAGGTGATTATAATCAATCATAAATATACATTTTGTGCTAAGTGTGTAATCATCAATAATAACACTATCCCATGTTACTGTATTCCATTTTATTAATTGACCATCTGAATTTCCAGTATATAAGTAATTACCATCATTTGTGAAACGTAATCCTGTAATTGAATTTTTACAAATAAATTTCTTTTTTTCAATCCCGGTGTTTAAATCTAATAATACTGGCCAACTCGTTGTTCCAACTGCAATATAAGGTTGAGTTGGTGAAAATGCCAATGATGTTACGCTAAGTCCTTCCTTTTGCCAGATGACATCTTCCATACCGAGAGGTACGGGAGTTTGTGCTTGTCCCCGCTCCAGCCCTGCGAGGGCGAGCAGGAAGAGAACTGAAAGAAAAAGTATTGTTTTCATTGTTGAACTCCAAATATTTTTTATTCAAAAATATGTAATTTTGACTGATTCAAAAAATGTTTTGCGTGGTTTGCCGTTATTTGTTTTATTGTTGTTAGTTATATGGTTTAAATATGAAGATAGCTTGGATTACTTTTTTAATGTTCGTTTCAAATTCCTTGTTTTCACAGGAAATTTATTTCACATTTAATCCACCTGATACGACTTACAAGGAAATACTCAAGACAAGGAAAACCACTCTGGTCAACGGTAAAAAGCAGAAAGAGGATGAAATCAGCGTTACGACTAAGTATGATATTAAAAAGGTTGCAGGTGGTTTCGAGCTCAAGCAATCACCCCTTGCCATTAGCTCCAAAAGAGACGGCAAAATGTTTCACAATCCGATTTTCATGTTTCTGACGAACATCCCGACAAGAGGTGAAATTGACGGCAAAGGGAATTTAAAACATGTTGTCGGTTATGAGCATATTATCCCAAGGGCTCAAACAGAACTACCTAAGGAGGTGGTCGAGGCGATGATGCTCGTTGCCAACGAGGAAGCAATGATAAGCAAGGCAAAAGCTGACTGGAATGCAAGAATCTCAGAATTTTCGGGCAACTCATTCCATGTAGGGGATATGTTGTCGGCACAGGGAAAATTTTCTTTGCCAAATGGCGAAGTGCTTACCTTTTTTTCAGTTATCAAGATTGCCGATACTGTTGACTATATGGGAGAAAAATGCGTGAAAATTCTTTTCAGGAACAGTTCAATACCTGAAGAGTTGGCTTCGTTTATGGGTTACCACGAAGAAGAAATGAAAGATATTTTCGATATAAATGCAAATGCAGAGCTGACAACACAAATTAAACTAAGCGGAGACGGAGAAAGAATAATTAATCCTGCGACTATGCTCATTTATGGTGAAAAAACCTATCGTTGTGTTGAGATGAAGGACGAAGATATGGGAAGCGAAAGCAAGATAATTACTACTTTGGAGTCAAAAGAATATACTTATATATATTGAATTTTTATAATTTGAAAATGTATTTTGATTAGAGATGGTATGAAAAAAATATTGACAATTTTATTACTGATAATATTTAGCCGGGATTTGTATTCAGGAAATGATGATTACAAAATCCTTCAGCCAGATGAAAAAATCGGCAGGAAATCAAGCGTACTTGCCAACAGGATTAATATTAGGGTTAAAAAGAATTTTTCAAATGTGGAAATTGTTGAAAGCATCCTGAAAAATTTCGATGAGAGCATTGAAATCAACTATCCTTTGCTTAAAAGAGAAGAATCGCTCACTTTCAATCAGAAATTAATTACAATAAAAAAGCAAAATACAAACATTAATATTCAAAAAATCATCGAAGCAGAAGAACCGTTGCTTAGAACTTTTACTGTAAATTATTCAGGTGATAAGTCTCCTGAACAATTTTGCAGTGAATTGCTGAATGAAGTCAAGGCGATCGAAATAGCAGAGCCAATCATGCTTCCAAAACTCTTGCAGTTTTATCCTAATGACCCTATATCTACACAGCAGACAGTTTTAACAAACAGTAAAATATTTGAAGCTTGGGAATTTGCACAGGGCGATTCAAACATGATTATTGGTATAAGCGACAACGGGGTTTTTCAGGGGCATGAGGATTTGAGAAACTCGATTGCCAAGAACTGGGCTGACCCATTGAATGGTGTTGACGATGACGGCAATGGTTATATTGACGACTTTGCAGGTTTCGATATAACAGGTGAAAACAATCCGCCTGATAACACTTATAATACTAACGACCATGGTACAAATGTTGCCGGAATTGCCGTCGCAACAACAAATAATTTAATTGGAATGGCTGGTATTTCTTTTAAATGCAGATTTTTTCCAATTAAAATAGGAATTAAAAACAGCGATGAGATGGTTGCACCTTATGAGTCAATAATCTATGCCGCAAAAAGAGGTTTTAAAGTTTTGAATTGCAGTTGGGGAATCGAGAAGCCGTTTTCAGATTTAGACCAAAGTGCAATTAATTATGCAGTTGCAAATGATGTGGCTGTAGTTGCGGCAGCAGGCAATAAATATGGCAGTCTCGAGGATAATTACCCATCGGCTTATAACGGAGTGATGGCTGTAGCAGAAGTTAATCAATTTGATATATTTTCGGGCAACAATATCGGTGCGTTTGTTGATATATTGGCACAAGGCAGAGGTAACTGGTATCCCAAAAATGACAATGGTTATGCAAATTCATGGTCGGGCTCATCGTACTCTGCTCCTGTAGTTTCGGGAATTGTTGCATTGGTCAGGGTTAAATACCCTGAGCTATCCAATCTCCAGGCAATTGAATTGGTGCGACAATCTGTAGATGATGTTTCGCAACTTTCGGGCAATGCTGAATGGAAAGATATTCTCCCGGGAAGGGTAAATGCTCTCGAAGCAGTTACGACAGAACCCTTTTCAATTCCATCTGTACGACCGAAGAAAGTTACATATCGAAGTACTGAAGGTGTTGAATCGTCGCGATTTGGAATTAGTGATACTGTTCGAATGTCCATTGATGCATTCAATTATCTTGGTGCCGCAAATAATCTGACTTTTAAATTATCGGCAGTCTGGGACCCGACAACTAGTATTAAGGTCGTTGATTCTTCTGTTTTTATTCCTTCGATAGCAAGAGAATCTGATGTTAAAATTGAGGAATTTAAATTTCTTATTGCCAAGGAAAACAGTGAAAAAATGTTTTTCAGATGCGAAATAACCGGTGAAAATAATTATCATGATTTTTTCCTTGTCGAGTATATTCCAAGTCCGATTACTACGACATTTAAAAATAATGTTATCACTTTTTCAGTTTCCGACAGAGGCACAATTGGTTTTGGAGGAACTGAATACAACAAGCAGGGTGTAGGTTTTGTGTATAAGGATAAAGGCAATCAGATATGGAAGGCATGTTTTGTTGCATCTGATTTTTCCGGAAAATTTGTCAGTTCGACGAATTGGGACAGAGAGAATCGTGGGGATAATGATTTCAAAACAATTAAAGCATTTGTACCGCCTGATATTCACAAAGGAATTTTCAACGATGATTATGCAGATTTCAGTAAAAAACTCGGTATAGAAGTTAAGCAGGAATTTATTGTTCCCGATAGCGACTTCAGCATAGCAAAAATAAAAATTGAAGTTACAAACACAAGTAGCTCTGATATTGTTGATTTCACTTCAGGATATTATTTCGACTGGGACGTTTATGATTTGGACAGCAATTCTGTTGAATTATTGACCAATGCCATACCGAACGGAATTGACGAAAGATATTCGGCAGTCGAGCTTGTTTACTTTGCAAATCGCTCATTTCCTGTCTTTGGCAACGGGATAATAACATATGAGCAGAATACGGAAGTTCAGTCATCTGGTAATAACAGGAATTTCTATCTTGAGAATGAACGAAAGCAAGTAATGAACAGCGGTACATCTATTCAGGATTTCGGAGTTTTTGATGCCCGAACTTTTTCAGGCATGAAATTCCATGGTGCTTTTTCATCAGGAGAAAAAAGAACTTACTCGATTTGCTTTGGTGGTGCAGAAGATAAGGAAGAATTCATATCAAAAATGAAGATTGCGCTTGATTCAACATTTTCACCGGTTGAAGATTTCAAAATACCGGGATTGAATGTTAAAATTTTTCCACAGCCTGCATCAGATTTTCTCCGTTGTCAGATAGAGTCGAACTCTGCAACGAAGTTCATTTTATCATTACATGATTTTCTCGGTAAAAAAGTTTATACTTCAGATAAAAATTTATCGGGTTTTGGAATAATTGATATACCGATAGATATTTCGAATTTAACATCGGGTACTTATTTGTTAAGTATAACGAATGATACAATAATTAAGACACAAAAAATCAACATAATAAAATAAATAAATTAAAATGAAAATAATGAAAGCAGAACTCAGGTTAGATAGGAACTTAAGACTTATAGGTAAAAATGAAACCGGACTGGAAACAGTTTTCGACACTCACTCAGATGTAGGAGGTGAAGATTCAGCACCTACACCAATGGAAATACTGCTACAAGCTCTTGCCGCCTGTACGAGTATGGATGTTTTGTCAATTCTCAGAAAAAAGAAAAAACAAATTGATGATTATTGGATAGAACTCGAAGGGGAGAGGGCTGAAACTCATCCAAAAGTTTTCAAAAAAGCACACATGATAATTAATTTGAAAAGTCCTGATGCTGAGGAAAAAGACCTTGTTCGTGCAATAGAACTTTCACATGAAAAATATTGCAGTGTTTCGACTATGTTTAAAGCATCCGGTTGCGAAGTAACTTTCGAAGCAAAAATTTTCAGATAAAATATTGTTTCAAATTACTCTATCATACTAAGTGGAGCGAAGAATCCTGTAAAGTCAAGGATTTAGATTTCTCATCCCGATAAATCGGGGTTCAGATTGGCTTTTTGCGTAGATTAACTTAATGATGAAAGGTCAAAAATGAAATAATAATTGCATTTAATATGTAACTTTATTATTATCTTTTAGTTCACCGTTCACATTTCCGTTTAGCTATTTTTCATACTTGGCTGTAATCACCGAATTCATACCACCTCTCGTTGACCATTCGCTTGTTATCTCCATCTCAAGTGGTTTGCATGCGGCAACCAAATCATCGAGTATTTTATTTGTAACGTCCTCGTAAAAGATTCCTTTGTTTCTGAATTCAAGGAAATAATATTTCAAGGATTTCAGCTCAAGACATTTTTTATCAGGAATATAGTTGACGGTAATAATTCCGAAATCTGGCAAACCTGTAAGTGGACAAACGGATGTGAACTCGGAATTAATATGCGATATGGTATATTTCCTGCCCGGTTTAGGATTTGGAAAAGTTTCAATTTTATTTTTCATTTTCATACTTTCAAAAATTATTTATTATCAAAAAAAACAAAAATGGTAATTATTTTCTTAATTTTGAAAATTATTTTATTATTCATTGAAATTTATGGACGAAAAATCTGCATATATATTCGGTCGTAATGCCATTTTGGAAGCTTTGCAAAACGACAGAAATTCTATCGAAAAAATATTCGTTACTTTTGGTGCATCGGGGGAGTCAATTAATAAGATATTTTCCCTTGCAAAAAGGAAGAATGTTTTATGTGTCAGGCAGGATAACCGAAAATTCATTACACTCGAAAGGTCAGTTACACCAAAGGGGGCAAATACTCAGGGAGTCATTGCATTGATGAAGATGGTTAAAACAATTGAACTTGGAGATTTAATCAAATTCAGTTTAAAAAAGAAGGATAAACCTGTCATTATTGTCTTAGATGGAATAAACGATCCTCACAATCTTGGTGCAATCGCAAGGACTGCAGAATGTTCAGGAGTGTCAGGAATTATACTTTCCGATAAAGAATCAGTGCCAATTACGCCCACAGCAATTAAAATATCTTCAGGTGCTTTAGAACATTTACAGACTGCTAAAGTAAAAAACTTTGAAGAAGCATTCAAAATTCTCAAGTCTCATGGTTTTTTGATTATCGGTACTGATATGCAGGGTGAGCAGGTTTACTCGGATTTCGATTTCAATCAACCTCTTGTAATAGTCATCGGCAGTGAAGGTCAAGGATTAAGCAAAACAACATTGGAACATTGTGATGCTTTATTGAGAATTCCAATATTAGGTAAAGTTGATTCACTGAATGCTTCGGTTTCCGCCGCTGTAGTATTATATGAAATTGTAAGGCAGAGAAATCTTAGAAAATAATATTTCTTAAGTTTAGTTTATTAAAACTTCTGAAAAATATAAAAAATTTATATGGACAGGATGGCATTTTTCAGAAGTGACTTATTTCTTCTTCATCATCTCTTCTATTTCTTCAGGTTTTCTTGGTAATTTTTCTGAAAGATTTATATAACCAAAATCTGTTATTAAAACATTATCTTCAATTCTTATACCGATATTCCACCAGCGATTATCACATGGACTTCCCGATCGAATGTAAATACCGGGCTCGATTGTTAAAAAATTTCCAACTTTCAAAGTATCCCCAGAACCTGATTCGTGTACGTTCAATCCGATAAAGTGAGAAGTGCCATGTGGAAAATATTTGTCAACTTCATCTTTATTTGTAATTATTAACTGTTCCAATAGTTTTTCAGCAATTACTTCTTTCGCTTTTTCATGAATCAAAGAAAATTTATTCCCTCGTCTGCACTGTGCAAATGCAGAATCCATAGCTTCAAGAACTATGTTATATATTATTCGTTGCTCTATGGAAAATTCACCATTTGCAGGAATTGTCCGAGTAATGTCTGCACAATAACCATGATATTTTGCAGCACAATCTAATAAAATCAAATCTCCATTACGAACAGTGTCTATATTGTTTTGGTAATGTAAAAAGCAGGAATTTTTACCACTACCAACAATGCTGCCATAAGCAGGTCGCTCGGCACCATGATGTTTGAATTGATACTCCATAATCGCTTGAAGCTGATATTCAGTTTTTCCGACAATTTCAGAATTAATTACTGCTTTGTGCCCTTCAATTGTAATGTCAACAGCTTTTTGAATTATTCCGATTTCTTCTTCATCCTTAATACTTCTCATCATTGTAATATTTGGAATATTAAATTTCAAACACAACTTAGGATGATTTGTCTTGATTTTACTTATCAGTTCAATATCACATTCGGTATGTTCCTTACCATTTAAGAAATGTTTTGTTTTTGCAAGCATGTCAAAAAAAATCGTGTCATGGTCATTAACTATCACATCGAGTATGCTGTCAAGCAAAGAAATATCCATTACTTTTTTAATTTTCAGATATTTTTCTGCATCTGTAATACCCATACGATAACCGTTCCATGTTATATCATCAGCTGCTTGATTGTTAAGAAAAAGAATTTCATTTGGAAATTCACCAGCAATTTTAAAACCTCCGGGAATTAGCAACAAGACTGCTTTCTGCTGAGGCATTCCGCTAAGATAATATAAATTCTGAGAAAATAAATTTTCCGATTCAAAACCTCCAGAACCGGAAAAAAAATCCGCTGAAAGCAAGATGACCACAGAGTTTTTCGGTAGCGATGCAATGAGTTTTTCTCTTCTTTCCTGGTATGTGCTTAAAGAAGCATCATCTGAATATGGATATTTATATCCTTCCCGGGCTGTTAAAGAAGTTGCTGTTAATAAAAAAAGAAGTAAGAACTTTATCATATTACCTCAAGCGTAAACTAAAGTTGCTACTTCAACATTTTTTGCGCCGATTGACAATAATGCCTCTGCACATACATTGAGAGTAGAACCGGTTGTTAAAACATCGTCCACAAGCAAGTAATTTCCACCTTGTAGAATCATATCTTTATTATATGAAGATATAGCATTTCGTATATTATTCCTTCTTTCTGCTTTCGAAAGAACAGTCTGAGTTTGAGTGTACATTCTTCGTTTGATCATTTTAAAGTTTACGGGAATACCTATAGTACTACTGACTCCTTTTGCTATAAACTCCGATTGATTATATCCTCTTTCTCTTCTTCTTGCATGATGGATTGGGACAGGAACAATAGCATCAAAATTGACTTTTGCATATTTTTTCAATAATTTTCCTAATTCTTTCCCGAATTCTGTTCCTATTCGCGAAAAGCCGGCATACTTGAGAGAATATATAGCTCTCATATAATCAGTATCTTCTTTCATGGAAAAAAGAGATATAGCACCATTAATAAATAACTCATCCTTCTCAAAATTACTTATCAATCTGTTATATATCACTACAGGGTCTGGTGCCAGTGGAATGGAATCAAAACATTTTTGGCAAATATACTCAAATCTGTTAGTCTGAGTATCAATAAGTGTTTCGCAGATTTCGCAACGTCGAGGGGCAATAAAATCATTGACTGAATTGAAAAACCATTTCAAAGGATTATAACTGATTTTATTTTGCGATTTAAACATCGTCGAGGTTAATTTAAATTCCTGAATGCTGCCATTTTTGCAAAAGCGGATTTTTTAATAATATAGCTTTCAAGTGTAAGTTTTATATTTTTTGTGAAAAATAAAAAAATCGAAATCAATAACAATCCCGTATTTTCCAGAATTTTCTGCCATCCGACTTTTTCTGCCATAACTTGTGTGTGACAACCGCAATTGATGTTTAATCCTTTAAGAAGGGCTATGAAAATCGCTATATTGAATATAATGATTAATACTCCAAGAATTGTTGCTGAAGATTTCATTCTTATTCCTACTATGAGAAAAATTGCACAAACTAGTTCAATCCAGGGGATTGTTATTGCCATGATATTTCTTAATAAATCAGGTACAATTTGATAATTTCCAATTTCTTTAGCAAAGCCGCTTAAGTCAGAAATTTTAGCAGTTGCGGCGACAAGGAAAATTGAGCCGAGTATAATCCTGAAAATCAATGTAATGTATGTATTATTCAATAATATTTTCATTTTAACATATAAAAATTTTTCTAACAAATATGAAAGTTAAGACTAATTCATTTTATTATTATTTTTTTTTAACCATAAAACAAATAATGTTTAAAATATGGATTTTTTTCTAATTTTGAATAAAATTTATTTTATTTAATTAACTTTAGTATAAAATATCGGAGGAATTATGCCTTTCATCCGTTCAATATCGGGTTTGAGAGCCACACTTGGTGATGGTTTGCTGCCAAATGTGATAACTAATTATGTTGCCGCCTATGAAACACTTTTACCCAGAGGTGAAGTAATTGTTGGTTTTGACGGAAGACCTTCCGGTAATTGGATCCAACAAATCGTGAATGCTACTTTACAGGCATGCGGCAGACAAGTTAGATTTCTTGGAATTGTTCCGACACCTACCGTTCAATTATCCGTAGAACAGAGAAAAGCTGCAGGTGGTATTTCGATTACTGCTTCGCATAACTCAGAGGAGTGGAACGGTTTGAAATTTATCAACAAGGAAGGAGTTTTCTTTGATTTAATCGAGAACACTCGAATGTGGAAAGCCGAGAAATTCGGAGTTTTCAATTTCAAAAATCAATTGAAATTTCCTAATATTATAAACGAATCCGAAGCAATAAATAACCATGTCCAAACCGTTTATAATCTGCCTCTTTTTAAGGGGGAAGCAAATAAAAAGATTAAAAACCGTAAGTTCAAAATTGTCGTTGATGCTGTTAATGCCTCAGGTTCTAAAGCAATTCCGATGTTGCTGAAAAAATTTGGTTGTGATGTAATTGAACTGTATTGTAATAGCACTGGAATTTTTCCTCATCCGCCTGAACCAATAAATCAGAATCTTAATCTCTTATCCGAAGCTGTTAAAAAACACAATGCCGATTTGGGAATCGCCGTTGACCCGGATGCAGACCGCTTGGTATTGATTGACGAGAAAGGCAATCCCATTGGTGAAGAAAGGACTATTACTCTTGCTGTGGAAACGGTTTTATCAAATATTGGTAAATTCAAATTAGCAACAAAAGAGCCGGTTGTCGTAGTCAACCAATCAACTACGAGAGCTGTGGAAGACATTTGTGAAAAGTACGGAGCTGTTTTGGAACGTTCTGCCGTTGGTGAAATTAATGTTGTCAAGCAAATGAAAAAGTCCAAAGCCGTCATTGGTGGTGAGGGCAGTGGTGGTGTCATTCTTCCTGCATGTCATTACGGAAGGGATTCATTGGTCGGAACTGCGTTGATACTTAATTATCTCGCAATGAATGATTTTTCTTTGTTTGAAGCCAATAATAAATTGCCGGTTTACAGCATGATTAAGAAAAGATGTGAGTTCAACGGGGATTTGAATGGATTTTACAATGCCGTCATCGAGCAGTTTCCAAATGGAAAATTAATTAAAGGCGATGGAATAAAAATAGTTTTTCCCGAAAGCTGGGTTCAGGCAAGGGCTTCGAACACAGAGCCGATAGTCAGAATTATTGCCGAAGACCAAACTCCTAAGGAGGCAAAAGCCCTTGTTAAATCGGTAATGAAGATTTGTGAGAAGAAGTAAATTTACTTCGTAAATTAATGGATAATTGGTAATGGATAATGAAGAGGAGGAAAAGATAAATATGAAATGTCATAATTGCGGTAACGAAAAATTTGAACAAAAAAATATTGAGAATATTTTTCGAATTGAGGATAAAATATATCTTGTCAGGAACATTCCTGCCGAGGTTTGCTCTCGATGCGAAGAACCCTATTTTTCACCTGATACTTATAAGATTGTTAGGGGTTTGATTGATAACAATGATTGTGTTATTGAAAAAATCGAAACCGATGTTCTCGAATTTGCTTAACTAAATTACTGTATTACTAAATTACTAAATCACTAAAACAAAATCAATACATCAACTTTAGCATGGCTTTACCTCATTGTCGCAGGGATTTTTGAAATGCTCTGGGCAGTGGGTTTGAAATATACACAGGGTTTTACAAAACTGATGCCGAGCTTATGGACATTCGGAGCAATGGCTGTAAGTGTTTACCTCCTTTCATTATCAGTTAAAACAATAACCATTGGTACTGCTTACGCCGTTTGGACTGGAATCGGAGCGGCAAGTACTGTAATTATGGGGATTATACTATTTGATGAACCTTTAACGCTTATTAGAATCCTGCTCGTATTGATAATTATTTTTGCAATTGTTGGGTTAAAATTAACATCAAATTAAAATACTACACACTGATTACATAGACAGCGATTAATTTTGAATTTTCAAATAAAAACTATTGCTTATCAATTCTTTTTTTCATAATTTCTATTCTACGGAGAGAAAAATTCCAAAAAAGTTTTTTATTCTTCTAAATATATGATTTTAAAAAATTTATTAATTGTTCTTTTAAATTTTACAAGATCTGAATTAATTTAATATTTTTTTTATGTGAAGAAATTAATTATAAAATAATTACTAATAAATTTTTTTATGGTAATATTGAAATAAATAAAAAAAATGAATAATTAAATGTTCTTTATAACAAATAAAAAGGAGATATTTATGTCAATTTTAAAAGAAAAATTAGCGAAGAAATTCGCTGAAGAAAAAGCTGACATCGCTGCATTTTTAAAAGCAAACGGCGATAAGGAGGTTTCTAAAGTTACTTTAGCTCAAGCTTATGGAGGTTTGAGAGGAGTAAAAGGTTTAGTATGCGATACATCTGAAGTTCCACCTGATAAAGGCTTGATTATCAGAGGAATCGAATTAAAACATTTAACTGAAAAAATTCCCGAAGAAATTCTTTGGTTGCTTTTAACAGGAGAACTTCCAAATGCTACAGAGTTGAAAGAACTACAGGCAGATTTGAATGCAAGAGCCAATGTTCCTGCTTATGTATGGGCTGTTCTCGATGCTATGCCTGCAGATTCCCACCCGATGGCTATGTTCAATACAGCTGTTTTGGTTATGCAGAAAGAATCAAAGTATGCAAAGAGGTATGCCGAAGGTATGCCGAAACCGGAATACTGGGATCCGACTTACGAAGATATGATGGATATTATTGCAAAATTACCTGCAATCGGTGCTTATGTTTATCGTAAAAGATTTGGAAAAGGTCCGAGAATCGAAGCTGACAAATCAATGGATTGGGCAGGAAACTATGTTCACATGTTGGGATTACCTGATCCAAACGGAGAATTTTCGAAATTGATGAGATTGTATCTAACATTGCATTGCGACCATGAAGGTGGTAACGTTAGTGCTTATACTGCTTCAACCGTAAGTTCAGCATTATCTGATTTATATTATTCGTTATCAGCAGGTCTAAATGGTCTTGCAGGTCCTTTGCACGGATTGGCAAACCAGGAATGTTTGGGATGGGTATTGGAAACGATGAAGAAATTCAATGGTGCTCCTTCTGAAGAACAATTATACAAATTTGCCGAAGAAACATTGGCTTCAGGTAAGGTTGTTCCGGGTTACGGTCATGCCGTATTGAGAATTACTGACCCAAGATTTGATGCTTTCCTTGCATTTGGAAAAAAATATTGTTCAGCAGACCCTGTATTCCAGACAGTAGCAAGAGTTTTCGACGTAGTTCCAAAAGTCTTGGCACAGGTACAAAAGATTAAAGACCCCTGGCCCAATGTTGATGCAGGTTCAGGTGGATTGCTCTATCATTACGGAATGAAAGAATTCAGCTACTATACTGTATTGTTCAGCATTTCAAGAGCATTGGGTATTTGTTCACAGGGTGTCGTAGCTCGCGCGATGGGATATCCTATCACACGTCCTAAATCTTTGCCGACAGCCGCTTACAAGAAATTAGTCGGTGCTTAATTAATCACTAATGACCAATTACTAATTACTAATTAATAATTAGGTATGAGGAATTAGAAATTTGGAATTTTGAAAGCCATCCTTCGACAAGCTCAGGATGACAGAAAAAGAAAAATAAATCAACCACGGGGTTAACCCCGTGGTTAATATGTATAAACTTTCTGAAAGTTTATAACTTTCCGAAAGTTTTAATTAACTAATTTGATAATAATAACAAAGGAAAAAATATGAAAATTACAGTTATTGGTGCCGGAAATGTTGGTGCAACTTGTGCCCAGCTTTTGGCTAATGACGAACTTGCAAAAGAGATTTATGTTGTAGATATTCTCGAAGGTATTCCCGAAGGAAAAGCTTTGGATATGTACGAGTCAATGCCAATCAGGGAATCTGATTCGACAATTTTCGGTACTAACAATTATGAATTGACGAAAGATTCGGATATAGTTATCCAAACTGCCGGCTTGGCACGTAAACCCGGAATGAGCCGTGATGATTTGTTAGTTGCAAATGCGAATATCGTTTCTTCATGTATAAAGAGTGCATTCCAATATTCACCGAATGCTTACTACATCATCGTATCGAATCCTCTCGATGTTATGACTTATGTATCTTTGAAAATTACCGGACTTCCAAGACATAAAGTATTTGGTATGGCTGGTATTCTCGATACTGCACGCTATCGTTCTTTCATTTCGATGGCAACTGGTTACTCAATGCAGGACATCCAGGCATTGATTCTCGGCGGCCATGGCGATACGATGGTTCCGTTGCCGAGATTTACGACAGTTGCAGGCATTCCGCTGACGGACATTCTTCCCGCGGACAAGATTGACGAAATCGTTAAAAGGACTGCAGGCGGCGGCGGCGAAATCGTTAAGTATCTCAAAACAGGTAGTGCATATTACGCACCTGCAGCAGCAGCCGTTCAGATGGTTGAATCAATCGTAAAAGACCAAAAGAGAATTCTTCCATGCTCGGTTATGCTCGAAGGCGATTACGGATACAAAGACATGGTGCTCGGCGTTCCAGCAGTGCTCGGCAAGAACGGCGTCGAAAAAGTAATCGAATTGAAACTGAACGATGCGGAAAAAGCATTGCTGAAGACATCGGCTGACCATGTTGTCGAAACGAATAAGGAAGCTATGGCGCTGATTAAGTTATAGTGTTTTAGTTTTTTAGTACTATAGTACTTTTGTGAAGCCGTTCCTGATTGGGTCGGCTTTTTTTTTACATCTTCCAGACCACTGATAATATTAACATTCCCAATAAATTAACTCTTCAAAAAATCTTTTATACCTAATATCGTTATACTATCCTGTAGCATTGATTAAATAATTACTAATTGAATTATGAATTTATTGGAATTCTGGACAATTTGCTCCTCCAACAATATTGTCATGGATAGGGAACAAATGAAACTTATCGAGAGGTACCGGGACGAGTTGAAATACTGGAATAGCCAGGTCAATATGATTTCCCGTCAGGAGGAAGATGAAATTCTCGAAAAGCAGATTTTACATTCACTGTCTATCTTGAAATATGTTGACTTGAAAACTAAGGCAAAATGTCTCGATGTTGGTACGGGTGGCGGTCTCCCGGGAATTCCTTTAAAAATAGCCAGACAGGATTTGGATATTCTGATGGTGGATTCTATTCATAAGAAAATTAAGATGGTTTCAATGTTTGCTAAACATACGGGATTGAAAAAAATTAGTGCTTTGAGCAGCAGGGCAGAGGATTTGGCATTGCAAAAACAATATATTGGATATTTCGATTATGTTTTTGCAAGGGCTGTGAAGAAAATGATTATAGTTTTGAATTGGATAAAACCGATTTTAAAAGAAGGTAGCAGTGTGATTTTTCTTAAGGGTGGGAATCTGAAAGATGAAATCGGGGAAGCTAAAAAATATTTTCCGGAAATGGAAGTCCGTGAAATTGATATTAAAATTAATGGATATCCATGGTTTGAGGAAAATGAAAAAAAGATTGTGATATGTTCGGGAATTGTATGAGTATTAAAATAATTATATTGTTGACAGGAATATTTTTTTATTTCACTTTGCCTTTATCTGCACAAAAGGAAAAGGAGAGCAGTCTTTTCCAAATAGCAAGAGTCAAGTACTCAGGTGGGGGAGACTGGTACAATGACCCGACCGGTGATGTCAATATGTTGAAGTTCCTTCAGCAAAACACAAATATCAAAGTCAATCCTGTTTATAAGTATGTTGATTTGTCCTCTGATAATTTGTTCATGTATCCTGTCCTGTTTTTAACGGGACATGGCAATGTGAATTTTTCGACACAGGAGGCAAGAAATCTGAGAGCTTATCTGGAGAACGGCGGCTTTCTTTATATTGACGATGATTATGGTTTGGACCAGTATATCAGAAAAGAGATGAAAAATGTATTTCCTGAGCAAGAGTTCGTGGAATTACCTTTCAATCATGGAATTTATAACATACATTTTAAATTTACAAACGGTCTGCCAAAAATCCACAAGCACGATGATGGTCTGCCGCAGGGTTTTGGACTTTTCAGTAATAAAAGACTCTGTGTTTTTTATTCTTTTGAATCGAATCTTGGAGATGGTTGGGTTGATTCTGATGTTTATAAAGACCCTGAAGAAAGAAGGCAAGCGGCATTAAAAATGGGTACAAATATTTTTGTTTGGGCTTTAACACATTGAAAATTTTATGACAGAATATAAATCAAGATATAATCAATTAATCGCTAAAATTAGACATACACGTCGTAAGGAAAGTCAGTTACTTTTTGCAACCGGTTTGTTTAATGTAATTTCAATTATAATGACACTCCTTATTATATCAAGTGTTGTCGAATTAGTTGCATACGGAGACAGCACTTTCAGAACCGTACTCGCTATAATAACTCTTTTAATTTCACTTTCTGCTTTTGTTTATTTGATTTCACCTGCAATCATGAGGTTTTTAGGAATTAAATATAAACCTACTATAGAAGAATTTTCTTTACGGATTGGTAATTTTTATCCCGATATTAAAGACAGGATTTGCAATGTCATTCAACTTGTTTCAAAGATTGATAAAAACGTTCAAAGACCTGACAATACTTCAAAACAGCTGACAATTGCGGCTTTCGATACCGTTTCCGAGCAGGCGTTACCTAAGGATTTCGATGTTGTTATTGATAGGAAAAAATTTAAAAAATCAATTTTATACTTCGCAACATCATCAGTCATATCGATACTGCTCTTTTTAATTTTTCAGTCATCACTTGGTGCATCTTTATATCGTATTATCAATTTCAATAAATCATTTGTTCCACCCGCACCTTTCTCGTTGCAGGCAGAACCAAAGAAAGCAAGTATTCTCCGAGGAAGCAAAGTAGTCATTGGTATTATTTCTAACGGAAAATCACCTGATAAAATCAAACTGTTCATTAAAGAAGAGAAACAGAAAGAGTATGATGAATACGTCATTTCCGAAGATTCAATCGGATATTTTTCTTATGAATTCGCTTCATTGAAAGAAAATATTTCTTTTTATGCTGTAGCAGATTGGCTGAGTACAAGAGTAAACTCAGATACGGGAAAAATAACAATTATCGAACGTCCATTTGTTCGCTCTTTCAGTGGAAATATTGTATTTCCAGCTTATACAAAAATGTCATCCAAAAAAATTGATGAACAAAATGCAAATATTTCTGCACTCAAAGGGAGCAGGGTAAGTATTAATTTATCGGCAAATAAAAATATTAAAACAGCTGAAATAATTGTAGAAATTAAAAATAATAATTTCGGTTTCGACTCAACACTGTTGGCTTCAACTATAAATGAATCTTTACAGAACATGACTGATACAATCAGGTATCAGATGAAAACAGAGGGCAGAAAAGCTTATGGAACTTTTCCTGTTAAATCATCGGGTTCATATTATTTAAAAATTTATGATTACTCAAGTAAGGAAAACGAAGACCCGATAAAATATTCTATTTCAGCCTTGAGTGATGACTATCCGACAATTTCTTTAATCGAACCACTTCTCGATGTCCAGATAGATGAAAGAGCATTATTGCCAATACGAGTTGCAGTAGCCGATGATTATGGCTTTTCGAAGCTGAAACTTCATTACAAACTCTTGCAATCTAGGTATTCAGCTCCGATGGAGGACTTTAAATCCATAAATATTCCGATTTCATCAAACGAATTAGCAGTTGAAGTTCCTTACATCTGGAATTTGAATTCAGTTAAAATTTCTCCTGATGACATTTATGAGTATTATATCGAGATTCTTGATAATGATGTCGTTGGAGGTCCTAAATCAGCAAGGACACAACCGCTCATGGTCAAGTTGCCTTCTTTGGAAGAAGTTTTAGAGCAGGTTGACAAAGACCAGGAAAAAATCGAAAAGGAACTTGATAAAGTTATGCAGAAAGCTGAGAGCGTAAAGAAGGAACTTCAGGAACTAAATCAGGAATTATTGAAGAAACAGGATGCAAAAAATATTGACTGGAAGGATAAGAAAAAAGCTGAAGAAATAATGAAAAAGCAGGAAGAAATTCAGCAAAAACTTTCTGATATTCAAAAAAATCTCGAACAGATGACCGAGAGTTTGAAAGATAAAAATGCTCTGTCTCAGGAAACTCTTGAAAAGTACATGGAACTGCAAAAACTGATGAACGAAGTTAATTCTCCTGAACTTAGGAACCTACAGCAAAGTTTGGAAAAAGCAATGAAGCAAATGACTCCCGAACAGATTCAAGAAGCAATGAAGCAGGTCAAATTTGATGAGGAGAAATTCCGTAAAAGCATTGAAAGAACAATGAATATTTTAAAGCGGCTTAAAGCAGAACAAAAAGCAGATGCAATTAAAAAACAAGCTGATGAATTAACCGAAAAACAAAAGGACTTGGAAAAGCAGACTGATAATGCTAATCCGGAAAATAAGGAGAAAAGGGAAGAATTGGCTTACAAGCAGGATGTTCTGAAAGAAGACTTCAAAAAAATGGCAGATGAGTTGAAGGAACTCGAAAAGTTGATGAAAGAGTTGAAAGACATGCCAATGGATGAAATGCAAAATGCTAAAGATGCTTTGAACGAAAATTCTACACAAAGTGAAATGAATGATTCTAAGCAATCCATGAAAAACGGCGACATGAAAAGTTCTAAAAAATCTCAACAGAAAGCCACTTCCAATCTGAAGAATTTTTCACAGCAAATGAAAAAGCTGAAAGATAAAATGCAAGAAAAAGGCATGAAAGAAGCCATGAGACAAATGCAAAAAGCAATATCCGACATGCTTAAACTTTCAGAAGCTCAGGAAAAAGTTAAAGGTAAAACCCAGACATCGGATTACAACTCAACTCAGCTTCGTGATTTGCTTGCTGAACAGGCAAAAGTAAATCAGGCATTGTCGAATACTGTTAATGGTCTATCGGAATTATCTCAAAAGTCTTTTACGGTAACTCCTCAGATGAGCAAACAATTGGGTGATGCTTTAAAGAATATGGATAATGCCCTGAAGCAAATGAATGAAGGTGAGACGGGAACTGCCGCCAGAAGTCAGGCAGGAGCGATGTCTGCTATGAATCAGGCGGCTATGAGTATGCAATCCATGTTGAGTCAAATGCAAAAAACCGGTTCTTGCTCTAATCCAAATGGTACCGGTGAAGGTCAGGGGAGTGGTGAATCCGGTTTAGGACAAACTCCTTCTATGAATACGGAAAACTTTTCTCAACAAATGCAGCAACTATCTGCAGAGCAACAGGCATTAAACTCTATGATGCAAAAAATGGGAAATCAGCAGGGAAGTTTAACTCCCGAGCAGCAGGCACAATTTGGCAGAATGGCTACTGAGCAAAATCAAATTAAAAAATCTTTGGAACAGCTTGCCGAAGAACAAAAAAAATCCATGCAAAGGGACGGTAAGAAAATTGGCATGGGTAGTCTTGATAAAATTGCCGAGGAAATGAAGGAGACCATTTCTGATATTCAGCAGGGCAGAATAAATCCCAACACTTTAAAAAGGCAGGAAAGAATATTATCGCGTATGCTCGATGCTTCACGCTCTATACACGAAAGGGACAGGGAAACTCAGAGAGAATCGGAAGTTGGATTCGATAAAAACAGAAGAAGTCCTGTTCAATTCGATTTGAATTCTCAGGAAGGCAAAAAAAGAGCAATGCAGGAACTATTGAAATCCATTCAGCAAGGTTATACAAAGGATTATGAAACTCTAATAAGAAAATATTTCGAAGCCCTTCAATCTGAAAAGAAAAATATGGATTAAATTTTGTAACTTTGGTTTAAACGATACGTATATAAATAAAATAATTTATTTTTTTGGAGAAAAAAATGCAAAAACGTTTATTCCGTTCGACAAAGGACCGTATGCTTGCAGGTGTTTGTGGTGGTCTTGCCGAATATTTCCTAATTGACCCTGTAATAATACGAGTTCTTTTTGTTGTTATTACTTTAGGAGCCGGTGTTGGTATTTTAGGGTATATTATCCTTTGGATTGTTGTTCCCGAATCGCCAATAGTCATAAGAAGTTCCTCCTCTCCTTTTTCTGAAGGTCAAACTCAGACATCTCAGGTATATCAGGAGGTACACGAGAGTAATCAAAAAAATGAGAATGCATATGAAGAGAAGCAGCAATCCCATTCTCACAAAGGAAGGGTATTCATTTCAGCCCTACTTATTTTGATAGGTGTTCTTTGGTTCATCAATAACATCATACCGGGAGTAAACTTCGGACATCTCTGGCCCCTGATACTTGTAGCTATCGGCATATTGATTTTATTACAAACCAATAAAAATATTTAGGAGAAAACCATGAGTACATCATCAATTTTCTGGGGAGTTTTCTTCATATTCTTTGGTTTTTTTTTTCTGTTAAAAAAACTCGGTATTTGCAACGAAGATTACAGCTATTATCTCGATTTCTGGCCCCTGATAATAATTCTCTGGGGTATATCAATATTGAATTTACCTGAAATTTTAAAAAAGATTGTTACATGTTTAATTGCTTTCTTATGTGCAGTTTTGCTCTTTGCATTCATTCACCATTCATGGTTTCCTTTCTGCGATAATGATGACTATTCCGAAAACAGAAAAATTGAAAAAAAATTCAACGATGTTGTCAATATTCCATATTCCGAAAGCTATAAATTCGCTAGTCTCGAACTAAATGCGGGAGCTTGCTCTGTTAAACTTGAAGATACTACTAATGAACTGATTGAAGTTAAATCAGGATTCCCTGCAGTTAATTTGGATTATACGATAATTGATACCGAAGAATATGTAAATTTACAACTTGACCTGAATTATAAAGGTAAGATTCTTAAAAGGAAAAAACATAATGTCGTTAAAGTAAAATTAAATCCAAATCCTGTATGGGACCTTGATTTCGATATTGGTGCCATTGATATGGACTGCGACCTTTCGAAATATAAAATTAAGGATTTATGTATTGATGTCGGTGCCGCTGATGTTGATGTTATTTTAGGTAACTTATATGAAACAACATATCTTGAAATCAATGCCGGTGCTTCTGATGTTACCATCAAAATTCCTAAGGGTTCTGGATGTAAAATTGAGTCTGAAACCGGTTTGAGCAGTGAAGATTTCCAGGGATTCTTAAAATCAAACAACAGCTATTATACAAATGGTTTTGATAAAGCTAGTAGTAAAATAATTATCAAAATTTCAGGAGGAGTTTCAGACTTCGAAGTAGAAAGATATTAAAAAAATGTCATACTGAGCCAGTCGAAGTATGACATTTTCATATTATCAAAAAATTCTATATGTCAAGATTCTTAACGTATTGAGCATTTGCTTCAATAAATTCACGTCTTGGTTCAACTTTATCGCCCATAAGCATCTCGAAAGTATGAGCGGCTTCTGCGGCATTGTCAATCGTTACTTTGAGCAATGTTCTCGATTCTGGATTCATCGTTGTTTGCCAAAGTTGTTCGGGATTCATTTCACCTAACCCTTTGAACCTTGATATACCAATACCATCATTGGTAATAGTTTCATCTGTTTCTTCGTTTGATATTTCAAATCCCTTTTTACCAGCCATTTCTTTTCTTATTCTCTGAATAATTTCATCACGTTCTCTTTCATTATAAGCATAATATTCCAGCTTACCTTTTTTCAATTTGTATAGTGGTGGTTGTGCTATATAAAGTTTTCCTTGATGAATAATATCTTTCATATAAATAAAGAATAATGTCAATAGCAATGTCCTGATGTGCGAACCATCAACGTCTGCATCTGCCATTAGAATTATCTTACCGTAGCGTGTCTTTTCGGAATCGAAATCAACTCCAAAACCCGCACCGAGAGCAGTAATGATGGCTTTGATTTCATCATTCTCCAAAATCTTTGCTTCGCGTGCTTTCTGAACATTTAATATTTTTCCTTTGAGAGGTAAAATTGCCTGAAATCTTCTGTCTCTTCCTTGCTTTGCCGAACCACCTGCTGAATCTCCTTCTACGATATAAATTTCGGTATCCTCAGGTGTCTGCAGTGAACAATCAGCCAATTTACCCGGTAGGGTTGAACCCTCTAAAGCATTCTTTCTTCTAACAAGTTCTCTCGATTTTCTTGCCGCAATTCTTGCTTCAGCAGCCAGTGCCGCTTTTTCAATTATTTTCTTTGCTTCTTTTGGCTCTTCGTCTAAATATTGAGCAAGCTTTTCATTTACAATTGTTCTCACGATTCCTTCAACTTCACCATTACCAAGTTTGGTTTTTGTCTGCCCTTCAAATTGTGGTTCTGGAACTTTAATTGATAAAATAGCTGTCAATCCTTCTCTGAAGTCATCACCGGTTAATTTCACTTTGTTGTTTTTTACATACTTCTCAGCATAAACATTCATCGTTCTTGTTAAAGCAGAACGAAATCCTGAAACATGAGTTCCACCTTCAAGAGTATTTATATTATTTACATACGAAAGGATATTTTCATTATATCCTGTATTGTATTGCAAACAAATTTCAACCTGTACGTCAACATCATGACCATTTGTTCCTGAACCTGTAATTAAAATCGGTTTCGAAAGATGTGTTACAGTTTGGTCAATGTATTTGATGAAATCCAATAGACCACCATTGTAATGGAATTTTTCATTTCTGCCGTCTCGTTCATCGAATAATTCAATTGTTACAGATGGATTTAAATACGCTAATTGTTTTAATCTGTCAGCTACTTTTGAAAACCTGAAATCTACTGTTTTAAAAATTTCAGCATCAGGAATGAATCTTATTATAGTTCCTGTCTTTTTTGTATTACCTGTTTCAACAACTTTAGTAGTTGGAATACCTTTCTCGTAGCATTGTTCGTAAATTTTCCCATCCCTGAAAATTGTTGCTTTAGCATTTACTGCCAAAGCGTTTACACATGATACACCTACTCCATGCAATCCACCGGATACTTTGTAAGACCCTTTATCGAACTTACCACCGGCATGCAAAGTGCACATGACCACTTCAAGTGTAGAAATCTTCTTTATCGGATGTGGTCCAACAGGAATACCTCTTCCATTATCCTCAACAGAGCATGAACCGTCAGAATGTAGTATGACTTTAATATTTGTACAAAAACCTGCTAATACCTCGTCAATTGAATTATCAACAACTTCATGTACCAGATGGTGGAGTCCCCTCTCTCCAACATCTCCAATGTACATTGCAGGTCGCATACGGACAGCTTCCAAACCTTCCAGCACCTTAATGCTGTCTTCGGAATATGTATCCACATGCAATTCGATTTCTTCTTTTATTTCCTCTTTCATAATCTTCCAATATAAAAATTCATAATTTTCATTTTATCTTTAATGACTTGATAACTTCCTTACCTAATTTGTCGTTTAATTTCTTAATAATTTCATCAGTCCTGAGTTTCAGTTCACTTCTCCAAGTTGATGATTCTGTCAAAATTGTCAATACCCCATCCTCAAATTTTCCTGTTTTCGCATATTTGGAAATTTTCTCCCCGGCAACTTCCAGCCAAATTTCAGGAAGTTTTGCCTCATCCAGTTTTTCTTCCCAACCCTTTGTTTCAATCAACTGATTTAAAAGTGATTTCACTGTTTGTGCATTATTATTTCCAAGAGACATTTATAAATTCCTATTTATTTTTTATAAACTTTTCCTTCAACAACTTCAAAGAAAACACTTTCAGATATATCATTTAAAATCCTTTTCATCGTGTCAGGATTTGTTATTGTTATTAAAGTTTGAGCCGAATTTTGTCTAATCAGTTCAAAAACCATTTTAATCCTTTCTTCGTCGAGTTCCGAAAAAATATCATCTAAAAGTACTATTGGTGTTTCATGTCTTTTATTTGTCAAAAACTCAAACTCACCCATTTTCATGGCTACAAGCAAGGATTTATGCTGTCCCTGAGATGCAAACTCTCTTGCTATTCCGCCATTAATGGTTATTTTTACTTCATCCTTTTGAGGACCAAATAATGTAGCACCTCTTCTCTTTTCATCTTCGAGATGATTTTCAAAAAGCGTTGCAAGTTTACTCTCCAAAAAAGATTTATCCTTTTGCATATCCTTTGTTTCAAAACCATTTGGGTTATATTCCAAATCAACTTCTTCTTTTCCAGAACTTACTTTCTCATAATAGGATTTAAACATCTTTGAAAATTCTTCCAGGAACAAAATCCTTCTCTGCATAATATCGGAACCTAACGATATTAAAAGGTCTGTCCATGGAATTAACTGTGCCATATCAAATCTTTTACTAGCGCTTGCATCGGACAGCAAACTGTTCCTTTGCTTGAGAGCTTTACGGTAACTTATAAGGTCTTCAATATATACCTTGCTTGATTGTGATAATAATCTGTCAATAAAGCTCCTTCGATTTTCCGGAGAACCGAATGTGATTGACTTGTAATCTGGTGATAAAATTATCATTGGCATTTCCCCGATAATATCCTTTGCCAGCAAATTATCTCCTAAAGTTGTAGATATCTTCTTTCGTTTTGTTTTCTCGAAGCTAATACTCACTTTATAGGGAATATTATTATCATTTCGTGCATCAGCAGAAATTGAATATGCATTATAACCGGTACTAATCAAAGAACTATCCTGCACCGGCAAAAAACTTTTTGAAAATCCGCAGATTGAAACTGCTTCAAGGATACTTGTCTTTCCGGCACCATTTAATCCAAAAAATACATTTAAACCAAAGTTTAATTCTATGTCCGTATGCAAATGATTGCGGACATTATCAAATCTGATACCGGAAATTTTCATTTTTTTTTATGCTGCCAAACAACAAGTAACATCTTTTTTTTAAAGACGCTTAACCTGCATTTTAATTTTATTTTATCTTAACTATATTACTAAAAAATTTTTCTCAAATCTTTTAGCAGTTCCTTTCAATTTCTCGCTTTCACAATTCAGCTTTTCACTCAAAACTCAGCACTCAAATTCAACACTACTTAACCCTCACCGGCATAATCAAAGCAATCAAATCATCAGATTCAACAGTCGGTTTTAAAATTACAGGTCTTCCAACATCATGGAATCTCATTTCAATATTTTCAGTTTCTCCTGCCAGATGCTCCAAAGCATCTTTAAGATATCTCGAATTGAATGCTGTTTCATAATGCTCCCCAACATAATCACAATTCAAGGTTTCAATACCGTGAGCACCTGTTTCTTCATCAGCCCCATATATTGTCATTGTATTATTTTCTAAATGCAACTTTACCTGCGAAACAATTTCACTTGTTAGAATTGCTACTCTGCTTACAGCTGACAGAAAATCGCTTTGACTAAGGATTATTTTAAAATTAAATGATTCAGGTATAACTGACTCATAGGGTGGAAAATTCTCATTTATCAGTCTTGTAATGAAAATTGAATCATTGAAGTCAAACCTTGCATGTGTTTTTTTACCTCTTGTCTCAACGAATGACATCGAAATATCTCCATCAACCTTCTTAAGCACATCTATAGCTCTTGCAGGAACGATTACATCGAGTTCATTCGGGAATGCCGCATTTTCGGGTTTTAAGGTAACTTTTGCCAATCTAAAACTATCTGTTGCAACTGCATTAATAAATGTTTCTCTGAATTGGAAGAATACACCGTTCATCGCAGGTCGAAACTCGTCTGTTGAGACTGCATAAGCAGTTTTATTAGCTAATCTGATAATTTCATCCTTCTTGAAATCAATGCCGGCTTTATCTCCTTTTCCTTTACCTGCATCAATTAATTCGGGAATTCTTAAATACTCGAGATGGCATAATCCCATCATGGTGTAACTCCCGACTGGATTTTGCGTTTTTATTGTAATTTCAAAATTATCTTCATTAGTATTGAAATCAAGCATTCCCTGAGTTCCCAATGCTTTGATAATTTCTATCAATCGTCTCCCAGGAACCAAAACCTCACCGTCAAGTTCTCCTTCAACGGTTACTTTTGTTTGTATTGTTATTTCCTGGTCAGTTGCTATAATTTTTAAATCATTACCTTTAAGGGCAAAGTGTAAATGCTCGAGAACGGGAAGAGTTGATTTTCTCGGTAATGCAGGTAATACTTTTTGTAAACCTGTCTGTATTGCCAGTAAACTTGCTCTGAATTTCATCTATGCTGCCTGTTGTCAATAGTTAATAATACTGTTATTTTCTTTTTATATCAATAATTTAATTCTATAAAATTAAGCTACAAATTTAGTAAAAAATATATTAATATAATAATATAAATTTCCACAATTAATCCTCAATTATTAATCGAAAAAACTAACAACCTAAAACTTATAATAATCAATACCTTGCCTGAGTTACAAGACAAATGAACTTAAAAGCTTAAATATGATTAAAAACAGAAAAATGCGGTTATTTTTCGTAATTTTGTAATTGTTTAATTTATTGAAAACAAAAATCAATATGGAAATAAAACCAAAAATAATAAAAAGAATTGAACCTGATTTATTAAGCATCAGCTGGGCTGACGGTTTGGAAACATTGGTCGAACTATCAGTTTTGCGAGACAACTGTCCTTGTGCCCAATGTACTTCAGGTGACAAAGGCAAATCACGTCTTGCCAAATTTGTTGAAAATTCTTTAAAGGAGCAGAGAAACAAACTGACTGAATTGAAAACGATTGGTAATTATGCCATCCTCCCTGTCTGGGGAGATGGACACGATATTGGCATTTACCGTTGGGAACATTTAAGAGATGTATGTGTAGTTAATAATATTAAAGAATAAAATTTTGAAAATGTAATGTTGGATTTTAAAGATGAAATACTGGCTGGTATTCCCGAAGAATTGCCTCAGCCAAAACCTTATGACACGAGCATCAGTCATGCTCCTGTCAGAAAAGATATTCTGACAGCAGATGAGAAAAAGCTTGCATTAAAAAATGCCTTGAGGTATTTTGATAAAAAGCATCATGAAATATTAGCCGAAGAATTTGCTGAAGAACTCAAGAAATATGGCAGAATTTATATGTATCGCTTCAGACCTGATTATGAAATTTTTGCACGTCATATTGATGAATATCCCTGCAAAACAAAGCAGGCTGCAGCAATCATACTGATGATAACGAATAATCTTAATCCAAAAGTCGCACAGCATCCTCACGAACTTATTATTTATGGTGGCAATGGTGCAATTTTCCAAAACTGGGCTCAATACCGCCTGACTATGAAATATCTTGCTGAAATGACCGATGAGCAAACACTTGTTATGTATTCAGGACATCCTTTGGGTTTATTCCCTTCACATAGCGATGCACCGAGAGTTGTAGTTACAAATGGTATGGTCATTCCAAATTATTCCTCACAAGATGATTGGGAACGCTTCAATGCTCTCGGAGTTTCGCAATACGGGCAGATGACTGCAGGTTCTTACATGTATATCGGTCCTCAAGGCATAGTGCACGGTACAACAATTACTTTACTGAATGCAGGAAGATTGCACAGCGGAGGAGACCTTGCAGGAAAATTATTTGTTACATCAGGGCTTGGCGGTATGTCTGGTGCTCAAGCGAAAGCCGCTGTAATTGCCGGATGCGTCGGAGTCATTGCTGAAATTAATCCTGAACCGCTCAAAAAAAGGCACAGTCAGGGCTGGCTCGATGAATACTTCGAAGACTTAAGCGAACTCATTAAAAGAATTGAAAAAGCCAAAACCGGTAAAGAAGCTGTGTCACTTGGATATCTTGGAAATATAGTTGACCTATTGGAGCGTTTTGCTCAGGATAACATCAAAGTCGAGCTTGGTTCAGACCAGACTTCTTTGCACAATCCATGGGCAGGTGGTTATTACCCTGTTGGCTTATCTTTTAAAGAATCGCAAAAAATAATGATTGAAAATCCTGAATTGTTCAAAGAAAAAGTCAGGGAATCCTTGAGAAGGCAGGTAATAGCTATTAATAAATTAACACAAAATGGTATGTTCTTCTGGGATTATGGCAACGCTTTTCTGCTTGAAGCAGGTCGTGCAAATGCAGATATATTCCAATCAAACAGCAAGAAATTCAGATACCCTTCATACGTTGAAAACATCATGGGACCGATTTGTTTTGACTATGGCTTTGGTCCGTTCAGATGGGTTTGCACATCATGCAATCCGGAAGACTTGAAGAAAACAGATAAAATTGCCGCTGATGTTTTAAAAGAAATTTTGAAAACTGCTCCTGAAGAAATTCAGCAACAGTTAAAAGACAATATTAAATGGATAGAACAGGCATTTGAAAATAAGCTGGTAGTGGGTTCACAGGCAAGAATCCTTTACGCAGATGCTGAAGGTAGAATAAAAATCGCCAAAGCTTTCAACGAAGCTATTAAATCAGGAGAAATCTCGGCACCTGTTGTTCTCGGTAGAGACCATCATGACACAAGTGGAACTGATTCGCCCTATCGTGAGACTGCCAATATTTACGATGGTTCTGCTTTTACTGCCGATATGTCAGTCCAAAATGTCATTGGTGATTCCTTCCGTGGTGCTACCTGGGTTTCACTTCATAACGGTGGTGGAGTCGGTTGGGGTGAGGTCATCAATGGTGGTTTCGGTATGGTTTTAGATGGTTCAGATGATTCCGAGAGACGACTTAAGTCAATGCTTTTTTGGGATGTTAATAACGGTATTGCAAGACGTAGCTGGGCAAGAAATAATGAGGCAATTTCAGCTATAAAAAGGGCAATGATAGCATATCCGGACATGAAAGTTACACTGCCAAACATAGCTGATGATGAATTAATTGCCGAAATTATTAATAAAAATTTAAAAAAATAGTTTTTGGCATAATTTTTTTATGTGTATTTTTGTAATTGAAAATTTTGTTAGTTTTAACTAAAAATAAAATTAATTAAAAAAAAATTTAAGTTTTTTTGAAACCTTTTTGCGTTTTTTGTGTCTATATATAAAGGGAAATGTACAAAATGAAAAAAAGTTTTTTAAAATATAGGATTTTTGAACTAAACGGAGATTTATGAGCTTTATTTACTCATTGATTTAATTACAGTTATAAATATTAAGTATTAGAAAGGATAGAAAATGAGAACTGCAAAAGCTCAGGTTGCTCCGGCAAAGGTCAATGGGTCTGCTTTGGTAAAGGGAAAGAAAATTTCCCCGAGAAACAGATATTCTATTGACTTGGCAAATCAAATCGAAAATTTATTTAAAACAGATAGAAAAAAATTCCTTGGATTCATTCGTCAAAGAGTTCGTTCGCAGGAAGAAGCCGAAGATATCTTACAGGATGTATTCACAAACGTTTTAGCCGCTTCACGCAATGTTGAAAAACCAATCGAGAACATTGCTTCGTGGGTGTTTACAGCAGTCAGAAACCGTATCATTGACTCATACAGGAAGAAAAGAGCCGAGACTTTTTCCGATATGCAGACACCAAGCCAGACTGATGATGGCGTTGATACTTTTGAAAACTTCATTGGTGATACATCTACAAGTCCTGAACTTGACCACTTAAGAAAAACTATATGGGAATCTGTTCAGGATGGTTTGCAGGAATTGCCTGAAGAACAAAGAGACGTTTTCGTAAAAAATGAATTCGAGGGAGTTTCATTCCGCGAAATGTCCGAAGATACAGGTGTAAATATCAATACATTGCTTGCCCGTAAACGATATGCTGTATTGCACTTGCGCAAGAGATTGCAGGATATATATTCCTCATTGTCAGAAAATTAATATTTGTTGATTGACTGTTTAGGTAGTTAGGCAATTTAATAAAAATTTGTTAAAGCCCGGAGTGATTCGGGTTTTTTTTATGCCATTTTGTCATGAATAATTCAAACCTCGTAAAAGTGTCAGATATTGTGTGTCGGGAAACTGACACTGTGTAAAAAAATCCTCATTTGTGAAAAATTTTTAAGACTAATTTTTTATTCTCTGAAGGATGACCTCAAAAAGAAATTGATGAAAAACTTTCCGAAAGTTACCAAATTTAAATTTATGATGTCTTTGGCGAACAAATGCCTGTAGGGGTAGGTTCCGAACCTGCCCTTACGGAAACCCTACGGATTTATATTTCCTCATTTCCCGATGGCATATATTTCCTGAGGATTGGTAATCATGTCGAAAAATTTGTAGTAATGAGGTAAAAACACTAGCAATTTTATATTTCCCGACTGGACAATCTCTCGGTTATTCATTCATACGGTGACTCGGTCTTCAGTCTTCAGACTCCTGACTTTCGGATGAAATTTGGAAATTATTTGATTTGTTGGCAAATTGGAATTGATTATATTTGTATTCTATAAAATTTGTAACTTTTTGTTGCTTAAATACATCTATGGAATATATATTATTAAATAAATTGGGAGAGTGAAGTGAAAAGGTATATTATTTTGATTGTTTTTCTTATTGCCGGAACGGTATTATTTCAGGGTTTCCAATGTGCATCCCCCGAGATGACAACAGCAAAATTGGCATTCAGAAATAATGAATGGGCAAAGGTTGAAGAATTTGCAGGCAAAGAACTTGCAAAAAATCCAAGAAATGGTGAGGCAAAGTTTCTGCTTTCCAGAGCAAAAATCAAGCTAAACAAATCTGAAGAAGCGGCAAAATTAATTTTAGAAGCTGATAAATTGCCTCTACAACCAGAAATTAAGCAACAAATTCCTTTAACAAAATTCATGATTTGGACTGCTGCCTTCAATAGTGGTATTACTCAATTTAATAATTACATGAGCAATCAGAACAGGTCTTATCTCGATTCTGCAATTAGAAACTTCGAAATTGCACAAATTATCAGACCTGAAAACGCAGAATTCGACCGTTTAATCGGAAGGGCTTATGAAGAACTTGGGAATGAGGAGAAAACACTTGAATACTATACGATTTACACGAAAAAGCTAAAAAATGAAATTGAATGGGCTAAAAATGTTGGTATTTTTATTAAACTTCCGAGAAGGGCTGTTACGGCAAAACTTGGTAAAACTATGAGTCCTTCTGTTGGCGATAAATTGGGTGAAGATTCAGTTCTGACTGATGTTTATTCTGCCATGGGAAGACCAATTTATATTTATTATTCATTGGACGACAGAAACGAATTTATTGTAGAAGGGTGGAGAGTAAATCCTCCGGGTGATTGGATGGATAATGAAAAAACAAATTATACTAATTTGGACATTAATCCTTTTGCAACGCTTGCACAACATTTTTTCAATACGGCTGTTACGATTAGAGATAATCCAAAAATAGATTCCGCCAGCCGTGCAAAAGGAATTCATGACAATCTTGAGGTAGCAAAAGAATATACAAAAATAATTACTGCTATTGACCCTACTAACATTGATGCTAACAGATTTCTTATTAGCTTATACGAAGCACAGGGAAAAAGCGACGATGCTCTTTCTGAAATAGCGAAACTAGTTGAATTGGACCCCGAAAACAAATTCTATTTAGCTCAGTACGGTGAATTATTCTTAAGATTGAATAAATTCGATGAAGCGATTACTCAATACCTAAAAGCACTGAAAATTGACCCTGAGTATTGCGATGTTAATCGAAATATAGCTGCTGCCTATAAGAACAAAGCTGTTATAATAATCCAGCAGCAGGAGGACAAAAAGGATAAAGATAAAAATTACAAGGAAAATCCGGATGAATATAAACCTTTGTTGATGCAGTCTGCTGACTATTTTAAAAAATGCAGGTCTTGTGAAAAATACAGAAATGATTTACAGGTACTTAGTGAACTTGCAAATTTATATTTCGGATTAAGCAACCTTGGTATGAGTACAAGAAATGATTTGAACTCCATTGTTGACGATTTGGAAAGAATGGAACAAACCATTGCCGATGAAGATAAAGAGGTTTACTGGCTGAAAATGTGCAAAATTCTCGGCGATATGCAATCGTCTAAATCAGCTAGAGCATGTTCAGAAGCAAAAAAATATATGAAATAAATAATAATCAGAAGGAATCAGATAATGGCTGATAAAAAGCAGGAAATGCCTCAATCTCAACAAATAAACATAGAGCTTGGTGAGAAGGAAGCTGAAGGGATTTATTCCAATATGGCAATTATTTCGCATTCGGCGGCAGAGTTTGTACTTGATTTCACGAGGATTTTACCGGGAGTCCCTAAAGCAAAAGTGCATGCACGAATCATAATGACGCCAATGCATACGAAGATGCTTTTAAATGCTTTGAAGGATAACATAGCGAAATTTGAACATCAATTTGGAGAAATTTCTCAGGATAGGGCAAGAGGAATGTTCCCGGGTTTTGACCCAACTCCCAAAGTGAATTGATTGGCGATTGACAATAATCTATTTTTTTTGAATTTAGGGAATTCGATAGTATTCAATATTATTGAATTCTTCTTTTTATTGTTATGAAAACTTTCAATATGTTGACTTTGTTATATTTTTTAATTTTAATGATTAACAATTAATTTTATTTATCTCCTTCAATTCTTCTTATATTTGTTTTTTAATTAAGACGGTTACTTTAAAAAAGGAAATTTCATGCGTGCAGGTAATTTTATTTTAGTATTACATACACATTTACCCTGGGTTTTGAATCATGGGACAGCTCCTCACGGAGTTGACTGGCTTAATGAGGCAGTTGCAGAATGCTATATACCATTGTTGAATAAATTTCATGAACTTCTAAGCGAGAACATTTTTCCTAAAGTAACGATTGACATTTCACCTGTTTTGTGTGAACAATTGTCAAATCCCGGATACCCTGAAGTTTTTAAAAAATATTGCGAAGAAAAAATATCCTGGGCAAAAATTGACGAGAAAAGATTCAGGGATTGGAGCTATGATGCACATCAGGTTTACCTAGCTCAATACTGGCAGGAATGGTATAACGACAGAAAAAATAATTTTATATTTAATTATCATTCGTCAATAACAAATTCTTTGAAGGAATTGCAGGATATCGGTGCAATCGAAATAGCTACATGCGGAGCAACACACGGTTATTTGCCATTGCTACCAAGTGAAAGAAGCATTAATCTTCATATTGAAGCGGCAGTTAATAATTACAAAAAGCATTTCGGCCGGAAACCGAGAGGCATTTGGCTTCCCGAATGTGCTTACAGACCGTCTTATGAATGGAAATCATTATTACCAATTGAACCGTTTCATCATTCGAGATTAAGACCGGGAATTGAACAGTTTCTTTCAAAATTTGGTATTGAATATTTCTTCACTGATCAGGATTTGACTGACAGAGCAAACCCGATTGGTGTATTTATTGATGTAAAAAAAGACAAATTTATTCACAAAGATTCTCAGGATTTCAAGCCCATGCCGAGAACTTTTAAAGACTTGGTTTTGAAGCCATTCATCGTAAGCTCGAGCGAAAAAGTTGAATACGGCACATCTGCAGTATTTACAAGACATCAGAAAATTGCCATGCAGGTTTGGAGCGGTGAAGCCGGCTACCCGGGTGAACCTGATTATCTCGATTTCCATAAGAAACATTACGGCTCTATGCTTAGATACTGGAGGGTAACCGATAGCAAAGCGGATATGATGTATAAAACACTTTATCATCCTGACTGGATAAAAGACAAAATTGACTTGCAGGCGAACCATTTTATCCATCACATTGAAAATACTTTGAATCATTATCATAATACAACAGGTAATTTCGGGACAATGTGCACTCCATTCGATACTGAATTGTTCGGTCACTGGTGGTTCGAAGGTCCTGAGTTTTTAAAAGCAGTAATCAGAGGTTTGCATCATTCTCCATATGTAAAAACAGCTACTTCTTCAGAACAGCTAAACAGAATTAATCCGGTCGAAGTACTGAGTTTGCCTGAGGGTTCATGGGGTGAAAATAATAACCATGATGTTTGGAGCAATGAAGGTAACAAATGGACATGGGAAGTAATTTATAACAATGAAAACAGATTAAAGGATATATATTCAAAAAAAGATTTCTCAGGAGTATCTGCATTGGCAAAGAGGATTTTAAAGCAGGCATTACGTGAATTTTTATTGCTTCAATCTTCGGACTGGCAATTTTTAATTCACACTCAATCAGCAAAAGATTATGCTGAGCAAAGATTTTCATTTCATCACTCAGACTTTAACAAGCTTTGTGATTTAGCTGAAAAATATTTGAATGTTGAGACAATTGAAACTAAAGATAAAAATTATCTTGAAGAGATAGAGAACAGGGATACTTTGTTTTCGGAACTACAACTTGAATGGTGGAGCGAATAGATGAAAACCGGCAGAAGAATTTTAAAAAATATGCTTTCCCTATCTGCCGCTGAAATCGCTAATAAAGGGATTTCACTAATCACTTTAGCTTATATGGCACGAGTTTTAACTCCTGAAGGATTAGGAATAATAGGTTGGGCAAATGCTTTAGTTTTGTATTTTGTTTTTTTTGTTGACCTCGGTTATAATGTTGTCGGTCCAAGAGAAATAGCCAAAAAACCTGAACAGATGCAAAAGTATGTTAATAATATTAGTACCATAAAAATATTATTTGCTGTTTCATCTTATTCAATTCTTTTAATCGTAACTTATTTTATTGACAAGCCGCTTGAATCCAAATATGTTTTATTAATATCAGGATTAAATGTTTTCGCAAATTCAATTCTTTTCAACTGGGTATTCCAGGGTATTGAAAAGATGGAAATTATAGCAATCAGACAGGTTACTACCAGCGTATTAAATTTGATAGGAGTTTTCATATTTATAGAAAATCAGAATGATATATTGTTGGCAATGGCTATTATGATTGGCTCACTCATTCTTAATTCTGTATGGATGTTTTTATATTATATCAGACTTTATGGCTGGATAAAATTTGAATTCGATTTTAAATTCTGGAAGGTATTGCTGAAAGCTTCTACACCAATTGCTCTGTCGTTATTTATCGTTACATTATATAACAATTTCAGTATTTTTTTATTAGGAATATTGAGGAGTGATTTCGAAACAGGAATATATGTTGTTGCATACAAAGTACTGACATTCGTTTTAATTCCTACAGGAATTCTCCAATATGCTTTTTTACCCGTACTTGCTAGGTCAACCACTCTTGAGGATAAACGTAAGTTTGCAGGTAAATATATTTTATTAACTTATATTTTTGGGACAATAATTACATGTGGTTTTTTAACATTTGCCGAGTATATAACAATTCTTGGATTTGGGAACGATTATAGTCAATCAATTATCATTGTTCAATTATTAATGGTTTCAGGTTTACTTGCTTATATAAACGTTTCTTATTCAGCCCCTTTATTGAGCTGGAATTGTGAGAAAAAAATATTTGTAGCAATGTCATTTGGGGGTATCGTAAATATTATTTTGAATTTGATTTTAATTCCGGATTATGGAGCTAAAGGTGCAGGAATATCTTCAATATTTACCGAATTTACAGTTTTGATTGGATTACTAATTATCTTTTATTCAGCGGTTAAAAAGACCTTTCTGATAGACTTTATAATTGTTCTTTTCTTTGCAGTCATTTCCTGTACAGCCGGTTTTTATCTAATGAAGTTCGGATTGTACACAATTTTATCCGGATTAATTTCTTTGTTGATTTTCATTACTTTTATTTTGATTTTTAAAATAATTTCAATTGATGAATTAAAAGCATTATTAAAGAAGAATTAAAAAAAGGATATAACATGAAATATGATTTTCTAATAGTAGGTGCAGGGTTAGCAGGGTGTGTCAGTGCGGAAAGAATAGCTACCCAACTAAATAAAAAAGTTCTTATTGTCGAGAAAAGAAATCATATCGGAGGGAATTGTTATGATTATCCAGATTCAAAAGGTATCCTGATACATAAATACGGTCCACATGCTTTCCATACTTCTATGAAAAATGTTTGGGATTATTTATCTCAATACACAAAATGGCATCACTATGAACATAAGGTAATAGCTCATATAGATGGTAAAAATGTTCCCATTCCCTTCAATCTTAATTCTATTGAACAGCTTTTTGAACCGGCTATGGCAGAAAAATACAAAAAGGTTTTAATCGAAACTTATGGTGAAGAAAAAAAAATTCCGATACTTAAGCTAAGAGAAACAAATAATTCCGAATTAAAGGAACTCGCTGACTTTATCTATCAAAATGTATTTTATGGGTATACTCTAAAACAATGGGGAGTCGGACCGGAACAAATAGATTTTGCGGTTACATCCAGAGTGCCTGTATTTACAGGTAGAGACAACAGATATTTTCATGACACATATCAGGGTATTCCGGGAAGAGGGTACACCGCAATGTTCAAAAAAATGATTGACCACACAAACATTGAAGTTATGTTGAATAAAAATTTTAAAAAAATCATTCACCAAATTGAATTTGATAAAATGATTTATACTGGTCCTATTGATTATTTCTTTGATTATAAATACGGGAAACTGCCATACAGAAGTTTGCGTTTCGACCATCACACATTGCGACAGGATTATTTTCAAGAAGTTGCTCAGGTTAATTATCCCAATAACCATCAATATACCAGAATTACCGAATTTAAGCATTTTCTGAATCAGGAAAACAGATATACAACAATTGCCTATGAATATCCCCAAGATTATGAGGAAGGTATTAATGAACCGTATTATCCAATACCCAAAAAAGAAAATGATGAGTTATATCAGAAATATTTATCCGAAGCAGATAAACTAAATAATTCGGTGATTTTTCTCGGGCGTCTTGCTGAGTACAAATATTATAACATGGACCAAATTGTTGGCGTTGCTCTCATGACTTTTGAAAAAAAGATAAAATAAATTTTCAATAATAAGAAAATCTTTACATCTTCAACTTTTTAAATACGAACTCAGGTAGGTGAACAACTACCCACATGATGAACCTCCAGTAAGCAGGAGCATAAACAATATCTTTTTTATTCTTCATTGCTTTATAAATTATTTTCCCAATATCCTGCGGTTTGGCAAATAAAGGGTTTTTAGGTAAGTGGGCAGTCATTGGTGTATCAACCATGCCTGGTTTAATAGTCAAAACATTCACTCCCGAATGAGCCAATCTGTTCCGTAATCCCTGTAAAAAAGTAGTAACTCCTCCTTTAGCAGAGCCATAAATGTAATTACTCATTCTTCCCCTGTCACCTGCAACGGATGAAATTACAGCAATCAATCCTTCTTTCTTCTGCTCAAAATAATTTGCTGCCAATGATGCCATTGTTATTACGCTGACACAATTTATATTAAATTCCCTAACAATTTTCTCGACACTTTTTTGAGTATCAATTTGGTCAGCAAGTGTCCCGTGAGCTATTAAAACAGCATCCAAACCATTAAAAGCTTCTACTGCTCTTTTAAAAACAGGTTCATGCCTGTCAAAATCAAGAACATTAAGAATATCCCACTTAATTTTTGTCTGATATCTTGCTAAAATATCATTCTGCACAGCTTCGAGACGTCCCTGATTAATATCAACCAAATATAATGAAGCACCCTCTCTTGCAAACAATATCGCAGTTTCTTTAGCAATTGCTGAAGCCGCACCAATTATCATTATTTTTTTCATATCATTCCAATTTTATATAATTAAATTTTTTTTCTCTTAAACTTTTAAACTTTTTCAATTTATTAACTTTTTTAGCTTTTCGTTACTCTTCTCCAAAAACTCGAAGAAAATTTCGGGTCAATAAATTTACTGAATTCAATCCATTGAGGATAGAATCTTTGAAAATCTTCTGCTGACATTCGTGAGTCCTTAGCCGGGTAAATCACACCACCTGCATCTCTGACCAAAACATCCAGTTCAAAAAGTTTATCCAATGTTTTCTGACCATTAAATCTGAAATCAACAGCCATTGTAATTCCATGTCTCGGAAAAGACAACATACCCGGTGATTTGACATCTCCGAAAGTTTTTAGTACTGTCAAAAATGACGACATTCCAGATTCAGAAACTTTCTTTAAAATATTTTTTATTGTCTCTTTACCTTTTTCAAATGGCACGACAAACTGATATTGAATGAAGCCATTTTTCCCATAAGCTTTATTCCAATATAATATTGCATCTAAGGGATAGAAAAATGGGTTATAATGAACAATGTTCTTATCAAGTTTATTCATCTGCTTGTTATAATAAAGCATATTGAATGAATTGACTGTACAACTATTGATGAATGGAGCTTCCAACGGCATTGGCAATTGTTTTGGCTTCGGTAAATCTGGTAATTTATAATCTCTGGGGTCAGCATGGTTTCCACGGTTATAAATTCCGCGACCTAACTTTGAACCTCTTGCAGTAGTGTCCACCCATGAGACAGTATAGTCAAAACTTTTTTCAGATTCTTCATTTATCTTAAAAAATTCATCAAGTGAATCAAACCTGATTGACTCCATCGCAAAAAAAGAACTGGGACATGGCTGTAATTTAAACTCAACCCAAGTAATAAGCCCTGTCAAGCCCAAACCACCGATAGTTGCATTGAACAGTTCAGCATTTTCATCTCTTGAGCAAATCAATCGTTCTCCGTTTGAACGCACAAGTTCAAACTTAATTACATGGCACCCAAATGTACCATTCTTATGATGATTTTTACCATGAACATCATTTGCTATAGCTCCGCCTACAGATATATATTTTGTGCCAGGTGTTGATGATAAAAACCAACCCTGAGGCACTGTGAAATCTAATATGGATGCCAAAGTAACTCCTGATTCACACTTTAAAATCCCATTTATTGAATCCCATGAAATCAACCTTGACAAAGCTTTCGTATCCAATAAAATACCATTTTCATTCAGACAACTATCGCCATAACTCTTACCATAAGCATAAACCAACACGGGTTTATCATATTTATTTAAATCGGGTATTTCATGCTTCCAAAAAATATTAACAATTTCTTTTGGGGCTAACTTTGGATATCTTCCCCATGATTCATAATTCATAAACTTTAATTCCTAAATTCCTAAACACCTAAATCCCTAAAACGTTGCAACAACAATCAAAATTGTAATTACAAATCCAACAATATAGCTGATATAATCTTTTGCAATAAATAATATCGGGTCATCGAGCATTTTTCCTCTTTGTGCAATCAGCCATATTCTCGAAACCCAAAATAGAAGGCACAATAATGTAAGCCATAAAAGCTGAGGAGTGTGATAAAGCGAAATTACTTTATCACTATTAACATATAATGCCAGAATCAATACCGACATATAACCTGAAGCCGGACCAATATTTCTCAGAAAACTAATATCTTCAACCCTGTAACCTCTGCCATGAGTTTTAGATTTGTTTTGCTCAATCATCACTCCAAGTTCCGTAAATCTTTTCATGATGGCAAGACTTAAGAATATAAATATTGAAAATCCTAAAAGCCAGGGTGATGCTTCGATTCCTGTTGCATTTGCACCTGCTATTAATCTGATTGTATATAAGCAGGACAATACTATTACATCAAGTATTATCACTTTCTTCAGATAAAAAGAATAAGCTGTTGTCAGAACCAGATAAATCAGTAATGTCCAGAAAAACTCAACAGGCAATAATAAAAGTCCAATACCAAAACCAATAATTAAAAACAAGGGTGCTGAAATTATACCCAGATGAATTGGCAACCTGCCTGATGCAAATGGTCTTTTCTTTTTTCCAGGGTGCTGTCTGTCGGATTCCAAATCGAGCAAATCATTCAAAATGTAAACAAATGAAGCTGTAAAACTGAATGCAATGAAAGCTAAAATAGAATTTTGAATGATATTAAACTCAGGTCTGTGTGCCATCAGCATAGGAAGAAATATCAGAATATTTTTTATCCACTGATAAACTCTGATTTCCTTGATAAATAATTTCAAATTCTTTTTTTCACTTGAAAAAACAATAAATTGTTCAGAAAATGATTTGACTTTGTTTAACAGCTTATCCGATGGCTCGACAAGCAATGCACAATCCGCTTTTTTCCACACTGCCAAATCAGCACTGCTGTCTCCAATATAATCAAAACCCTTTTCTCCAAACAATTCAGTAAGTGTATTACCTTTATTTCTTGAACGAAGGTTGAAATTGTTATCAGTTGCTATTACCTTGTCAAAAATTCCCAAATGATTTGCTACGGAATCAGCAATTCTCTTATCAGTTGCCGATGCTAAAACTATTTCCCTGCCTTTCGACTTTTCTTCTTTAATAAAATTCAGTACATTTTCCTTGTATGGTAAAAGAGACACGTCAGGAATAGCATGTTCAGAAATTTTCTTTTTTAAATATGCCCTGCCTTTCATAAGCCAAAAAGGGAAAAGTATAAAAATATATGGTTTTTGCTTTCCGGCTAATAGAATGCTTTCCAACAGCGTATCTGTCGAGATTATTGTCCCATCCAAATCAACACACAATGGCTTAATATTTTCATTTACTGATTTCAATTAACTTTTTTATATTGAATTAAATACAAACTACTAAAATATTAAAAATTATAGGATATTTTCTTAAAAATATCAGAAAGTGTAATAAAACTTTAAATTAGATACAATCGTTAAAACAAAAAAATATCCGGTGACCAAAATAACTTTGTATTTTTTTTAATTATTTACCATACAATAAATTAAAGTATTTTAATTTTATAAATAATAATTTTTAACAAAATTTGCTTATTGAAAATAATTATAATATATTTGAACTTAATCTTTGTGTAAAAATTATTGATAAAAATGGAAAAAATATATAAAATAGTATTTATTAATCAAAATGAGTGGAGGTATTATGAATTTTAGGAAGTTAATCTCTGATTTAGCACTACCTACGATAGTTGTGGGAGCCGCTATTATTGCAAGTAGTTGCAGACCTATGGTTACTCCCCAGCAATTGGAAGAGCTTAAGGAGTTGCGAGCAAAAGAAAAAAGTTTGACCGAGCAAATTCAAACACAAAAAGACGATATCGGTAAAATTAAAACCGAGATTAGTTCACGCGAATCTGAGTTAAAAGATTGCACTGAAAAGTCCGATTTTGTTAAGCAAAAATTATCACAATGGCCCAATATTTGGCCTGATTGGCCCCCGGAACCTCCGGCAGCACCACCTGTCGAACCCGAAAAGAAAAAGAAGAAATAATTGTTGATAATTTTTGATTTATATTAACTTTAATAACAAAAAAACGGAGAAGAAAATGAAAAAAATAATTAGTTTTATAATGTTTACAATGTTATTTGGACTTTTCGCAACAACTGCATACTCACAGTGTCCAAGTGACATTAAAGGAAATCCAAGCTGTCCCGACCATCAACTGTATGAAGACCAGGCAGTAATAAGGATTCAGGAATTCAAAACAAAAATTGCAGGTTTGGATGAGCAACTTCAAGCACTAAAAGTTGATTTTTCCGGCTTAGAGAAAAAACTTGATGACACAAAAACATCAATTAAAAATTGTAATGATAATTTATATAATATGATTGGGGCAAATACTGCTGAAGTCAATGCTTTCAGACAGCAATTGGGTGTTATCGAAGGCAAGATTCGTGAGATGCAAAGACTCCCCGATGACGTTTTGGCTGACCGTCAAGCCGATGTTTTCGCTCTTGAAGCTGAACTCAATCAATTGCGTAGTGTTAAAATCTCTATGTTGCCCGAATTTTATCCCAAAATAATAAAGATGGCAAAAGAAATTAATCCGGGGCTGTTGCGTGAGAAAAAAGTCAGGGAATATATCGTAAAATCCTGGTTCGAAAACAGAGATTGTTTGTGGAACATTGCCGGTAATGTTGAAATTTACGGTGACCCTTTGCAATGGCCTAAAGTTTGGCAGGCAAATACTTCGATTATCAGAAATCCTGATATAATTCACCCCGGTCAGGTTTTGTCACTGCCTCCGGCAGGTCCTAAAACAGATGACGAAATGAAAGCTGAAAGAAAATACTGGCGGGAAAAGAGAAAAGCTTTGGAAGCCGAAACTCAGACGAAGGAAACTGGAACACAAGGTCAATAAAAATGTATTATTATGCACAGTCAGGTTTATGACCATTTGCTGTAAAGAATCAAGCCCCGCTGTAAAGTTTTCAGTCGGGGCTTTTTCATTAACTGATTCATCTTTGAATTATTAGTGAAATGATAACTAAAAAACCTATATATATTATTTTCATCGGTTTGATGTTAGTGATTCTAATCATCACAGGTTATCTTTATATAAAATTCAATTTTTATGAAGTTGAAATAATTGATAAAATTAAATATTACAATAAAACCCTTGAAAACTTTACCTTGAAACTTGAAAAGCTTGATAGTATTTCCTTAAAGAAATTCGATAATTATCATTTCGATTACTTAGAAGAAATAAATGAAATACCCATTGATTTCAACAATGATTACGCAGCGTTTATTAGTTGGATAAAAGGCAGAACAAACAAAATTAAGCTATTATCCAATCAAATTGATTTAATTGTTTCAGAGAACAAAAATGATGACACTTTATCTTTTGAATATCAGGAATTATTAAGGGAAGGCAAAAAATCCGATTCCTTAAGAAAAGTCAGAAATAAAAATAAATATACAAGTGAAGAGCAAAACAACATTAATGAAGAAGCAGATAAGGTAGTAAATGACATTTACAATCAAAAAAAATAAAATAAAAATTTATGGAGTTACACGAAAAGAAATTAAAAATTGATAATCCTGCTCTGGTTCAGGTATTAGGTTATAATGATGACTTTCTTCAATTACTCGACAAAAAATTTCAGGCGGTAGTAACAATACGGGGTAATAACTTAATCGTCAGAGGCGGCTCGAATGAAATTCGTTCTATAGAATCTGTTTTTAAGGAAATGTCTTATATGTTAAATCGTAATAGAGAATTGAAAATCGAAGACCTTGTATCAATAATCGAGATTATTGATTCGGATAAAGTCGAAAAAAGAAAACATGACAGTAAATCATCAACAACTGATCATAACGTAATTTATTATGGTTTAAAAGATACAATCAAGGCAAGAACACCCAAGCAATTAGATTATTACAAAAAAGTAAAGTCGAGTGACCTGGTTTTTGCCGTAGGTCCTGCCGGAACTGGAAAGACATTTCTTGCCGTTGCAATGGCTTTAGAAGCTTTGAAAGAAAATTCTGTAAGTAAAATTATCATTTCCCGTCCTGCAGTAGAAGCAGGCGAGTCTCTGGGCTTTTTGCCAGGCGATTTGACAGAAAAACTTGACCCTTACTTGCGCCCCTTGACTGATGCACTTTATTTTATGATTGGTCCTGATAAACTGAAATCAATGTTTGAGAAAAACATTATTGAGATAACTCCGTTGGCTTATATGAGGGGCAGAACCTTAAACAATGCATTCATCATACTCGATGAAGCTCAAAATGCCACAATTACTCAGATGAAAATGTTCCTGACCAGAATGGGTGCTAACGCAAAAGCAATTGTTACCGGTGATATTACACAAATTGATTTGAAAGAAAAAAACAATTCAGGTCTTGTGAATGCCGTAAACATTTTAAAAAAAATTGAAGGCATCAAATTCGTATTCTTTACGAAAAACGATGTTGTAAGACACAAGTTGGTAGCAAAGATTATTAATGCTTATGAAAAATCCAATAATAATTAACTATTAAACCTAATAACTTATTAAAATCATTAAACTAAAAAAAGATGCTGGAAATATTTAAAATCGGGTTTTTGAACGTAACAATAATTGACCTTATTGACATAGGTATTATTTCAATTCTTGTTTTTTGGATATACCGTGCTTTGAGGGGAACTGTTGCTGTTCAGATTTTGTTTGGTCTTATGATTTTAATCGGATTGCAATTCATTACGGAAGCAATCAGCTTAAAATCCCTGAATTGGATTCTTCGTACTTTGACTGATATCTGGTTGCTTGCTTTTATAATTTTATTCCAGCCGGAATTAAGACGGCTCTTAACAATGCTGACACGTAGTCCAATTTTTAAAATGTTCGTAAAATCGAGAATCATTCAAACAATTGATATTGTAGTTGATTCAGCTATTTATTTTTCGGAAAAGCATATTGGTGCATTAATTGTTTTTACTCGCTCTCAAAATGTAGAAATTACAGTTGATACGGGTATTCCTTTGCATGCAGTCGTTTCGCAGGAGCTCCTCGCTTCCATTTTCAATACTAAATCCCCATTGCATGATGGAGCAGTAGTAATCGAAAGCCAGGTCATAATTGCTGCAAGATGTGTTTTACCTTTATCAACTGTTACAAAGTTTGGCAATAAAAATCTTGGCACAAGGCACCGGGCAGGTTTGGGATTATCCGAGCAGTTGGATGTTGTCGTATTGATTGTCTCAGAGGAAACAGGTGCCCTCTCAATTGCTGACGGAGGACTTTTAGAACTCGATATAAAAAAAGAGAATCTTCATAAAGTTCTGAGTGCAAAACTTTCTGAAAGGGAAATTCACACTGAAAAAATGTAGAACTTTTTATGGTTAAGAGAAATTTTGATAATAACTTCCGCGAAAAGAGATTCCATTTGGTTCAATCTCTTAAGAAAAAAGGAATCAGCGATGAAAATCTATTATCTGTTTTAGAGGAAATTCCACGTGAAATATTTGTCGAGCCGGCGTTTATCAACAGAGCTTATGACGATACAGCCTTGCCTATTCAATGTATGCAAACCATCTCACAGCCGTTTACTGTTGCATATATGACACAACTTTTGGAAATCAAACCGGGGAAAAAGATACTTGAAATTGGAACGGGAAGTGGCTATCAGGCGGCAATTTTATATCTACTCGGAGCTAAAGTATTCACAATAGAACGTATTCCCGAGTTACTGAATAAAGCTACAAAGATATTCAATGAATATAATTTTGATATAAAATGTTTCGAAGGTGACGGTACACTTGGGTTGATGCAACATGCTCCATTCGACGGAATTATTGTTACAGCCGCTGCCCCAACTGTACCTCGGCAATTAGTTCAGCAGTTAAAGAAGGGTGGAAGACTGGTAGTGCCAATAGGCAATAAAAATTTTCAAACCATGAATTTGATAATCAAACAGGAAAAGAATAATTATCAGGTAATCGAAAAAGATACTTTCAAATTCGTCCCTTTAATTGGTGCCGATGGCTGGAGCGAAGATTTTTAAATTTCATTCTATCTTAAAATCACAAATCTTTGTGCTTTACATTCATTTTCGGATAATAAATTCAGGTAATACAATCCAACCGGCAAGTTCTTAGTAATCAACTTCCATTCAATAATTCCGTCAGGAATTTCACTTTCTAAAACAATATTACCTTGTACATTATATATCCGAATAATAGAATTTGAAATGACTGTTTGGTTTAAATTTAAACTAAGAATGTCAGAAACCGGATTAGGGAAAATTGAGATTTCATTATTCTGATTGCTATTTTCCTCAACATTAATCTCTAAGAAAGGTGCTAAACTTGCCCTAAAGATTCCACCGTTACCTAAAGTACCTGCATAGATGTTATAATTATCAGTAACTAAACATCCAGTGTTGGTATTTGTTAAGCCGCTATTTTTTTCATTGAAATATTCTCCCCAATCATAAGACAAAAATACTCCTTCCCAAGTCGCAACAACCAAATGGTTTTGGAAAATTAATATATCTCTAATGTGTTTATCAGTCAACCCATTGCTTTTTTCAATCCAGTTTACTCCATCATCAGTTGACAGAAAAATTCCATCAAGTGTCCCTACGAATATTTTATCCTGCGAAATTGCTATAGAGCGTATATTAGTATTAATAAATCCGGCATCAATTTTATTCCAGGTTGCTCCCAAATTTGTGGTTTTAAACAATCCGTTAAAAGTTCCGGCGAACAGTGTATTTTCCTTGGATGCAAGTGCATTTATGTTGTATCCATCCATTCCGACATTCATCCATGATTCGCCATTATCATCTGAAAAATAAACACCATAAGCCATTGTACCACAGAATAGAAAATCACCTAATGATACAAGCGATGAAACGATGGTAGATGGAATTCCGATATCCTGCTCAATCCATGTTACTCCATTGTCAGTTGAATAATAAATACCTTCTTGAGTGCATGCAAAAATCAAATTATCTTTAATAAATAATTTTGTGATATCAGAACCGATATTGCTAACATTTGATTTTACCCAACTGTCGCCTCTGTCAGTTGAAATAAATATTCCTTCCCACTTCACAGATGCAATCAAATCATTGCCATTGACAACAATTGAATTGATATTGTCAACAGTTAATCCATTATTACATGGCTCCCATTGTGCATTAACAGAAGTTGAGGATAGTCCAAATAATAAGGTAGTAATAAACATGTAAAACTTTTTCATAACTACTCCATAATTTGTATTAAGAAATCAAATTGTATTTTATTAATTAAATATCAATTCTCCATTGTCAATTATCAATTAAATTAATATTTTCCATACTCCTCGGCATACTTTATAATAGCATTAACGATTCCTCTCGCAATTTTATTTTGTCCTGCTTCGGAGTTTACAAACCGTTCATCACCTTCATTTGACAAGAAGGATGCTTCGAACAATACATTTGGCATTGAAGCACCGATAAGTACATAAAATCCTGCCTGTTTTACCCCTCTGTCTTCCAACTTGGTTGCTTTGCCGACCTCTTCCTGCATAAGACGTGCAAATAACTCGCTGAACTTGACAAAAGCACTTTGAGCCATTGTAGCAATAATGATTTCTTCTTCTGTCAGCTTTTTATATTTTTCTGTTTGCTTTTCAAATTTAATCACAGAGTTCTCAAAATTAGCTACTCTGATTGCGTCATCATTCCTTCCGGGTCTAAGGATGTAAGTTTCAATACCATTTGCAGGTGAAGGTTTTTTATTAGCAGAATTGCAGTGAATACTTATGAATAATTTCCCTTCAGCTTTGTTGGCAATTTGACCACGTTTGTAAAGTTCTATGAAAGTATCATCCTCTCTTGTAAGAACAACCTTAGTCTTTGGCATAACTTCCCTTAGTAATTCACGAACTTTTAAAGCAAGTTTTAAAGTAATGTTTTTCTCATATACACCTGTGATACCAACCGCACCCGCATCATTACCTCCATGCCCGGGGTCAAGGACAATAACATCGAGTTCCCACTTCTTCTTTTCTTTTTCAATGCTTGGTGAAAGGACTGGTGGCTTAGTTGTTAAATCATCAGGTTTCTTTTTAACTTCAATTTCCTTATCTTCAATCGGCTGGGACTGCTTTTCAGCTTTTTGCACTTCATCAGGTTTAACGGATTTTTCAGTTTTAACAGGTTCTTCAGTTTTAATCGGTTTTTCTACCTTGACCGGTTCATCGGTTTTAATCTGTTTATCTTTTACTGTTTCATCTTTAGTAACCGGCTTAACTTCCTCAACTTTTTTCTCGATTTTAACTTCTTTCGGTACTTCCTGTTTCTTTGGATTTATCGGATACAAACTGAAAATTATTTCTCTGTCACCGTTTCGTCTTGAAGTACATTTAATCAAATTGTCGCTTAAAATTACAGTATAAACCAAAAAACCTCTAATCTTTGCCGATTCGATTTTGGTTATTGGATAAATTCCTTCAGATTTCGAAAAATCTGTTATATTATTATTTGCATTCTGTATTCTCAAAATTACAGTCTTGCCCTCACATTCAGGTCTGTGATAAGCATCAATAACTGTATTCGCTATAAAATGTAAATCTATGTATCCATTTTTTTGCTCAGCAAATGACTTGGTGAACCATAATCCTGAAAGTTTCTGTGTCTGCTGAGCCAAAGCATTTTTTGTGTTATCAGCCAGTTGAGTTTTTTCGTTATCTCTATCATTACTAATTATTACTTTCCTGTTAAGTTTCGGAGGAATCAGATAAACATTTGGTGGAACTTCATTTTTCCAATCCTCTCTGCTGATTACCGATTTACTTGATAATTGCTTAAGAGTTTTTATATTGATAGACAGCTGATTTTTTGTAACATTGAATATTTTAAATGATTCAAGAGCTTTTAGCAAAGGATGAAATGGAACAAACAAATTCGCAGAAGAAAAAATTGATGACTCACTCATCTGAAAAGTTTGTATATTCTTTTTGTCTTTAACAGCAATGAAATAATTTGGTGAAAATATTATTTGCATTTCGTTGAAACTTATTAAAAATCGGCTTTTATTATACTCTGCATCTTGGAAAAGGGATGAATAAACATCATCGAGATTAACATATTCTTTACCTTTAATTGTTACTATTTTAATTTCAGATTTCCTGCCGGAATCAAACTCCACTGAATATTTTTTTTCGATACTTTGAGTGTAACCTGAAATTAATATCGCCAAACAAAACAAAAGAAAAACCGATTTGATTAATTTTCTAATCTTCATATCATTTTAATATTATTTTTTACATGTTATTAAAATGTAAAATAAGAATAATCAAGGAAATAATAAAAACTAATGATATTTATAACCATAATAAAGAAATAATAAAGATTTTATTTATTGAATGAAAAATTTCAAGTAAATAGTAATAATTACTAAAAACTGAAAAAATTTGAAGAAATGGGAATAATTTGGTAAGTTAACAAAGATATTTATTTCAAATAAAGGATAAGAATGTTATGAAACCGATATCTTGTATTATACTTATAATTTGTCTGTACTATGTTTCTATCTCACAGACACAGATTTCTAATATTGTCAATTCTTATAGTAAAGTTACCGGACTATCGAAGGATGGAACTCAAATGGTTGTGAATGATGTCTCATTATTCCAGAAAAATGATTTTGTATTGATAATACAAATAAAAGGAGCGACAATTGATTTAACGAATTCACCAAAATTTGGGTCAATAGTTGATTATAATGAATGTGGCAATTATGAATTTGCAACAATAAAAGATGTTTCTAATGGCATGATTGATTTGGTTAACCCGCTTTGTCGAAATTATAATATTCAAGGCAATGTACAACTAATCAAGGTTCCCGTATATGATGATGCCATAGTTACAGAAAGGTTGACTTCAAAAGCTTGGGATGGAAGCACAGGAGGAGTGTTGGCAATTAAAGTTAATAATGTTTTAACTTTAAATTCCAATATTGATGTTAATTCACTTGGATTTAGAGGGGGAATATTAAATAATTCAAAATGGGAATGTGATCAATTAGGATACTTTTATCCTTTTCCTTCCTGGCAAGGAGCAAAAAAAGGGGAAGGTATCACTGATGTAAGTGATGATAAAAAGGCAGGACGTGGTGCATTAGCTAATGGTGGAGGAGGGGGGAATTGCACTAATGCTGGTGGTGCTGGTGGTGGTAACAATGGATTAGGTGGACATGGAGGGAAACAATTCTTTTTTGAATGTGATAGTATTGAAATTGGCGGGATGCCAGGTAATGAATTAATTTATAATAATGATATTAATAAAATATTTTTAGGTGGTGCTGGTGGTGCTGGTCATCAAAATGATAATGCTGGCACTAAAGGAGAAAATGGTGGAGGAATAATAATTATCATTGCTGATAAAATTGAAGGCAACAACTTTAAAATATCATCGAATGGGGCTATGTCATCAAATTCACAAAATGATGCTGCAGGTGGTGGCGGTGCTGGAGGTTGTATTTTATTGGATGTAAATCATCTTGGTAGCACTCCAACAACTTTAGAAGTAAATGGTGGAGATGGTGGTGATTGTAATGTAGGTCCGTATGTTCATTGTTATGGAACTGGAGGAGGTGGTGGTGGTGGAACAATTTGGATAAAAGGAAACTATGTTCCCAACAATTTAAATTATAGTCTTAATGGTGGGGTTAACGGAATAATAACAAATAGAAATACTCCATGTTACTTATCTAATTATGGAGCATCTTCTGGTTCAGCAGGACAGTTACTTCTGAATTTAAATATGAATCAATGCTGTGATGAATCTTCTTTCAGTTTTCCAAATTTTAATAGCATTAGTAATTTAATTTTAGTCAAGGACTGTCTCAAGACCGATTCAACTATTACATTGACATCAGCAAATTATTGGAAAAGTGGTGCATTATGGTATGCTAATAAAATACCTGTACAAAAGGGCTTCAAAACTGAGTTCTCATTTAGATTTTCCGAAGGTGTTAATAAATATACACCTGAAGAATTTTCAGGTGCGGATGGAATTGCCTTTGTCATCCAAAATCACTCTAAAACAGCTATTGGTTCTCCTGGTGGAGGACTTGGTTATAAAAGCATCCCAAATAGTTTTGCAATTGAATTTGACACATATAAAAATGCTGATGATAATTCCGAAAATTTTAAAGACCCAAATGAAAATCATGTCGGAATTTTTTGTAACGGGAAAAATCCAAATTTAACGACACATGGAGATATTTCTAACCTTTTTACCTATGAATCAATCATGCCGTTAATTCCGGATGGAAGAATATTTTATGCAAAAATTGATTTTGAAAATAATAATTATTTAAAAGTGTATTTAGATTCGAATAATAATTTGAATTCACCAGCTATCATTTCGATTTCCGGATTGGATTTATCAAAATTGCTTCAATTAGATTTAGACGAATTTGCATGGATTGGATTTACATCTGCTACCGGAAATTCGTATGAGAGACACGAATTGCTAAGCTGGAGTATCTGTCCTAAACCTACTAATACAATTTTGGATGTGAAGGATGACAATCTTGATCACAGTGATGATTATCTTAATATATATCCAAATCCTACATCAGAAGAAATTAATGTTTTGTATGATGTTATTCAATCTGGTGAATCTAATTTTGAAATATATGATTTACTCGGAAATCAGATTCTCTCTATTGAAAATGGATTACAATCACAAGGTCGTTATTCAAAGGTAATATCCTTAGATAATCTTACAAGTGGAATTTACAATTTAATTTATAGAAATAATAATTTCATCAAATCTAACAAAATTGTTGTAATCAAATAATAATAAAATTATTGCTACTTCACCAACACCTTACAATGATTCTTCTTTCTCCATGCTGAGAATAATTCATATAGGTAATGGTATTCATCTGGTGTTATATATAATTTATTGATCTTGATTTTTCTTTCTATCTGTATTTGATTTCCTTCAGTTTTAAATCTGCTTTGAACTTCTCCTATCGGATTTGCGACATTTAATTCTTCTGGCTTAAACAAAGATTTCATCTCTTTTGGCAGTTCAATTGTGAAATTGTATTCTTCATCAATTAAAGAATTAATGGCAAATGGTGTTACTCTCGATGTTGGTATTAATTCGAGTCTTTTTAGCTTTTCAGAGATAAAAGGCAAATCAATTTCAATTATTTCGTCCAGCTTTTTATCGTAAATTTTCTTAATTGAAACTTCTTTAGAAATTTCATTTGATGTTTGGTTTAGTTTTCCTTTGTCATCGGAAGTCCAACCGGTCTTTTTAAAGAAATTATTAATGGATTTATTATTAATATCATTGTCAATATCCGGTATATAATCTCCGCTCAATCTAATTTTTCCATTCCCCTCTGCCTGTTCCTTTAATATTTTAATATTCGCAGAAAAGGTTAGAGTGTTTTTTTCATCGGAACCCGGAATTAAAGATATTTTCATTGAATTCATTACAAAACTCGGCTTCCTGAGAACAGTTCTTGGCAATATACTTGTTTGTGGATTATTAGGGTCAAGCAGTAACGGCATATCTTTATCATTGTCAGGAGTGCAGTAAACAAGATATTCTCCGATTTGCGATAGCAATGTAACATCAGGTTTAGCATTTGAAAAATTCGACGTCATTACAAGATCAGTTTTGATTCCCAGTGCTCTGCAAAAAGCGGTTAGTAAAATAGCTCTGTCTAATTTCGACCCAACATTTCTATCAAATGTCTCTTGTACAGCAATTGATTTCCATCCAATGTAATTTAAATCTATATTTGTCTGTCCTACATTCTGATAAATGTAATTTCTCAAGGCAAAGCACTTGTCTTGAAACGTAAACTGATTTTTTGTTAACTCCTTACAGAATTCTTTCGCTTTTTGAGATAATTCAAACTTACTTTCATTGTCAACACCGATATGCTTAACAATTTCTGCATTTGTTACAGTAGATATATATAAAGTTGGTAAGAAAATTTCCATATTCGGTTGATTTGACTCCACAGGAATTAATGGTAAATCATAAAGCTTCCATGTATAATAATCAAAATTATCTTTAGTGGATTTTTCTCCTATTGGTCCGTTATTACTCATATAAAGATTAATCTTTGTTTCCTTGGGAACTTTAATTACAATCTCAAGTGCTTTTATTGGTTCATGTGCGCCAATAATTATCTTTCCTATAAGACCTGGATAAAATCCTTTCTTGCTAGTTAATGAATATCCGAAGTTTACTTCACAATTTCTTTCAAGTCCTGTATGAGTTACAACCATTTCCCTCAGATTCATGTATGGTACTGCCTGACCAACTTCACCGGGAAGAACTTTATTGTAAGCATTGAAAGGAGATTTGGTAATTTCTCCTGTACTCGATTTAGTTTCAGCTTTGGTTATATTAAGTTCCTGCCAATCCGGATTATAAGTAATGAATGATTCTCCGAACAATCTGTTGAAAGACATATACGACAAAAGTTTCAAATTATGTTCGTAATTGAAAGTTATACTGCCATCTGTGTTTAAAGTATATTCATACCGAATTGAGTTGTAATAAGCATCAGGGGTAACCTGCTCGGAGAATGAATTTTCAATTTGAATAATAATTAAAAAAACTAAAAAATAAAATAATCTATTCATTATAAATCTCCTACTTATCTAAAATTATTGTTGAATTCATAAATTTTAACCTCTCAGCCAATGCGGCTTTAAACTCCTGCCAGTCTTCCTTTTCATAGATACGTTTGCCTATTTTGTGTTCAGCTTTCAATGTCAGTTTATTTGCATCAATACTATATTTTGCAGAGAAGCCATCCCATTTTCCCGAAATATTACTGAACTCAGGGATTGCTTTTTTACTCTTATATTTTGGCAATTTAATTGTTTCCTCTAATTGAACAAGTTTAGAGCAACGTGTTCTGAAACCATATTTTCTTTCAGTTACAGAAGTATCTATATGAAGTTCACTGCTGAAAGTATTATCATTAAAAGGATTTCTTGCAAGTAATGGGGTGAATATCACTTGCTCTTTTGTGATAATTGCATAATCCGGAATTTTAAAACTCATTTCAATTTTTATTGGAATATTCACATCATAAGGGTCAGTGTATTTAATTTCCTTTATCTCAACTTCCGGACTTAATTTCGATAAGTAAGCAGGCAAAATTTCTTTCCATGCAGACTGGTATGTTCTTACAAAACCTCTGCGAATTGATGCATCGGATTGACCTTCAGCAGTTATTGTCAGTTTTGCATCGAGAGTTCCGTTATCAAGCAATTGAGATTCACAAGATATTTTCAAGAAGTGGTTCTCAGGAGGAGAAATAGGAGTTGTCATCAAATCAGAGCCACCTGGAATTCCCATCAAAAATTGCTGTTGTTGTTCGGCGGATGACCATTCCTCACGAACACCGGGTACCCAGGTAGGGTCAAGTAAAACCCAGTGTCCATTGGATAATTTTGCAACTGTAACGCTATGGTTGAACTGGTCGGCAGGAATATAATCTATTCTTGAACCAGCCATTGTCATTGCAGGGTATGATTCAAAACCTGCCGCTCTCAGCATTGTTACGAGCATTCCTGCTTTATCTTTGCAAACTCCGCACCGGTCAGCAAATGTCATTTCTCCTTTATGTAATGTGTATCCTTCACCTTCGCCCATCGAGATACCTGAATATCTTATTTCTTCAGCTACCCAATGATTAAGTTTAGAGATTTTATCAAGTTCTGTTTTTGCACCTTTGATTATTTCATCAGTTATTTGCTTAATTTCTGGTGTGAATTGAAAGCTACCGAAATCTTCATTCACCCTATTGAACCATACAGCTTTGGCATACCAGTCAGGTGAAGTTGACAGAAGCAGTTTCGGAGCAACATCGCTATGGGCAACCATGTCAGACTCACCCTTGAATGGTTCAATGTTTTTCTTATACCAACAATAAATGATTTTATTAATATTGTCATCCTGGGCTTGTCCTGGTACGTCATCCTGGGCTTGTCCGGGTACGTCATCCTGATCCTGTCGAAGGATGGAATGCCTGCCATCAGCAACAGTTGCAGGTTTCATGTTTTTTGTCTGTGGATTCACATCTACAATTATATTTTTATTTATCTTTTTAGGGAAATGTATATAAGAAGAAACTTCACCGTTATAAACCTCATACTGAAGTGGTTTGGTTTCTGGTATTGCTATGCGGTAAACTTTTTTGAGGCAGGGGAGACCTGACCAAAAATTTACTATATCATAAAAATGTCCCTTCATTGGAGGAATGAACTTATCGTCATCCTGAGCTTGTCGGAGGACATCATCCTGAAGCAGTGCATAAGTAAAACCTTTTCTGAAAACGATTGTTTCGATAGCATCACCGGGTTCCAACCTGCCATAGTCAACTGTAACATTTCTACTTCCCCAATATATAGCTCGTGCAGGAGCAGGATTGTCATAAAATCTCTTTGAATCTATTATCTCAGTTGTACCATCTTTTCTATAAATCCTTGCTAATCTGACTTCAACAAAAGTTGATAATGGGTCATAATCGAAATTCATTTGTCTGTTTACTTTAGCACCATTCTCGTTCAATATTTTTGTCAACTTGTGCATGGTTACATAGCTAAGACCTGATTCCATCACATCAACATCTGTGCTGTCATACAAGATTACTGAATTTGAAGTATAATTCTTATCAATAACTTTTTGTATTAAACCCAAATTAAGATCTTGGGCAAATAATGCAGTGCTTTGCAGGTAAGTCAGAAATAACAGAGCCAATATAATACCGTCACCGGACGGTTTCAAAATCCTCATTTTATCCTCAGAAAATATATAATCAACTTTATTTAAAACTTACAATTTACTTATTTATTTGCTAATTAGCAAAAATTAATATTACCATCGGTTTTTTTTACAAAGATTTCGATTTTACAAAAATAAATAATATGCAAACCGTCATTACATTTTTAAAGTAACTAAATACATTATAAGAAAATTTCTACCTGTTTATAGTAAGGATTTTATTTTTTCTAACTATATCTTATTAAGGATTATAGAAAATTTAATTTTTGTTCCAATACTTAAAATTAATTTTTTCTTTATTAACTTTGTAATCTATATATTTTTGAATATAAATTAAGTTTTAAAAGAGATTAACTTTATGAAAAAAATACTCTTAATATTCGGCATATTTTTATGTTTTAATTATGCCAACTCACAAGTCAAAGGTCTTTCCTCATTTGATTTGGAAAATTTGATAAAAGGTGATGCAATAGAGCAACTAAATAGTGACCAGATGTCAAATGCAATGGCTATGCCATTAGGGAATGTTGTTGACGCATATTGTTATTACGTTGGTCCTGGAGATGTTCTTTTAATTCAAAATCTTTCTTCACTCAACCAAAAAGATATTACGGTTGTTTCCCCGGAAAATAAGGTTGTCATTCCAAGAATAGGAGAAGTTGATTTAAAAGGAAAAACTTTGGCTGAAGCAAGGGAACTTATTCTTGCTAAAATTCAAGGTAATACTAAGGATGCTCTGGCATTTGTATCTCTTTACAAACCAAGAAATGTAATTATTGAGGTAACAGGTAACGTAACTAATCCAGGCACTTACACTTATCCAGCTTCATTTAAAATTTCAACAGTTATTAAATTTGCGAATCAGATTAAACCAACTGCCACAACTACTTTGCAACAAGGAACATTAATCAACCAAAAAACAGAGAAGAAAAAACAATTTGATGAGCTATTCTCTAATAGTGGAATCTCTTATTTGTCTTCCTTCAAAACAAGAAATATCCTGGTAATTAACAGTGATGGTTCTTCATCAGTTGCTGATTTGGATAAAGCTGCTGTTCACAATGATGCTAAATTTGACCCTTATATTCGTGAAGGAGTTCAGATTTATATACCTTATGACAATAAGGAAGTGCCAAAAATCAGTATTTCAGGAAGTGTAATAAGACCATACGTTACTTCTTTTAAAAAAGGTGATTTTGCTTCAATGCTTTTAAAATTAGGAGGTGGCTTACTCGAAGAAGCAGATTTGGATAACGTACAATTAATTCTCCCTGATGATAGTAAAACCATTGCTTTAAAAATTGACAATAAACTGAATCTTCAGCAGGATGACATTGAATTGCAACCTGGCAGTATGATTATTATTGGACAAAAAAATGATGTTAGAAAAAGCATTCAGGGAGTTGTCTCCGTTATTGGTAATGTCAATAAACCCGGTGTTTATCAAATTATTAATGATAAAACAACCATAAAAGAAATAATTGATAATTGCGGTGGTTTTACTTCTGAAGCATATCTCCCTTTGGCAACAATCGTTCGGCGAGACAAAAGCATTACCGATACCAAGAGTATTAATTACCTGTTGATGGAAAAATTTAAAAATAGTAATTTAACTATATATGATACAACAAGATATCAAATTGACATTATGATGAGAGAACCACGAGTTTCTTGCGATTTCGAGGCAATTTTCATTAAAGGCAACCAAAATTCCAATATTACATTAAAAGATGGTGATATCATAAGGATTCCTTCAAATCCGAGAACCGTATTTGTTTTTGGACAAGTTAAAAATCCCGGCTATATTACCTTCCTTGAAGGCAAAAATATGAAATGGTATATCGAACAAGCAGGTGGTTTCTCCGAAAATTCAAAGAAGAAAGCAGCAAGAATCATTCGCGGGAACAATAATACATGGGTGGAAGGAAATGACGATGTTCTCGTATATGCCGGTGACGAAATTTATGTTCCTTCACCACCAAATATTCCTGCTGAAGCTGAAGCTCAAACATGGATAATGCTTTCAACTATTGCCTCAACTGTTTTTGGATTATTTAATGTTATCTATTGGTGGACAAGGTAATTTTCTGGTTTGATTTATTATGATTAATAACATTTTTAAAATATTCATCGCTGTAATTTTACTTCTCCAAACACCCTTGTTCGGACAGGTTGAAAACGTTCCTGTTCAGCACCCGGTCTATGAGTTTTTAATCAGAGCTGAAGCCCGGGGATTTCTTCCTCACTTTAGTACATCTCAATTACCCATTGAAAGAAAGGAAATTCAAAACGCTTTAAATGAAATTAAAAAAAATCTGGCTCAATTAAATTCAACTGAAAAGCATGTATTCGAAGAACATCTTAAGGAATTCGGATTAATGACAATTGATAAAGTTGTACTGTTTTATAGTTCTTCAGACAGTGAACAAGTGCTAAGCAATAAATTTTTCTATAATAATGATAAATATTTTTATCATTATACCGATTCAAATAATACTGTTAATCTTAAACCCTTGGGTTCTTTTGAATCCCTTTTTTCAAGCGAACCTGAGAAAAAAAGAAATGTGTCACTTGGCAATTTGGGCTTTAGATTATACGGTTCGCTCGGAAAGCATTTTGGTTATTTACTTCAAGCTACTAACGGAGTAATCATTAGCGGGAATAGAGAACTGGCTTTACAAGAATTTGAAAAACTCAGACAAAACGTTAAGTTTGCAGACCTGAACAGCGATTTTGATTTCAGCGAATCTCATATTAGGTTCGATTATGATTGGTTCTATGCAACTCTTGGAAGAGAAACACAACTCATCGGTTCAGGAATAGGGCAGAGGTTGTTTGTGTCAGATAATGCAGCACCGGCTGATGGTTTAACTTTGGGTGCAAAATTCAGTAATTTTGAATATCGCTATACTCATTCAGGGATTCTCGCCGTTGACCAGGCAAAAAATAAAGTCGGATTCAATGCGGAATTTCCGGATAAATATCTTGTTACTCATAGATTTTCTATACGTCCTTCTTGGGGAGAATTTTCCTTTTGGGAAGGAATTATTTATTCAAAAAGAGATATTGACCTGGCATATTTGAACCCCTTGAGTTTTTTTAAATCATTGGAACATGCTCTTCACGATAGAGATAATTCGCTTATGGGAGCTGATTTAACATTCCGTATTTTTCTTGGCTTACAACTAAAAGGAAGTTACCTGCTCGATGACATAGAATTTGACAAGATAGGTACAAAGCATTGGAAAAACAAATCGGCATGGAACATTGGACTAATCTATTGTTTACCTTTTAATCTCGATATTGGCTTGGAATATGCAAGAGTTGAACCATATACTTTTTCGCATTTTGTCAGTGTGAACTCATATACTAACGATGAGATGCTGATTGGGACAGGTTTATTGCCCAATTCGGATGAATTATCTCTCGTTATAAAATACTGGTGGTTTGGCAGTCATCATCCTATTATTGCGAGAATCAGCCGGGATAGATATGGTTCTAATGTTTATGATTCCGATGGAAATTTATTAAAAAATGTTGGTGGAGACCCTTTACAAACAAAAAGACCTGAAGATTCTGATAAAGTCAGTTTCTTAGGAGGTGATTTAATGAATTCGTTAAGATTTGACTTATTAATAAGCTATGAGATTCTTAAAGATTTTCATATTGAAGCCAATTATGGTTTTAGGAATATCGTAGATAAAAATTCACAGATATTTTTAATGAAATTTGCTTTTATTGATTTTTAAATCCGCGAGTTATGATATTCAAACTTGTAATACTTATTAGTATATTTTTAATATTCAATGTTTTCATTCTATACCCTGTTATTTTATGGGTAGCATCAAAATTTTTTAAAAAACCAATAATATCTAATACAGAATTTGAACCTAAAATTACAATACTAATAGCCGCTTACAACGAAGAAAAACTAATCTCTGAAGCTATTAAATCAATTTACTCATCCGACTATCCAATAGAAAAAATCAATGTTATTGTTGGTTCCGATGGTTCAAGTGATAACACAATACAAATATTGAAGTCATTAAGTCAACAATATAAATCATTGGAATACTACGAGCTTAATCGTGTTGGGAAAAATGCAGTTTTAAATTTTTTGGTTGAGAAATCAAATTCTAATATTATCTTCTATATGGATGCTGACTTAAGGGTAAAAAAAGATTCAATCCGGAAAATGCTAAGTATTTTATCCGATAATTCTGTAGGTGCTGTTATGGCTTCTTTAGAAATTATGGATGCTAAATCACAAAAAACTGCTGGTGGTATCGGAGAATCCATCTACCAAAAGTATGAAACATTCATTAGATTAAGAGAAACTGAAATTTTTTCAAATATTAACAGTTTGGGAACCTTGTACGGAATTAAAAAAGAGGTTTATAGTCCAATACCTAATGACTTTGTTTGCGACGACTTGTTCAGAATGTTGAGTACAGCGATTCAAAAGAAAAGAGTGATTTTTGATTTTGCAACTACAGTTGAGGAAGTTAGAGAAAAATCTACAAAGGAAGAAATGCTGCGAAGAATACGACTTGTAGCAGGTGGTCTTTCGACTGTTTGGCAGTGTAAAAAAATACTCAATCCAAAATTTGGGTGGGTGTCTTTTTTTGTATGGAATCATAAAGTTCTTCGCTGGTTAACACCTTTTTATCTAATATTTATTGCTTTGTCAACCTTTTTTCTCAATATTCATTCGAACTTTTTTCTCCCATTGTTGATTTTCCAGATAACTCTTTATGGTGGAGCATTGATTGGTTGGATTCTCGAAAAAATAAAAATAAATTTACTCCCTTTCAAAATTTTACTGTTTTCAGTCAGTATGAATATTGGTTTTTTACTTGGTATTTTTCGATTTCTGACAAAAGGACAAAATTCGATTTGGGGAAGAAGCGTTGGTAATTAAAAACCTTTATACTATTTAATTTTAGAGTTGTTAAATAACAATTTCTCCAATTGCTATTTTCTGTAATACCTCCGGATAAAGAATATGTTCCTGTTCTAAAACTCTTTCGGCAAGTGTTTCGATAGTATCATCAGGCAAAACAGGTACTTTTTTTTGTCCTAAAATCCTTCCTTTATCATAATTCTCATCCACTAAATGAACAGTAGGACCTGAAAACTTCTCTTTAGCAATTAAAACGGCTTCGTGAACGCGGATTCCAAACATACCTTTGCCTCCATATTTTGGAAGCAATGCAGGGTGTATATTCAAAATTCTACCTCTAAATTTATTAATAACTGATTGTCCCAGTTTTTTCATGTAACCAGCAAGAACCACTGTATCCACATCATTTTCTGTAAATCGTTTGATAATTTCCTTGTCCAATTCCTTTTGATCAGGGAATTTAATAGCTGAAATATGGTAATTTGGAATTCCCTCTTTAGCGGCTCTTTCCAAAGCTTTAGATTCGGAATTATTGGATATTACACAGCATGGCTTGGCATTCAACCTCCCACTCTTGCATGCATCAATAATTGACTGCATATTGCTTCCACCATGAGAGGCAAGAAATCCTAAATGTAATATTGGCATATCAATTATTCATTTTTCTTTTTAAATTCTATTAACAGCTCTTCAATGTTTTTCTCGATAGCTGTTAATATATCATGTTCAAATTGACCATTCGATTCCCAAAAATGAACTCGATTAGTTACGAAATGCTCGAAACCACTCATATTACCAGTTAAAAGCAAATACACTTTGTCGTCAGGTTGCTCAGTAATTACGAATTTATATTGCATCCTTCCGCTTTTCCAGGCACCACCTCTGATAAAAGGCATTTTGTAGCTTCTTTCCTGCAATTTCACAAAAGTCGAATCTCCTTCCACAAAAACACAAAAATCCGACTTGATAACCCATCGTATCCATCCGTCCTCATCGTCTGTCTTTTCCTTTTTTTGAACAATTACACATGCGATATCATCAAGGGCTTTTATTACCGCTTTTGAAACAACTTCGATAGGTGCAGTATATGTTGCGTCATATTTATTCTTATAATAACGCAATGGGTCAAGTTCTTCCTCAGTATTTTGTTCTTCCTGGGAAAATAGATTTGTCATTGTTAAAACAAATCCAAAAATAAAAAAAATAACAAATAAATTTTTCATATTTCACTCCAAGAGATTTCCAAAACAAATTTCACATTTATATATACGATAATTACAAAAAATATTTCAATTTGTCAAATTTTTTTTGTAATTAATTATTATTTTCCTGCGTTAATCTAACGGAAACGACTTTAGAGACACCTTCCTCTTCCATCGTAATACCATACAAACTATCAGTTTCTTCCATTGTCTTTTTATTATGGGTTACTATCATAAACTGAGTATCTGTACTGAACTCACGTATTAACCCGATAAATTTGCCTATATTTCCATCGTCCAATGGAGCATCAACCTCATCCAATATACAAAAAGGACTCGGCTTTACAAGGTAAATTGCAAAAAGCAGTGCAATTGCTACCAAAGTTTTTTCACCCTGAGATAATCCCTCAATATTTCTAGGCTTTTTTCCAGGTGGCTTTGCTATTATCTCAATATCTGCCTCCAATGGGTCTCCTTCAGATAATCTGAGTTCCGATTCTGCATCGTCACCGAAAAGTCTCTTTATTAAGTTTTTAAAAGATTCATGAACCTTGTCGAATGTTTCTTTAAACTTGTCTTGAGCAGTTCTGTTTATTTCGTCAATTGTTTCCAGCAAATTCTTTTCGGATTCAAGTAAATCATTAACCTGCTTGTTATAAAACTGAAATCTTTCATTTTGCTCATCGTATTCTTCCAAAGCCATGAAATTGACATTTCCAAGCTGAACCAGCTTTTCCTTCAACTCGTTTACATGCATTTTTGTTTCATCTATTGAAAAACTATCATCGAGTTCAATTTCTGTAGATTCCAAATCCATCTCATATCCCTCTATAGCCCGGTTCTTAACATTTTCAATCTTGTTTGTAAGTTCGTTCACCCGTATATCCAATTGATGAATTGATTCAAACAACTGTTCGTATTCTTTTCTCTTAATATTTATATCGCTTGAATATTGAGAAACCTGCTCCTTGAAGGATTTAATCATGTTTCCGGCAAATTCCCTTTGGTTTTGAATCTCAACTGAATTTTTATTCAATTCTTCAAGTTGAACATCCAATTCCTGAATCAATGCTTCGAATGAAGCAATATCTTCAACATTCTTTTGAATTTCAGTTTTTCTTTTATCTTCATTTGTCTGAAGCTCTATTATTCTGTTGTTCAAGGACTCGATTTCTTTTTGCAATGATATAATTTCCTGGTCATATCTGACCTTTTTCACTTCAACTTTATAAAATTCTTCATCTTTGACAGAAAGACTCTGCTCAAGCTCACGAAGTTCAGCTGATTTTTTAAGTTGTTGTTCCTTGGCTCTACTCAAATTTTCTTCAAAATTTGTAAGTTCATCCTTATATCCTTTAAATGAAGAATCTATTTTGCTGATTTCTTCGTTGAAGTTCTCATTGTTTTTTTCAAATACTAAAATATTTTGCTCAATTCCTTGTCGCTGATAGCCGATTTGTATAATCATCTGTTCATGATTGTTTTTTTCATTTTGAGCTGTCCGCAATTTTTGATTTAAATCAGCCAAATTTATTGAATCAAGTTCATCTTTTAGAATTCTAAGATGTTCATCAGTCTCTTTAATTTGTTTATTTAATTGTTCGATTTCAATTTTAAGTCGGTCAACTCGTTCCTTTTTGCCTATTTGAAGACCTTCGGTTTTGGATATCGAACCACCCTTAATAAATGCATTGTTCCTGATAACTTCTCCGTCAATAGTAACAGCACAATCGAATATACCTTTTTCAATAACCTCCCAACCTTTTTGAAGATTTTCAACCAAAACACTCTTAGCAAGCAAAATTCTCAGTGCATCTTTGATTTTTTCATCTGCCCTGACAATCTCGCTGACTAAACCAATTACTCCTTTATTACCCGAAACAATCGCAGGTTCTGTCTTAGGAATTAAATTTTTACAAATGAATGATGCTTTACCTTTATTATTTGCTTTCAGCTTTGATATGGCTGATATTGCATCTTCCTTACTGTCAACAATGAAATACTTGGAATAATCTCCCAAAGCTGCTGCTACAGCCACCCTATATTCCTCGTCAACAGATACCGCTTCTCCCAATAATAGTTTTTCCCTGTCAGAATGCCAATCAGATTCTTTGAGCAAATACTTAGTACTGTCATCAGTATCTATTATGCTCTGAAGCATTTCTAATGATGCATTTTTATTGCTCATCTCTATATTTAAACTTGTATGTTTTTCACGGGAGATTTCAATATCTGATTCCAACTGCTTTTTATGCTCCTCTGCAGTTTTAATGGCATGTTCGATGTCAGTCAATCGCTGTTCAAACTCGGCATTTTTTTGCTTTTTAGCGGTTATTTCATCTTCTACTTTAACAAGATTGGTTTTAAGGTTATTAATTTCTACGATGCTGTCTTCAATACTTCTTTCTAAACTTTGCTTGCGGTTTTTTCCATGCTCGATGTCATTTAATATTGTTTGAATCCTATTCTGAAAGTTTAATACTTCCTCATTTGAAAAAGTGTTTTTATCCCTTGCTTCATTGACCAATTTACGCACTTCTTCCCTTTGTTCTAAGGCAATTGTTAATTCCGATTCGACTTGCTTAACCAGTTCAAAAACATTGATTAATGAACCATTTATGCTTTCTATTTGATTATTTAAATTCGCATACGATTCGGCAAATTCAACAAGTTCGTTTTGTATTCTGATATTTGATGAATTCAGTGAAGATATCTTCTCGTGAGTTACAGCTGTATCTTGAGTGATTTTCGAAATCTGCGAATTGATGGTATTTTCTTGTTCCAATGCCTCCTGATACTCTGTATCCAGCAACGACATCTTATCTTTAAGCTCGTTCAAAGATTTTTCGTCAACCTGTATCTCCTTACTCTTTTCTGATTTTTTTGTTTTTAAATCCTCGAATTGACTGCTAACAGCTCCGACATGCCCCTTATAATTTTCAAATTGATGAAACAATAATTTAACTTCATAAGATTTCAATTCTTCTGTGAGCTTGTTATATCTTCTCGTTTTAGCCGCTTGCCTCGATAGTGAATTAACTTGCTTTTCGATTTCAGAAACAAGATCTTTGACTCTCAGTAAATCACTCTGAACATTTTGAAGTTTCCTGCTTGCTTCCTTACGCCTTAATTTGTATTTTTTTACCCCTGCCGCTTCTTCAACCAGACTTCTTCGTTCTTCCGGTTTACCACTCAAAATTGCTTCGACCATTTTTAATTCAATGACAGAATACGAATCGGCACCGATACCGGTATCCATAAATAAATCCATGACATCCCGCAATCTGCACTGAGTATTATTCAATAGATACTGACTCTCACCATTTCTGAAAAGCCGTCTTGTGATTCTTACTTCAGTATATTCGATTGGTAATATTTGCTTAGTATTTTGAAGTGTTAAAGTGACTTCAGCTAAACCCAATGGTTTTCTTCTGCTCGTACCGTTGAAAATAACGTCTTCCATAATATCAGAACGTAGGATTGAACTCTTCTGCTCTCCAAGAACCCAACGTATAGCATCAACTATATTTGTTTTACCGCATCCGTTTGGTCCTACTAATCCGGTTATTCCGCTGGCAAACTTAAAATTCGTTTTCTGTGCAAAAGATTTAAAACCAACAATCTCTAAATCTGATAAATACATATATTAAATATTAATTTTAATTTTCGAAAAATAAAGATATACAATTTATCAAAATCCCATTTACTAATAAAATCAATTTATCCACATGCTAAGTTCATTAGTTTAATAAGCTTGATAAGTTGAATGAGTTTAGTGAGTTATCCCTTTGTGATTTTTTAACACTTTGCAAAGGATGTTCTAGTAAAACCTTATAAGTTTAAATATGTAATTTTTTTAGATTTTAATAATTAATTTTACCTCAAATAGGATAAAATAATTGTTGAACTGTAATCATTTGTTTTCAGAACACAATAATAAACACCAATGCTAAATTTGGATAAATTAATATGAAATTGATTACTTCCGGGTTCTAAACTACCATCTAATACCTGCATGATTTTTTCACCCAGCAAATCATATATTGAAATTTCTGCATTAGTAAATGTTTGAGAATTAACAGTTATTATAGCATCATCAGAAATTGGATTTGGTTTACAGTTAAAGCCGAAAATCTCGCCATCTTTTATCGAAGTAGTGTCGCTTCCGTTAATTCTTCCGGGAGTACCATGTTCTTTTGATGACCTCCAATTTACAGCAAGAGTATTATCCAATTCAGGTGCTATAAGTTCTAATGTACTTCCTTTACCGTTAGCTTCGGAGTACCATGGCGCATTAACTCCATAAATAACTGAATCTACCAATACTAAGTTTTTATCATATAAACGTAATAATTCTCCGGTACTGCTAAGACCAAAATCCATTTCTCCCACAACATTTTTTAAATTTGGATAAATCGAATAGAACAGATCAAATTGTCTGCACAATACCAGATAATGATTTATACCCAATATTGTATTGGATGGAAATATATATTTATGTGTAATATCGCTATCCATAAATATCCACCCGGAAATATCAATATCCTCGGTTCCTGCATTATAAAATTCAACCCAGTCACCAGTATCAAAATCATTTGCAGAGTTATAATTAATCTCATTGATAACCACCTTAGGTAATATATTTTTCAATCCAAATGGAAAAGCACCAATATCAGCCCTTGTTCCGTCAGGGTCTAAAGGTCTATTAGGGTCTCCGGCATCAATACATGGTGAATTTGGTAATAATCGGAAATCAAAATTAACTGCATCAACAAACATTGGATTATCTTTTAAATTGCCTTCACCTGGCAATTCGCTATTATCTGAAAGAGAGTAAGAGAATTTTGCTGTTGATTTTGAGTCAAGATAAATAAGAGTATCATTTCCGGAAATAATGGTATTAATTATATCCACTACACCACCTCCCTGACCTAAACGCTTTTCATAGCAACTAAATGCAAAGGTATTTTCATGAATTGTATTATTTATAACTTTTGCTGTGGAACTGTCTTTAACAACAACCCCGGTATGACAACCGGATATAATATTTCTTTCTATCAGGATATTTTCAGATGGTCTTCCTAAATTTTCATTACCTATAGATATGCCCTTATCAACTGCATTTCTAATAATATTCCCTCTAATCACAACATCCTTGCAGGCATTCAAATCTATACAATCATCTGTTGAATAATTGATAACATTGTTTTCAATTAGCCCATTTTTCAATAGCGAGAACTCAATTGCGTCAGGGACATTATAAAAAATATTATTTTTTGCCGCTACATCATCAGCACTGCCAATTATGAAGCCCTGTCTGTTTCCATTGCTTGTAACTTTGGAATTGAAAAGGAATGCTTGAGTATTTTCAAAAAACATCAGAGGTACTTCATATGCCGTGTCCTGATAGCTGAATACCATTTCCATTGAATCTAATCTAAGTTTCGAATTTTGTGAATAAAGGCATCCATTATAAATATAAAAATTTTTCAAATTACATTGAGTTGGTGTGTAATAAAAATACAAATTCTGCCATTTTTTCACAGATTGTTCAGGTACAAATCTTACTGGTTCAGATTTAGTACCTTTAACATCTAAACTTCCCCGTATCAGAATCCTGTAATCACCTTTGAAGATAACCTCAACACCTTCATTTATGTTTAGGTTTGCACTTGCTTTAACTTCAACATTACAATTCACGCTATACGGTGAATTCTCCTTTGTTAATGTCATATCTGTGTTGATTGTGCATGGTAACTCAGTTGCTTTTTTAATCTTTATCGGATTAGGGTAATTGAATCCCTCGATATAATTATTTCCATCGGTAACCATTACCATCCAATAATAATTTCCATCTTTAGGTAAATCCTTTTTAATAAAAATAGTATCGGTTAATCCTGAAACGAGTGTAGTTGTGCTTGTATCGTCAAGATTTTCTTTAGTACCAAAATAAAAATTGTAGGTTATCGGTTTGTGAGCGGGATGACTCGAAGGATGCCAAACAAATTTCACAGAATCCTGATAATAACCGGGAGTCGGCTCAACCTTAAAACTCCTTGGGAAATTATCAAACTGATACTGTAGCTGTTTATATCTTTCACTGACATACTTTTTAGGTCCGGATATATAATAATACCATTTTTCCAAATCAGGAACATTGTCAGTTGTATCCTGATTAACGGATTCTTGTAGCTCAGCTTTCAAACTGTCAACAATCGGATCAAAAAATTCATTATTGAAAAAATCATTTTTTAAGTCGGTTATTTTGTTTCTGATATCATTAAAAATAGGTTCGCAAAGCAAAGCCCTTTCAAAAAAAGGATTATCAGGAGAAGTATAAGATGAACTCCTATGATATGGATACAAGTAACCATATTGTGAAAACGATTTATCCATATCCCAAGGCATCATTAACCACTTTTTTGTCTTAAAAAAATCATGATACATAAAATAATTGTGATAATATGTACTGCCATGTGCAATTAACATATTCACAGCAATTATATCAATCATCTTATCGTAGTCAAATGTCCTTTTAGCAAAATCATAATATTCATTATCAGGTACATAGTTCAAGCTGTCAATCAATGTCTGCAAATCCTCTCTTCCAGTGTTTACGTTAGTCTTCTTTTCCCAAAGTGAATTTACATCATCGTATATACTTAGACATGCATCATCCTCTGTAGCTTTGTATAAATTTCCTGTTGGGTCAAGCTCCCTTGACTCGAGGAATGAAGCATCCATATTTTCAACTCTTAAATAAAGTCCAAGAAATTTTCCGTTTAAATACAACCTTGCATGTTCTGCTTCGTAGCATGGATATCCAATCTTACGATATGTCAAGGCAGATAAATATTGGCAAATATAAGTTGGGTCTTCATATTCTGCATTGAAGTTCAACACATCCCTTCCGTTCTCGAAAACCTCAGCATCGAATTTAATTTTTAGTGATTTTTTAGGATGAACTCTTGTATCGTCACCCCTGATTCTCATTCTCAGATTATCCCATGTTTTACCATTATATGTCATCGTAATCGGTATATAAATGTCAGTATATGGCTTTTTGTAGATTGCGTCAAAGTCCTCAGGATTGCAATTAATAAAGTATTCCTTAACAATTGAAAATGCTGTTGAATTAGCAAGTATAAGGATTAATAATATTATCCCCCATTTATTATATTTCATATCAATTTCAAATTTTAATAAATTATCAATTTTCCTGACCTAAACTGTGTACCTGCCTTAACTGAATAAAAGTAAATTCCTTCGGGTAAACTGTTTCTGCTGAATTTTGACTCATACAAACCGGTGTTTACAAAACCAAAGTCATACTTGAAAACTTCCATTCCCAAAATGTCAACAACGACAAATGATAATTCAGTGTTATCAGTTAAATTGATTTCAAAAATCGTTTCGTCCTTAAACGGATGGGGATAATTGAATATTGTAATTTCAGTTTCAAATTCTTCTATGCCAGTTGTTATATTTGTCTTTCCGGGTGTCGAAGTATTTAAAAACATCCATGAATCCTCACCATCACTTTTTCTTCCATAAGAAATATCTGTTTGCTGACTGCCGAATGCAATCATATCAACCAATGTTTTTCCGTCGGTTGAGTAAATAGCAATCGAATCACCATCTTTTCCAAGATTGAAATTAGTATGATAAGGACCATCCTTTGGGTCGCTGTCAGCCCAAATCAGTAAGAAACCCCTTGTAGATAATTTTGTCCCATTTGGTATTCTCCACATTGATGGTTCTCGTTTTGGTTTATCAGTTAGATAAAAACCGCTTATATCAATCTGATTATCGGAATTATTATATAATTCTATCCAATCAGGATAAGCACCCGTTTCATCTTTTATCGTTTTCGAATTAGAAGCCATAAACTCATTAATGACCACAGGTAAAATATCTGAATCAGGTTTTGAATTTGCCTTGTTATATGTGGGTTCTTCGAAGAAAATCCAGGTTTTAGCACCATCCGAAGTTCTGCCGTAAGATACATTTGAAGTTTGAACAGGATATTTCACAGAATCAACTATTGTGTTCCCATCAGGCATGACTAAAGCGATAGTTTCACCGTCAACACCTAATTTGAAATTTGTGTGTCTGTTCTTATTATCGCCGCTTGCCCAAAAAATCAGATATCCTTTGGCTGAAATTGTAGTTCCTATGGGTATTTTCCACATTTTCAATGTATCCATATCATCGGTAAGATAGTAACCTGAAAGATTAATCAATGCTTCTGAATTGTTGTATAATTCAATCCAATCGCTGTAATTATCCTTGTCATCAGTGATAAATGAATCATTTTTTGCCATAAGTTCATTTATAAATATTACATTTTGCTGACTGAATGATGCAGTGATGTTAAAAACAACTAACAGTATTAATGTAATGAAATTTTTCAGAATTTTCTCAATCATTACACTTTTTCGGGAAATAGTCTAATTAAATCTTCCTTTTTTGGCTTTGGAGTTAGATAGCTCACGATAATCAAAGAACCAATCGAAACAATAAGTCCCGGATAAATACTCGGAATACCCCAAGGGTCCCCTGGATCACCCATAACATCACCTGATAAATATTGTGGAAATCCGTAACGAATAACCACCTCGAAAAGGATAACCACAAAAGATCCACTTAAGATACTTGTTATGCCGGCAGGTTTAGTTGCTCTTTTCCAGACCAATGCGGCTATTAATGCCGGAGTAATAGCTACACCATACATTGTATAAGCAGTAAATGCATATTGAAGCACGGAAATAGGTTTATTAAAATATGTAGGAATAAATATCATAAGAAAAGCGATAAATCCAATAATAACAATTAATATTTTTTGAAAGGCAACAACCTTCTTCTCATCGGCATTTGGATTGATGAATGTTTGATAGATATCTCTTATTAAATTAGTTGACGGACTAAGCAAATAATTCATACCTGTTGATATGACTACGACACATGCCGCACTTAATAATAAAATTCCCACAGGTGCCCAAAGCATTTCACGGGCGGCTTTTAATATTATGGAAGCGGGATCGTATTTTGTTCCTGTGAAATGTGCTGCTGCATAAATTGCAATGACAATTACAACTACTTCTACGACAATCGTTCCGACTATCCAAAGGGCTACAGCTTTTTTTGCGTCACTGGGAGTTTTAGCACTATAAAACTTTTGATACATGCTTTGCACACCAAGCAATAAAAACATGGTAGCAAGAAAATAAGAAAGTCCTTTCAGAACCGGATGTGTTCCGAATTCCGATGAAAACCATTGAAAATTAGATGCAGGTAGAACAGTTGCAGGTACATCCCATCCTCCTGTTGCCGAAACAACAAATGGTACAGCTACACAACATGCAAGCACGATGATTATCCCGTTTGGTAAATCGGTATGAGCTACGGCTATCATCCCACCGATTGCTGTAAACAGAATTACAAATGCTGCTGCAAACATTTGTCCCTGAGCAGTTGTGATAGCCCCGTCAGTGATTATGTTTATAATTAAACCCCCTGCCCTAAATTGATAGGATACTATGGTCGTAAAAGCTATGACAAGAGCTATTGCACCGAATAAACGTGCAAACCTGCCATATCTTACTTCAAGAATATCTCCTATAGTGTATTGTCCGAAAGTTCTGATTTTACCTGCAAGAAAATAAATGATTGCTATACCTACCCATGCACCTGCAGGCATCCAAAGTGAACTCCAACCTGCCTTCACAGCATATTCTGCTCCAGCAATAAAAGTACCTGAACCAATCCATGTACAAATCAAAGTGAAAACCATTTTGCCGACACCCAGACTGCGCCCTGCCACCATCATATCATCTTGAGTCTTAACGCTTTTTGCTTTGTAAAAATTAAAAGCTGTCAGACCTATGAGATATATCAAAATTATCCAAATATAAATATTCATACTTTACTCCAAACTATTTTCTCAATTAAATTATTGTTACTTTTATTATATTGTAGTCATCCTGAGCTTTTCTAAGGATGATTCTGTCAAATCTAAAATTTACTATTGTACATTTTACATTCTACATTTTACATTCCCTTTTCCCTTTTCCTTTTTCCCACTAAAGACTAACGACTATTTCCCATTATCTCTTCAATCTCCTCAACCTCTCTCGGAATGTTAGCCATAAGGTCAACCGGACCGTTTTCTGTTACTAATATGTCATTTTCGATTCTGATACCAATTCCCTCATCAAGAATATAAATACCCGGTTCACATGAAAATAACATACCTGCCTGTAATGACTCTTGTTTGAAGCCCAAATCATGAACATCCAAACCCATAAAATGGGAAGTTCCGTGCATATAGTACTTGAAGAACAAGGGTTTCTTGGGGTCCTGCTTTTTAACATCTTCTTCGCCAAACAATCCTAAACCAATTAATTCTTGCTCCATTAACTTGCAGACTTTCTCGTGGTACTGGTCAATAGTTGTTTCTACAACAAGCATGCTTTGTGCCTGCTTCATTACTCGAAGAACGGCATTGTAGCAATCTTTCTGGCGTTTATTAAATTTACCGTTAACCGGAATGGTTCGGCTCAAATCCCCGGCATAGTTTGCATATTCGGCTCCAAAATCCAGTAGCATTAAATCCCCATCCTTACATTCTTTATTATTTTCAATATAATGCAGTACACAAGCACTTGCTCCAGAAGCAATAATCGGGTAGTAAGCATGACCATTTGCCCTGTTTCTTGTAAATTCATGAACAATCTCTGCTTCTACTTCGTACTCCATTACACCCGGCTTGACAAAATTCAAAACTCTTTCAAATGCAACTCCTGTAATGTTGCAGGCAGTTTTAATTAAATCTACTTCAACTTTAGATTTAATTGTTCTCAGGGCTTTCATTATTGGAGCTGCACGATAGTATTCATGCAATGGAAACTTTGCTTTAATCTCCTGAATAAATCTCATATCCGAATATAGCACATCTGTTGCGAAGCGAATGTTCTCATTTGAATTCAAATATATTCCATCACAATTAGCCATCAAATCCACAAGTACTTTGTTGAATTCGCTAAGCCATTGAACATTTTCAATTCCCGATATTTTCGTTGCCTCATCCTTTGTGTATTTATGACCGTACCATATAGCAATTAATTCGCTTGTTTCTTCTGTGAAAATAATTTCTTTGAATTCGTTGCGATTGGAATCCGGATATAAAATCAAAATGGTTTTTGCCTGATCTAATCCAGTTAAATAAAAGATATCAGAATTTTGGCGGAACTGGAAGTTTTGGTCGCCGTTTCTGGGATAATCATCATTAGAGCAAAAAACAGCGATTGTATTTGGTTTCATATATTTTGCGAAACGCTTTCTATTCTCGATAAAGAGATTTTTGTCAATTGGAAGATATTTCATTTTTCATCCTTATAATTTATAATATATTAGCATTCATATTGATATAATTTTTCAACTTAACAAATATCGGCAAAACAAAAAAATGATTTGATGTTAATTTTGATGATGAGAATTTGTTATCACGGATTGATTTTGAAATTTCTAATAAATATCGTAAATTAACACTTTAAATAAGATAACATTTGTTCTTTAATAAATTTTTGAAAGTATTATGAAAAAGTTAATAATTCCCGCACTGATTTTATCAGTATTATTTTCTTATATAAGTTTATCTCAAGCAAGAAAATTTGTGTTGCTCGAGCATTTTACCAATGCAAGTTGTGCTCCATGTGCCACTCACAATCCTATATTCGATTCTACTATTACTAAAAAAAATATTGGTAATATCATTCATGTATCATACCATACTGTGTGGCCCGGAGTTGACCCTATGAATGCGTATAATCAACAGGATGTAGCTGATAGAGTATTATACTATGGAGTTGGAGGTGTACCTCATATTCAACTAAACGGAATTATTTGGGAAGGTATGCCTGGCGGTGTTACTCAGGAATTGATTGATGGTGAATCATCTGACGGCAGTCCTTTGAGAATTACAATTTCCGAAACAGGTGATAACGTAACAAGAAATGTCTCGATTGTTGTTCATACTGTCAGCACCTTACCTTCAAGCGTTTATAGGTTAAGAGGTCTTGTCGTTGAAAAGGAAATTAATTATTATCCACCCCCGGGTTCAAATGGAGAAACTTATTTTCCCGACGTTTATCGCAGTGCATTTACATCAATTAATGGTACATTATTCACTCCTGCAGAAGTAGGTGATTCAGTTGTTTTCGAATTTTCTTATAATATTGATGCTCAGACATGGAAACCTGAAAATATTTATTCTGTTGCTTTTGTTCAGGATGAAGGAACAAAAGAAGTTATTAATGCCGCATCAACCTTATCATCCAAATGGGGTTTGACAACTTTGAGCCAGACTTTTCAAAAGGGTGGTGACAATGATAATGTCTTTAATTCAAAAATCGAAAACTTTGATGCTGTTGAAAAAGAATTTAGCATAACATTTTCTTCAGAAAAACCTGCCGACTGGTTTGTCGAATATCTTGCTAATTCTGCTCCGGCTGAAGAACAATTCAATATCACTTTGCTTCCGGGTGAAACTATGGATTTTTCCATAAAAGTAACTCCCGGAATCACCCCTGCAGTCTCGGCTCACCTAATTAAAATCAAAGATTTATCAGACCCATTGATTGCTCCTCAAAATGTGCAATTTAATGTAATCAAAGGAGTTACTGACCTTATAGTTAATAATGACGGCTCATGGGGTGGAGCATCATCAGAAAATATGAACTGTAAAACCTTTGAAGACAATTACATTAATGGTTTAAAATATGCTGACAATTCCAGCTTTGGGTCAACCTGGAACAGAAGTTATATTAAAGGAAGCAAGCTTGGTTTGATGAATGAAATTAAAAATATCTATTACAATATGGGCTGGTCATTTCCCGCATTGACAAATGAGAATATTGCTGAGTTGAAAGTTTTTCTCGATAACGGTGGTAATTTATTCATATCAGGGCAGGATTTAGGTTGGGAAATTTTCGATACAACAGTATCATCATATTCTACTCCTGAGAAAAAGGCATTTTACGGAGAATATCTTCATTCGGTATTTATAGAAGACGGTACTACGAGTAATTCCGCCCTTTTTCCAAATACTAGTGACCAACTGTTTGGCAAGATACCCAATGGAACATTGGCTAACGTTTATGGTTCAGGGACAAACGGTCCTTTCATGTATCCGGAAGTAATCAGAGCAACTACTACAGGTGCACCAATATTTTATTACAATACTTTCAAGACAAAAACTGGTGCTGTAAGGTCGAATGTTCCAAATTATAAAGTCGTTTATCTTGGTTTTACACTCGAGCAAATAACCAATTCGGATATCAGGTTTCAAATTCTGGCTACTGCACATGATTGGTTCTATGGTTTGATTTCCTCAGTAGAATTCGACAATAAACTAAACCAATTGTCAGACAATGAATTCTATCCGAACCCATCGAATGATTTAATTAATTTGAAAATTAGTGAAACATTATCCGATATTAATATTGAAGTAATTAATCAATTGGGAATAACTCTCGAAAAAATGAATTTAGCAGGGGAGAGGAACAACATAATGTTGAATGTCGGTAATTTTCCTGTAGGTTCATATTTAGTAAAAATATCATCGGGGAACTCAAACATTATTAAAAGATTTGTTGTAATTAGATAATAATAATTACAAATTTTCAAAGGGGTTGTCATAAATAGGCAGCCCTTTTTTGTTTGAATATACATTACAATATATTTGAATTTGATAATAATTTTTGTATTTTTGTAGTTCTTAAATTTGCAGATGGAGGATTAGTCTAATTGGTAAGGCAGCGGTCTTGAAAACCGCCGGCTGCAAAGCCTTGGGGGTTCGAGTCCCTCATCCTCCGCAGCTATAGAAAATAGAAAATAGAAAATAGAAATAAGAAGTCAGAATTATCTTGAAATGTAACACATTATACATTACAAACAAATCTCAAAACTTAGTAAACTAAAGCACTAAATCACTCATTAAACTTATGAAACTCATTAAACTAAAACTGACATCTACCGACTAACATCCAGTCTTCTGCTTACTTTGTATGTCGGTGTTTGCAAAACGTAGTAATATGTCCCGTTTGGTAATTCCGGTAATTGAATATCAAGCTTATATTCTCCCGCTTTCAGATTTCCTTCCTGCAAGGTTTTAACCACCTTTCCAAGCACATCAATCAAATATAGTGATGTTTGACCATCCTCATAAACTTCGAATTCAATTGTCGTGTAATTTTCAACAGGGTTTGGTATATTTTGCCCCAAAAAGATTTTGCCGTCAGTATCAAATAATCGAATACCACCCTTTGCACAATAATCCTTTAATTTAAATAAACCTGATTGTAAGGATATTGCTGTTTTACCTTTACCTTTCAATCTCAGATTCGATAATTTCAATTCGGTAGTAGTATCATTACCCAATACAACCCTGAATTTTAATAGCTTTAAAATATTATTACCATCAAACTCTGATGGAATATCAATTGTCAATATCCGTTTTTTATCTTCAACCCTGCTCGAAAAATCCTTGAACAATGGCTCCAGCATCGTACCGTTATATTGAAGGTCGAGGGTAAAACCGTTAATTGTTTCCCGAAACCTTGAGTTATTAAGATTATCAACTTTGACCGGAATAGTGATAATACTTCCTTCTTTTGCTTCGATAACTCCAATTGAAATAGTTGCCGTATCAATTATCGGTAAAATTCCCTCACCGAGCAATGGTATTATTGCTTCCTGACCGTATGCATCATACTTAACAGATATGATGGAATTGCTTCTGACAGCTTTTTCAGGTAAGAACCTTAAAGTAAAATCCTGTCCTTCATTTGGTTTCAAAGTAATCGGCTCGTTTCCATCCAGGATAAAGAAGTGTTCAACATCAGGACCCGGCAAAGTTATTGAAAGTAATTTGACATCTTTATTAGACACATTCTTTAAAAGCAATTTTAATGTTGTATCCTTTAATTCTCCCAATTCCACCTTACCGAAATCAATATATTCCGTAGATACCGATATTTCTGGTTGAAATCCGTTACCCGAAATGCGGGATAGGACAGTTCTACCAGGTAAATCCACCTCTATTTCACATTCCCTTAAACCATCTTCTGCAGGTGAAAAAACAATACTCAATGGAATAGTCGAAAGTGAATCCAGCTTGCTGAAATCTTGCTTGTTGATTATTTCAAAATCACTCGCATTTTTTCCCTTTAACCTTATATCCTTGATTCTAATAGGAAAAGCAGATTTGTTCAGAAGAAAAGTATCAAGTAAAAATTGATTCGTTTGTCCTGTAATCACATCAGGTAATTTGTAATCAAACGCGAATACAACTGCACTGTCAATATCGAGAGGACAATCCGTCGAATCCATCTGCAAATCCCGTTTATCAAGATTCCATACCTTTGCACTGCTGTCCCAACTCGAAGTTAAAATTCTGCTTCCGTCAAAATTGAATACCGCAAACTGAACTGCATTAGTATGCTCTTTTAATTTCTTTATAAGTTCACCCGTTTCAGCATCCCACATCTTTGCACATTTGTCAATTGATGTAGTCAAAAAATATTTCCCGGAATAATCAAATGCTGCTGAATTTATCGGATTTATCCCGCTCGTCGAGTCATAATGAGCAACTGTGAAAATTGTATCACCTTTTTCAACATCCCACACCAAAGCCCTGCCAAACCATCCTGCTGAAACAATACGACTACCATCAGGACTGAAATTTGCATGAATTACACTTCCGTTATTCAAAATCATAGTTCTGTACAATTCCCATGTTTCACTCTTCCATACCTTAATTCTGCTCGAATTACCAACCGTCAGCAAATACTTCCCGTCTCTACTAAATTCCGCATACCATAATCTATATGTTTCAGTTGTCAAATCTTTAATAAATTCACCGGTTTCTCCATTCCAAATCTTTGCCTTTCCATCCCACGATGCTGTAACAATATATTTCCCGTCAGGAGAATAATTTGCAGATTTCACTTCTGCCGTATGCCCAGAAAGTGTCAATATATTCTTACTGAATTTCTCCTCAGGATTTCTTATATCCCATATCTTTACCAAAGAATCATCGCTTGCAGTTACAACATAATTCCCGTCCGGGTTAAAATTTGCCCATCTTAACGGAGCAGTATGACCTATCAAACGATGTAGCTCAAAGCCATTGTTCGAGTTCCATACACGTGCTGTCGAATCACTGCTTGCCGTTACTGCCAAATCACCCAAACCGTTAAAATTAGATGATTGTACCGCTTGCTTATGCCAAAACGACATCGTCTGTCCTACGTTGTTGGGCCACAGTTGTATTGCTCTTATTATACACCCATCTGTAACATATTTTGGAACTGCCCAATCATACCTCAAACCATTTACATTTTTTGCCAGAACATCCCAGCTTGCCCCATTGTTCAACGAATATTCAAGCTGAATAACATCATTTGGCAATAGCCCTGTCCATTCAACCGAAATTGTGTCACCAATTACCAAAGTTTCCCCGCAAACCGGTTTAGTCAGTCTCAGATTCCTTTTCTTCGGTGGAGTATTAGGAAATCCTCCCGTAATTAGTAATGCATTCCCATAACAAGCATCAGAAACAACAACCATACTGTCAAATATCAATGCAGAATCCAATGGCGAAAATCTGACAGTAATTGTATGTGGAATATCCTTCTTTATCCTGACAACCGGATTAGATGCATCAGGACCACCTTTTACAACTTTTAAATATTCAGATGTGAATTTCAAATCGGATATAAGAATATCTTCATTTCTTGCTGTTATAGTCGCATCAAGCTCTTTGAGTAAGCCCGGCAATACAGCACTAAAATTCAAATACTTCGGCTCTATATCGAAGTATGGTCTATACTTTTCAGGTAAATTAAAATCAATTGAATCAGTGATTTTATCTGCGATTACTTCAAACTTGATATTGTGCTTCTCCTCGCAATTTTGAGGTGAATACCATATCAGTTCAGACGGCTTATAATTATAAATATAACTTAGCAAGGTATTCACTGACCTTGCAACTTCATTTGAATCATTTACATTCCCTAAGTACTTTCCATTAGTCGAATTGCAAATTTCCTGAAATTCTTCCTTTACTTCACCTCCAATTGTCAAACAATAGAATCGAATATTTCTTTGAACGAGTTGTTCTAATATAAACTTTTGGTAAGTAACATTTTTTCTGTCAGTAATCAGCAATAATGCTTTTTCGAATTGTCCTTTTTCTGCCTGAGCTATTGCTCCAATGGGATAATTAATCAACCCTGTTGCGTAATTTGAAAACTTTGACCGGGTAAACACGGCAATTATTTCCCTCAGCTTCTCCTTCTCTTTTGTAAAATCCTGATTTATATAACTGAACTGGTCAAAACTAGTTAATGCACACTCCGAAATGCCGTTCATTACATTTTTTGATAATAAATCTGCTGAATATTTCGCAAAGTTAAACCATTCTTGATTATCAAATTGTGAACCAATTGCTAAATCGTAGCAAATTGTAAGTGATACTGCGTTATAAGGTTCTTGCTGAGGGTGAGTCAAACTGACTATTGACAGATTACTATTTCCTGATTTAACTGCCAGTCCCTCTTTTTTCAAATTATTATCAGGTTTATATATATTGTTTGAGTAAAAAAATTCTGATTTAACATTCGGAAATTCCGAGATTTCATAATTCAGCACTTTCAAAGACTTTTGTGAATTTGAAATTCCTGGAATTAAAAACAATATTAAAATATATAACAACCTTTTTTTCATTTAATATATTATTTTCAATTGTACAAACACTACAATACAATTAAAGTTAAGAACAAATTTTATACCAATCATAATGATAATTAAATAAAACATTAAAGTAATTCAGCAAGTAATTCTAATATAAAAACTTACTATAGCTGAATTAATAATTTAATGAAATATTATCAAATTCAAAATGTAAATATAACTAAAACAATAGATTTATGGCAGATAACTAATGAATAATTATTATTTTCTTAGTAACTATTCCATACTTGGTTTCAAGTATTACATTGTAAATCCCGTCTGAGTAGTTTTCCATATTAATTTTAAAAGTTTCAATAGAAGAAATATCATTATAATAAAAAACTTTCTCAACTAAGCGATTTCCATTCAAATCGCTAATGTTTATCTTCACTTCACCTTGAAATGGTAAAGAAATATTTATTTCAATTAACCTAGATGCCGGATTTGGTGCAATATTGAAATTGATATTAGCTAAGATAGAATTATCTTTAACAGAAACTTCCGTTGCTGTCTTGAATTTTCTAACTGGAGACCAAGCGCTTTCGTAATCCAAAAATTTTGCCTTAACCTTCCAATAATACTCTGTTTCCCAGTCTAGTACACCGCTCTTGATATTGAGTATTGTTGTACTGATAGTATCGAGGAAAATCGTTTTACTAAATTGGATGTCGTCCGAAATAAATAAAATATATTCATCTGCATCTCCAACTGCATTCCACTCAAAAAAACTTGTCAAAGGTACTTCCTTAGAATTATCCAATGGATAAACAAGCTCCGGTTCTGTCAGAGCTATCTGTTTTGTTGTAAAACTGAAAGTTTCAGACCACTCTCTTTCAGCATCATTTATTACAGCTCTCACTTTCCAAAAATAAGCTTTATTAAAATCTAAATTGCCCTTGTGAGCAGTATAACTGCTTCCGACAACTGCAACATCAATCAATTTTGTTACAAAATCATTTGATTCTGAAACCTGAATTATATATTCTGATGCAATGCTCAAGGGTTCCCACTCAAAATTTGTGAATACCTCAACATCGGTTGAATTATTTGCAGGAGCCAATAAATTAGTTATGGTATTTTGTTCAGCTTCAGTTGTAAAACCGAAAATTTCAGACCAATTACTTATCCGGTTATTCTTCAGGTAATTCACTCTCCAATAATAAGTACTGCTATTTTTCAAAATACCTTCCGGTACATCAAACTGAGTAATCGTACTCGAATACTGTGCTATTATGTGCTTATCATAATTTATCAGGTTATCGGCAATATCAATGTTGTATATTTCTGCTCCTTCTACAGCTTCCCATTTCAATCTTGGTTGCACAAAAACATTCTTTGCATTGTTTTTTGGTTCACTCAATATGAGTGTTGCCAAAGGTTCGGGTATTTCCCGTTTCAACAGACTTGAACCGAATGAAGCAATATACAAAGTATTGTTTCTTATTACCATATCTCGTATATCCTTTACTCGAAGTCCCTCATTAAATTCCTGCCAGTTTCTTCCAGAATTTGATGAATATAAAATTCCCATGCTTTCATCTGTTCCAGTATTTCTTACCGATACAAATGCTGTTACCCCTATCATTGCTATATCATGAACATACATATCCCGCCACTGATAATCTGTAGCTATCCAGTTCCTTGCACCATCATAACTAACATATATTTCCGCGTCAAATAAAATATCAGGTTGAGAACCTGCGATCATGTAGTCCTCATTACCTGTTAAACATGTAATATCATAACTTTTCATTCCCTCAGATGATGTGAACCAAGTCGCCATATTATCTCTTGAAATAAATATTTTATCTGCTGTAGCAAGGTAAACGTAATTATCCTTGTCAATAAAAATACTCCGAATCTTTTTTCTCCTCAATTCTTCAGTCCTTGGATTCCAACTCAGTCCATTATTCCTGGTATAAAACAAACCGTCATCAGTTCCAATATAATAATCATTCCCGTACTTCACAAAAGAATTCAGTTTTTGACCTTCTAAGCCGTAATGCCTGTACTCCCATGTAATCCCATTGTTTGATGTAAACAGCAAAGTGTCATTTGCAAATACCCATAAACCTGATTGTTCCTTATATACCATTGAAACTCTTTTATACCCAAGTCCCATATCAGTCCAACTATTCCCAAAATCTGTAGAAATTATCACTCCGTTATCCAACAATCCTGCATAAATAATGTTTTTATCAAAAAAGAAAGACAGAATCCTCTCATTCAGCAAACCCTTGTTCGATTCCTTCCATTTACCGCCAAAATCCTGACTGTAAAATACTCCTTTAGATGTGCCAGAATAAAGGAAATCATTTATTTTCAATAATGAATACACCCTGATTGTCTTTAATGTTGAATAAACATTTACCCATTCTCCTCCTACAAAAGTTGATACGAATACACCGTCAGAACGCCCTGCTATTACGTATGGACCAGTTGAATAAAGTGAATAGATAGTTCCCGTACCCAAACCATATCCATAACCTGCCTGGTCCCACTCATATCCATTATTGCTAGTCATCATTACCTGAAAGTTCGTAGCAATGAAAATATAATTATTATTTACTGTGATATGCATGAAGGAACCGCTTGACCTGATTGAACTCCATGATTCACCATAATTACCACTGGAATATGCTCCTAGATTCGTTGCTGCATATAATCCTTCGCCATAAGCGATCAACTGATTAACAAATTTATTGTTCAAACCATTATTTTTTTCAGTCCATGATGTTCCGTTGTTAGTGCTTATATAGATTCCATTGCCATAGGTCGAGCAAAACAATGTTCCGTTAATTTCCACAATTGATGTTACCTGAGTATTTTTTAATCCGCTATTTGCTTCCGACCAAGATAATCCATCGTCCTCAGAATAGTAAACTCCGTAATTTCTGTTTACGATAAATAATCTGCCGTTATTAAACAGAATTTTTTGTATATCGAGAAAAGGACAATTTGCACCAATGAATAACCAAGTATCACCGTAATTCGAACTTTTATAAAGTCCTCCACCGATTGTTCCTGCATACATGTTCTTTTCTGCATAAGCAAGACTCTGAATTATACCTCCAAATGGACCCGGTATTTGTTCCCAACTTTCAGTTCCCGTAATTTCATTATTGACTCTACTGTTTTCTTTTTCAGGATTCACTTGAGCAGTTATCTGTAAAATACTGCTCGAAAACATCAATAACAAAAACAGAATTAAAAAAACAGCTTTATTGACACTTTTCATTTCCTCACCAAATTTGTAATTTCAAAAAACGAAATATATAAAATAATAAGATAATATAAAATAGTAGAAACAACTATTTAATTAGTTTTAAATAAAGTTCCTTGATTGCTCATTCCCCTTAAATAAATTAAAAACTGGGTATTCAATTCTTGTTTTCATTTCCTAAATATTTCTTAAATTTATATTTTTCACAAAATTTGAAATGCAAGATGTTTGAAGCAGATAGAATAAAGTCAATGCCAACCTCGATTTTCTCGACAATGAGCAAGTTGGCTGTAGAATATAATGCAGTTAATTTAGGTCAGGGCTTTCCAGATTTTTCAGGTCCCGACTGGCTCATGGATGAAGCATACAAAGCAATGAAAGATGGGAAAAATCAATATGCCCCTTCAAATGGCATCCGTTCATTAAGAAAAACACTTTCGGATGTTGCAAAAAAATATTATTCGCTCGATTGGAATGAAGATACTGAGATTACCATTACCGCAGGAGCAACCGAAGCTTTGTATTCGACCATCACTGCTTTAATTAATCCCGGTGATGAAGTAATCCTGTTCGAACCATTTTATGATTCCTATCAGGCAGATGTAATTCTCGCTGGGGGAATACCGAAGTATGTTACTTTGAAAAAACCTGATTTTTGCTTTACTCCCGAAGAATTGGAACAAGCCATTACAGAAAAAACAAAAGTAATCATATTTAACAATCCTCACAATCCCACAGGGAAAGTATTTAACAAAAATGAAATTGAAGCTATAGCTCAGGTTGCAAAAAAAAATAACCTGCTTGTTATAAGCGATGAAGTTTATGAATTCCTTCTGTTCGATGATGCTGTTCATATTCCGATGGCAACATTACCCGGCATGAAGGAAAGAACAATAACGATTTCATCATCAGGCAAAACATTTGGCATGACCGGCTGGAAAATCGGCTTTGCTTATGCTGTCCCTGAACTTACAAAAGCAATACAAAAGGTTCATCAATGGACGACATTTGCTGTAAACACTCCCGGACAACATGCAATGGCTTATGCTTTCAGTCAGCTTGATAGTTATTTGCCCGAATTTAAATCACTCTACCAACGAAAAAGAGACTTGATTTATAAATTAATCCTCGAAACAAAATTCAAACCCCATAAACCAAGAGGAAGTTATTTCATGATGGTTGATATACCTGAAAATACCAATAAAAATGATATTGAGGTTGCAACTGAGCTTGTCATGAACTTTGCTATTGCCACAATACCTCCTTCGGTATTTTATTCCAAATCGGATGAGGGAAAAAGTATGTTAAGATTATGCTTTGCAAAAAATGAAAGTACACTAATCTCTGGTGCCGGTAAATTAAAATTGTTCTGATTATGGGAAAAGAAATTAAACATACACGTCAGCAAAAAAAATACAATGATGAAGAGTTCATGCATGAAGCTTTGTTCGAAGCTGAAAAAGCATTGAAATTCAATGATGTTCCCATAGGTGCTGTTATTGTAAGAAACGGCATAGTCATTGGCAGAGGTTTTAACAAAGTCGAAAAGAAGCAAAACTCTACTGCACATGCCGAGATGCTTGCCATAAAGAATGCACTGAAAGTAACAGATTTGAAACATCTCCATGAATGTTCGCTCTATGTAACACTCGAACCATGTCCAATGTGCTCAGGAGCGATTGTCCTATCGAGATTAAAACGTCTTGTTTACGGTGCCAAAGACCCCAAATCAGGTGCAAGCGGTTCTTTGTTTTCAATTACCGACGACAACCGTTTAAATCACAGATGTGTTGTCGTAGGTGGTGTCATGGAAAATGAATGTTCAAAACTCTTAACTGATTTTTTTAAATCTCTTCGCAAACAAAAGGCAATGACAAGAGTCAAAAAAGTATTAAAATAAATGAAAAATTATTATCATGAATGAAACAACAAATGGTATTCTACACATAGTCCCAACGCCGATTGGCAACCTCGATGATATTACAATTCGAGCCGTTAAGGTTCTATCCGATGTTGATATAATCGCCTGTGAAGATACAAGGCATACAGGAAATTTATTAAAGAGTTTGTCCATTATACCCAAAAAATTGATAAGTTACCACGAACACAATGAAAAGCAAAGAGCCAATGAAATCATTCAAGAAATAAAATCAGGAAATTCCGTAGCTCTGGTAACTGATGCAGGTACGCCATTAATATCCGACCCGGGATTTCCATTAATCAAACTCGCTGTTGAAAATGATGTTAAGATAATTTCGCTACCGGGAGCAACGGCATTTGTTCCTGCTTTGTCATCGAGCGGTTTTCCAACAAACAGTTTTGTCTTTCTCGGTTTTCCACCTCAAAAAAAGGGGAGAGCAACATTCTTAAAAAAATTAGATTCAATAAATGAAACAATTATCCTCTATGAATCAACACATAGAATAATTAAACTGCTCGATGAATTAATAAACCTTTTTGGAGAATCCAGGCAAATTTGCATAGCAAGGGAAATCAGCAAAATCCACGAAGAATACATAAGAGGCAGCGCTTTGCAATGCAAAGAATATCTGCTTAAAAACAACAAAGTAAAAGGCGAATTTGTCGTAGTTATTGATTCTTTGAATTAATAACAATAACTAAAGAAGTGAAGAAAACTCTTGGGGATTCTTCACTTCTTTTAATTTCAAATCAAAGCTAATAGTAAATAGCTCAAAGCAGAAAGCTACTGAATTTTTAATTTTAAATTTTACAATTTTAAATCAAATCTCAATTTTCAAGCAATTTTCGTAATTGCACTTTTGCATGAACAGGAGTGCAAATTCGAAATTGGAGGTGCAAAAAGTGCATTTTGTAATATTTTGGTTTAGAAAGACTTATCAAATTTATCATTTAGATTTGCCTGATTTGCACCGATTTTTGGGGATTTCGTTTTCCGTTATCCGTTATCGGTTTTCAGTTAGAATTTCACACACCCCGTCCTTCGGACACCCCTCTTTTTAGAGGGGATTTTTTCACCATGATTTTTTTGCAAAGAACAAGCTGGACGAAATTAAGAAGTTGGTGCGAAATGTAATTTATTTTATTTTAAAAGGAAATTTATTATTTTTGGGGAGTGGTGTATGGGGTATGGGGTATGGGGTTTGGGGTATGGGGTATGGGGCTTGGGGTTTGGGGTAAAATGTTTTAGAAGTGAAGAAAACTGTTAGGTATTCTTCACTTCTTTTTTTTAGATGTTAGACATTAGAAGTTAGCAATTAGTTAAATGCAAAAAGATGAAAGCTGATATCTAATTTAAAATTTTCAACTCTCAACTCCCAACTCGCAACTTAAAACTACCGAATTACCACAAACTTTTCCGTCTGTACCTGCCCGCCGGAACGCACTGTAACGAAGTAAAGACCGCTTGGCAAGTCCGAAACATCGAGTTCTACTTCGCTTTGCTGCTTGCCTGAATCTAAAATAATTTCCCTGACGACAGCACCCATACAGTTTGTGAGCGAGATTTTTACATCCTGCTTGATTTCATTATCATATTTTAATCTGATAACAGAGTTTGTTGGATTTGGGAAAAAATTAAATATGCTTGAGCCATTTGCCTTTTCTTCAACAGTTAAAACCGGAGGGGAGATACCTGCCGGTTGGCAGTTGATAAAACCAATATATGCATGCATTTTTGAACCGCTTCGGGCATGGAAGCCGGGTTTAAACCTTATTTCTTTGTCGCATGCAATTGTAATATCAGAGCCGCTCATTAGCTCTAAACCATTTTGTGCTGTCAGACTGTCAACACGATATTGTATTGTTGTATCCAACTGAGCACTATCCAAATACAATGCTTCATCAACGAATAAAAAATCTTTCATGGGGCAATCGTCTCCAATAACTGGTAATGTTGTATCTATCGGATTATTTAGTAATTTATTAATTATTTCATTAAAATTTATAACACTATCACCATTATAATCAGCATTATATGATAATCCTAATGGATCCTCACCAAAAAGAGAACTTGTAACATTGTAATTAAATTTAGAATGCCAAGTTTCATTTGTAAAATTCGAATCAGGACAGGCACCGAACAAAGGATCATGATTAGCACAAGTAATAATTGTTGTTTTATCATTTAAAAGATTTATATCACCAACAGCAAGTGCACCCGAATGACAAGATGTCCACAAAATCTTTCGTCTTTTATAATGATTTATTTGATTTAACATATTAACAAGATCTAACTCATATAAATCCGGATAATAATCAATTTCTATTCTGAGAACATATCCATCCTCAAAGTCAACTCCTTCAATTCGCCCATGACCATATATACATCTAATCAGAAGATTATCCTCGTCAGTTAAGGAATCAGAATAATTATTAAGCACTGAATTCAAAGTATTTATTCTAACATCGTAATCAACAATGTGGTCCCACCCAAATTGAGATTTCTGATAACGACTATATTTAGAGCTATCCCAATCAAATCCATTCCCATAAAACACGATGATATTTTCATGAGAATAACCTTCTTTCAATATAAGATCTTCGTAGGCTAGAAACAAATCATACCAGTAAATTGAACACAAATAATCATCATCCCTAGTTGTATTTCCAAAAGAAAATAAAAAAGCATAATTTTCAGCTATAACATTGAATGTCATAACGACCATCATGATAAATAAAATAATTAATCTCATTTTATTCTCCTTTAAATTTATTTATTTCTTTCAAATATTTGGAATAACTATAATATAAATTATTCTTATCAATATAAAGACCAACAGGACTTTCGATTTTTAAATTATTTCCTTCAATAAAATCATAAGAAACAAAATGATTATATGTGATTATTTTTCCTTTAATTTGTTCATTATTGTTGTCAAAAACATAACTAGTTCTTATTAGGAATAATAAGTTATTTGAATTAATATATAATCCACCTGGAGCGCCTTTAAAATAATCATAGAATCCAGCATATCCTAAGGTAATCTCAATTACCTGATCATCAGGATTGTGAAATCCTAAATTAGGTAATCCTAAGCAATATAAACAAGAATAGTATTTTACACCATCATAAGCTAAATGCATAGTTGCTGCATTTTTATACAATGGATGATAAACATCTTTTTCGCCAAGTTTTATGGAATCAATCCTTATCGAATCCCCTTTTGCTGTAATAATCACACAATTCTTCAATATTTTATGCAATCCCTTTGCCTCATCGTCCCAGCAAATACCTGTTACGTTTTCGTGTTTTTCTGATGAAATCTTTTTGCCGTAGCCATCTACTTTTATTATTTCCTTGTCAGTCAGAAAATAAAAATATGTTCCGTCAGCTGTGAAATCTATAACACCGTCAATATCAACTTTCAGATGGTCAACATTTTCCCAAATGTTGTCTTGAGCCAGAACTTTGTTTGAATCATCATTGCATGAACAAAGCAATAATGACAAAATCACAAACGAATAATATATAATCTTTTTCATTGTTTCACCTATTTATTGTTTTCAATATTATTGATACGGTTGGTTAATTCCTGATTTTCCTTCTTTAGCTCAATCACATAAAGTGTCAACTCCTCTATTTTCTGAAGCAACTTCGCTTGCATTTCACCTACAGCAACACCGTTTTTCAAAACATCACTTGATGATTGTATTTCGGGAAGATGTTTGTTTTTGTGTAAAAAGTTCAGCCAAAAGCCACCCTGTGGGTACTGAAGCCATGGATTAAGTTGGGATTGCATAGTCGTAACCGCAATAAATAAATAAATAAATAAATAAATAAATAAATAAATAAATAAATGCGGCGACTTACCGTGATTTGTTAATATTTTCATAAAAAAACTCCTTAATAAATTTAAAATGACAATCTAAGAAAACATCAATTTAGTAACTTCATACCTACCCTTTTTTCCAAAGGTAAACAACATGCCATTTTACATCAACACATCTTTCTCCATGTTATTCATATATTGCCGGACAGCAATATAAGCCACTATATTTCATAGTTTTATGAATTTGAACCTTATTCAAAATACTATATACAAATTTTTATTCAAAAAAGCAAATAAAAATGTATATAGTATTGCTAATTTGGTATAGGGGTCATTCTGAATCCCGATTTATCGGGATGAAGAATCTGCTGTTTTTCTCACTGGAACTCCAATGAGATTCTTCGCTACGCTCAGAATGACAAAGAAAATTGAGTTTTTGGAACCATTCTTTAAACTCAAAACTCGCAACTCAAAACTCACAAATCAACTTCGACTACCTGTAAACCATAATTGTTCCAAGATTATAGATTATAGATCCGGATTGTATTCTTAAAATATAAGTTCCCGAAGCTATGTCGCCGACATAAATATTGTGATTTCTTTCAAACTGCGATAACTCGGTTTCCTTGATTGTTATGCCTATTGCATTCACGAATGACAAATATATCGGTTTATAAAATATATTTTCTGTAAAATCAATTTTCAAATAATCATTTGCAGGGTTCGGATAGATTTTCATTAATCCGTTGGTCAGTAAATTCTCGACAACATTGCAATCGGTAACTTCAACATCGCATCTGTATGTGAATTGGCATCTGTCGTCAACGACAATCAGAAGGTTATAAGTCGTAGAAGAATCCGGGTCAACTGCAATTAAACCCCTGTCGAACTCATAAACAATCCCTTTTTTCGGACTCCAGATATATTCGATACTCATTCCCCTGAATATTGCCTCAAAATTATAACTTGGTCCGATAACTATCGGATTGCCTTTTATCACCCGACGGCTTTCCACCTTGGGATAATCAACATCGGGAGCCACTACCCAGATAGTTTTTTCTGCCCAGCATCCCTTCGACCATGCAAATATCGTGAACTTCATTGACCTTGGAACCAAAACCGGCTCGTCAATTTCATAACGCTGATTATCCTCGCTCACAAGATAAACACTGTCAATTGGCGGAGTGAGAGCCATGATTTCAAAAAACGGCTGAAACAAAATCTCTTCTCCGGCACGGCAGGCATAAATCGTATCGCTTCCAAAAATATTTGGTTTGCAGTTCAAAATTGCCGCCAATGTTATTTTCTTGCTTCCGCATTCATCCCTGATTATCAAATCCGTATAATAATTACCATCTCTCAAACCATTTGAATTAAAACTAATATTAATTGTTGCATAATCGAGAATACCCAAATTAAACAGAGTATCATTCAGCATTGTAAACCTGCTGTCTCCGCTCAGTTTGGCAACAATATATGACGGTATTGAAGAATAATTCCTGACATAAACTATTGTATCAACAGTCGCATCCTGAGGAATATCCTCAAAGAAGATAGTATCGGAAGTCAAACCCTGAAACAAATGCTTAATTTCCTGATATTCTGCTCTGAGTTGTATCGCAATACTGCTGTCAATATCGGCATTTATTGCATTTGAATATAATTTTAACAATGCTGTTACTGTACCTGTCTGTGCAGGTCTGTATGACCAGACAGCAAGGTTTTTCGACTCATTCGGTTTCAATGTAAACGGGAACTGCAAAGGATTAATATAAAACTTATCTGCATCAGCACCGGATATCTGATGTCTGGTTACGTGCAAATCCGCAAACCCGTTGTTTGTAACTGTTATAAAATCACTCCTCTCATTTCTGCAAAGCTCCCTGTTGAAATTCATCACATCAATCGTTTGTATCTGTGCATAAAGGTGGCTCAAATTCGTTGTCGAGTTGTAAAAATAAGGTCTTGCCGCAGGACCGATATAGAATTTGGCTTTCACAGTATCCCCGATTGTATTATATACCAAAATGGTATCCTGATAAAAACAAGTTACGAGAATATCAAAATTGTTAACCAAAATCCCAGTAGGGTCTCTGAAGGGAGGTGTTTGCATAGCTAAATATCTCGACAAATTAATAGAATCTGTAATATTTCCGAGCGTATCCATCTCGGTTATATTATCCTCTAGCGAATTTGCTATATATAATTTCTCGTTATAAGGATTATAAGTCAAGCCCCTCGCAGTTTTCCTTACATTGAAAGAATCTATTACAAAATCAGTGTTAGGGGAGAGCTTATAGACCTTTTTATCATTATATAGTGTATTAAACACCGAACCGCTTGGCAAAGAAGTTATCCCGTATGACATATTAATATTGAAACACTTCTGCTCACCGGTATTAAGATTATACCTTAAAGTCTTATTCTCATTTTTGGAAACCGACCAAAGATAATCATTAACAGTCAACCCCCCGTAACCGCCACCGCAGGCACCTGTAATCGAGTCAATGATTTCATAGCTCGTGCCGTCAATTATATAGAAAAAATCAGGTACCCATGTGCTTCCGACAATTATTTTTTTATCGGCTGTTACCGAAATATGTCGCGTATCGCCGAACTTCGGAAGGTGTATGAATTTGATTACTGCTTCATCCATTGGTCCCGTAGAAGTCCATGGGATAATATTCCCCAAACCCGTACTCGTCAATATATCATCACCCTTTTTATAATGCAAAATGGTAACGCCTCCCAGTTTCCTGTGACCGAAAATCACATCACCGTTATAATTAATCGCATATCTGCTGGGGCTTGCAGAGTCCCTTAAGCTGGGTGGTGCAGTCAAATACTCACCTAAAACCTTGTATGTGGAATCATGGACCGCAACGACCGTGCCTTTGCCAGAACAAGGAATCCAGATTACTTTGTTGATATTATAAGATAAAGCAGTATTGCCGAAGAATAGCAATGCCGAAATAATTGCTAAAGAACCAATAATTTTTCTCATATTAGCACCTTCATTTTTTTTAAAGATTTTTATACATAAACAATTGCTGCTATTGTTTACATTTACTTAGAACTAATATAAGAAATTAAACAATCGAATAAAAATCAAATTTTACACAATTTATGTTCAATACACTATCACCTTGTGTGCCCTCTGGTAACCGTCAACCTCCAGTTGAAATAAATATTACCGGCTTTACAACCTTCTCAGTGCCATTCATTATCATTCTTACCCAATAAACACCTGAAGGTAGACTTGCATCTGGAGTAAATTGTATTATATGTTCCCCAGCTTCTTTGAAACCTGTGAAAATATCTAAGACTTTGATACCAAGATTGTTGATTAATTCAATTTGAATATATACATGGTTTGGAAAATTACTACTGATGCTAAAAGAATTTGATAAATTTGAAGGATTTGGATAAATAATAAAAGAATTTACAAAATCTTTGTCTTCAACATTAGTTATAATTGAATTTGAGTGGATATAATTTAATCGTGAAATTGTTAAGCCTGTTGTTTTACTCCCAAATTCTATACCGATTATTTTATTTGGTATTGTTCCTATTTCACGAGTATGATTTGTCCAAGTTTTACCTCCATTTATTGTTTTTACTAAGTCGTACCCATTTGTGGCATAAACTTTATCTTCATCAATTATTTCAATCCAATGAAAATTTTCTTGGCTTGGAATTTGATATTTTAATTCCCAGGTTAAACCACCATCTGTAGTCTTTTTAATAATTGAAGTATCTCCATTCATTATTACATTTCCACCCATCCAACCTATTTTATCATTAAGAAAATGTATTCTCCTAATGTAATTACTCGATATTTTATTATAACTCCAATTCATTCCTTTATCTCTTGATGTTATTATCCACAAAGTAGTATCTTCAAATCTGTAGTAACTCATTTTAAAAATACTGTCATTTATTCTATTTATACAATCAATATTATACCTAATATCAAAATCCTCTATTTGAGGTTTGGGGTATTTCATCCATGTATTACCAAAATCATCTGATATTGCTAAAAAGTCACCACCTAAGAAATGTGCAGTTCCATGCTTGTTGTCATTAAAAGATAATGCAGAACATTCTTTGTTTATATTAAAATCTGTTGTATCCCAAGTTTCTCCCTGGTTAGAAGTATGGATTATCAGTCCACCTTCAACACCTGCAACAATGGTATTTTCAGATAACATAGCTAATTCAGTAATTTTTCTGGGATTGGTAAAATTTTCTGAATTTAAATCATCTCTCCATATAATTTTCCATGTTATACCGGCATCTGTGGTTATTTTTATGAAAGTGTAATAAGTTGCAACTTGATTAACAAAAGTATTAAACATACCTGATATGACGTAATGTAAAGAATCATAATTTCGAATTTCATAATAGTTATGGTAATCGTCATCATGTAAAATATTCCAATCAAAACAATATGAGTTAAACCGGAAAATAATAATTAAAGCCATAAATATTGTTATATTTCTCATAAAATTTCCATTAATATTTGATGTGTACTGATGTGATAACATCAGTTCTCATTTTTAAATTTATTTAATTATTTTAAATTTCAAATTGAAAATTCTTTCAGCTTTCAGCTATGGGTATTTAGCTATTTGCTATCTTCTTAAAAACTCCGGTTCCTCATCAATAATTATTTCAAAATCCTCGGCAAATGCCCTTTTGTCAAACAGGTCTAAATGCCTTCTGTCCAATAGTTCATTCACTGGAATTTGAACGAATAATGAATAGCGTTCTGCCAGCTTCTTCATTTTCTCACCATCCTCCGAAAGACAGAAGTAAAACAAAATTATTAACTCATAATTTGATAAAAGCGAACGCACCAAATTGAAGTAAAACCTTTTGCTTGTCATCTTGCTCTTGTCCAAGTACAACGCAAGGTTAAACAGATTTCTGAAATAATGCCCGATATCCTCCTGAAACTCAGTATAAAATTTCTTAAATGATTCGCTGATTAGAAAAATCGCATCCTCATGATTCGAGGTTGTCATTCCTGTTAAATCTACATTTTCGCTGTACGTCTGAGAAAAATATTTGTAGAAAAAATTAAAACAGTATCGCCCCTGAATCGGTACCTGAACTGCCTTCGAGAGTGATGGATGAGACTGGAAATTCAAGACTAGTGAATCTACTATCTCATTGTGTAAAGATATCAATTGAAAAAAAGTACCTTCCAGCTTACGTGTCATCAATGTCTGATTTTGTATAATATATTGCCTCGTTTGCTCCATTATCTCGGATCGTTGATTTTGCAGTTCTTCTCTTTGCAACCTCAATTCAGTTCTCTGAAATCTCAATGTTTCATAGAATAAAATAACTCCTGCCAAAGCCCAGATTGAACCTACCAAACCACCGACATATTCCCCGAATTGTCCAAGTAATTCAAAACTCTTAGTATTGATTCCCAAGATATTGAAGTCACGGAAAGCAATTGTCATTATAGCCAGTATGATGATTATCAAACCTGACCAAATAAAAGCAAAGGCAACTTTTTCGTAAGAAAACTTTATAATTGGAGCGGTTTTTTGCTTTTTGCCCTTTGTATTTTTTATATCAATTTCTGACATCAGTTGTTTATTTCCTCAATTTGCTAAAATGTAAAATCAAAATTATAACTTTTTTAACACAAATACAATTTTAATGTATTTTTCAAAGGTCTAAATCTATGTTAACAGATGCCTGAATAATTAAATTACTTAAATTTTGTATAATGTACTACAATTCCGTCATGAAAAAATCTTTTTTCATGTTTCGGGTCTTTTTTAGGTGCTGAAAAATATTCAACCTTTGCATCTTTGAAGAACTTTTCAATTTTAATGTTATCTATCTCTGACTTTGCACTGATAGTTAATGCATCGGTAATATAAGAATTAAGCAATGCTCTGTATTGAATCCCAAAAATAAACTTGTGTCCAAAAATATCACATCCCATAATTGAATCACCTGTAACAACAATCATCCCGACAATATCGCTGACATTATCAATTTTCTCTGAAAAGAAATTCAGGTAATCATCGCTCTTTGACTTAAACTCATCGGATTTTTCGACATCGGTATATGCACCTGTTTCAGAAGTAACTCCATAAGCATTTTGCATCGTGCTTACCTTAGACCAAACAGCAGATTGTTCCTGCTCAACTTGTACTGCACTTCTAACAGCATTTGACACAACATTGGAATACTTTCCGAAATTTATGCTATCTCCCTGAAAGCTCCATCTATGCTGTTCGACACAGAAAACAGGCAAATTCATTGCTTCGGTTTTAGGTGGAATGATAACATCCTTTGCGATAACCCTGTCTTGCTTGCCACCTTTAACAATATCTCCTGCCATCAGATAAATATATTTATCGGATTTATTGCTCACCGATAAATTATTAACATCGCTTCTTCCTGATTGAGTCTGAACCATCAAAGCATCAATCTCAGCTTGGGTTAAAACATTTGGATTTGTGTCCCTGACTGATTCCTGTTCCCTCGAAGGATTTGGCTGTTCCAAACCTTCGTAATTAAGTAAACCTCTTTCTTGCTTGTTAACATTACGCTCTGAAATAATAATGAAATCATTTTCCAAAGCATTTTTTAAATTAATTATATTATTAAAGTCATTGCTACTTTTATTAAAATCTTTTGAAGATAATATCGGTATGACAGTCATTTTCTCGTAAGAAATGTAATTCTTTGGCTCTGATAATTTTAAAGGATTATCTTCGGAAATTGCAACAGAGAATTGCAAAATAAAAAAAATAGAAAACAAGACAACAAACATTTTTTTCATGGCTACACCTTTGAATTTGTTTCTTATTATTAACGTTGAGTATTTATAAATATTTCAATATCATTAGAATAATTTGACTAATGTTTACGTAATTTTGTGAAGTTTAATTTTAATAATAATTAAATTGAATCTGTAAAATAATGAAAATATTTAATATCAAATTGTGTTTATTTGGATTGGTGATTAGCACCATATTAAGTTGCAGTTCTACACCTGAAAAAGAAGATAAAGTAAACTATGATAAGGAAAAGTTAGTGAAGATGTCTCCTTTGACTCAAATGTTTTTGAATGACTTCGGGAAAGAATATGATGCATTTAATAAATCTGACAATTTTATTCCCTCCGTGGAACTTCTCGAAAAGTATTCTTTGGAAAAAATGGGTGAGGTCTATTTTGTTTCAGGGTTAATCAAAATTGACGAATTTGCCGGTGATGTTGACTTTCCGGGTTTAAAAATTAATACAAAAGCAGGAAATATCTTAACTGTGAAGATACCGTTAAACTTTTTTTACGATGTAATTGTCAATAATAAGATAAAGTATATACAAATTGATGAAAAAGTGAAAAGGAAATGATGACTTTCGAATTGAAGGTAAAAAGAGAAAATTATTTATTATAAATGAGGAAATGAAATGAAAAAAAATCTTCTATCAGCTTTTCTAATGGTTCTTGCCATTAATTACAATCTGTTTTGCGAGATTGATATAAAAAAAATTTTTAACAACAAACAATATGAATCTTCATCATCTGTAAATCATTCCGAATCAAACAGAATCTCTCCGATGACCGGTATTTTTTTAAATGAAATTAAAAAAGTTGATGTTAAATCCGAATCAATTCTCAGAACTGAATTTGCCAAGAAATTTTTACTTAAGGAAATTAATAATAAAATCTATATTAGCGGCTTACTCAGAGTCAATGATGGTTTTAATATTCAATTATTACAAAATCGAGATGTTAAAATCGGCACAAAAGCAGGTAATATTTTATCTGTAAAAATCCCTTTGGATAAATTAAATGAGATTTGCAATTTACAGGGAATAAATTATATTCAAATTGATGAAAGAGTATCAAAGAAACTTGATAAAGTCCGGACGGATATTCATTCTGATGAAGTAAATATCGGTACAGGATTACCGAGAGGTTTCAAAGGAACTGATGTTATTGTAGGAATTGTTGATGGTGGGTTTGATTATACTCATATTAATTTTCTAAGGGAAGATGGGTCGGAATATAGAATTCTAAGAGTATGGAATCAATCAGCAGATGCCGGTACACCTCCTGAGGGATTTTCTTATGGTGCTGAGCTTAGCACCACTAATGCAATCTTAAACGAACAAACCGATGCTCTTTTTGATTCACATGGTTCTCATGTTGCCGGTATTGCCGCAGGTAGCGGATATATGACTGAAGGCAAATGGAAAGGCATTGCTCCTGATGCTGACTTGGTTTTTGTTTCTATGGGGTGGAGCGATAAAGAGGCATACAACACAGGGCAAAGCGAAGTTCTTGATGGTATTAATTACATTTTCAAAACAGCGGAAAAACTCGGAAAACCTGCAGTAGTGAATCTAAGTTTGGGTGTTCATATCGGTCCGCACGATGGTACTTCATTGTTCGATGAAGCATGTGATGCTCTTGTTGGTGAAGGTAAGATAATCGTTGGTTCTGCTGGCAACGAAGGTGATGTGCCTTTGCATCTTTCCCATACATTTTCACAATCATCCCAGCAATTGCATACTGTAATGTATATTGAACCGGTTTACTGGGGTGACAACCCGGCTCTCGGAATAACAGATATTTGGGGAGAAGTCGGTAAAAATTTCAATTTAATCATTTCCCTTTTAAATATTCAAACCGAACAGAGAGTTTCTTCAGACGTGATCTCTACTGCAACAAACATGAATTCAACAATAACTTTAACAGGTTCTGATAATCAGGATTGTAATATATCTTTGTTTGTAACCGGTTCGGATTTTAATGGAAAACCAAGAGCTTTCATTGATATCGAAACAAAATCAACCGATATAGTTTTGCTTTCTCTTCAGGCAAATGACGGAACGGTACATTTATGGAATCACGGTACAGGCGGAGGTTATCCATTCATGAGTTTTGCAGAAGGCATGACTGAAGGAAATACTAATATAACTGTCGGTGAAATAGGTGGTACGGGTAAAAGTATTATTACTGTCGGAGCATATACTTCAAAAATTTCATACACGAATTTAAATGGCGAACCGATAGAAAATGGTCATGAACTTAATCAAATTACTCCATACTCCAGTTTAGGTCCTACAGCTGACGGCAGAATCAAACCTGAAGTTACTGCACCCGGCTCTTACCTCATTTCATCAGTTAATTCCTTTGACTTTTTCATGAAGAAAGACAGCTATTTCGATATCTATTTAGCAGATGAATCCACTATTGACGGCTCATATTACTGGTATTATGCTGGTATGGAAGGTACGTCAATGTCATCACCTGTTGTTGTTGGTGTTGTCGCTTTGCTATTAGAAGCAAAACCAAGCCTAACACCTGCTGGTATTAAAAATATTCTCAAAGCTACTTCCAGAAAAGACACCTACACAGGTTCAATTCCTCCCGATGGCAATAATACTTGGGGCTATGGAAAAGTTGATGCCTTGGCGGCATTGAACTACACTGTAACAAGTGTTGATGAATTTAATAATGATGATTTAAACATTACCGTTTATCCTAATCCTGCTAATGAATATTTCTTTGTAGCGGGTAATACCGATTTAATTTTACGTAAAATCATAATAACTGATATCTTGGGTAATACAGTATTGGAAGATGATAATTACAGTTTATTCAAACCAATCAATACTGGATTTTTAAATCAAAATATGTATATGGTCAGATTGTTTACAGATAAAAATATATATAATCAAAAATTGATAATTAATAAATAATTAAATTTTGCAATGAGACATATATTTTCAAGAAGTAAAAAGTTATTAGTAATGAATAAATCAGGATTCTTGTTTACTTCCTACTGCTTTCTGTTCGCAATCATCATTTCGGGTTGCAACAATAATAATCATTCTGAATTAAGAAAATACTCCAAAGCAGAAATTGCATATTACAGGGCAGAACTTGAGTATCAGAAAACACGTGACCCAAGTACCGGAGAAGTACCGTACAATATTCGGGAACGAGAACTCGAATTTGTTAAGTCAATTCCATCAAGGAAAGATTTTGAATTCAAAAATCAAATTTTCAGCGATGAGAAACATTACTCCCCGATACTACTCAAACAGGACTGGAAGTCTTCAGGTCCTACAAACATCGCAGGACGTATTAAAGACATTGCTTTCGATGTAAAAAGAAACAGCACGATTCTTGCCGCTTCAGCATCTGGAGGTCTTTGGCGTTCGACAAACAGCGGTTCAACATGGCTTAAAACCTCATCACCTTTAGCCGAACAGGCAATTTATTGCATCGAGCAGGATAAACGTGAGGGAAAAACTGAAACCTGGTATTACGGTACCGGAGAACTCTTAAGCACTACTAACCGAAAATTCGCAACAATTGCCCGTACTGTAGGAATGGGCAATGGCATCTATAAATCAACCGATAATGGCTTATCCTGGAATTTACTTGCCTCAACACGTGTTGCAGATGTTTCGCAACTCAGCGAAGCTTTTCAGGGAATTTGGGATATTCAGGTTGATAATTCTAATTCGGAACAAGATGTCGTATATTCCGCATGTCATGGTGCTATTATGAAATCAACAAATGGGGGAGATACATGGAATATCTCAATTGGTGATTTGACAAATAAATGCTTTTCGACCGATATTGAAATAAACTCGGATAATTCTTTGCTCTTTGCCGCTCTGAGTTCAATGACAACTAACGGTAACAGACCGTCAAAATCAGGTATATACCGCTCTGCTGACGGCAATCAATGGACTGATATTACTCCTCAGGGTTTTCCCGATGATACGAGAGTTATTAAAATTAAATCTGCACCGAGTAATCCTAATGTTCTTTATGTTTTCACTGAAACACCCGTTACTGTAGATAATTACTTCTTTAATTTTGCGGCTTCCCGGCACACATTTTGGAAATATACTTTCAATCCGTCTTCCGGGAAAGGCTCATGGGAAAACAGAACTCAAAATTTGCCTTTTCAGGATGTTCAAAAAAATATTAACAAAACTCTGACTAAAGGTCTTAATTCACTCGGCGGTTACTGCTTCACACTTAATATTAAACCCGACAATGAAAACAACGTTTTTATAGGTGGTACTAATCTGTTCCGCTCGACATCAGGGTTTGCAGATTCTTTAAATACGTCTTTCATTGGCGGCTACGGTACACAACTTCATCCTGACCAGCATGCAATCGAATTCCTTCATTCAAACAATCATGTACTCTACAACGGTTCCGATGGTGGTGTTACACTCACTAATTTTTGCCTTGCACCTAATGTAGCATGGACAGAAAAGAATAACGGTTTGATAACATCTCAATATTATTCTGTTTCCATTGACAAAGCATCAGCGTATAACGAATTCATGGTTGGCGGGCTACAGGACCAGGGTACAGCAATGAAAATTCACGGTGCTGAAAACGAATGGGTTCAGATTTTTGGCGGCGACGGTTTGGCTTCTTTCATTGCAAACGATAAGAGCTATATCATAGTATCAGTTTATAACAATGGTATATATGCAGGTACAATTGACGAATTTAATCAAGTTAATTTGACATATAATCATGCTTTGTACTCTACAGAAATATCTTCGCTATCAACAAATTTCTTTACTATTTTCGATGTGGAACCCAACAACAATGATGAATTATATCTAGTTGTAAACCACGTAATTTACCGTAAGACAAATTTGAAAAAAGCAATTGGTAATCCTGGTAAAGCAAATTCCGATTGGACACGACTTTTATCAACTGATTTAACCGAAAATGAAAACATCACTGCAATTAAGGTTTCGACCAAACCCGCAAATCGTGTTTACTTCGGTTCGGAAGCAGGAAAAGTTTACAGATTGGATAATGCCAAGACAGGTAATCCGGGTAAAATTGAAATCACAGGCAATAATTTCCCAAAGAATGCTTATGTCTCATGCATTGCTGTTGACCCTCTCGATGCCGATAAACTCTTTGTAGTTTTTTCAAATTACAATGTTCAAAGTATTTTTTATTCAACCAACGGTGGAGCAAACTGGACTCTACAAGGAGGAAATCTCGAAGAAAATCCCGATGGTGGCGGAGCAGGACCTTCTATAAGATGGATTGAAATTTTGCATAGGGAAGATGGCACGATTTACTTTGCAGGAACAAGTGCCGGCTTGTATTCCACAACGAACTTAGCCGGTGTTAATACTACTTGGCTCAGAGAAAGCCCAGACTTAATTGGCAACATAAAAATTGATATGATAACCGCACGCCAAGGCGACGGCTTTGTTGCTGTTGCCACACAGGGTAATGGAATTTTTACTTCATATATTGACAAAATCAACCCTGTAACTTCGGACAATGTTTCATCCAACTTCTTCATAAGCAATTATCCCAACCCATGTACGGAGAAGACAACTTTCGAATTTCATTTGCCATTCGATTCCGAATGTAAAATATCTCTTTACGACGCAAGTGGAAAGTTCTGTGGAATTGTAAATCAGGGGTTTTATTCAAAAGGCAAGCACCAATTTGAGTTTTCAACAAAAAAAATAAACCCGGGAATGTACTTCTATATTCTCGAAAGTAAGAACATTCGCATAACAGGGAAATTAATAAAAGAATAAAATTTGGAAATAACTCCGGTTATGAGATATTGAGAAAGATGATTTAAACAAATAAGAAATTAGAAATGTGTAGGGAAAGTGGTAATGTAAAATTTAGAATGTAAAATGTAAAATGTAAAATGGAAAATGGAAAAAATCATACAAATTATAATAATCACAAAAATCACATTTCTGACTGAGGAAGAGATAAGGATTGTAAAAGGATAAACTAATGATGGATGATAAAAAACAAAATGATTTTATTGATAAAATGACTGTAATTAGAGATTTAGTTAATGCAGCCAGAAGACAACATACATTAATACAAAATAGTAAGTGGATTCAATTATGTACTTGTATGGATACAATTGAAGACGCTCAAGAGGCTTTAGATTATTATAATAAATTAGATGATTTTGATTCTCACTCCGGAGGTTATTTATATATTTATGGATTATTACAATCCTGTTTTGTTCAGCAAGATGCTGTCAAGGATTTGTATAAAATATTATTTGAACAAGATTTAAAATTTGAAGTAGGTTATCAAGAACTTGAAGATATTAGAAATACTCGTAACGATGCGATTGGGCACCCAACAAGCAGAAATCGAGGAAAATCATTTCACAGCATTTCACGACCTACTATTTCAAAGAAAAAATTCGACTTACTTTCAGATTTCAAAAAAGGAAAAATGGAATCGAATTCAATAGATTTAGAAAAAATAATAAATAACCAAGAAAAAAATATCAACCAAATATTATCCAATATAATTGTAACTATTAAAAAGGAGGATAATGAATATAAAAAAAAATTTAAAGACAACCTGCTTTATGATGAATTTCATAAAATAATTCAATACCAAATAGAAAAATTATATGGTATAATATCTGATAATGCTACAAAGTTAAAACAAGCAGAAATCGCCATCCCAATTATTATTAAAGTCTATGATAAATCATTAGAGGATATTTCTGAAAGGTATGGTTCATTTGAAGATTTTGAACAAATAAAATTTTTAAAAGTAAGAATTGATTTTTGTTTAGATAAAATATCAAATTATTTATCAAATGATTCATCTTATGAAAAATTAGAAGCTGAATTATATATTAATCAAATTAAATGTTTTATTATAGAATATGAAAAAGAGTTAAAATTGATTGATGAAGATTTTAATCCTTCAATTGATGACAAAAAGAATGATAATGAAGAAGTCCAGTACATGTTCCCAGAGATACATGTTACTGTTTCTTCGTAAAGTAACTTATTATTTTAATTTTACTTCATGCATAATTGAAAATAAATTCATGGTATTTAAATTATTTCAAAAATCACAGTCTCTGTTCTGTCAATTGTTTCAACAGTCTGCTTAAAGCGATAAAGAAAAATATCGCAGAGCGATTAAACTATGGTAACAAGCAAAATAGCAGGAAACAAAATATCCCGAAGGGATTAAACTTTGGTAACAACACCAATCAAACACCCAACAACCCCGTCAGGGATTGAACTATTCAGTTCTCTCAGTTGTTACAACTGACTGCAAAAAATCATACAAATCAAATTAATCATAAAAAATCAAAGTTCAGACAAAAATCTTTGCGAAAACTTAGCAACCCCTTTGCGTTTAAATTCTTCCTTCGTTTCACGTTTTACGTTTCACGATTCACGAAAGATTCTGACTTCAGACTTCTGTCTTCAGTATTCTGCTCTCTGCTTTAAGCATTCTGCTGTTTACATATTTCAAACCATTCCCGCTCTTTTTCTGATAAACCACTCAGTTGAAAGGCACAAAATGGCAATCGCTATCAGCCATGGCAAATTCCACAATGTAAATTCTGAATTTTGAGTTATCGACAAAGGTCTGAAACTTTTTGTTTCGTCCAAATCTTTCAAAAAATCCTTTGCATTTTCAACTGTATAGAATTTACCGCCAGTTCTATCAGCCAAAACCCTCATTAGCGGTGCATTCATCGTCATGTTGCGATATTCCAAACCTAATTCACCAACCGAAAATCTTCCGTTATCAGTGCCGAGTTTTGCACCTTCAGAAATTGCATCTCCAGAAAAGTAATAACCTCCTTCGTCAAGACCTTCCATCTGTCCTGTATATCTGCCGTTACCTAACGAAGTCAATATTAATTCCTTTGATTCACCGGCGCCTTTTATGTTCACTGTAACGGTTGCATTCTCGACAGGATTATATGACTTGTCGTAAATTTGCCCGATAAATTCAACCTTTTCAGAACTCGTATAAAATTTCTTTGTTGTTTTAATATCCACGAATTTATTGTCCAAATCCACTGACAACCACTTAGCTGTATTTTGAATAAATAACGAAAACAAATCAGGTGAATCTTTTTTTCCTTTGGCATAATCTGAAGCATATCCAAGCAATTTCCATCTGTAAAGCCCGTACCCCAAAAAAGCAACCGACTTTTTATTACCAACTGAGCGGGACAAAATCAACGGCTCCTTCAATGGAACATTATTGATTTTCATTGTCGAAATTATTTCGCTTTCCGGTTTTACTCTTACAAAAGTTTCAGTCCTGAAAACAGGGGGGAGCTGATTCCAATATTTCAAATCCTCAGTATTTCCGCTTATTCTCAGCAATGGACTCGATACCGTATTCGGATTAACATCGGGAACAACCAAAAATTCCATCGGCTTTGTTGATGTCGTTACAAAAGGCAATTCATCCTCGATTATCCTTAGATTGTTATAATTTAAATCTTTCGATGCAATAAAGAAAAGAGATTTACCCTTATCAAGCTCCTTCTGAATATTTTGCAATATTGCCGTACTCGTCGTATTTCCCGGAAAACCGATTAGTATAAAAACTTCAGTTTCCCTAAAGTCCTTTTCAGTTGGATTACCTTCATAAAACTCAATATTATTCTTTTGTACAAAGCTCTTAATTTCAGTTCCACTCTCTTCCTGCAAAGCATTTCTGACAAAGGAAACATCAGGGCTTGGTGCAGAAGCAAATATGGTTACTTTTCTTTTATTCTTCAGTACTTCAATATATTCTGATTTAATATTATTCTTTGTCGTAATTTCTTTTGGCAAGGAATTAACTTTAGCTGTCAACTTTCTTACTCCTTCAATCTTGGGATTGAACTCAAATATAGCTGTAAATTCTTTTTTATCCGGATTAATTTTGAAAGTTTGAGTACCAATGGTTTTGTCATTGTCAAATAACTCAACCTTAATTTCACCATCTTCATATCCCGATGATTTGATATTGATATTAACAGGAACAGGATTATTAACATAAACAACATCATTGGTTAATATTGACTGTATGGACAAATCCCTTGGCTCTGTCGAATCACCAATTCCTAACGTGAAAATAGGTTTTCCAAGCACATCAGCCAAATAAATCGGATTATTTCCGGTATTGAATGCCCCGTCGCTTATCAATAGAATTGCTCTGATATTCTTGTCTTCTGCTTTCTTCATTATCTCGCTTAATCCAAGAGAAATGTCAGTCATCTGCCCATTGAAATTAATATTGTTCTTTCCAAATTCCTCTATTGACCGTACTTCACCGTCAAATAAATTCACATCAAGCTGTTCTTTTGATAATGACAAAAATTCTGTTCCGTCAATTGCCCTCAGGAACTTTTCCTTTCGGCTTCCAGATGCATCAGTCATTCCTGCAGATTGAGAATTGTCTAATAGAACTGCTAAAACAGGTTGTTCTTCTTTACCTGTTACAATTGAAATCAAAGGTTCAAATAAAAGAAAAAGTAAAAACCCAATTCCAATACTCCTGAGAGCTATCAGAAACACTCTTTTTCTGTCTGATATTGGTGGAAGAGTATGTCTATAATTATAGATTGTAAAACCAATACTTAAAACCATCAGCATAGCAAACAGCCACCAGGACCCGTTTATTCCAAAAGTATATGAATTCATCTAACTCTCACTTTTTATTGTTTACATTTCACTATTTCATCGGTACTTCAATCACCAGCACTTCAGCTTCAGTCATACTCATCAATTTAAAAGAAATCAAATCGCTTAAACCAACAGCATCACGTCTTTTCAAATTCTCATCTGCAATATTAATTTCACCTTCAATTACAAAAATATAAATACCATTTCTTTTGTCCTTCAATTCATACTCAATCTCAAATCCATTATCAAGTTCAGCAATAGAAAAATAAGCATTCTGATTAATAAACATCGTCTCGGTTGATTTCATAGGAGAAACCAAAACCATGAATTGATTTTTCTTATCCACAGAATTAAAAGACTTTTGCTCATATCTTGGCTTTATATCGTATTCCGATGGTTTAACCCAAATTTGAAACAGTGAACATGGCTCTCTTTCCGATGGATTAAACTCCGAATGCAGAATTCCGCTTCCTGCAGACATTGCCTGTATTTCATTTTCTTTAATAACTCCTTCATTATCCATTGAATCTCTATGCTTCAATTGTCCTTTCAAAATGATGGTAACAATCTCCATATTGTCATGAGGATGCATACCGAATCCCATTCCCGGAGCAACAGTATCATCATTTAACACCCTCAGCAAACCAAAACCCATTTTATTCCTATCCAACCACCCTGCAAAACTGAAAGAATGGTATGTTTCCAGCCACCCGTGATTGAAGTATCCTCTGTCCTTTGCTCTATGTATAATTTTGTTCATTTATTTCTTCCTAATTTATTAAAATACAAAAAAGCTAAATGCATATCGCATAAAGCTGAAAGATTAACGATTAAATACACAAAACATTGAATATTTAACAACATATAAATCATCAAATACCTAAGTTTTTAGAAAAATTGAATTAATTGAATTGAAATAAACTTATAACAGACAAACCAGCTACATAAAAAGTAACCGGAAACTTGATGTTTTTCAAGAGCTTCTAATTTTCAATAAGTCCCCTACCGCTTTTTTTTATCAGATTGTCATTTTTAAGTTGTATAAAAATCGAATCGAGAATTCCATTGATGAATGTTCCGCTCTTATGTGTTGAGTACTTTTTGGCAATGTCTATCGCTTCATTAATACTGACTTTCGTGGGTATATCTTCAAAATTCAACAGCTCAGTAATTGCAATTTGCATTAGAAGAATATCTATTTTCGCAATTCTGTCCAAATGCCAGTTAGCTGTATGCTGTTCGATAAGTTCATTGACTTCATTCATGGTTTTAAGAGTTAATTTTACTAAATCTCTCCCAAACTGAATTTCTTCATCCTCCCAAATAATTGGTATATCAGCTTCAATTTCAAAAATTTCTTCTTCAGTCAATAACTTTTCCGACTTTTCCTCTTTATCACCGAAATTGAATTTTCTAAAGAAAATATGTGAAAAACTTTCTTCCCATGGGATTTCAGATACTTCCGTTGACATCAATATTTGTAATACCTTTTCTCTTGCAAGACGTCTTGAACCAGTAATGGTTTTGGTCTTACTCAATGCAAATTTTTCATTTTTTTCCTCTTCTTTTGCCATCATTAAAGAACGATTTATAAACATAACAAAAATTAAACTTTTAAATATAAAAAGAAAAAAATAAAAAATTCGCTTTTTTATTTAATATTTTTTATTTTTATAAAATTATTCTTGACTAAATAATAAGTTTAATTCATTTATTGGGTTTTTAAAGCAAGTTTATGGGCGAAGGAAGTCAAAAAGAGAAGAATTATAACATTATTTCCGATAATGATGTTTTGATTTTTCAGCCGATAACTCCAATGACATTGGATAATGCTCAAATTTACGATGAATTCACTTTAGATTATAAATACCTCGAAGGAAAATCAAAATTAATCATTGATTTTTCTCTCCTAAAAACTTATGACAGTTATATGGTTGTATTCATTGATTCAATTAAAAGAGAATTATCCATAACTCAAATAAAATTCGCAGTTGAAAACCTTAATGACGAAATGTCTCATTTTTACGATGTTTTAACTCCTAAAGGCGGCATTGAACACGACCTGAGGCGATATACTTTTTGGTTTATTTGGATTTCAAATATCGGAAAAACAACAAGCGAGTTTTTTAAAAATGCCTTTTTATTCATTGAGTTTTTTGGAGATTTAATTATCAAGTTATTCTCAATTCTCATCAAACCCAAAAAAGTGCGTTGGAAGGATTTTCCGTTTCACTTCACACAATCTGGTGTTAATGCAGTGCCGATAACCTTTTTAATTGTTTTCCTTATTGGTTTGATATCAGGTTATCAGGGTGCATTACAACTTACTCTTGTGGGTGCCGATATTCTAATAGCTGATTTGATAGGAATTTCTATTACCAGAGAACTTGCACCATTGATGACAGCAATATTAGTTGCAGGCAGGTCAGGTTCAGCGTTTGCAGCTGAGATTGGAACTATGAAAGTATCAGAGGAAATAGATGCTCTGCATTCCATGGGATTCGATGTTGATTATTTCCTCGTACTTCCAAGAGTTTTGGCAGTAATGTTGGTTATGCCGATTTTAGTATTAATCACAGATATTTCCGGTATATTTGGAGGGTTGGTAGCCGCAATTTCCACTTTGGATATAACCGTTTTGGGTTACTTAAACCAACTGCACAGAGCAATAGATTTTTCTGATATATTTACCGGATTGGGAAAATCTGTGGTATTTGGATTTCTTATTTCAACAGTCGGTTGCTTCATGGGTATGCAGGTCAAAGGCGGAGCAGAAAGCGTTGGCAAATACACAACCACATCGGTTGTAACAAGTATTTTTCTGATTATATTCTTCGATGCAGTCTTTACATTCATTTTCTCAACATTAGGAATCTAAAATGGATGAAAAACCAATCATAGAAATAAAAAATCTAACTGTTTCTTATGGTGAAAGAACAATACTTAAGGACATAAACCTTAAAGTAAAAAAAGGTGAGATATTTGTCATCGTTGGTGGAAGCGGTTGCGGTAAAAGTACTCTGATGAGGCAGATTATCGGAATCGAAAGACCTATGGAAGGTACTATTTTTATTAATGGGGAAGACCTGACTGCTGCAGAAGGTGGAAAGAGAAGGAAAATTCTGCAAAATTTTGGGGTTATGTTCCAGTCAGGAGGGCTCTTTGCATCTATGGATATTGGAGATAATATGGCACTGATGCTCGAATCATATACAAAGGTTGATACAGATAGAATTGATGATTTGATTGATTTAAATTTGTCGGCTGTCGGCTTGAGAGGATATGAAAATTATCTGCCATCGGAACTAAGCGGAGGTATGAAAAAAAGAGCCGCAATTGCACGAGCTATGGTTTTAAACCCTGATATTCTTTGCTTTGATGAGCCGGCTTCAGGATTAGACCCGGTAAATGCCGCTTCTTTAGACGAATTGATTAAGGATATAAACCGTTCACTGGGTACTACGATGATTGTTGTTACCCATGATTTAGCAAGCATCATGAATATTTCTGATTATATCATCATGCTCGATACCGAAACAAAAGGAATTATTGCGAAAGGAACCCTCGCAGAATTGCAGAATTTTCGGGAGAATGAATACGTTTACAAATTTTTTAACAGATTAGCTTAATTCAAAAAGATTAATTACAGGTGAAAACATGGCGAGGAAAAAGAAAATCTCAAGTTCGTTTTTAATAGGAGCATTTGTTCTGGCAGGTGTGTTGATTCTGGTCGGGACAGTTGTCTGGTTAGGACAAACACAATTTATGAAAAAAACCGCTTATTACGTAACCTATTTTGACGGCTCTGTCGAAGGTTTGGAAAAAGGTTCACCAGTTAAGTATCTTGGTGTTCCAATCGGCTCTGTTGACCGAATCGGAGTAGCTCCTGACGGAAAGTTAGTCGAAGTGGTAATGCAAATTGATAGTAAAATTCAAATTGACCGAAAGCTTAGGATTAAAGCCGAGTATGCAGGACTTGCCGGTGGTAAATTTCTTCAATTGAGCTATCCTACAAGTGCTGAAATATTGGATGCATATCCGCAAATTGAATTCGAACCTCCTTATGAACTTATAAAATCTTCTCCTTCAGGATTTGAAGAAATTGAAATAGCAATGCGTGAAGTCATGAATAATCTACGCTTGCTTAAAGTTGCTGAGATTTCCGAAGAAACCGTAAGATTCTTAAACTCTGCTGCTTCTTTCTTTGAAAACAGAGAGCTTCGGGCAACTATAACAAAATTCAGTGAATCCGCTCAACATCTCGATAATATATTATTGAAAGCTGATAATGCAAATTTTATTACTAATCTTGAAAATACAAGTAATAAACTATTACAAACATCTGAACAACTCGTTAAATTTGGAGAGAAACTTAATAAAGAGATAGAATCAATGATGCTTACAAATAAAGTTGATTATGCGTTTTCTCAATTCGACACTACGATAAACCAAACAAGGCGAATTGTGAACGTTCTCGGTTTTAGAGGTGAAGAAGTAATGTTTACTCTCAACGAAACCTTACAGGAATTGCAAGCAACCAACAAGCAATTGAAAAAGACTTTAAAGGCATTTACCGAAAATCCTGCTCATCTGTTGTTTGCAGAGCCACCTAAAGAGGAGAAGTGATTTTTTGTTTATTTTAGTTATTTGGGATTGAGTTGTAGTAATAATAATTCACAACTTCACTACTTTTTCTTAAGTTCAATAAGCAATTCCCAACCGACTTTATTGCCACCCAACAACTTTGATGCGATTTTAGATATCATCCTTAAAATTTTATTGAATCTTTCTAATCTGTCATAGTAAGATAGTACAGGATTTATTTTGATTATCTCAACAGGTTGTCCCTTTAACATTTCCCGAACTTCTTTTTTTGTGAATGCTTTAGTACCCTTGCTTTCCATGTGATTCCATAAAATCCATGACAAAGATTTCCAGGGTCTGAGTTTCAGCAGTGCATGTTTTATCCAAAAGAAATAAGCAAGAAGAGAGTGCCGGTGATATATCATAATAAGTATTTTACCTCCCGGTTTACAGACTCTTATTATCTCATGAAAAGCTTTTTGTGTATCAGGAGTATGATGAATAACACCCCAACTGTAAACCATGTCAAATGAATTTTCTGCAAATGGTAGATTTTCCGAATCTGCTACAGCATAATCTTCGGCTTTAAGTCCGTAGAGATTTAATCTGTGCTTAACATGTTCGATAGCTTCTTCTGTCAGGTCAATACCATAAGCTAAAGCACCTGCACGAACCCATTGAAGGAAATCAGTTCCGGCACCTACACCGACTTCAAGAATTTTTTTACCTTTGGCTAGTTGGAATTTCGCAAATTCCGGGATTTCCGGTTGCATCGAATACCTCAGTTTCTCAAGGTCTTCGAAATATTCGAGAGTAAACTTTTCTTTATCAACCAGAAAAGTCCCGCAAGCAGAATCATTCCAAAAATCATGAACTTTGGATTTTAATATTTCATCTTCTTTTAAAATCATAACTACAAAAATAACAGATTTTGGAAGAAATCACAGTGAGTGTTAACAAAATCAAACTTTTGATTTTTATTAAACTATAAACTAAAGAACTAAAGAACTAAAGAACTAAAGAACTAAAGAACTAAAGAACTAAAGAACTAAAGAACTAAAGAACTAAAGAACTAAAGAACTAAAGAACTAAATAACTAAAGAACTAAAGAACT